>JAANMY010000222.1_pt1 | contig 82134 bp, 60 predicted proteins | sample 7279691 | NCBI WGS metagenome assembly JAANMY01 (sample SAMN14094543, study PRJNA606508) | bioreactor metagenome | isolation source: A lab-scale SPAN reactor treating ammonium-rich wastewater day 388 | place: Ireland: Galway | collected 2018-02-07 | reverse complement strand
GTCGGCGCTGGTGGTGCCGGTCTCCCAGTCGGTGCGCGGGATCGGGGCCACGAACGGGTAGCTGTTCTCGACGGGGCGCTGGATCACGGTCACGTCGTCGCGGCCGCGGTGCCGCACCTGGATCCCGCTGCCGCTGCGGTCGCTCTCCACGGTGCCGCCCGTGGTGAGGATGCGCAGCCCCGCCCGCTCCTGCAGCGGGCGGAAGAACTCGAGGTCGACCGGCACCTCGAGGACCAGGAAGAGCGCAGCGTCGCCGCGCACCGCGCGGATCACGTCCCCTTTCTCGCCGCGCGCGAGCCCCGACCAGCCGGGCGCGCGGTACCAGGCGGGCAGCGCCGCCGGCAGCGACCCGGCCGTGGCCACGGGCTTGCCCCCGGCGACCAGCGCGAAGCCGAGCTGGGAGTGGAGGTCGCCGGCCCCCGCTGCGGCCAGCCGCGCTCGCAGCCGCTCGGGGCCGGGCGGCGCCGCGGGGTCGATCTCGGCGACCACGGCGCGCGCGGCCGCGTCGAGCAGGCCCGTCTGGCGCTGCACGTCGGACTCCACGAGGTGCGCCGCGACGACGCCCGAGGTGACCACGCCGCCGAGCAGGAAGAACAGCACCAGCAGGCACAGCGGCACGACCGCGATGAACAGGTAGGAGACGATCAGCTTGGTGCGGATGCGCCAGAGCAGCACCCGCAGCAGCCAGGCGATCACGGCGGCGCCGGCCCACGCCACGAACCCCAGCAGCACGAAGCCCGCGACGCTCTTCACGGGATCGGGCAGCGGCAGGCCGAAGAGGGCGAGGAACCGGATCGCGAGCGCCGCCAGCAGCGCGCGCCCCGCCCAGCGCTCGAGCAGGAAGCGGCGCAGGCGCGCGACCGGTGACAGCCGCGGAGCGGGGGTGGGACCCGGGAGCGTGTAGCGGGCGCGCGACATCGGGGAGCTGATGCTAGCCTTCCGGGGCGATGATTGGCACCCTGCTGCTGCTCGTGCAGGCGGCGACGCCCGACATCTCGCTGGCCGGCCTCGTGGTCGGCCGCGGGAGCGGCGCCGCGATCCTGCGCATCGACGGCCGCCAGCGCGCCGTCGGCCTCGGCGAGACCGTGCATGGCCACAAGGTCGCGGAGATCGACGCGACGGGCGTCTGGCTCGAGAAGGACGGCCAGCGCGTCCACCTCGCGCTGGGACGCGCCGCCGCGCCCGCCCCGCCGCCGCCTCCGCCGCTCCCGACCGCCGCGGCGGCACCACGCGCGGGTGAAGAAACGCCGCCGAAGGAGTTCGCCCGCGCCGAGCTCGAGAAGCGGCTCGCGGGCGAGATGCCGCGGCTGCTGGCCGAGACCGCGCTGATGCCGGTCACCGAGAACGGCCGCATCGTCGGCCTGACCGTGACGCGGATGCCCGCCGACAGCCTGCTGCACGAGATCGGGCTGCGGGCGGGCGACGTGCTGACCGAGATCAACGGCGTGGCGATCGACGGCCTGCCTGCGCTGCTCTCGCTCTACCCCACCCTGCAGACGGAGAGCCGCTTCAACGCGATCGTGCTGCGCAACGGGCGCCTGACCTCGATCAGCGCCCTCTTGCGCTGAGGAGACACCGATGACCCGCCGCCTCCCGGCCCTGCTCGCTGCAGGCCTCTGCCTCTCCCTCGTCCCCGTGCCGGCGCAGGCCTGGGGCTTCACCGGCCACCGCCTCGTCAACCGCAAGGCGCTCGAGACGCTGCCGGCGCCCCTGCGCGAGCTGTTCCTCGGCAACGCGGCCTACCTCGTCGAGCACTCGGTCGATCCCGACCTGAAGCGCGCCGCGGGCGACGACGCGGAGGAGCCCAACCACTTCCTCGACATGGACGCCTGGGGCGGCGCACCCCCGTTCGCCGACATCCCGCGCGACGAGGCGGCCCACCTGGCGAAGCGCGGCGCCGAGGCCCGCGACAAGGGCCGGGTGCCGTGGCGGGTGGCGGAGGAGTACCGCGCGCTCGTGGACGCCTTCCGGCGCGGCGACGAGCCCGCGATCCTGCGCCACGCGGCGATCCTGTCGCACTACGTCGCCGACGCCCACGTGCCGCTGCACGCGGTGCTCAACTACGACGGCCAGCTCTCGGGCCAGCGCGGCATCCACTCGCGCTGGGAGAGCCAGATGGTCGAGCGCTTCGAGGCCCAGCTCGAGCCGCAGGTGCAGCCGGCCCCCGCCCGGCGGGTGGACGACCCGGTCGAGTTCCTGTTCACGGTGCTGCTCGACTCCTTCGCGGCGGCCCAGCAGGGCTTCGCGTCGGACCTCGCGGTGCGCGGAGGCGCGGACTTCGTGGAGACGAGCGGGGACGACCGCTACGACGAGGGCTACTACTCTCGCCTCTACGCGCGCGAGGGCGAACGCCTGCGCGACCGGCTGCAGGCCGCGGCGCACGGCGTCGGCTCGCTGTGGCTGTCGGCCTGGGAAGAAGCCGGCCGCCCTGCGCTCGACGCGGGCTACCGCGTGGCCTACGTGCGCGGCGTCACGCGCGGCGCGTTCCTGAGCCTGGACGGCGCGGCGCAGTGGCTGATCGACGACGCGATCGCGCGCGGCGTGATGCCGGAGCTGGCACGGCTGCGCAAGGAAGGCGCCGCCGCGCGCTCGATGCTCGCCGCGCTGCCGACCAAGACCGCGGTGGCCCACGCCTCGCTGTGGACCGGGACCTGGGCCGACCAGTCCGGGATCGGGGGCAACGTGATGCCGCTCGCGGGCGGCAGCCTGCTCGAGTGGAACAACGGGTACTCCTCGATGCACCTGAAGGCGGAACCGATCTGGGTCACGGCCGCGCGCCAGGGCCAGCTCGCGACGGTCGTCTCCGCGCCGCAGGTCTACCCGTGGGCGCCGTACCTCGGCGAGCGCCGCTTCGGCGGCAACTACGGCCGCAACCTCGCGCTGTTCGACGGCTACGGCGCGATCGAGTCGCGCGGCGCCGTGCGCGGCGCCGCGGAACTGCGGCCGCGCGAGGTCGAGCCCTGGCTCGGGACGCTGCCGGAGTCGGCGGGCGAGGTGCGCGAGCTGTCGTTCGAGATCGCGGGGGTGCGCATCGACGGCCTGCTGTTCGACGACCCGAAGGACCCGGCCACGGGCTTCGACACGCTGTACCTGGGCCTCGACCGCGACGCCGCGGGCGGCATCCGCCTCAAGCCGGCGCCGATCCGGCCCGGCGACACGAGCGCATTCCAGGCGCTCGCGCTGCGCCTGGGCGGCGACACGGCGGTCGTCCACTTCCGGCTGTGGGACCTGGCTCCCGACGCGTCTTCGCTGACGCTGTGGAGCAGCAGCGTGCACGTGATCCGCTCCAGCCGGCCCGGCGCGGACGGCGCGGCACTGGAGGCCACCGGCGGCTTCGTCGGCAACGGGGCCTCGCTGCTGTACGGGCGCGGCGCGCTCGGCAAGCGGCTGTGGGAAGGCGGCGACGGGACCGCGGAGCGCCGCTATCTCGAGACCGTCGAACTGGTCGCGCGCCAGTTCGAGCGGCTCGACCGGATGGCGATCGAGCGCACGGACTGGAAGCTGCTCGTCACCTACCTGCCCTACCCCGACGAGTTCTTCCACCTCTGGGTGGGCGTGCTCGACGCGGATGCCCCGGGCCACGACCCGCAGGCCGCGGCGGCCCTGCGGCCGTTCGTCGACGAGGGGCTGCGCATCGTCGACCGTCACGTCGCGGCGCTGCGCCAGGCACTGGGGCCCGACGCCCTGCTGGCGGTCTCGACCGATCACGGCATGGCGGGCGTCTCGCGCGTGATCCGGCCCAACGTCGCGCTGGCGGCGGCGGGGTTGCTCGCGAAGGGCCCTGACGGCCGCCTCGACCTCTCCGGCACCCGCGCCCACGCCTTCGCGGGCGGCCAGGGCTTCGTGATGCTCAACCGCGCGTCGCGCCCCGGCGGCACCGTCGCGCCGGAAGACGAGGCCCGCGTGCGCGCCGAGGTCGTGCGGGTGCTGAAGGCGCTGCGCGACCCGAAGGACGGTAAGCCGGTGTTCGAGGCGGTGCTCGAGCCGCGCAAGGCCGGCGACCCGAGCTTCGGCGGGCCCGACGGCGGCGACCTGTACCTGGTGCCGCGCCCGGGCTACGAGGTGCACTCCGCGCTCGACGGCGACGCCGTCGGCGACTACTCCCGCGTCGGCACCCACGGCACCGCGCCCGAGCGCCCGAAGAACCAGGGCCTGACGCTGTTCCACGGGCCCGGCGTGCGCCAGGGCGCGGACCTCGGCCGCGTGCGCCAGATCGACGTCGCCCCGACGCTGTGCGCGCTGCTCGGCCTCGAACCCCCGAAGCACGCCACCGGCCGCGTGCTGGAGCCGGCCCTGGCCCGCCTCCCGGCCGCCCCGCGCCGCTGAAGGCGATGGGAGTCCTCGAGCGCGCGGGCCGTGCGGCCCTGGCCCTCGGAGTCGCGGTGGGAGCGCTCGCGACCACGGCGGCCCGCGCGGGGGACGCGCGGCCGCGGGCGCGGGAGATCGGGATCGCGCCCGGGGTGCTGGCGCCGGGACCGCTCAACGCGATCACCGACGTGACCGGCGTGCACGTCGGGCACGTCACGCTCGTGCACGGCGACGACGTGCGCACGGGCGTCACGGCCGTGCTCCCGCACGGCGGCAACCTGTTCCGCGACAAGGTGCCGGGCGCGGTGTTCGTCGGCAACGCGTTCGGCAAGCTGGCCGGGTCGACCCAGGTCGCGGAGCTCGGCACGATCGAGACGCCGATCGTGCTGACGAACACGCTCGCGGTCGGAACGGCGGTCGAGGCCGTCGTCCAGTTCGTGCTGGCGCAGCCCGGCAACGAGGACGCGCGCTCGGTGAACGCGCTGGTCGGCGAGACCAACGACGGCGGCCTCAACGAGATCCGCAAGCCGTCCGTCACCCGCGAGCACGTGGTGCAGGCGATTCGCGACGCGCGCGGAGGCGGGGTGGCGGAGGGCGTGGTGGGGGCCGGCACCGGAACCATCGCCTTCGGATGGAAGGGCGGCATCGGCACCGCATCGCGCCAGCTCCCGGCACGGTTCGGGGGCTACACGCTCGGCGTCCTGGTGCAGTCCAACTTCGGCGGCGTGCTGATCGTCGACGGCGAGCCCGTGGGCGAGCGGCTCGGCCGGCACCCGTTTGCGGAGACGCCGCCCGCGGCCGCCCGCGGCGAACGCGAGGCCGTCGCCGACACCGCGGACGGCTCGGCGATGATCGTCGTGGCGACCGATGCGCCGCTCTCGGCGCGCGACCTCGAGCGGCTCGCGGCCCGCGCCGTGTTCGGCCTGGCCCGCACGGGCTCGTCGTACTCGCACGGCAGCGGCGACTACGCGATCGCCTTCTCCACGGCCGAGTCGCTGCGCGTGCGCCACGGCGAGACCGCGGTCGCGCCGTGGCCGACGCTGCCCGGCGACGCGCTCTCTCCGCTGTTCCAGGCGGCGCTCGAGGCGACGGAGGAGGCGGTGCTCAACTCGATGCTGCGCGCGACCACGACGACGGGCCGCGGCGGCCGCACCGTCGAGGCGCTGCCGCTCGAGCTGTTGCGCCGCCCGCGCTGAGGCGCGGCGCGCTTCAGCGCCGCCCGGCGCGCCGGGGCGTCGCACGGCGCGACGGGTACGGCGTCCGCGGCTCGGCGACGCCTTCCGGAGCAGGCCCCAACAGCAGCTCGACTGCCGCCCGCGGGTCCAGGACCATCAGCGAGGTGCCGGTGAAGCCCCGCGGATCGCGGGTGACGATCAGTTCGCAGCGTGCGGCCTCCGCGGCAGCCGCGGAGACGGCATCCTCGTAGTCGGGCGCCGCCACGTCGAGCGCCCGCGTCAGCACCCGCCGATCGATCGGCACCACCTCGAGCATCGAGAGGGTGGCGCGGACCGCTCGAACGCCAGCAGCGTTGCCGCCCTCGCGCCCGATCAGGTAGCTGAGCGTCGTCAGGGCGTGCGCGGAGATGAAGCCGTCGATCCGGCGCATTTCGGACGCGTGACACAGCCGGACGGCGGCGGCCTCGAACCCGCTCCGGCGGTCCAGGGCGTCCACGACGACGTTGAGATCGAAGAAGACGCGGCTCACCGGTACTTGCGCAGCAGGTGGGCGCGGTACTCCGCCCGCGGGTCGTCGCCGAAGCGGACCCGCGCGAGGTCCTTGCGCAGTTGCGCCAGGATCGGGGCCTTCGACCAGTCGAGCGGCGGCAGCTCCGTCTTCGGGCGGGTCAGCGCGTCGAGGTAGTTCTCGACCAGCCGCGACACCGATGTCCCGCGCTCCGCGGCGTAGGCCTTGGCGCGGTCCACGACTTCCCCGTCGACGCTCAGGGTGAGCTTCTGCATGTACGTATCGTAGGACCGCAGAGATACGTATTCAAGATCGTTCGGCCGCGCGGGTCCTCCTAGCGCACCTCGAAGTGCGAGCGCGCCTCGCCGCCGCGGCCGTCGCGCACGATCGCGACGTGGCTGCCGGGCGCCAGCGGCCAGTCGAGGGCGCGATCGGCGGCGACCCGGCCGACCACGACGCCGTCGATCTCCCAGGTCACGTACGCGACGCCGGCCGGCGCCGCGGCGCGCAGCGGCAGCGTCTGGAACTCGGGCCGCAGGGTGGGGTCGCGCAGGTAGCGCGCGCCGGGAGGCGGGCTCACGATCGCCAGCGCGTCCTCGCGCGCGTCGTCGCGGGCGGTGTCGCCACCGCCGCGCGCCCGCCGCGCCGCCTCGTCCGCGGGCCGGGGCGCGGCGGGCGGCACCGCTCGCGCCAGCAGCCCTTCGCTCGCAGCCCACGGCCGGTAACGCGCGGGCCACGCGACCACGGTCCCGGCCCGGCTCCGCGAGTGCCAGTCGCACGTCTCGCGGCCGACGTCGCCGGGCAGCCACTCGGTGCGCGACCCCGGGCAGTGCCGGCCCGCGGCCATGCCCGACAGCGGGCACAGCGCGCGCGGCTGCAGGTCCGCGGGCCGCGCCACGATCGGGTCGATCCGTTCCAGCGGCAGCCGGCCCTGCACGTGTTCCTGCGCGGCGAGCAGCACGTCACGGAACAGCGGCGCGGCGCCGGTGACGCCGGACGCCCGCTCCAGCGGCCGGCGGTCGAAGTTGCCGACCCACACGCCCACGGTGATCTCGCTGGTGAAGCCCAGCGTCCAGTTGTCGTGATAGCTCTGCGACGTGCCGGTCTTGACCGCCACGGGGAACGGAAAGTCGAGGCTGGAGCCGCGGCCGAAGGACCAAGCTCGCGCCTGCGGATCGGCCAGCACGTCGGCGATCCAGTGCGAAGCCCGCTCGGAGAACAGCGTGCGCGGTTCGCGGCCCGCGCAGGCGCCGTCGGCCCCGGCCGCGACTCCCCCGCGCAGGAAGCAGGGCGCGAGGTACACGCCGCCGCGGGCGAACGCCGCGTAGGCGGCTGCCAGTTCCGAGAGCCGCACCTCCGCGTCGCCCATCGTCAGGCCGAGTCCGTAGTGGTCGGCATCCCGGCGCAGCGTGGTGAGCCCGGCCCTCCGCAAGACTCCGAGCAGGGCGCCGACGCCGGTGCGCGAGAGGAGGTACACCGCCGGCACGTTCTCGGAACCCGCGAGCGCCTCGCGCGCCCGCATCGGGCCGCGGAAGCGGCCGTCGTAGTTGCGCGGAGCGTAGACGACCCCGGGCAGCGCCGTGGGAAACGTCGACGGCACGTCGGGCAGCGCGCTGCCGGGGTGGAACCCGAGGTCGAAGGCCAGCGCGTAGGTGAAGGGCTTCAGCGCCGAGCCCGGCTGGCGCGGCGCCCGCGCGCCGTCGATGGTGCCGCCGTGCTCGGCGTCGAACCAGTCGCCCGAGCCCTCCCACGCCAGCCACTCGGCGCCGTCGTTGCGCAGCACCACGACCGCCGCGTTGTGGGCGCCGTGCGAGCGCAGCCGCTCGCGGTGGGCCGCGACGATGCCGCGCACGCTCCGCTGCAGCACGAGGTCGAGCGTCGTCTCGACGCGCGCGGCTCCCGTCGGCACCGCCTCGCGCACGTGCTCGACGAAGTGCTGCGCCGGCAGCTCGAAGGCGGGCCGTTTCAGCGCCAGCCGCTCCCCTCGCGCGACCGCCGACTGCTCCGCGCTCAGCGCACCGCGCGCCTCCATCCGCCGCAGGACCTCGAGCTGGCGCGCCCGCGCGCGCTCGAAGCGGCGCCACGGGTCGTAGGCACTCGGCCGCTGCGGCAGCCCCGCGAGGAACGCCGCCTGCGCCGCCGTCAGCGCGTCGGCCGAGGTGCCGAAGTAGGCCTGGGCCGCGGCCTCGGCGCCGACGAGCTGGTTGCCGTAGGGCATCCGCGCGAGGTAGAGGGCGAGGATCTCGCGCTTGGTCATCCGGCCCTCGAGCCGCAGCGCGAAGAGCGCCTCGCCCAGCTTGCCGGCGAGAGTGCGGGGCCGCGGCCGCAACTGCTTGACGAGCTGCTGGGTCAGCGTCGAGCCGCCCTGCACGATGCGCCCTGCACGGACGTTCGCCCACGCCGCGCGCGCCAGCGCCAGCGGGTCGAGCCCGGGGTGCGAGAAGAAGCGCGCGTCCTCCGCGGCCAGCGTCGCCTGGACCAGCCGCTCGGGGAGATGCTCCGCGTCGTACGTGCGCGAGCGGGTGCCCGCCGCCGACAGCGCGTGGTAGATCGGGCGCCCCGCGCGGTCGACGATCTCCGTCGAGCGCAGCGCCTCGCCCGCGAGCAGGTCCTCGGGCAGCGGTCCCCAGCGCACCCAGGCGCAGGCGAAGAGCGCCGCCGCGCCCAGCGCGAGGGCGCGGCGGCGGGACAGCCGGAAGGTCACCTCGAGGCGGCGGGCTCCGCCGGCGGCGCGACGGTAACCGTGTCGCTCGCCGAGCGGCCGAACACCTCGGGCGCGTACATCTCCTCCACCCGCGCCGGGCCGACCCGGAACGTGCCCGCGGTCGTCGCCCGCGCGAGATAGGTGAACGTGTGCTTGCCCGCGGCGAGCCGGGTCGCGAAGAGCTGCACGCGGTCGTCGTGGCGCTCGACGTGGTCGAAGCCGCCCTTGCGCCACGCCTCGCGCCAGTCGGACTCCTCGTTCTCGGAGTCCTCGGCGCGCAGCAGGTCGCGAGCCGTCGTCTGGAACCAGGAGTCGACCGCCTCGAAGCCCGCCGGCAGCGGGTCGGAGACGGCGACGTAGCGGCGCTCCTGCGGCAGCTCGAGGGTCAGCGTCACCTTGACGAGGTCGCCCGCGGCGAACGAGCGCAGCGGGCTCGCGGGCGCGGGTCCCTCGCCGGGCGCGTACGCGCGCTCGATGCGGAAGCCCTGCTGCATCGCGGCGAACTCCGCGGCGTCTTCCGCGTAGCGCAGCCGCGCCGACCAGAACAGCGTGCCCTGGCCCTCGCGGCTGAACACCAGCGGCACCTCGCCCGTCGCGGCTCCGATCCGCGACGCGAGCTGTGCCATCGGCACCGAGCTGTCCTGGGCGACGGCGCTGCGACCCTGGAACGTGCCGCTGGCGACGGCCTGGCCGGCGAGCGTCGCGAGCGCCTTGAAATCGGGCTCCACCGTCTCGTACTTGCGGTAGTAGTCGACGAGGCCCGAGAGCGCCCAGGCGTTCTCCTGCGTGTTCCCCCAGCGGCCCTTCTTGCGCGCCTCGAGCAGCCAGCGCGCGATCGCCGCCGCGTCCCTGGGGTCGGCATCCAACCTCGACAGCGCCCCCAGCCCCATCGCCGAGGTGCGGGCGCTGCTCGACCACAGCCACAGCAGGTCGGCGTCGTTCGCTTCCTCGAAGTGGGCATAGCCGCCCTCGCGGCGCAGCGCGTTGCCGAGCCGCCGCCGCAGGTCGTCGCGGCGCGGGCCGCTCTCCCCCTTGGCGTGCAGCGCGTCGAGCAGGTGGGCCGTGCCGAAGATCGGCAGCCGCTCGCGGGCGTCGTACAGGCGGTTGATCGCCGTGTCGACGTTGCGCCCGCCGGTGGCGGCGACGGCCGCCGCGAACGCCAGCGAGGCCGCGTTGGCCGGAGCCAGCCGCAGGTCGGCGGGGGTCGCGGTCAGGTCGCGCTCGAGGGCGCCCAGCGCGCGCTCGAGCGCGCCCGCGTCGACCGCGCGGCCGGCGGCCTTGCCGCGCTGGAGCACGTGCGCGACGTACGAGGTGAGCCACGTGTTCGTCCACCGGCAGCCGCCCTTCCAGTAGGCGAAGTGGCCGGAGTCGCACTGGTACGCGGGCAGCTCGGCCAGCCCCTGGTCGGCGGCGGGCCCCAGCTTCGAAGGCTCGAGGCCGGGGATCGCGAACGCGCCGCCCAGCTCGGCGGCCAGCACGAGGCCGAGCGTCGCCGACGCGCGCTGCTCGGCGCAGCCGTAGGGGTACTCGACGAGGTAGCGCGCGCCTTCGCCGAGTCCGACGAGCGCGGTCGAGGCCAGCGAGACGTCGAGCCCGCCGTAGCCCGGCACCACGTTCTTCGGCAGCGCGAGCGCCTCCTTCGACTCCGGCGCCGCCTGGCCGTGGGCCGCGACCACCTCGGGCACGACCACGACCTGGACGGGCAGCGTCTCCTCGAAGGCATCGGCCTCGTCGCGCATCCGTACCGACATCTGCACGCGGGCGCGGCCGGCGGCCTTCGCCTTCAGCGCGAAGCGGACCTCGCGCGAGCGCTCGGGCTGCAGCGCCACCGTCTGCGTCGGCGCGCCTTCGACCACCAGCACGCCGGGGTCGAGACTCTTGAACGTCACGATCGCGTCGCCCGGCTGCTTCAGCCGGCTGGTGACGACCGCGCCGAAGCGGGCCTCGTCGCCCAGCGTCAGGAAGCGCGGGAACGCGGGCTTGAGCAGCAGCGGCTTGCTGATCCGCAGCTCGCGCTGTCCCGCGCCGAAGCGCGACGCCTTGTCGCCCGCGACCGCCATCACGCGGTAGGCCGTCAGGTCCTCGGGCAGCGCGACCTCGGTCGAGGCGGTGCCGTCGGCGGCCGTCGGCAGCGAGCCGAGCCAGAACGCCAGCACGCGGAAGTCGCGGCGCACCGTCGTGCCGCCTTCGTCGCTGCCGCCGCCGCCGCCCTCGTCGCCGCCCTTGGGGATCACCGCGCGGCGGCTGACGATGTACTGGCGCGAGTCCTGGGTCAGCACCTGCAGCGCCTTCTCGACCCACACCGAGCCGCGGGGGTCGGGCGCCTCGTAGCCGGTCAGCTTGAGCACGCCTTCGTCGACCGCCCACAGCGTGACCTCGGAGGCGACCGGCTGGCCCTCGGGGTCCTTGACGGCGACCGAGACCTTCGCCTTCGCGCCGGGCCGGTACTCCTCGCGGTCGGTCGCGACCTTCACGTCGAGCCGCTTGCTGCCGTCGTCGACCTGCAGCGCGACGAGGCCGACCCGGAACGCGGGCTTGCCGGGGTCGGACGAGTCCTCGGGCGTGTACTCGCCCGTGCGGCCGCGGACCAGCAGCAGCGAGACGAACAGGTTGGGCACGTCGGCCTCGCCGACCGGCACCTCGATCGTCTTCTGCGTGGAGTCGAGGGTGAACACCCGGCGCGAGCGGATGCCCTCGCGCTCGGTGGTGAGCAGCGCGGTGGCCGTCTCCCACGGCGACTTGACGACGATCCGCGCGGTCTCGCCCGGCTTCCAGGTCTTCTTCTCGGGCACCAGGTCGATGCGGTTGTGGTCGTAGCGCTGCCAGGCCGTGTAGCCGCCGCCCAGCGCGTAGAAGCCGGTGGTCGTGATGGTCGAGCGCCCCTCGGCGTCCTGCGCCTTCGCCCGCAGCTCGAAGTAGCCGCCGGTCGGCAGCGGCACCTTCAGCGGCTGCGGCGCGGCCGCGGTCTTCACGGTCCACTCGCCCGCCGGCACCTCGCGCTTCTCGGTCTCCCACGTGTAGAAGCCGCCGCCCTCGGCGCGCCGCACGCTGTTCCACTGGATCTGAACGAGCGACACCGTCACTTCGGCCCCCGCGACCGCGGTGCCGTCCGCCGCGACCGCGGCGATCTCGGTCTCGAGGCCGCCTTCGACGTCCGCGAAGAACGGCGGGCGCTTCACGGCCACCGCGTACGGCATCGCCTCGACGCGGAAGCTGGCGCGGCCCGCGATCTGCTGGCGCGAGGCGTCGGTGACCGTGCCCTCGAGCGTGAAGAGGTGCGGGTGGCCGAGCGCGCGGTCGGTCTCGGCCGCCATCGCCAGGCGGCCGTCGCCGTCGAGCTTGCCGTCGCCTTCGGCGACCGTCTCGTCCCAGCCGCGGAAGTTCTCGTCCTCCTCCGCGAAGAACGCCCAGCGCTCGGGCTGCCAGCGCTCGAGCACCGCCGGCGCAGGTTCGCGGAGCGCCCGCTTCGTGAGCGACCAGCGCGCCTCCTTCTCCGCCATCGGCACGCCGAACAGGTAACGGCCGGAGACGACGCCGGCCAGCTTCGCGCCGGCGACCGCGTCTTCGGCCGCGAGGTTCGCGTCGACCCGGAAGTCCGGGCGGCGGTAGGCGGCCACCAGGAACGAGCCGTAGACCGGGCGCTGCTGGCCCTCGACCTCGACCTTCACCGAGTAGTTGCCGAGCGGGGCCGCGGCCGGGACGTCGACCTTCAGCTCGGCCGAGCTCCACTCGCCGAGCTTCACCGTCTGCGCGAGCAGTTCGTCGGACTGGCTGGTCTCGACCGTCACCTTCGCCTCGGTGCCGGCGGGCAGCAGCTTCATGCCGGACGCCGTGTCGGAGCGCAGGATCAGCTTCAGGCGCACCTGCTCGCCGAGCTTGTAGACGCCGCGGTCGGCGAAGGCCGTGCCGCGCAGCATCGGCTTCGCCTGCTCGAGGTCGTAGTAGGTCCCGAAGTACCAGGGCTCGATGCCCTCGGTCCAGTCGGACAGCGCGTAGGCGAAGTCGCCGTCCTTCTCGGCGGTGGCCACGAAGGCGAGCTGCCAGTAGCTCTCGTCGCCGCGCAGCGCGAGCGGCGGCGACATCGCCGTGCCGTCGGGGCCGGTCTCGCCGCTCCAGCGCACGGCGTTCTGCAGGTCGCGCAGCGCGACCTTCGCGCCGGCGACCGGCGCTCCGTCGGCGAGGCGGGTGACGAACAGCAGCGTGCCCTGCGGGCTGTCCTTGACGGTGAGGCCGAGGTCGGTGACCTGGACGAGCGTCGCCCGCACCGCGCTGCTGCCCGCGTGCGAGCGCGGAATCGGCGTGCCGTTGCGCAGCGCGACCCAGGCGACGCCGGTCGGCCCGCCCAGCACGTCCTTCAGCTCCAGCGCGTACGACTGCGAGACGTCGGGCACGGGCGCCAGCGTGCGCACCGTGCCCGCGCCGGCGGGCGGCTCGGCGAACGACTTGTCGCGCAGCTTGAGCAGCGTCGGCACGAGCTGGTCGGGCACCACCTTCGCCGCCCAGTGACGCACGTCCTTCAGGTTCCGCGCGTAGAAGGGCAGCGCGGTGCCGCCCCCGCTCTCCCACACGCCGTGGCCGCCGCCGAAGCTGGTGGCCGCGCGCTGGTGCCAGTTCTCGACGCGGTCGATCCACACGTAGCCGAGCTTCTGGCCGTCGCTCGACTCGAGCCCCGGCGCCAGCACGACCTCGTAGGTCCGGCCCGGCGCGAAGTCGTAGCCGAGCTGCGGCAGCGTGACCGCGACCGATTCGCGCCAGTCGGGCGTGCCGTAGTCGTGGTCGGCTTCTTCTTCGGGGTCGATTTCGACCGCGCGCGGCGCGAGGTCGCGGGTCTTGCCGTCGGCCAGCACCTCGCGCACGCGCAGGTGGCGGGCGAACTGGGCGAGCCGGGCGCGGCCGCGCACCTTCAGCGGGTTCCACGAGTCGGGCTCGCAGGAGGCGACGCAGGCGAAGCCCTGGACGAAGAAGGCGCCCTCGAGCCGCACGGTCTCGTGGCGCGGCTCGCCGGGCGTCTCCGGCCCGCCGGTGCCGCGCGCGCCGGCGCCGAGCGTGACCCGCAGCCGCGAGCCCGGGGGCGGCGGGGTCGTCGTCTTCAGCACGACCAGGTCGTCGCCGTGGCCCAGCCGCTCGCGATCCCACTCTGCCGCCAGTTCGACCGCGACCGGGCCGGAGGCCGCGGCCGCGGCCTTCGCCGCCTTCACCTTTGCGTCGTAGGCCGCCACCGCGCCGGGCCCCATCGCCTTCTGCGTCGCAGCAGGCAACGCGGGCGGCGCCCAGGCGTACGGCTCGAAGGTGACGGCGAGCTGCGCGTGCTGCAGCAGGGCCGCGCCGTCGACCGGCTGGTTGAAGCGCAGGCCGACCATCGCCGGCGAGTCGCCGCGCCCCGCCTGGCGATACACCTGCGCCTCGCGCAACCGAAGCACCGGCGTCGTGAACTCGAAGCGGTGGGGCTGCCCCAGCTTGCGGCCCGACACGGCCGTCGCGGTGCCGTCGATCGTCACCGTGTAATTCGTGCCCCAGGGCAGCGGCTCCTCGGGCGTGAAGACCAGCGTGTCGGTGCCCGCCCAGCGCAGCGTGCCCTTCGCGGACGGCGCGATGCGGAACCACGGCGCGCCACGCCCGTCGGCCTTGCCCAGCGGCACCATCGCCTCGGAGAAGACGACGCGCACCTCGCGGGCCTGGTCGCGATCCTCGATCAGGCCACGCGGCGCGGCGTCGCGCACGGTCAGGGTGGAGGCGTCCGCGGCGAACGCGGGCGAAGCGAAAGCGAGCGGCAGCAGCGCAAGCAGGGTGGCGGCGAGCTTCATGGTCGCGGAGTCTAGCGCCGGCGGTCGCCGGTGCGATTTCGCTGCCGCGGCGTCGCTTCAGGCCGCGGCCTGCCGGCGCCAGGCGCCCGGCGGCCGGCCGAAGCGCCTGCGGAAGGCGCGGCTGAAGGCCGCCTCCGAGCCGTAGCCGACCCGGGCCGCGACCTCGGCCTGGCCCAGCGTGCCGTCCTCGAGCAGGCCGGCCGCCGTCTCCAGCCGCCAGCGCGTGAGGTACGCGAGCGGCGGCTCCCCCACCAGCGCGGCGAAGCGGGCGGCGAAGCGCGAGCGCGACATGCCGACCGCGGCGGCCAGCGACGCGTTGGTCCACTCGTGGTCGGGCCGGGCGTGGATGCACGCGAGCGCGCGGCCGACGGCGGGATCGCGCAGCGCTCCGAGCCAGCCGCCGCGACCCTCCGGGATCGTCTCCAGCCACGCCCGCAGCGCCTGCACGAAGATCACGTCGGTCAGCCGGGACACGATCGCCTCGCTGCCGGGCCGCCCGTCGCGGGTCTCGCGGGCGAGCAGGCGCAGCGTGGCCTGCAGCCACTCGGCCGCCGGCGATTCGGCCGGTCGCAGGTGGAGCACGGGCGGCAGCAGTTCCACCAGCGGGTGAGCGCGCGGGCGCTCGAAGCGGAACGAGCCGCAGACGAGCAGCGTCTCGGCGCCGGCCCCGCCGCCGCGCATCACGGCGCAGCCGCCCTCGGCGCGGCGCTGGCCCATCATCTCCGCCAGCGGCCGCGTTCGCGTCGCGGGCGAGTCGGTGAGCGTGTGGCCGCTGCCGCGGGGGACGACGACGAGGTCGCCTCCGGCCAGCGCCACCGGACGCTGGCTGTCGACCTTGAGCCACGCCCCGCCGCGCTCCACGACGTGGAAGTGGGCGTACTCGGAGCGCGGCAGCGCCATGCCCCACGGCGCCTTCAGCTCGGAGCGACAGAAGACCCGGCTGCGCAGGCGGAGCGCGTCCATCACGGAGGTCAACACGTCGCCTGCCGGCAAGCGACCGGCCCGGATGGGACGCTCGGACAAGAAAACGGGATTGCGTGGCATTGGCCGTCTCGCCTCCACGGACGATAGTAGCGCCATGAAGCTCGCGATCGTCGGCACCGGCAACATCGGCCGCACCCTGGGACGTCGGCTCGGTGCCCGTCACGAAGTCGTCTACGCCACCCGCAACCCGCTGGCCCCCGAGGTTCAGGCGCTCGTCGCCGCCACGGGCGGCAGCGCCCGCGCAGCCACCGTCCCCGAGGCGGCGGCCGGCGCCGACGTGGTGCTGCTGGCGACGCCTTGGGGCGCGGCGCTGGAAGTCGTGCGCGGCGTGGCCGAATGGAACGGCCGCGTCCTCGTCGACTGCACGAACCCCGTCGGTCCCGGTCTGAGTCACGCCTTGCCGCAGGGGTCGGGCGCCGAGGCGCTGGCCGCGGCCGCGCCCGGCGCGCGAGTCGTCAAGGCCTTCAACACCGCAGGCTTCGAGGTCTACGCCGATCCGCGATTCGGCGCCGAGCCGGCCAGCCTGTTCCTGTGCGGCGACGACGCCGCCGCGAAGTCGGCGGTCGCAGGCCTGGCCAGAGAGCTCGGCCTCGACCCGGTCGACTGCGGTCCGCTGGCCCAGGCCCGTCGTCTCGAAGAACTCGCCCTGCTCTGGATCTCGCTCGCGGCCTCCGGCCAGGGCCGCGCCCACGCCTTCCGCTTCGTCCGTCGCTGACACGCTTTCCCCGAAGGAGTCCGATGAGCGCCAACGCCAACGTCACCAACCCGTCGAAGAAGAAGAAGGTCCTGCTGATCGCCGCCAACCCGGCCACGTCGCCGACCACCGGCTGGCCGATCGGCTTCTGGTGGGCCGAGCTGACCCACCCGTACTGGGCCTTCACCGAAGCCGGCTACGAGGTCGAGATCCGCAGCCCGCAGGGCGGCGCGCTGCAGGCGGACGGCTACAGCGACCCCGAAGACGCGTCCGGCTACTCGGCGGACGACATCCTGTCGCTCGGCTTCAAGAAGTCGCCGAAGCACGCGGCCCTGCTCGTCGACACGAAGTCGATCGCGGGGGTGGACCCGGCCGGCTACGACGCGCTGTTCGTCACGGGCGGCCAGTCGCCGATGGTCACGTTCCGCGGCAACGCGGAGCTGCAGAGGCTGGTGGCCGCCTTCCACGAGGCCGGCAAGGTCACCGCCCTCGTCTGCCACGCCACCTGCCTGCTGCTCGAGGCGAAGCTGTCCGACGGGTCGCTGCTCGTCGCCGGCAAGACCTGGACGGGCTTCGCGAACGCGGAGGAGCAGTTCGCGGACGACTTCGTCGGCAAGCGCATCCAGCCGTTCTGGATCGAGGACGAGGCGCGGAAGCTGGCGGGCACCAACTTCGTCGTCGACCAGCCGTTTCGCGAGTTCGCCGTGCGCGACGGGCGGCTGATCACGGGCCAGCAGCAGTTCTCGGGCGCCGCCGCGGCCCGCCTGGTGATCGAGGCCCTGGGCCGGTAGGCCCGCAAGGGAAGAGGCCCCCGCCGCGACGGGGGCCCCGCCCGATCGACGGGCCGAAGGACGCCGGCTACCGGACCTGCGCGAACTCGAGATAGCGCACGATCTTGTGGAACTCGCACTCCGCCTTGGCGCGGTCGCTGAGCCGGAGCCGCATCCACGACGGCATCTCGCCGGCTGCCGGCCGCGAGCGGTGGTAGGACTGGGTCCCGAAGCGGATGTGGCTGACGACGTGCAGCTTGTCGAAGCGGCCGTCGCGGGCCGCGATCCGCCGCAGGTCCGTCACCGGTGCCGGGTCGCCGTTCGAGGGCTCCGCGGTGTCCGCGAGGCTGCCGTGGCAGCCCGCGCACTGCTGCAGGAACAAGCCCCTGCCCTCGCCGATCACCTTCAGCTCCTTGTCCGAGAGTTCCTGCGCGAAAGCCGCGCCGCCGAGCCCCAGGATCGCCAGGGCCATCGCGATCTTCCTCAACCTCATACCCACCTCCCGAACGTCGGCGGCGTGTCGCCCCTCCGACACGTCCAACTTGCGGCGCGCGTCCGGCGCCCGCATGAGAAGAACGTGGGATCTGGATGGGAACGAGTCCGGTCACCAGGTCGGCACGTCGCGCCAGCCCGGGAAAGGGCCGACCGCCACGCGGTAGCCCGTGGCGGAGGCGGGGTCCTCGATCACCTCGAGGTTGGTCAGGGCCTGCAGCTTCTGCAGCAGGATCGCGAGCGGCAGCGTGTGGAAGGGCGGCCGCCCGAGGTCCGGCATCGGCCACAGCCGCACCTCGGCCCCGCTCGCGGAAGCGATCCACTTCCGGTCCGGCGAGATCGCGACCCGTCGAATCGGGCCAGCGTGTCCGAGCAACAGGTGAGGCTCTCCACCGCGCACGGACGCGACTCGAACGACGCCTGCCATGTCACCCGTGGCCACGATCTCGAGAGCCGGGTCGGCAGCCAGGCCGAGGGTCAGACGGGTGCCGTGCCCGCTCAACATGCGCCGTTCTCCCGTCACCACGTCGAGCGACCACAGCTCGGAGTTCGAGATCATCAGCGAGTAGCCCTGCCCGAGGGTGGCGATGGCACGGCGCCCGTCAGCCGCGAGGACGAAGGTCGCGAACGCTCCTTCTCCTCCGAGTACGGTTCGGTGAACGCCCGTCACGGGATCCCAGGCGCGCAGCCCACCGTCTCCCCCGGTCAGGACGCGTCCGTCGTCCAGGAAGGCGACGGCGCGCGCCTGCCCTGCCCAGCCGCGACCACCCTCCGTCGTCCAGCGCGCGACCGACCGTGCCGAGAGCGTCTGCCGATCGATCAGGTACAGGAGTTGCTCTGTCCGATTCGGCGCGTAGTGACTCACCACCGCTGCCCAGCGTCCCGAGCGGTCGAGGGCGAGCGCTCCGAGTGCCACTCTCGGCGAGGGGTAGCCGAGAATCCTGCGCGGACGGGCGCCCGGGGAGTCGAGATCGTAGACGCCGAGTTGAGGCGCCGTGAACGCCAGTGCGGAGCCGCCCGGCTCCCAGGCCACTCCGTACGCGTAGTGATCGGCCCCGAGGTCGATGCGGCGCGGCGGGCCACTTCCCGGCACGAGCGGCAGGACGTGCAGTCCGTCGCGGGCGGCCGAGGCCAGGTAGCGCGAGTCCGGCGAGAACGCGAGGTCCGCCACCGGGCCGTCATCATGGACGAGCACGACGCGGGACTGCGGCAGTCGCAGCGGCCAGAGCGCCGTGCCGGAAAACGAAGGGGCCGCGAGCCACGTCCCGGCTGGGTGAAAAACGGCATCGCCGGCATCGACCGCTTCACCGCGGAACAACCGCCGGATCGGAGCCGCGGCGAGGCCTGCCCGCTCCCACACGCACGCCACACCCTCCCGACTCGCGAACCACGCCAGGTGACGCCCCGCAGCGTCGACAGGCAATGACGAGAAGCGGTGGACGGGCACAGCCTGCACCCGGGAGACCAGGCGGCGCGACGGCACGGACCACTCGCCGATCTCGCCTGCACTGTCCACGGACGCCAGCCGGGTGCCATCGGGGAGGAAGCGAAGCTGACGGACGGACGTGCGGTGGCGCCCCAGTTCGAGGTCGGCGGTGACGCCCGAAACGGGCAGCGAGCGGAGCATCACGCGCTCCTGGCGCCCGTACGCCAGCCAGCGCAGGGAGCGGTCGACATCGCTGGGCGCCCGCGTCCCCCACTGATCCGGGCTCGTGTCCCACTCGGGCCTCCAGCGGGCGTGGACGCGACGCGCGAGGTTCCCCGGATCGACGACCGTGAGCTGGCGGTCGCCAGGATCGTCTGGCGCTGCGCCGAACACGACGAGGCGGGCATGTTCGTCGAACCGCACCCAGCGCGCTTCGAGCGGGATCGTGGCCACCAGCCGACCAGCCCGGTCGTAACCCCGGAGCGTCGGGTCGCGGACAGCGAACGTCCACAGCCGCTCGCCAGTGGGGTCGAAGGTGACACCACGCGGATCGGCTGCGACGGGGAGGTTCGGGACACTGTGCAGCCGTCGTCCGTCGTCCGACCAGACCACGACGGAGGTTCCCAACCCGCTCAGCGCGAGGCGACGCCCGTCCGGACTGAACGCCCCGCGCTGGCCCCCTACCTCTTCCGACGTCTCGGGCAGGATGCGCAGGGTCGGGCCACGCCACAGGGCCTCGAGCGCCAGCAGCCGGGCCTCGAGGTTGTCCGTGATCTCGAGGCTGGCGCGCGCGAACGCGACGGCCGCGCTCGGGTGACGGTCCAGCTCGAGGCGGCCGAGCGCCACCAGCCGGCTCGCCCGCGCCAGCCGTGCCTGGGCGAGGGCTTCCTGTCGCGAGACGCCGATGGAGGCCGCCACGCCCGCGAGCACGACGACCACGAGGGCGAAGACGCCCCGGCGCAGACGCCGCACCCGGATCGCGCGGCGACTCACCGCCGACGCGAAGTCCTCCTCGATCGCGGTCAGCCGGCCCGGGTAGCGCTCGCGCCACAGGGCCAGCTCGCGCTCGGCCGCGCCGGTCCACAGCAGGTCGCGGCTGCGCCCACGCTCGTCCCACAGGTGCGCCGCCTGGCGGAGCTGGTCGCGGAGCTGCGCGCCGTCGGCGTCCTGGGTCCGCCAGCGCACGAGACGCGGCCAGGCGACGAGCAGCGACTCGTGGACGATCTGCACCGAGCGCTGCCCGTCGCGGGTCCCGTCGGCGGACTCGGTCAGCAGGCGCGCGTCGACCAGCGCGTCGACCACCTGCCCCGCGTCAGCCCGCGAGTCCGCGAACGCCGACAGCAGGTCGTCGCGGTCCATCACGGCCCGCGTGCCGCGCGAGGTGACCAGGTTGCGCAGCAGCTCTCGCACGACCTTTTCCCGCTCGGGGCCGAGGCTCTCGAGGACCGCATCGGCGTGGCGGGCGAGCGCGCCGCCGACGCCGCCGATCTCGTCGCGGGCGCTGCGCGTGAGCAGCCGCCGCGCCGGATCGCGCCGCTGCCAGAGCTCGGCCACCGCGAAGGCCGCCAGCGGCAGCGCCGAGCCGCCCTCGCCGACGAAGGCCACCAGCTCGTCGACCAGGGCCTCGTCCTCGAAGCGATAGCCGGCGCGGGCAGCCGGCTCGACGAGGGCGCGGCGCAGCGCCTCGCCCGCGAGCGGGAGCAGCGGCGTCACGTCGGCGAACACGGCCGCGAGCGCCGCGTGCTCGTGGCACTGGACGAGGAAGTCGTCGCGCATGCAGACCAGCACGTGCACGTCCGCTTCGGCGACCAGGCGGCCCAGCAGCTCGGCGAAGCGCCGCTGCTCCGCGGGCGGGTTGAGCGTGAACAGCTCCTCGAACTGGTCGACCACCAGCAGCGCCTCGGCGTGGGCGCGGCGCCAGCGGCCGACGGCGGCGAGGGCGTGGGGCGCCTCGTCGATGCGCACGAGGTCGGCCACGCCGTCGCGCGCCCCGGCCAGCTCGGGGGCCAGCGCCTCCGCGAGGCCGACGAACGGCCGCGAGCCGGGCGTGCAGACGAGGCCCCCCCAACCCGCGGGCCGCGAAGCCAGCACGCCGGCGCGGACGAACGAGGTCTTGCCGGCCCCGGAGGGGCCGATCACGGCCCGCAGCCCGTGGCGTGCGAGCTTCGCCCACAGCGCGGAGACCTCGTCCTCGCGGCCGAAGAACCGCGAGCCGTCGCCCACCTCGTAGGCGCGAAGCCCCGGGTACGGCGATGGGTCGGCCGCCATTCGCCGCCGGGCGCCGCTGCGACGGAAGGCGAGCAGGGCCTCCTCGATCTCGAGGCGCGCGTCGCCGAGGCTTCGCAGGCGCCGCGCCGGGTCCTTCTCCAGGCAGCGCTCCAGCAGCCGGCGGATCGACGTCGGCACCTCGGCCGCGAGCGCCACCCAGGGGGGCGGCTCGGAGAGCACCGCCGCGATCGACTCGGCGGCGGTCGCCCCGGGGAAGGCGCGCCGCCCGGCCAGGCACTCGAACAGCACGCAGCCGAAGGCCCACACGTCGGTCCGCTGGTCCTGCGCCTCGCCCCGCACCTGCTCCGGCGACATGTAGGGCGCCGTGCCCGAGGGGTGCGAGGCGTCGGAGCCCGTGGACTGGTCCGAGGGGAACGCGGCCTCGGCGCCGGCCGGGGCGGCGGCCTGGAAGGCCCGCGCCAGCCCGAAGTCGAGCAGCTTCACCTCGCCGCGGGGCGTCAGCCGCACGTTGGAAGGTTTCAGGTCGCGATGGAGGATGCCCCGCTCGTGAGCGGCCTCCAGCCCGGCCGCGATCTGGCCCGCGACGTGGAGGGCGTCGGCCACCGGCAACGGCCCGCTTCGCAGCCGCTCGCCGAGGGTCTCGCCTTCGACCAGTTCCATCACCAGCACCGGCTGGCCGTCGCAGACCTCGAGGCCGTGGAGGGTCGCGACGTTGGGGTGGTTGAGCGAGGCCAGCACGCGCGCCTCGTGACGCAGGCGCTCGAGGTGCGGAGCGCGCGCGGCCAGGTCGTCGCGGATCAGCTTGAGCGCGACGTCGCGTCCGAGCCCCGTGTCGCGGGCGCGGTAGACCTCGCCCATCCCGCCGGCGCCGACGGGCGCCAGCACTTCGTAAGGTCCGACGCGACGGGCGGTCGCGAGGCCCATGTTGGAAACCAGAGCTGCTGTCGGGAATCGTACTCCCGCGGCCGGGTCGTTGCACGCTCGATGCGGGAGCGCCGCCGGGAGTTGGACGGCTTCTCAGTCGCGGCCGGTCGCGGTGGCCGTCGGGAACTCGGCGGAGTGCGCCCGGAACACGAGGCGCGCCTCGCCGAGGCGGATCTCGTCGCCGTCCGCGAGCGGCTCCGCCGCGACGACCCGCCGTCCGCACAGGAAGGTCCCGTTCTTGGATCCGCAGTCCTCCACGGTCGCCGACGCCCCGTCGACGCGGATCACGGCGTGGCGCCGCGAGACCGATCCGTGGTCGACCCACACGTCCGCCTGCCGGGTACGGCCGAGCAGGTTCTCGCCGGGCCCGAGCACGGCCTCGCGTTGCTCCCAGTACAGGCGGAACCCGCTGTCGGTCGCGAGGCCGGCGTCCTCGCGGGCCTCGGCCGCGAAGGCGTAGCCGAAGCCCCGCACCGTGCGCAGGAAGCGGGGGGCCGACGCGTCGTCGCCGAGGGCCCGCCGCAGCTCCTTGACCAGCGAAGCCAGGTTCGACTCGGTGACGAACGTCGCGGGCCACACGCGCTCGAGCAGCTCGGAGCGGGACACCGCCCGCGGTCGCTGCTCGACGAGGCAGACCAGCACGTCGAACGCCTTGGGCGTGAGACGGAGCGGTTCGCGCCCCTCGAGGAGCTGGCGCGTCCCGGTGTCGAGCACGAAGCCGCCGAACTCGACTCTCACGGCCGCTTCGGACCTCCAGGCCGTTGGACTCTCGCGAGAGTTTCGCGCCGGCGCGGGCGGCGTTGCAAGGCCTTTCGGCCGCGGCCGGAACCTGAGCGGATTGTGAGAGGGCCGTCACGGGCCCCACTTCTCAGGGCGCCGTCAGGTCTGCGTCGCCGCTCGCGCCGATCGTGGGGCGCGGTCGACAATGGAGGGGAGGGGATGAACTTGAGGAACAAGATCCTGCTGGTCCTGGGCCTGATCGGGCTCGGGGTGGCGGCGGCGCTGCACGTCGCCGGCTGGGTGATGCGGACGGCGCCGGTCCACACGACTCCCCCGCCCGCCGCCAGCGTCCCCGAGCCCGGGGCCCCGGCGGACCGCGTCGCCGAAGCCGGCAGGCGCCTGCGGGGGCTCGTCACGGGGGACAACCTGCCGGGCGCCTCCGCGGCCGTGGCCGTCGACGGCCGCCTCGTCTGGCGCGAGGCCGTGGGCTGGGCGAACCTCGAGCGGCGCCTGCCGATGACGCCCGAGACGCGGCTGCGGATCGGCGCCGTGAGCGAGACGCTGACCTCGGTGCTGCTGGGCCGGCTCGCGGAGCGCGGGGTGCTCGACCTGGACGCGCCGATCGGCCCCGTGGTCCCGGCCCTCGCCGCCGGCCCGCTGGCGGCGGTCTCGACGGCCCAGCTCCTCGGCCACGTCTCCGGCGTGCGGCGCCACCGGGGCGAAGACGAGGGCATCCGCCTCTGGAACTGCCGGGAGATCGCCCTGGGCCTGGGGGCGATCGCAGCCGACCCGCTGAAGCGCCCGCCCGGCACGGGCTTCGACTGGTCGGCGTGGAACTACGTGCTGGCCGGCGCGGTCGCCGAAGCGGCCGCGGGCCGCCCGTTCGCCGAGTTGCTGCGCGACGAGCTGCTGGCGCCGCTCGACCTGCGCGAGACGGAGCTGGATGGCGCGGACGTCCCGAACCGCACCGCCTTCTACTGGCCGCGGATGAGCGCGGACACGACGCTCGGGGTCGAAGACGCGCAGGAGGTGGACTACGCGTGTTTCGCCGGAGCCGGCGGCCTCGTCTCGACGCCCGGCGACCTCGCCCGCTTCGGTGCGGCGGTGCTGTCGGGCCGGGCGGCGCGCCCCGAGACGATCGCCCGGCTTCACGAGCGCATCGCCCGCGCCGAGAACCCGGGCCACGAGTACGGCCTCGGCTGGAAGGCCTACACGATCGGCGGCGCGGCCGCGGTCGGCCGCGACAGCTCTCCAGTCGGCGGCACCGCTTCGATGCGAGTCATTCCCGGCGCCCGCGTGGCCGTGGCGGTCGCCACCAACGTGACCTACGCGCGGGGCATCGCCCCCTTCACCGACGCGCTGGCCGAGCTGTTCGCGGGGGCCGGGAGCGGCTCGCGACCCTGACCGCGCAGGCGTAGGATCCGCGGGCGGGAGGCCACCATGAGCCAGCGCAACGACCGCCGCGAATTCCTGAAGCTCGGCGCCGCAGCGGGGGTCGGCGGGGCGACGGTCAGCCTGGCAGCGGGCCTGCCGCCGCTGCCTTCCAACGCGCGCACGGCGGCGGCGATGCCGATGCGCAACCTGGGCCGCACCGGGTTCCAGGTGGGCCTGTTCTCGCTCGGCGGCCAGGCCGCGATCGAGCAGCCCGACAACGCCCACGTGGCGGTCCCGCTCGTCGAGCGCGCGCTCGACCTCGGGGTCAACTACATCGACACCGCCGCCCGCTACGGCGGCGACGCCCGCTGGAGCCAGCGCTACATCGGCGAGGTCATGAAGCGCCGGCGCGGCGAGGCGTTCCTCGCCTCCAAGACCCACGACCGCACCCGCGACGGCTCGCTGAAGCTGCTCGAGGAGTCGCTGAAGCTGCTCAACACGGATCACCTCGACCTGTGGCAGGTCCACAACCTCTCGCTGCCCGAGCAGGTGGACCAGATCTTCGCGAAAGGCGGCGCCGTCGAGGCGCTGCGCGAGGCGAAGGAGCAGGGCCTCGTCCGCAGCATCGGCATCACCGGCCACGCCGACCCCGACGTGCTGATCGCGGCCCTCGAGCGCGGCGCCTTCGACGCGGTGCTGCTGGCGCTCAACGCGGCGGACGTCCACCACCTGAGCTTCCGGCAGAAGCTGCTGCCGCTGGCGGTCGAGCGCGAGATGGCGATCATCGGCATGAAGATCCCCGCCCGCGGCCGGATCCTGAAGTCCTTCGCGCCGCCGGCCCCCGGCGGCCCGCCGCAGGCCGGCACCGCGCCGGGCACGATCGTGATGTCGGAGGCGCTGCGCTACGTGCTGTCGCTGCCGGTCAGCACGGTGATCGTCGGCTGCGACACGATCGCCCAGCTCGAGGAGAACGTGGCGCTGGCCCGCGCGTTCAACCCGCTGAGCCCGGCGCAGATGGCGGAGCTGGAACAGCGGACGGCGGCGATCCACCCCCAGGCGCTGTTCTTCCGGCGCTGGAGCTGAGCGCCGCCGGCCCCCAATCGCGCAGGGCCACGTCGCAGTCGCCGCAGCGACCCAGGGCGCGCCGATACTCGGCGCCGCAGGCCGGGCAGTAGACGACCGCGAGCGGGTCCTGGCGCTCGCGAGTCAGCAGGGCGTCGCCCTCGCCGAGCCCGACCGAGCGCAGCCATGCGGACAGCACCTCGCGCCGCACGCGCCAGTAGTCGCCGAGCCGCGCGGGGTCCGTGCGGGCGAGGCCCTCGTCGATCTCCAGCCACTCCTCGGCCGCGACGCGGCGCACGTCTTCGGAGCCGGCGAGGGCGGCGACCACCGCGAGCGGAGCGAAGTCGGCGTACAGGTGGCGGGCGGCGAAGCTCGGCGCGTGGGCGGCGAGCGGCGGGTAGAAGAGGAGCGGCTCGAGCGCGCGCCGGGTCGACGCCCGCCCGAGGCCGGCGGCGGCGAGCATCCGCGCGGCGGCGAACGCAGCCGCGAGCGCCGCGAGGAGCGCGAGGGCGAACGCCCCCAGCGCCAGGGCCCCGGGCTGCTCCGGCAGGTAGAGCGACGCGGGCAGCGCCACGAACCCGGAAGCGAAGGCGATCGTGGACGCCAGCCGCAGCGGGCCGAGCCGCTTCCGCTGGCGGCGGCGCCGCTCGCGCACGAGGTCCACGCGCAGCCGCTCCTGCAGCCACGCCTCGAGATCCGCCATCCGCTCGGCCCCGGTCGCGGCGCGAGCCCACCCGCGCACCCGGGCCGCGAGCGCCGCCGCGGTCTCCGGCGTCGGGGCGCGCAGCACTTCCCCGGCGTCGGACTTCACGCGCGAGCCCTCGGCCCGTGCGTCGGCGAGCCGCGCCCAGGGGATCTCGACGAGCTCGTCCGCGTCGGGCGGCGCGAGGCCGCCGCCGCGGGGAAGGATCAGCCCCGTCGCGGTCAGCCACAGCCGCGGCTCGAACGGCGCGATCGCCTCGCAGGCGGGCCACAGTCCTGGCGCGGCGAGGCTGCGCCGTTCGAGCCGGTGCGGCTCGCCGTTCCAGGACACGAGCAGGCGCCGCCTCGCCCCGACCAGCGCGAACGAGTTGAGGACGAAGAAGGCGAGCGCCCAGGGGAACAGCTCGTGGAGCAGCGCGACCAAGCGCGGAGGTCAGGCGCTGCGCTGGCTGCCGGTCATCGCCTGGAACAGGCGTCGAATCCCGGCGATGGCGGCGACGACCAGCAGCACGGCCCCCTTGCCGAGCTTGCCGAAGAACTTGGCGATCACGGCGAACAGGCCGAGCTTGGAGGCGGCCGCGCCCGCGCCGCCCGCCACGAGGGCGACCAGCCCGTACTTCGCGACCTTGTCCCCCGGCACGAACTCGGCGTACGACTTGCCCGTCTTGTAGCTGAAGTCGGCCAGCAGCTTCTCCACCTCGGGCTTCGACTGGGCCAGCCGGCCGGGCTCGTCGACCAGCGTCACCGACATGTAGCCCTCGCGCCCGAGCAGCCGCACGTTGTAGTTGACGACCTCGCTGCCGTCGTCGCTCCTGGCCTTCATCGCCCACACGAGGTTGTGGGTCCGCGCGTCGTAGCGCGGCTCCTCGAACCAGCCCGTGACGTGGAGGCCGGGGATGCCGGCCTTCTTGCGCTGCTCGTTGGCCGCCTCGGTGCCTTCCTTGTAGCTCTCGAGGATCGCGTCCTTGTCGATCTCGTTCCGGTCGTCGTCCTTGACGTAGCCGTCGGGGTGGTACTCGAACACGAGGATCCAGTCCTGGTCTTCGGCGAGCGGCGTGATCATGCCGACCTCGCTGTCGTCGACGGTGTTGCCCAGCGCCTTCATCAGCCGGCGCGTGTCTTCGGCGTTGGCGAAGCGGTAGCCCTCGGGCAGCGCCACCTGTGCCGTGTCGCGGCCGAGGTCCACCGTCGTGGGGCCGAACTTCCAGGCGATGCGGTCCGCCTCCTGCGCCGAAGCGGGGAGCGCGAGCGCGAGCGCAGTGGCGGCCAACGCGAAACTGGGAAGACGACGCAGCATGGGCAACTCTCCTCTCGCAAGCCGACGGGGATCTCTTGAATTGATACGGGTGATCGGAACCATAACACGAACTAATGACCATCGAGCGGCTTGCCTCGTTCTGGCCCGAGTCTTGCGTCAGAACCGGTTGGGAGCCGGCGCATGCGCAGATTCCGCGCGCCGGAGATCGGAGGGGGCCATGACCCACCTGGCCTCGCGCGAGGCGTATCGCCACCTGGTCGATCGCCTGAACCGCTACCCGCAGGGCGCTCCGCCCTCGGAGGTCCTGTACCGCATCCTGTCGCTCCTCTTCACTCCACGGCAGGCCGTGCTGGTGTCCGCGCTGCCGATCAAGCCGTTCCGGCTGGCGACCGCCGCCGCGGCGTGGCGGATGAAGGAGGCCGAGGCGCAGCACGAACTCGACGCCTTGTGCGACAAGGCGCTGCTGCTCGACATGGAGACCGCGGGCGGCACGATCTACTGCCTGCCGCCGCCGATGGCCGGCTTCTTCGAGTTCTCGATGATGCGGCTGCGCGGCGACGTCGACCAGAAGCTGCTGGCCGAACTCTTCTACCAGTACATGAACGTCGAGGACGAGTTCATCACCGCGCTGTTCGCGACCGGCGAGACGCGGCTGGGGCGGATGTTCGTGCGCGAGTCCGCGGTGCCGCCCGAACTGTCGACGACGGTGATGGACCACGAGCGGGTCAGCGAGGTCGTGAACACCGCGACGGCGATCGGCGTCGGCGTCTGCTACTGCCGCCACAAGATGACGCACGTCGGCCGCGCCTGCGACGCGCCGCTCGGCAACTGCCTGACCTTCAACAACGCCGCCGCCTCGCTGACCCGCCACGGCTTCGCCCGCCGCATCGACGCCGCGGAGGCGAAGGACGTCGTGCAGCAGGCGCAGGACCACGGGCTCGCCCAGTTCGGCGACAACGTGCGGAAGAACGTGGCCTTCGTCTGCAACTGCTGCGGCTGCTGCTGCGAGGCGATGCTGGCGGCCAAGCGCCTCGGCTTCCTGCACCCCGTGCACACGACGAACTTCGTGGCGGAGATCGACGCCGAGAATTGCAACGGCTGCGGCCGCTGCGTCGACGCCTGCCCCGTCGCGGCGCTGCGGGTGGAACCGGTGGCCGCGGCGGCGCCGGGCGAGCGCGAGCGAAAGCGCGGGATGCTCGACGCCGACGCCTGCCTCGGCTGCGGCGTCTGCGTGCGCTCGTGCGCCCGCGGCGCGCTGCGGCTGGCGCCCCGGCCCGCGCGGGTGATCACGCCGCTCAACTCGGCGCACCGCGCGGTGCTGATGGCGATCGAGCGCGGCAAGCTGCAGGACCTGGTGTTCGACAACCAGGCCTTCCTCAGCCACCGGGTGATGGCGGCGATCCTCGGCGTGATCCTGAAGCTGCCGCCGGTGCAGCGGGCGCTGGCCAGCCGCCAGTTCCGCTCCCGTTACCTCGAGGCGCTGCTCGCGAACCAGTGACGGCGCCTCGCCGGGCTCGAACCCGTCGCGCGGCGCCGCGGTACACTTCCGGCGCGCTCCACTTGGCGAGGTCCCCGGTTGAACGCTGACTTCCGGCTGCTGTTCGATCACAACCCGCACCCGATGTGGGTCTACGACATCGAGAGCCTCGCTTTCCTCGACGTCAACGAGGCCGCGCTCTCCTCGTACGGATACACGCGCGAGCAGTTCCTCGCCCTGCGCGTGGTGGACCTGCTGGCCGACTCCGAGCGCGGGCGCTTCGCCGACCACGTCGCCCGCCGCCGCGACGAGCCGCTGCGGCGCTGCGGGGTGTGGCGCCACCGGCTGGCCTCGGGGCGGCTGGTCGACGTGGACGTCGACGCCCACAACGTGACGTGGGCGGGGCGCCAGGCGGCGCTGGTGATGGCGCAGGACGTGAGCGCCGCGCGCCAGGCCGAGCGCGTGCAGGAGGCGCTGTTCCGCATCTCCGAGACCGCCTCGACGGTGCGCAACGTCGAGGAGCTGTGCGCCGCGCTGCAGGGCATCGTGGGCGAACTGACCTACGCCCGCAACTTCTACATCGCCCTCTCCGAGTCCGGCCCCGAGGGGCTGCGCTTCGCCTACTTCTCGGACGAGCACGACGACCGTCCCCCGGAGGGCCCGTACGGCCGCGGCATCACGGCCTACGTGCTGCGCACCGGCAAGCCGCTGCTGGCCACCCCCGAGGTGTTCGCGGAGCTGGAGGCGGCCGGCGAACTGGAAACCGTCGGGGCCGCATCCGTCGACTGGCTGGGGGTACCGCTGGGCGATCCCGGCGCCCCGTTCGGCGTGCTGGCGGTCCAGACCTACGACCGGCAGCAGCGCTACACCGACGCGGACCGCGAGCTGCTCACCTTCGTTTCGCGCCACGTCTCTGCGGCGATCGAGCGCAAGCGCGCGGCCGAGGCGCTGGTCGAGAGCGAGGCCCGCTTCCGGGTCGTGGCCGAGACGGCGCCCTGCGCCATCTTCATCTACCAGGGCCCGAACTTCCGCTACGTGAACCCGGCCACCAGCGAGATCACCGGCTTCTCGCGCGACGAGCTGATGTCGATGAAGTTCTGGGAGTTCGTCCACCCCGACTTCCGCGACATCGTCAAGGAGCTGGGCCTCGCCCGCCAGTCGGGCCGCGAGCTGCCGCCGCGCTACGAGTTCTCGATCGTGCGCAAGGACGGCCGCGTGGCCTGGATCGACTTCTCCGCGGCCAACCTCACCTACCAGGGCCAGGTCGCCTCGATGGGCACCGCCTTCGACATCACCGAGCGCAAGCGGGCGGAAGACCGGGTCCGCGAGCTCGCCTACCACGACCCGCTGACCGGCCTGCCCAACCGCCGGCTGTTCGAGGACCGGCTCAAGGTGGCTCTCTCGCAGGCCCAGCGCAACCGCCAGAAGGCCGGCGTGCTGTTCCTCGACGTCGACCGCTTCAAGCCGGTCAACGACTCGCTCGGCCACGAGATCGGCGACCGCCTGCTGCGCGCCGTGGCCGACCGCCTGACGCTGGTGCTGCGCGAGGGCGACACGGTCGCCCGCCTCGGCGGCGACGAGTTCACGCTGCTGCTGCCGGCGCTGACCGACGCGGTCGACGCGGCGCGGGTCGCGGAGAAGCTGCTGGCCGCCATGCGGCGCCCCTTCCGGGTCGGCGATCACGAGCTGTTCGTGAGCGGCAGCGTGGGCGTCGCGCTGTCGCCCGAGGACGGCAACGACCCCGAGACGCTGCTGCGCAACGCCGACGCGGCGATGTACCGCGCCAAGGAGCGCGGCCGCGACGGCTACGAGCTGTACACGCCGGAGATGAACGCCAGCGCGCTCGACAGCCTGGCGCTCGAGCACGACCTGCGGCTCGCGCTCGGCCGCGGCCAGCTCGAGGTCCACTACCAGCCGGTGTGGGACCCGCGGGCCGGCCGCGTCGCCACCCTCGAGGCGCTGCTGCGCTGGCGCCACGCCACGCGCGGGCTGCTGGCGGCCGAGGCGTTCGTGCCGCTCGCCGAGCAGACCGGCCTGATGCCGGCGATCGGCTCCTTCGTGCTGCGCAGCGCCTGCCTGGACGTCGCGCGCTGGCGCTCGGCCGGGCTCGCCGAGCTGAGCCTGACCGTGAACCTCTCGCACCGCGAGCTGATGGCTCCAGACTGCGCGGCCCGCTTCCTCGACACCGTGCGCGAGTGCGGCCTGCCGCCGCGCTCGCTCGGCGTCGAGGTGTCGCGCACCGAGACCCTGGACCGCGCCGCCGCCCGCGCGTCGCTCGGCGCGCTGCGGGCCGCGGGCGTGACCATCGCCCTCGACGACTTCGGCGGCGGCGCCTCGCTGACCGAGCTGCGGCGGCTGCCGGTCGACGCGGTCAAGCTCAACGCCGCGCTGCTCGGCGACGACGCCGCCAGCGAGGCGATCGCCCGCGCGCTGGTGACGCTGGTGCGCACCCTCGGCCTCGCGGTCGTCGCCCACGGCGTGGAGACCGAGGCGCAGCGGGAGTTCTTCGACTCCTGCGGCGCCGACCGCCTGCAGGGCCGGCTGTTCGGCGCGCCGGCGCCGGCCGACGCCACCGCCGCGCTGCTGTTCGGCAACCGGACCCGCGGCTGACGCGGGCGGCCCGCGCCTTTCCTGCGTGATAGGATCACCGCTTCCGCGCCTGGCCACTACATTCTCAGGATCCCGATGGAACAGTCGACTCTCGCCGTCCCCCGCCTGCGCACCGCGCACAGCCTGCTCGATCTCGTCGGCGGCACGCCGCTGCTGCGCCTCGACCGCTACGCGGGGGAAGGGGCCGCCCACATCCAGGCCAAGCTCGAGTTCCTGAACCCGGGCGGCAGCGTCAAGGACCGCGCCGCGATCGGCATGATCCTGGCCGCCGAGCGCGCCGGGCGCATCGCGCCGGGGGCGACGCTGATCGAGCCGACGGCCGGCAACACCGGAGTCGGCCTGGCGCTGATCGGCAACCTGCGCGGCTACCGGGTGATCGTCGTGGTGCCCGAGAAGTTCGTCGGGCCGAAGACGGCCGTGATGAAGGTGCTGGGCGCCGAGGTGGTGCTGACGCCGACCGAGAAGGGGATGCCGTTCGCGATCGAGAAGGCGAAGGAGCTGGCCGCCACCATCCCCGGCTCCTACGTGCCGCAGCAGTTCGACAACGCCGCCAACCCCGAGTACCACGAGGAGACGACGGCGGCGGAGCTGCACGAGCAGCTCGGCGGCGCGATCCCCGACGCGGTGGTGATGGGCGGCGGCACCGGCGGCACCTTCACGGGCGTCGCCCGCTACTTCAAGAAGCGCGACCCGAAGGTGCGTTGCGTCCTGGTCGAGCCGCAGGGCTCGATCTGGGGCGGCGGCCCGGCCGGTCCGCACAAGGTCGAGGGCATCGGCAACTCGTTCTGGCCGTCGACGCTGGACCGCTCCGTGATCGACGAGATCCGCACCGTTTCCGACGAGGCCTCGTTCGTCGCGGTGCGCGAGCTGGCCCGCCGCGAGGGGCTGCTGATCGGCGGCTCGGCCGGGGCCGCGGCCCACGCCGCGCGCGAGGTCGCCCGCGAGCTGGGGCCGGGCAGGACCGTGGTCACCCTGTTCGCCGACGGCTTCGAGCGCTATCTCGGCAAGGGCGTGTTCGAGAACCTCTAGGAGAGTCCGCTTTGGGTTTCGCCACCGACTGCATCCACGCCGGCCAGGAGCCGGACCCCTCGACGGGCGCGATCATCACGCCGATCTTCCAGACCTCGACCTACGTGCAGCAGGGCATCGGCGAGCACAAGGGCTACGAGTACGCGCGCACCCAGAACCCCACCCGCCGCGCGCTGGAGCTGAACCTGGCGGCGCTCGAGGGCGGCGCCGACGCGTACTGCTACGCCTCCGGCATGGCCGCCACCAACGCGGTGCTGACGCTCGTGAAGCAGGGCCAGCGCGTGGTCGTCTCCGACAACGTCTACGGCGGCACGCACCGGCTGTTCACCAAGGTGCTGGCCCAGTACGGCATCGACTTCGCCTTCATCGACGCGAGCGACGCGGCGGCGTTCGACGCGGCGGCCGGCGACTTCCAGCTCCTGTGGATCGAGACGCCCACCAACCCGCTGATGAAGGTGTGCGACATCGCGGCGCTGGCGGCGGTCGCGAAGAAGCGCAACGCGATCTTCGTCGTCGACAACACGTTCATGAGCCCGGCGCTGCAGCAGCCGCTCTCGCTCGGCGCCGACGTCGTCGTGCACTCGACGACCAAGTTCCTGAACGGCCACTCCGACTCGGTCGGCGGCGTCGCGGTGACGAAGCACGAGGCGCACGCGAAGTGGCTGCAGTTCGTGCAGAACGCGGCCGGCGCGATCCTGTCGCCGATGGACTCGTGGCTGGTGCTGCGCGGCACCAAGACCCTCGCCCTGCGGATGGAGCGCCACGAGCAGAACGGCCGCCGCATCGCGGAGTTCCTGCGCGCCCGGCGCGAGGTGAAGAAGGTGTTCTGGCCCGGCTTCGAGGACCACCCGGGCCACGCGATCCAGAAGCGCCAGGCGAAGGGCTTCGGCTCGATGATCTCGTTCGACCTCGGCTCGCGCGAGGCGGCCGACCGCTTCCTGCGCAAGCTGAAGCTGTGCTCGCTCGGCGAGAGCCTGGGCGGCATCGAGACCCTGATCTCGCACCCGGCCACGATGACCCACGCGGGCTACACCCAGCCCGAGCGCGACGCGCTCGGGATCGGCGACGGCCTGGTGCGGATCAGCGTCGGCTGCGAAGACGCCGCCGACCTCGAGGCCGACCTGCAGAACGGCTTCGCCGCGCTGTAGGCGCGGGCGAGGCGGCTACCGCACGCGCCGTCCGCCCTTGACGACGAGGTCGACGCGCGAGAGCAGCTCGACGGTCGCGAGCACGTCACCGTGGACCGCGATCACGTCCGCGTAGCGGCCGGGCGCCAGCGTGCCCAGGTCCTGCTCCTTCTTCAGGAAGCGCGCGGGCCACCGCGTCGCCCCCGAGATCGCCTCCAGCGGCGTCATGCCCAGCTTCACCCACGTCGCCAGCTCGCGCCAGGTGGAGTCGGTGTGGAACGTGCCGGGGATGCCGGAGTCGGTGCCGACCATCAGCGTCACGCCCGTCTCGCGCAAAAGGCGGAAGTTCTCGGCCAGCGTCGGCACCCGTCGGTAGGTCAGCGCGAAGTACGGCGCGGACGACAGGTCGCGCAGCGAGTCGCGGATGTCCTTCACGATCGCCGGCGGCACGCCCTGCTGCCACGCGGGATCGTCGAGCCGCTCCGGGAACGAGCGGGCGGTGTACTCCATCAGGTAGAGCGGCGCGATCGTCGGGCACCAGTAGAGCGTCGCGTTGCGCTTGCGCAGGCCCGCCAGCACGTCCTCGGGATAGCGCGGCGACGTCGCCAGGCCGGTGTGCTCGAACGAGTCGACTCCGTGGCGCAGCCCGACCCGGATCTCGTCTTCGCGGTGGGCGTGGGCGACCACGGGCCTGCCGCCGCGGTGCGCCGTCTCGACGACGGCGCGCACCTCGTCGTCGGTGAGCTGGTCCTGGTCGATCAGCTTGATCACGTCGACCCCGGCGTCCACCAGCTTCTGCACCTTGGCCCGCGCGTCGTCCGGCCCGTCGACGCCCCAGCGCACGAAGCGCTCGTACTCCTCGTACGGCGCCCGCTGGATGAACGGCCCGGAGACGAACAGCCGCGGCCCCGGGATCTCGCCGCGCTCGATCCGCCGCTTGACGTGGAGGATCTCCTCCAGCGGGGCGCCGAGGTCGCGGACCGTGGTCACGCCCGACATCAGGAGCTGCCGCGCCGCGATCGGCATGATCTCGTCGCGGAAGCGCGACATGTAGGTCGTGTCCCAGTGCCGGTAGTCGGCGTGGCCGAGCAGCATCAGGTGGACGTGCATGTCCATCAGGCCCGGCAGCACGCTCATGCCCTCGGTGGAGACGACCGTCGTGCCCGCCGGCACCGGCACTTCGGCGCGCGGCCCGACGGCGACGATGCGCTCCCCTGCGATCAGCACCACGCCGTCGCGGATCGGCGGCCCGCCGAAACCGTCGATCACCTGCCCCCCGACGAGGGCGAGCGTGGGCCGCTCGTCGGCGGCCGCCGGCACTGCGAGCGCGAGCGCGAACAGGGCGAGAAGGACGCGCATCCAGCCTCCTGGTTGGGGTCGGGAAGCGCGAGGCTAGCACGCAGGCCGCTAAGATCCGCGCATGAGACTCCCGCTGCTGGCCGCCCTCCTGTGTGCCGCCCCCGCCCTCGCCGCCGAGCCTCCGCTGCGCGCCGCGGTCGAGGGCTGGGTGCAGGCCCACCAGCGGGAGGTGGTCGGCGAGTTCCTCGACCTGCTGGCGATCCCCAACGTCGCCGCCGACCGGCCGAACATCGAGCGCAACGCCGCGTTCCTGAAGGCGGCGCTCGAGAAACGGGGATTCCGCGCGGAGGTGCTGCCCACCGACGGCAACCCGATCGTCTGGGGCGAGCTGCGGCCGGCGGGGGCCTCCCGCACGGTGCTCATCTACTTCCAGTACGACGGGCAGCCGGTGTCGCCGAAGGGCTGGGCGCAGGGCGATCCGTTCGGGCCGGTCGTGCGCCGCGGCAAGTGGCTGCCCGGCGAGGAGCCCGGCTTCGTCGAGAACGCGCGCGAGCGCACGGCGTTCGAACGCGACTGGCGGGTCTACGCCCGCTCGGCCTCCGACGCCAAGGGTCCGATCATGGCCTTCCTCGCCGCCCTCGACGCGCTGCGCGCCGGAGGGCTCGAGCCGACCGTCAACGTGCGCGTCGTGATGGACGGCGAGGAGGAGAACGGTTCGCCGAGCCTGATCGCGGCCATCGAGCGCTACCGCGAGAGGCTGGCCGCCGACCAGATGCTGGTGTTCGACGGGCCGGCCCACGTCAGCGGCCGGCCCACGCTCGTCTACGGCTGCCGCGGCATCCACCCGTTCCGGATCACCGTCTACGGGCCGAAGTCGGGCGTGCACAGCGGCAACTACGGCAACTGGGTGCCGAACCCCGCGCTGCGCCTCGCCCACCTGCTGGCCTCGATGAAGGACGACGCGGGCAACGTGCGGGTGAAGGGCTTCCTCGACGAGGTGCCGACGCCGACCGCGGACGAGCTGGCGCTGATCGACGCCGTGCCCGGCGACGAGGCGGGGCTGCTGAAGGCCTTCGGCATCGCGGAGCCGGAGCAGCCCGGGCTGACGCTGCAGCGCGCGCTGCTGCGCCCCACCCTCAACGTGCGCGGCATGCAGAGCGCGTTCGTCGGCGCCCAGGCGCGCACGATCATCCCCGACCGCGCGGTCGCCGAGATGGACATCCGCACCCTGGTCGAGACCCCGGGCGAGCGCCTCGTCGCGCGGGTGGTCGAGCACGTCCGGGCGCAGGGCTATCACCTCGTCGACGCCGAGCCCGACGACGGGACCCGCGCCCGCCACCCGCGCCTCGCGCGGATCGAGGTCGACGACTCGCCGCTGCACGCGTTCCGCACGCCGATGCTCTCCCCCGAGTCGCGGCGGCTGGCGGCCGCCGTCGAGCGCGCGTGGGGCGCGCCGCCCGTCGAGATGCGCTCGATGGGCGGCAGCGTGCCGATCGCGCCCTTCATCCAGTCGCTGAAGATCCCCGCCGTGCTGGTGCCGGTCGTCAACTACGACAACAACCAGCACGAGGAGAACGAGAACCTCCGCCTCGGCCACCTGTTCGACGGCATCGTCACCTACGCCGCCGTGCTGCGCATGCACGACTGACGCGGTGCGCCAGCGGGTCACTCCCGGGCCCGGTGTACGATCCGCTGGATACCTCTGGAGCCGCCTGGAACCGAATGACCGAGCCCTCCCCCCTCGGCCTGCCCGAGGAGCCGCATCGCGACCTGCCCGCCGACTACCAGCGGGCGCTCGTCGAGACCGTCGTCGACATCGACGTGGTCACCGAGCTCGTGCGGCGCAACCTGGAGGAGGCGGACGTCCGCCGCATCCTCGGCAAGCTCGACCGCCAGGACCGCGACGGCTTCCTGTCCCGGCTGTCGGCGCTGCTGCGCAAGACCTCGGCGCTGCTGCTGATCTCGCGCCAGCTCTCCGACTCGCTGTTCGTCGACGTGCTGCTGCCGCGGCTGGTCGAACTGATCTGCGACTTCCTCGAGGCCGAGCGCTGCTCGGTGTTCCTCTACGACAAGCGCACGGGCGAGCTGGTCACCAAGGTCGCCTCGGGCCTCGACGCGGAGATCCGCTTCCCCGCCAACCAGGGCATCGCCGGTGCCGTGTTCGCGAGCGGCCAGCCGCTGCTGATCCCGGACGCCTACGCCGACCCGCGCTTCAACACCCGGGTCGACGAGGAGACCGGCTTCCGCACCCGCGACCTGCTCTGCGTCCCGCTCAAGCACGTGCGCGCGGGCCACGCCGAGACGGTCGGCGTGGCGCAGGTGCTGAACAAGCGCCGGCGCGGCTTCGACGACGAGGACGTCAAGCTGCTGGAGGCGCTGGCGGCACCCGCCGCCACGGCGCTCGCCAACGCGATGCTGCACGAGGAGGTGCGGCGCGCGCGGTCCGAGGAGTCTCAGTTCCTCGAGGTCAGCGCGGCGCTCTCGCGCGAGGTCGACCTGCGCCCGCTGCTCGGCCGCATCGCCGCCACGGCCGCGTCGGTGCTCGACGCCGAGCGGGTCACGCTGCTGGTCCGCGATCGCCGGAGCGGCGAGCTGTGGGGCATGACCAGCGAAGACGCCGGGGCGGGCGTCGGGCCGTCGCACCCGGAGATCGCCGACCTCGTGTTCCGCTCCGGCGAAGGCATCGTGCTGGCCGACCCGGCGGCCGACCCGCGCTTCGACCGCACGCTCGACGCGAAGGCCGGGCGCGTCACCCGCTCGCTCGCCTGCCTGCCCGTGCGCGACCGCGACGGCGCGACCGTGGCGGTGGTCGAGGCGCTCGACAAGCGCGGCGGGGCGTTCGCGGCAGGCGACCTCGAGCACCTGGCCGCGTTCTGCGCGCAGACGGCGATCGCGATGCAGAACGCGCGCATGGTCGACGACCTCAACGCGACGATCCAGCGCCTGCGCTCGCTGCTGGAGGCGAGCGAGGCGCTGTCCGGCGCCGCCGACCTCGACTCCCAGCTCGCGGTGATCCTGTCCCGCGCCCGCGGGGTGGTCGACGCGGAGCGCAGCCGGCTGTGGGTCCACGACGAGAAGGAGGACGTGCTGCGCAGCCGCGAGCCGGGCGACGCCGCGGCGCGTCCGCTGCGGGTGCCGGTCGGCGTCGGCTTCGCCGGCCACTCGGCGCGCACGGGGGCGATCGTCAACGTGGCCGACGCGACGCGCGACCACCGCTTCGACCCTGCCCTCGAACCCGCCGGCGGCGCGCCGATCCGCTCGCTGCTGTGCGCGCCGATGTACACCCACGCCGGGCGCCTGATCGGCGTGCTGGAGGTGATGAACAAGGCGGCCGGACCGTTCGGCGCGCAGGACGAGGCGCTGCTCTCGGCGTTCGCGTCCCATGCCGCGGTCGCCCTCGACCGCGCCCGGCTGGTCGAGGCCTTCGTCGACAAGCAGAAGATCGAGCACGGCCTGCGCCTCGCCCACGACATCCAGATGGCGATGCTGCCGCGGGTGTTCCCGGCCGCGGCGGAGTTCGAGATCGCGGCGCGGCTGGAACCGGCCCGCTCGGTGGGCGGCGACCTCTACGACTTCCTGGTCAAGGACGGCGCGCTGTGGTTCACGCTGGGCGACGTATCCGGCAAGGGCATCGGCGCCGCGCTGTTCATGACGATGGCGAAGACGCTGCTGCGAGCCGCGATGGGCAGCGCCAGCCTCGGCCCCGGCGCGCTGTTCGAGCGCGTCAACCGCGAGCTGTACCGCGACAACGAGCGCGGGCTGTACGTGACCACTTTCCTCGGCCGCCTCGACCTCGCGACCGGCGCGCTCGCTTTCGCCAACGCCGGCCACAACCCGCCGTACATCGTGCGGGCGGACGGCCGCGTCGAACCGCTGCACGGTGGCCTCGGCCTGCCGCTGGGCCTGATGGACGGCCCCGGCTACGAGTCGGCGGCGGTGACGCTGGCCGCGGGCGACGCGCTGTACCTCTACACCGACGGCGTGACCGAGGCGCTGTCGCCGGGCGGCGAGGAGTTCACGCCCGCGCGGCTCGAGGTGCTGCTCGCCGCGCGCGCGGGGGTTTCGAGCGCCGACCTCGTGGGCCACAGCTTCGCCGCGGTGAAGGAGCACGCCGCGGGCGCGCCGCCGTCGGACGACATCACCGCGCTGGCCGTGCGCTACCTCGGGTCCCGCGGGTGACCGGGATCACGGCGCCACGGAACCCGCCCGCTCCCCGCACCGTCTCTCGACGGGTGCGAGGCGCGACGAGATCGGGGTGGCGATGGGCGTCGCTCGTGTGCCTCGGCGCGGCTCTCTCCGCCGGTGGCGCCGCCGATCGCGCAGCGCCGGCGACGCTGGCCGCGACGGGCCTGGCCGGCGACGACGGGCCCGGGCTCTCCCGCTACGCTCCCGTCTACCCGCTGTGGACGGACGGGGCGGCCAAGCGGCGCTGGGTGTCGCTGCCGGCCGGCGCGACGATCGACGCTTCGCGGCCCGGCGCGTGGGTGTTCCCGGCCGGCACCCGCTTCTGGAAGGAGTTCGCGTTCGGCGGGCGCAAGGTCGAGACCCGCTACATGGAGAAACGCGCGGACGGCACCTGGCTCTACGCGGCCTACGTGTGGAACGAGGCGCAGACCGAGGCCACCCTGGCGCCGGCGCGCGGCCTGCGCGACCACGCCGACGCGGGCGAAGGCGTGCGCCACGACATCCCCGGCGTCGCCGACTGCGCGGTGTGCCACGAGGCCGCGGGCCGCGACGCGGTGCTCGGCTTCGGCGCGGTGCAGCTCGCCCCGGAGCGCGACCCGCTGGCGCCCCACGCCGAGCCGTTCGAGCCGGGCATGCTCGACCTCGCCGGACTCGTCGCGGCCGGCCGGCTGTCGCCCGCCCCCGCGGACGGCGGCGCGTCCGCCCGCATCACGGCGCGCAGCCCGCGCGAGCGCGCCGCGCTCGGCTACCTGCACGCGAACTGCGGCACGTGCCATCACCCCGACGACGAGGCGGCTTCGGCCGGCTTGTGGCTGCGGGTGGCCCCCGGCGACGCGGCCGGCAGCCACGATGCGCTGCGCACGGCGCCGGGCCGGCCGGCCGGCAGCCCCGTCGAAGGCGTTCCCGGCGGCGCGGGACTGCGGATCGTCGCGGGCGACCCCGGCCACAGCGCGCTCGTGCAGCGCATGGAGTCGCGCCACCCGCTGCGCCAGATGCCGCCGCTGGGCTCGGAGCGCGTCGACCGCGAGGCCGTGGCGCTGATCCGCGCCTGGATCGCCGAAGACCTTCCCGTCGTGCACGACTGAAACCGGACCAATGAGGAGGAAGACCGAAGGATGAAGATGGGGATCGCCGTCCTGGCCCTTGCCGCGCTCGGAGTCGCACCCGCCGCCGCCGCGGACGACGCCGCCCAGTCGCGCATCGAGCGCGGCAAGTACCTGGTGCTGACGTCCGGCTGCGCCGACTGCCACACCGCGCACAAGCTCGGCCCCAACGGGCCGCAGCCCGACGAGACGATGGCCTACGCCGGCCACCCGGAGTCGATGGTGCTGCCGCCCGCTCCGAAGCTGCCGCCCGGGCCCTGGCTGTTCACGGGCACCGGCACGATGACCGCGTGGTCGGGCCCGTGGGGCACGAGCTTCTCGGCCAACCTGACCCCCGACAAGGAGACCGGCATCGGCACCTGGACCGAGGAGAACTTCGTGCAGGCGCTGCGCACCGGCCGCCACATGGGCAAGGGCCGCCCGATCCTGCCGCCGATGCCGCTGCTGCCCCTGTCCCACGCCACGGACGATCACATCAAGGACATGTACGCCTACTTCATGTCCCTGACCCCGATCAAGAACAAGGTCCCCGCCCCGCTCCCGCCGGCGCAGTAGCGTCACGCGCGCCGGGGCGGAGCTTCCGCCCCGGCGCTGCTACAGTCGCGGGCGATGGAGCCCGACGATCCGGCCCAGGCGTTCGCGGCGCGGCTGCAACAGGCCACGCTCGGCTACTTCGACGTGCTGGCCGGCTACCTCGGACGCCAACTCGGCTTCTACGATGCGCTGGCTGCCGCCCGTTCGCTGACGGCGGGCGAGCTGGCCGCCGGCACCGGCACGCACGAGCGCTACGTGCGCGAGTGGCTCGAGCAGCAGGCCGTCACGGGCGTGCTGGAGGTGGACGACGTGGAGGCGGCGCCGGCGGAGCGCCGCTACTCGCTGCCGCGGGCCCACGCGCGCGTGCTGGTCGAGCGCGACGACCCGCTGTGGCAGGGCGACCGTCCGCTGAGCCTGCTGCCGGTCTCGCGCCAGATGCCGTCCCTGCTCGCGGCCTTCCGCGAGGGAGGCGGCATCGCCGCGACCGACCACGACGACGACGCCCGCGTCGCCCAGGCGAGCCTCGGCCGCGTCGCCTACCTGACGGAGATGGCGGGCTGGATCGCGGCGGTGCCGGGCCTCCAGGCGCGGCTGCGCGCCAGGCCTCCGGCGCGCGTCGCCGACCTCGGCTGCGGCGCCGGCTGGTCCGCGATCGGCCTCGCCCGCGCCTTTCCGGCGGTCACGGTCGACGGCTTCGACGTCGACCCCGCGAGCGTGGAGATGGCGCGCCAGCACGCGCGCGCCGCCGGCGTCGGCGACCGCGTGCGGTTCGAGACGCGGGACGCCGCCGACCCGCAGCTCGTCGGCGACTACGACCTGGCCATGGTGTTCGAGGCGCTGCACGACATGCCGCGCCCGATCGAGGCCTTGCGCACGCTGCGCCGCCTGACCGCGGCGGGCGGCACCGTGCTGGTCGTCGACCTGAAGGTGCCGCCGGCGTTCTCCGCCCCCGGCAGCGACCTCGACCGCTTCGTGTACGGCTGGAGCGTGCTCTCCTGCCTCGCCTCGAGCATGAGCGGCCCCCGGCCCGCCGGCACCGGCGCGGCGATGCGCCCCGACACCCTGCGCGCCTGCGCGCACGAGGCGGGCTTCACGGACGCCGAGATCCTCGACGTCCCCCACGACGGCTGGACCTTCTACCGCCTGCAGTGAGGACCTGGGCTACTGATCGCCCCGGCTCGCGCCCCGGGCGCGGATCGCGTCAAAAATCTCGCGGGCCAGGATCGGGAATGCGGAGCCGCGGAAATCCGCGTCGTCCATGTAGCGGGTGACGATGCGGTCGTTCTCGCCCATCCGTTCGACCATCAGGTCCTCGATCAGGCGCCGGATGCCGATCTCGAAGCGGTCGAGCGGGTTGGCGAGCGCCGTCTCGATCACCTGCTCGTTACGACAGGCCCGTTCCTTGATCTGCTGGAAGAAGAGCCGGTCTTCTTCGTTGAACTGGGTCCCGAAGCGCTCGTTCAGCACCTCGATGATCGCGGAGAGCGGGGCCTCTTCGTCCTTTGCGCGGCCGGTGCCGAGGTCGGTCGGGCTCTTGACGTATTGCGCTTCGCCGTCGCGCACCTCGATCGGCCCCGAGGCGATCCGCTCCAGGCGGTAGTACTGGAGGGCCACCTCGTCGCCGACGCTGACGACGGCCGGGTCGCGCTCGGCCGGCAGGTGATCGAGCAGCAGCCGGCCAAAGCTGTAGAGCTGCTCCTGCTCAGCGTCGCCCCAGGGGATGATCTGGGAGAGGAAGGCGTACAAGCGCACGTACCCCGCGAGGCGATTGCGGAAGGCCTCGCGGTCCTCGGCCTCAGCGATGGCCTTGAACCGGTCGACCGCCGGCTGCAAGTGGCGTTGCAACTCCGCGTGATCGCCACGCGCCTGCCGGGTGACGGGCTTGTAGAACACGCGCGCGAACGCCTCGACCTCGCTGCGGTGCCAGACCTGGGCCTGGTCGAGCTCGTGCTTCAGCGCCTCGAGCTGCCCCGGGTCGGACACCTCTTCGAGCTCCGTGCGGTCGTAGTAGGGCTTGAAGGCACGGAGGATGTCCTCGGCGTCGTTGACGAAATCGAGCACGAACGGCGCGTCCTTGCCCGGCACCATCCGATTGAGGCGCGACAGCGTCTGCACAGCCTGCACGCCGTCGAGCCGCTTGTCGACGTACATCGTGTGCAGCAGCGGCTGGTCGAAGCCCGTCTGGTACTTGTTCGCCACCAGCAGGAGCTGGTAGTCCGCCGACTCGAAGCGCTCCGGCAGGGCCGCTTCGCCGATCGGCCGGCCCGTGACGACGTCGAGGTTCATCCCCGGCTCGGTGTACTCCTGCCCGGTGTCCGGGTCCGTCACGCTTCCGCTGAAGGCGACCAGCGTGCGCACGTCGCCGTAACGCTGCTCGGCGATGTAGCGATCGAACGCCAGCTTGTAGCGCACCGCGTGCAGCCGCGACGAGGTGACGAGCATCGCCTTCGCGCGCCCGCCGAGGCGGTGCTTCACGTGCTCGCGGAAGTGCTCGACCATCACCTCGGTCTTCTGCTCGACGTTGTGCGGGTGCAGGCTCATGAACTTGGCCAGCGCCCGCGCGGCCCGCTTCTTCGGCAGCGCGGGGTCGTCGGCGACCGCCTTCTGCAGCCGGTAGAAGGTCGCGTACGTGGTGTAGTGCGCCAACACGTCGAGGATGAAGCCCTCCTCGATCGCCTGCCGCATCGAGTAGATCCTGAAAGGCTCGGGCTTGCCGCTCGGCCCCAGGCGGCCGAACAGCTCCAGCGTCTTGCCCTTGGGCGTGGCGGTGAACGCGAAGAAGCTCAGGTTCGACTGCCGCCCGCGCGACTGGACGATCTGGTTGAGCCGGTCCTCCCAGTCCTCTTCGCCCTCTTCCCCGCTGCCGGCGCGCGCCGCGCCGAGCAGGGCCTTCAGCTCGCGCGCCGACTCCCCCGTCTGGCTGGAGTGCGCCTCGTCCACGATCACGGCGTAGCGCCGGGCCGCGATCGCCGCCTCCCAGGCGGCCGCCTGCCGGCGTTCCTCGGCCGAGGCCTGCTCGTGGTTCTCCGCGCCCGCCACGCGCAGGAGCCCGCGCAGCACGAACGGGAACTTCTGCAGCGTCGTGATCACGATCGCCGTGCCGTCGACCAGCGCCTCGGCGAGCTGGCGCGAGTTCTCGTCGATCGCCTTGACGACGCCCTGGGCGTGCTCGATCTGGTAGATCGCGTCCTGGAGCTGCTGGTCGAGCACGCGGCGATCGGTGATCACGATCACGCAGTCGAAGACCTTGCGGTCCTGCCCGTCGTGCAGGCTGGCCAGCCGGTGCGACAGCCACGAGATGCTGTTGGTCTTGCCGCTGCCGGCCGAGTGCTGGATCAAGTAGTTGTGGCCCGCGCCCTCCTCGCGGGCCGCCGCCACCAGGCCGCGCACCGCGTCGAGCTGGTGGTAACGCGGGAAGATCAGCGCCTCGCGCACGAGCTTTTTCTTGCCGCCCTGCCCGTCGTCCACCCGCTCCTCGGAGCGCTCGAGGAACATGAAGTGGCCGAGGACGTCGAGGAAGCTGTCGCGCTGCAGCACCTCCTCCCAGAAGTAGCCGCTGCGATACCCGGACGGATGCTGCGGGTTCCCCTTTCCGCACTGGACCTCGCCGGGGTGGCTCCCCCGGTTGAAGGGCAGGAAGACGGTCGCCTCGCGCCGCAACTGGGTGGCCATGTGCACTTCGTCCGGATCGGCGGCGAAGTGGACGAGCGCGCGCTTGCCGAACTCGAACAGCGGCGCCCGTGGGTCGCGGTCGCGCTTGTACTGGGCGACGGCGTGGCGCCAGGTCTGCCCCGTGCCCGGGTTCTTCAGCTCGCAGGTCGCGACCGGCAATCCGTTCACGGCGAAGAGCAGGTCGACCGTGTCGTTCCGTCCCGGGTGGCAGCGGACCTGCCGCGTCAGTGTCAGGCGGTTGCGGGCGTAGAGGCCGAGGATCTCCTCGTTGAGCCCGTGCGCAGGCTTGAAGTAGCACAGGCGAAACGTCTTGCCGTGGAACTTGAAGCCGTGCCGCAACACGTGGAGCGCGCCCTTGAGCGCCAGTTCCTTGGCGAGCGATTCGACGACGAGCGCGTCGAGCGCGCTTCCGTGCAGCGCTTTCATCTGCGCCCACAACGGCCCCTGCGTGTCCCGGAGGAATTCGACGACGACGGAGGGGAACAGCGCCCGCTCGACATCCCAATCGGCCGCGGACCCGGCTTCCCAACCGGAGCGCTCGCACAGGATCACCTCGAGCCAGCTCTCCAACGCCCGCTCGTCGGTCTGGCTCATGGATGCCCGATTCTGCCACCGCCACTCCGCGGGGGGAGAGCGACGGTGCGGGCGACGAGTCGGGCTCGGGACACGACGAGCGCCACGAGCGCATCCAGGGCAACCGCGTCGAGGCCGGCGAGCGACGAGCGGGCGGGGATCGAGGGCGCCAGGGTGACCACGGCGTCGGCCAGCTCGGCGACGCGCCGCCGGACGAAGGGCGCCGCCAGGCCGACGTCCTCGGCGAAGGCAGACCAGTTCGCGGGCCCCAATTCCTGCAGGGTAGTCCTCCCGTCGATCCTCATCGCGAGCCTGGGCGAGAGCTCCGGATACGCGGCCGTCGACAACAGGTCGTAGAACGGCGCGAGGCTGACGGTGCCGTCCAGATACAGCAGGCTGTAGTTCTTGCCGTGAGCATCGGCGTTGCCCACGATCAGGTTGAAGACGGCTGCGTCCAGCAGAGCCAGCAGCGCCCTCGCCGGCGAAGTCGTCGAGCGGCGCACAAGGTCGAAGCAGGCCTTGAAGGGCGGCCCGCCCTCGGCGGCGTACTTGCGCTCCGGGGCAATGCCCAGCGCCTGGCAGAAGTCCTCCTGGTTCAGCCGGTGCGCCTGACCCCGCTCGTCGACGCGCCGGTCGTATCGGGTGACCAGCAGGTACGGGCGCCCGGCGACCACGCGCGCGGTCACGGGTGCGACGGGCAGCCCCACCGCCGCGGCCAGAGTCATCACCAGCGCCTCGTTCTCGGTGGTGTTCGGGAAACGCGGCAGCGGTGGCTTCACGATGTGCGTGGTCGGCTGGCCCGGCGCGGGCAAGGCCACGCGCCCCTCGACCAGAACCACCGGGAGCTTGGACTGTGCCCCCGCCAGTGAGAGCCGCAGTCCTTCGCGGCCCGCGAGCAGCGGACGAGTCGGCAGCGCGTCCAGGATCTGCACGAGTTCGGTGTCGTCGAGTGGCCGCGGCGGCGTGACCCGATCCGGCCCGGGAGGAACTTCCCCCTCCGGCCAGAGGGACAACGCCCCTGCGACGTCTCCGCCCAGCGCCTCGAGCAACGCGAAGTCGTTGCCCCGGGAGATTCCCAGGGCAGCGGCGATCGCCTCGCGTTGCGATTCCTCCGGCAGCAGCCCGGCGAAGAAGGGCCGGCACGCCCGCTGGCTGAAGGGCCTCGGCCGCTTCGGCAGGGAACAGGAGATCGCGGGGCGAAGCGGGTCCGCGATCCACTCGGGCGAGTAGGCGAAGCGCATGGCTCCGTGCGGGTCCACGTGGAGCACGCCGACGACCGCGTCGTCCCACCAGACCGAGAGCCTCCGACGCACGGACTACTCCTTGCGGGGCGCCGGGGGCGGGATGACGTCGAGCCGACAACCCAGCGCGTCGAGCACCGCGAGCACCTTGGCGAGTCGGACAGTGGGCTTGCCGCCTTCCAGTTCCACGAGGAAGCGAACGCCCACCCCGGCCGCCGCCGCCAGTTGGTCCTGGCGCAGGCCCTGGGCCACCCGTACCTGCCGCACGATTCTGCCGATCTGCTCGATGTCCATGGCCGGGTTTCCCGATCGGGAAAATCATCCCCCTGCTCGGCCGAAAAGTCCAGGACTTTCCCGATCGGGAAATCAGAAGCTGGTGTCGGCGGACACCGAGGTCCACATTCCCGATCGGGAACGCCGCCTCCCCGCTGAGCGTCAGACGAGGCGGGACTTGCGGGCCAGGTCCCTCGAACGCGGCCGAGGCCAGACGCGATCAGCCTCGCTGGTGGATGTTCCGAAAGGGATCGAAGAGCGGCACTCCGTGTCCGAGGAAGTCCCGCGTATCGCGGGTCGCGACCGAGAGCCCGTGCGCCGACGCCGTGGCCAGGATGAACAGGTCGCGCTGGGCGACGGGTCGCCCCCGGCGGCGGGCGGAACTCTCGATGGCCGCGGCGGCGATGGCGGCGTCCTTTTCGAACGGCACGATCTCTGCCGGTCCGCCCAGCAACGCGTTCAGCCACTCGTCGAGGAACCGACGACGCCGGCCAGCGGGCGCCAATTGAACGCCGCGCGACAGCTCGTACACGGTCACCGAGGCGAGCCGAAGCGGAAGCTGCGTGCGAAGCCACTCGAGCACCCCGGCGTGTGGTGCCGGCCGCATGGACTCCGAGATGACGTTGGTGTCGACGAGATAGCCCGCGCTCAACGGCGGCGAGCACCCGCGAACGCTTCTTTGGGCCTGAAGCGGAACGCTGGCGGACGGAAGTCGTCCACGCCGCCCCCGAACCGGGCCTTCAGGGCCTCGACGGCGTCGAGGAAGGCGGCCCCTCCGGTGAGAGGGCCTTCCTTCTCCGCCATCCGCTCGAACGTCCCGACGTCGACGAGCACGCCGACATCCCGCCCCCGGCTGTGGATGACCACAGGGGCATCCGCCAGATCGCGCAGGACCTCGGCCAGTCGGGCTTTGGCGGTCGCGACCCCGACTCGGCGGACCCTCGGCGCCCGGGAACGAGACGAGCCGGCGCGCGTCGACGTCTTCACGGCGACCAGTTTATCAGCCACGTCCATGTCGACCCCTCCTTCTGTCGGACGAAGGTAGGCCGGGTTCAGGCCGCTGCGGGACCGGGGGCTTTCTCGCGGACGTCGATCTTGCCGGTGACGGCGGCCGTGATCAGGGCCTGGCGGTACTCCTGCACGCGCAGGATGGCGGCCTCGACCTTCTCGACGAGGCGGTCGATCCGCGCCGTCTCCCGGTCGAGGTACTCGGCGATCGCTTGTTGCTCGGGGACTGGCGGCAGTGGCACGAGGAAGGCGTTGATCTGGCTGACGTTGATCCGCCGAAAGGTCGAACCGATCATCAGGGACTCGACCTGCTCCCGGACCGGCTGCGAACGGAGCGCATGCACCAGGAAGCGCGAGACGTGCCCGAGCGGGCGAAGGAGGCAGACGTCCTGGCCCATGCTGAATCGCTCGGTAGTCGCCACGAGCGCTGCGTCGCCGACCGTCGCGTTGCGGCTGTAGATGATGTCGCCGACGAGGGGGCGTCGCCCTCCTTCGCACAGGTCGCGGTGCTCTTCCTCGGTTGTCATCTTCGCCGCGGAGAGATCGACCTCGAATCCGTGCACCTCGCGAATGCTGGCCACGGGGACGCCGTCATCGACGAACTCAACCGTCCGGTGCTTGCAGTCCAGTACGAGGGCGGCTCGGCGCAGCGGAACGGCGCTCCAGTGCTCGGGGATGTCGGCGAGCCAGGGGATGCCTGAGGGCTTCAGCTTGGGGTGGGGGGCGAGGCCGGCGGCGCGGGCGGCTTCCGGAGGGAGGCCGCGGGTGACCGTCCGCGAGATGAGGGCGGTGCGCTTCTCGCGCAGCCTCTCGACCAGCGCCCGCTTCTTCGCCACCAGCGCATCCAACCTCGCCGTGGCAGCTTGCAGGAAGTGCGCGATCGCGCGCTGTTCTCGCGCGGGGGGAACGGGCACGCGGAGGCGTTTGAGGTCCCGGATGTTCACGCCCCTCACCGCAGCGCCCAGGCTGAGGGACAGGAGCGGCTCTGTGACACCTCGAGCCTTGAGTACGAAGATTAGCCACCGCGCGTCGACATCCCTGCGTGGGGCCACGCGGGCAGCGTCTTGAGTGAGATTCGCGCCCGCGATTTCATCGGGGACCAGTTCCGTTTCTCCGACCGTCCCTCGAATCGAGAAGACGATGTCTCCGCCCTTGAGGCGGCTTCGCGCGTAGGACGCCTCGATCTCGAACGTCGTGCGGCACAGGCGATCGAGAGCGAGGCGGCCTGGCTTGATATCCCCACCCTTGACAATAGGAATGCCGTCATCCACGTCCGGTCCAGGCAGGACGATGCCGTACATGATGGGGCGGTCGGTATCGATGAGGCGCATCAGGGGCCGCACTTCCCAGTGCGCCGGCTGAGCGCCCAGCGACTCCACGCCACTGGGCTTGTAGCTCGGGTACGGCTTCCACTTCATGCCGTGACGTCCTTGAGCAGGGTCAGGATCTCGGACTCGAGCTGCTTGATGTCGGCCTCGATCGCCTCCAGCGGGCGCGGCGGCTCGTAGCGGTAGAAGTGGCGGTTGAGCGGGATCTCGTAGCCAACCTTCGTCTTGCTCTCGTCGATCCAGGCGTCGGGCACGTGGGGACGCACCTCGCGCTCGAAGTAGGCCTGCACGTCCTCCTTCAGCGGCACCGTCTCGGTGTCGCGCAGGTCGGCGTCGGGCTCCGGGCGGCCGTCGCGGTCGCGGCAGATCTCCGCGGTCTCGTCGCGCTCGCCGAGCGCCGCGACGATCGCCTTCACCTCCGGCGCCGCGAGCCGCAGGCCGCGCGCCTTCGCGGCGGCGTGCAGGTCCTCGAGGAACGCCGCGCGACCGCGCCAGGTCCGCGGCTCGCCGCCTTCGCCGAGCGCGGCCAGCACCGCCCGCAACTCCGCCTGCCGCGCCTCGCCCTCCGCGATCTCGGCCTGGCGCGCCTTCTCCGCCTTCTTCGCGGACGCCGCCAGGTTGCGGAAGCCGCTCTCCTGCTCGAGCCGCGCCAGGCGCTCGGCCGTCAGCGCGAAGCTCAGCCGCAGCGGGCGCTCGACGGTGATCTTGCGGTAGCCGAAGTCCGCGTTGTCGAACACGCGGCTGACCACGAGCTCCTTCTCTTCGCCGTCGACCACCAGCCGCCGCGTGTCGCCGTCGCGGGCGTCCCCGTGCACCTGGGCGATCGCGCCGATCTGGTCGGGCTCGCCCTCGGCCTTGTCCCCGATCTTGTTGCGCTTGTTGCCCAGGCTCTTCTTCATCTTGACGAAGAAGTTCCGGGCGTCGACGAGCTGGACCTTGCCGCGGCGGTGCGGCTCCTTGCGGTTGGTCAGCACCCACACGTAGGTCGAGATCCCCGTGTTGTAGAAGAGCTGGTCGGGCAGCGCAACGACCGCCTCCAGCCAGTCGTTCTCCAGGATCCAGCGGCGGATCTCGCTCTCGCCGCTGCCGGCGTCGCCCGTGAACAGCGGCGACCCGTTGAACACGATCGCGATCCGGCTGCCGCCCTTCTCGACCGCCCGCATCTTCGACAGCATGTGCTGCAGGAACAGCAGCGAGCCGTCGTTGATCCGCGGGGTGCCGGCCCCGAAGCGGCCGTCGAAGCCGCGGGTGTCGCGCTCGTTCTCGACGAACCGCTGCTGCTGCTTCCACTCGACGCCGAACGGCGGGTTGGCGAGCATGTAGTCGAACGCCACCCGCCGCCCGCGCTCGTCGTATTCGAAGGCGTCCTTCGTGAAGGTGTCGCCGAGGCGGATGTTGTCGGCGTCCTCGCCCTTGATCAGCAGGTCGGCCTTGCAGACGGCCCATGCCTCGTCATTCCAGTCCTGACCGTAGAGCACAGGTCGTGCCTTGGCGTTCAGCTCGCGCATGTAGCGCTCCGCCACCGAGAGCATGCCGCCGGTTCCGCAGGCCGGGTCGTAAACGGTCTTGACGACGTGGCTGCGGCCCAGGTCCGGCTCCGGCGCCAGCAGCAGGTTGACCATCAGCTTGATCACTTCGCGTGGCGTGAAGTGCTCCCCCGCCTCCTCGTTCGCCTGCTCGGCCCCGAGCCGGATCAGCTCCTCGAACACGTAGCCCATCTGCAGCTCGTCGGCACGCTCGAGCGAGAGGTCGACGCGGGCGAATGCCTTCACGACCTCGTAAAGCAGGTTCTTCTCGGCCATCCGCGAGATCTGCGGCTCGAACGCAAAGCGGTCGAAGATCTCGCGCACGTTCGGCGAGAAGCCGCCGATGTAGTGACTGAGGTTGGCCGCGAGCTGGTTGGGGTCGTCGAGCAGCCGGACGAAATCCAGCTTGTGAGTGTTGTAGAAGGAGTGGCCCGTGATCCTCTCGAGCGCGCGCCGGACCAACTCGTCCGGCTTGCCCTTCAGTTCGGCCTTCTTCGCCAGCACCTTGTCCTTCGTCGGCGCCAGCAGGCAGTCGAACCGCCGCAGCACGGTCAGCGGCAGGATCACCTTGCGGTACTCGTTGCGCTTGTACGGTCCCCGCAACAGGTTGCAGATGCTCCAGACGAACGACGCGAGCTGAGCGTGGGTCTCGACGGTCACAGGTTCTCCCGGCCAGTTGAGAGCGGCGGCGGCCAACCTAACCAGCCAGACGCCGAGAACGCAAGTGGCCCCCCGGGGTCGCCACCTGCGCTCCGCACGGTGATACGTTGGGGAGGTGGGACGCCCCAGTGACTCCGCAATCCGCGCCTACTACCTGAAGCTGGGGAAGGGTGGGGCGTGGGAAGTCGACAGCATCGACCGGGGTTATGCGCGGGTCGGCTGGGACAGCACGAGCCTCGACGACATCCTCCAGGGCCGGTGGGGCCGAATCCAGCGCGCGATGCGCCGGGAGAAGGCCCGGAGCAAGGGCGGCGACCGGAACGCAGCCGCCCGAGTCGGCGCGGCCACCGCCGACTATCGAGCCCTGAGGCGCTTCTGTGAATCCGGCCCAGAAGACATCTGGGTCACGTTCGCACAGTCGCGAATGTGGTGGGGGCGCCTCCAGCCGGGGCCGATCGAGCAGGACGCCATCTCGAAGTTCAGAAGGGTGGTCCAGGTCAAGTCCATGGCCACGCGAGCCGAGGCGGAGAAGTGCAGGGCCTGGTTCAGGCCGGGCCGAGGGTCTCGACGCCAGCCTGGACACCGACTGCTTCGAGGTCGTCCTGCCAGATCGGCTGTCGCGAATGGTGGTCGATGCGGGGTTGACGGGCTGGCTGAGGGACCGGCTGGCGTGAGAGGCCGCTGCGCAGGAGAACGCTGAAGCCGTCACCGCGGGCGGGGACCGGGGGCCGGAGGGGGTGGCCTTCGCGAGCAGCGAGAGCGCGGCGGCTCACCGCCGCGGGCCGAGCGCCAGCCCGCCCGCGGGTGCGCGGCGTGCACCACCTCGACGCGTCACGCGCCGAAGGCGCGTTCGCATGAACGGTGGACAGCGCGCGCGCGCCGCCGCGCCGAGCGTCGCGAGCGAGGCCAGCCCCCGGAGGCCCTCCGCCGCCCGGCCCGGCTGAGGCTGACACTCGCGGCGCCTGGCCAGCGCTTCAAAGACGTGAAGCTGGGCCCCTACCCCCGCGACTGCTCCAGGAGCCACTCCAGGTACGGGGGGTGGGCCGCGGTGATCGGGAGCGCGATCAGTTCCGGGACCTCGTAGGGGTGGAGCTGCACGAGGGCCGCGCGCAGGGACTCGAAGCGCTCGGCCGCGGTCTTGATCACGAGCTGGTGCTCCTGCGCCTGTTCCACCACGCCCTGCCAGCGGTAGGTCGAGGTCCCCCGCGGCAGCACGTGGACGCAGGCCGCGAGTTGCTGCTCGACGAGGGCACGCGCGATCCGGTCGGCGTCCGCCGCCTCCGCCACCGTGCACAGGACGACGAGCGCGTCCGCGCCAGCCCCGCTCACTTCCGTCCCAGCTCCTCGATCGCCTTCACCTGTGGTGCGGTCAGCGGGACCACCGACAGCCGCCCCTGGCGCACCAGCGGGCTGTCCGCGAACAGCGGCAGCGCCTTGATCTCGGCGAGCGTCACCGGCCGCGCGAGCGCGGCGACCGGCTCCAGGTCGACCACCACCAGCTTGCCGTTCGGGTACTTCGGGTCGATGCGGGCCGCGCCCGCGACCTTCGCGACGCCGACCACCGCCTTCTCGCCGCCCGTGTGGTAGACGAACACCTTCTCGCCCACCTGCATCGCGCGCAGGTTCTTCTGCGCGGCCGGGTTGGTGACCCCGTCCCACACCCCGCTCTTCTCCGCGCAAAGCCGCGCGAACGAGTACTCCTCCGGCTCCGTCTTCACCAGCCACATCGTCGGCGCCCTCCAGCGGTCCCCCGCCCGCCCGGAATCCTAGCCCGGCCGCCAGAAAGGCGTTGACAGCTCCACTCCTCGCGTCTACTCTTGCAGCACTTTTTTATAGACGTACTGCAAGAAATGGCACGAATCGACGACCTCAGGCGGCGGGTGCAGGAGCGGCTGGCCGAGCAGCGCGCGCTGGTGGAGCGCCTGCTGGCGCTGCGCGAGCAGCTCCCCGGCTCGCTGTTCGCCCGCTTCTCCGAGTGCGGCAAGGAGGGCTGCGTGTGCCAGGAGGGCCACAAGCACGGGCCGTACTACGTGCTCTCGACCCGCCGGGCAGGCAAGGCCGCCTTCGCCTACCTCGACGAGCAGGGGGCGGCAGCCGCCAAGGAGCTGGTCGACGCCCACCGCGAGTTCCGGGAGGGGCTGAAGGAGCTCAAGAAGGTCAACGACGAGCTGGTCGGACTGATGAAGGAGTACCAGGCGGCGGCCGCGGAATCGGCCGGGCGCCGGGTCGGAGTGGCGGCCGCTGTTTAGCGGCCAGAATTCAAGCAGGGTAGGATCTTGGACTCAGGTCTTAAAGTGCCACCTCAGGTCCAGCTTTCGAAGCGCGAACGCACGCCCAGCACCCGCCGCAAGGCGGTGATGCTCTTCTCCGGCGTCGCGTTCATCGCCCTGGTCGTCGGCTCGTTCCTGGGCGACGGCGGCATGCTCGCCCTCTGGAAGAGCCAGGCCCGGGCCGAGCAGGCCCGGCTCGAGCTCGAGGAGCTGCGCGCGGAGAACGCACGGCTCGTCGAGGAGATCCGCGCGCTGCGCTCCGACCCGCGGGCCATCGAGCGCATCGCCCGCGAGGAGTTGGGACTGGCCGCGCCGGGAGAGGTCGTGTTCGTCGTCCGCACGCTGCAGGCGCCGTCCGCGCGGCCCTGAGCGACCCACCTTCACGAAGTCCTTGACAGTCGCACTCGCGGCGCATGTACAATGCGCGCGCACTCGTCAAAGCTGGTCGCTTTCAACCCCGTGCTCCTTTGAACGAGTCTGACTAGGAGGATTCACTCGAATGGCGAAGCCGATGACCAAGTCGAAGATCGTGGCCGCCCTGGCCGAGAAGCTCGACGTGCCGAAGAAGACGGCCGCTGCGGCGCTCGAGACCCTGGCCGCGATGGCCCACAAGGAAGCCAAGAACGGCTTCACGATCCCCGGCGTCGGGAAGCTCGTCGTCCGGAACTACAAGGCCCGCATGGGCCGCAACCCGCAGACGGGCGAGGCCATCAAGATCCCGGCCCGGAAGCGCCTGAAGTTCGTGGTGGCCAAGGCCGCCAAGGACGCCGTTCTCGGCTCCAAGTAGTTCCCGAAAGCAGGAAGCGGGCCCGCCCCCCGGGCGAGCCCGCCGGCAACGAAGGCGCGGTCCCTCCCCAGGCTCCGCGCCTTCGCTCTTTTCGGCGCCGGCTCTCCCCTGAAGTAGTCTTCTGCTCCTGATGACCGCTGCCCGCCGCGAGTGGCTGCTGCGCCTCGCGCTGCTCTCGATCTCCCTCCTCTTCTGTGCCGCCGTCCTCGAGATCGCGGCCCGCGTGCTCGACGCCCGCCGCGGCGGCGGCAAGGAGGGTTTCGAACCGGTCCAGTACACGATGCACGACGAGCGGCTGGGCTGGCGGCTGGCCCCGGGCAGGAGCGCGACGTACCGGCGTCGGGAGTACACCGTACGCGTCGAGGTCAACTCGCTCGGCATGCGCGACCCGGAGCGCACGGCTTTGCCCCCCGCAGGCAGCCGCCGCGTGCTCGCCCTCGGCGACTCCTTCCTGGAGGGCTACACCGTGCCGCTGGAGCAGACGGTGACCCGGCGAACGGAAGCGGAACTGGGCCGCACCTGTCCCACCGAGGTGCTCAACGCCGGAGTCGCCGCCTACAGCACCGACCAGGAGTACCTGTGGTACCTGGATCGCGGCCGCGCGCTGCGGCCGGACGTCGTGCTGGTCTTCCTCTACTACAACGACATCCTCGCCAACACCATCGACCGGTACTGGGGGTCCCCGAAGCCGCTGCTGCAACTGCGGGGCGACGAGCCGCCCGCGATCGCCAACTTCCCGGTCGCCCGCCCCGCGCCGCCCGATCCCCAGCCGGCGACGCCCGAACCTCCGCAGTACCTGCGCGGCTCGGCGGCGTTCGACTGGTTCGCGAACCGACTGATGCGCGGTGCCCCGCGTGCCTTCCAGGCCTTGTCGCGGCTGGGCCTGTGGGAACCGCTGGGGGACGACGGCATCGACGCCCAGTTGCTCGTCTACAAGGCCCGGCGCGGCCAGCGCGAGGTGGAAGCGGCCTGGCGCCAGACGGCCGGCATCCTGCGGGCGCTGTCGAGACAGGTGGCCGCGGATGGCGCCCGCTTCGCGCTCGTCTACGTGCCCAGCCGGATGGAGGTGTCGGATCGCGACTGGGAGCTGACCCGGTTGCGCTTCGCCCTCAACGAGCGCGTCTGGGACCGCGGCCTGGTCGCGCGCCGCCTCGCGGCGATTGCGGCGGAGGACGGGTATCCGCTCCTCGACCTGACGCCGGCGCTGCGCGCGGTCGACCGCGGCGTGCTGGGCGGGCCGTACTTCCGCTTCGACGGTCACTGGAACGAGACCGGTCACGCGGCAGCGGCGGCAGCCACCGCCGCCTTCCTGCGCGAGCAGGGCCTGCTGCCGGCGGGCTGCTAGAGCAGCGGCTTCAGCGCCTCGCCGAGCGCGGCCAGGAACGCGTCGGGGTCGGCCGCGTCGAGCACGATCTCGAACTTGCCGTCGGGGCGCCTGCGAACCCGCCCGGGGTTGCGCGGGCCCAGCGGCACCACCACCTGCTCGCGGTGGATGCCGAGCGCATCCGTCGTCGCGAACACCTTCTCCATCTCGCGCTGCGTCACCATCTCGAGAGGCATACGCGAATAGGGTAGCAGCGGCGCACGGGGTGCGCGCGGCCTGCTACCCTGAGCCCGCGCATGACCGAGAGACCCGACCACCTGGAAGCCGTGCTCGAAGAGGTCCGCGCGCTGGCGGCCGAGGCCGGCGGGCCGCGGGCCGCGGCGGCGGTGTCGGCGACCGCGTCGCTCGAGCGCGAGGTCGGCCTCGGCTCGCTGGAGCGGGTCGAACTGCTCTCGCGCCTGGAGCGTCGCCTCGGCCGCCGCCTCGACGAGGCCCACCTGCGGCTCGACACGGCGGCGGAGCTGGCGGGGGCCCTCTCGGCCGCTCCGGGCGCCGACGTCACGCCTGGCCTGGCGCTCGCCCGCGGGCCCCAGCTCGCCCCCGCGGCCGCCGACCTCGCGCGCGGCGCGCGCACCATCCCCGAGGCGCTGTGGCGCCGCGCCGACGGCCACCCCGACCGCCCCGCCGTCTACCTGCGCGAGGACGGCGCCAGCGAGGAGCGCACGATCACGTACGCGGCGCTGCGCGACGCCGCCGCCGCGGTCGCCGGCGGCCTGCGCGAGCGCGGCCTCGGCCGCGGCGACACCGTCGCGCTGATGCTGCCGACCGGCTTCGACTTCCTGCGCGCGTTCCAGGGCATCCTCGCCGCCGGCGCGATCCCGGTCCCGATCTACCCGCCCGTGCGGCTCGACCGGCTCGAGGAGTACGCGCTGCGCCAGTCCGCGATCCTGGCGGACGCGGGCGTCAAGGTGCTGGTCACGATCGACCGTGCGCGGCCGGTCGCCGACCTGCTCCGCGCCCGGGTGCCGAGCCTGCAGGCGGTCGTCACCGCCGGCGAGCTGGCCGACGCGGGGCGCGTCCTGCGCGCGCCGGAAGGCGAGGCGGCCGACGCGGCCTTCATCCAGTACACCTCCGGCAGCACCGGCCAGCCCAAGGGCGTGCTGCTCACCCACCAGAACCTGCTCGCCAACATCGCGGCCATCCGCGCGGGCCTGCGGGCCCAGCCCACGGACGTCGGCGTGTCGTGGCTGCCGCTTTACCACGACATGGGCCTGATCGGCTCCTGGCTGTTCTGCCTGCACGACGGCCTGCCGCTGGCGGTGATGTCGCCGCTCGCCTTCCTGGCCCGGCCCGAGTCGTGGCTGTGGACGATCCACGCCCGCCGCGGCACGCTCTCCGCGGCGCCCAACTTCGCCTACGAGCTGTGCGCCCGCAAGATCAGCGACGCCGCGATCGAGGGGCTCGACCTGTCCTCCTGGCGCTGCGCGCTCAACGGCGCCGAGCCCGTCAATCCGGAAACGCTCGAGCGCTTCGCCCGCCGCTTCGAGCCCTACGGCTTCCGCCGCGAGGCGATGCTCCCGGTCTACGGCCTGGCGGAGAACTCGGTGGCGCTCGCCTTCCCGCCGCCGGGCCGCGGGCCGAAGATCGACCGCGTGCGGCGCGCGGACTTCGCCGACCACGGCCGCGCCACGGTCGCGCCGGCCGACGACGCCGACGCGCTGCGCTTCGTGAGCGTCGGCCGCGAGCTGCCCGAGCACGAGGTGCGGATCGTCGACGACGCCGGGAACGGCGTCGCCGAGCGCGTGGTGGGCCGGCTCGTCTTCCGCGGGCCGTCGATGACCGCCGGCTACTTCGGCAAGCCCGAGGCCACGGCCGCGATCACCCTGCCCGGCGGCTGGCTCGACAGCGGCGACCTCGCGTACCGCGCGGACGGCGAGATCCACGTCGCCGGTCGGCGCAAGGACCTGATCATCAAGGGCGGCCGCAACCTGGTGCCGCAGGAGATCGAGGAGATCGCATCCCAGGTCGCTGGCATCCGCAAGGGCTGCGTCGCCGCGGTGGGCCTCGCCGCCGCCGGCACCGGCACCGAGGCGCTGGTCGTGGTGGCCGAGACCCGCGCGCAGGGCGAAGAAGAACGCCGCGCGCTCGCCGCGGCGGTCGTCGAGAAGGTCGCCGAGGCCGTGGGCGTGCCGCCCGACCGCGTGGAGCTGGTGCCGCCGGGCTCGATCCCGAAGACCTCGTCCGGCAAGATCCGCCGCGCGGAGACGAAGGCGCTCCTCGAGAGCGGCGAACTCGGCCAGCGGCCCGCGCTGTCGTGGGCCACGCGGGCGCGGCTGCTCGCGGGCGTCGTCCGCGCCGGTCTCGGCCAGGCGCTGTCGAGCGCCGGCCTCGCGCTGCGCGGCGCGTGGACCGCGCTGGTCGTCGGCGGCCTGCTGCTGCTCGCCTGGCCGCTGGCCGCCGTGCTGCCGGCCTCCGGCGTGCGCTGGATCGAGCGCCACGGTTGCCGGCTCGCGCTGCGGCTGCTGGGGCTGCGGCTCGAGGTGAGCGGCCTCGAGCACGTGCCCGCGACCGGCGCCTGCGTGATCGCCGCCAACCACGCGAGCTACGCCGACGCCGTGGTGCTGCTGGCCGCGCTGCCCTTCCCCGTCGCCTTCGCCTACAAGCGCGAGGCGATCGGCTACCCGATCGTCGGCACCTTCCTGCGCCGCAGCGGCCACCTCCCCGTCGAGCGCTTCGACGCCGCGCAGTCGGCGCAGGACGCGAGCCGGGTGACGCAGGCGCTCGCGGGCGGCGAGCGCGTCGTCGTGTTCCCGGAGGGCACCTTCACGGCGGCCGCGGGCCTGCGCCCGTTCAAGCTCGGCGCGTTCCACTCGGCGGCCGAGGCCGGCGTGCCGGTGGTGCCGGTCGCCCTGGTCGGGACCCGGCGCCTGCTGCGCGACGGCTCGTTCGTGCCGCGGCAGGTGACGCTCGAGGTCCACGTCGGGACGCCGATCACGCCCGCGGGCAGCGGCTGGCACGGGGTGATCGCGCTGCGCGACGCGAGCTTCGAGGCGATCGCCGCCCGCTGCGGCGAGCCGCGGCTCGACCTCGTCAACGCGGGCCCGGAGCGCCCGCATCAACAGTGAACGCGCGCCGGCTGACGCTCGACGAGGTGCGCGCGGCCCGCGAGCGGCTGCGACCCCACCTGGCGCCGACGCCCGTGCGCGAGAGCCTGGCGGCCCCCGGGGCGCGGCTCAAGCTCGAGTGCTTCCAGCCGACCGGCTCCTTCAAGGTGCGCGGCGCGCTCAACCGCATCGCGGCGATGGGCCCGGAGGAGCGCGAACGCGGGATCGTCACGGCTTCCGCGGGCAACCACGCGCTGGGCGTGGCTTTCGCCGTCTCGCGGCTGGGGCCGCTGGCGGCGACCGTGTTCGTGCCGGCCTCGGCGCCGCTCGCCAAGCGCCGGAAGCTCGGCCTGTTCCCGGTGCGGGTCGTCGTCGAAGGCGCCGACTACGACGCGGCCGCAGCGGCGGCGCACGCGTTCGAGCGCGAGACCCGCGCCGTCTACGTCCACGCGTTCGACGACGCCTTCACCGCGGCCGGCCAGGGCACCGTCGCGCTCGAGCTGCTGGAGCAGGCGCCCGACCTCGACGCGGTGGTGGTGCCGGTCGGCGGCGGCGGGCTGATCAGCGGCATCGCCGCCACGCTCGACGCGCTGGCGCCGCAGGTGCGGGTGATCGCGGTGCAGCCGGAGGCCTCGCCGGCGCTGCGCGCGTCGCTCCGGCAGGGCGCGCCGTTGCTCGAGTACCCCGCCGGGCCCACGTTGTGCGACGGCCTCGCGGGCGGCATCGGCCGCTTCGCCTGGGAGCACCGCGCGCTGATCGACGAAGTGATCGAGGTCCCGGAGGCGGAGACGCGGGCGGCGATTGCCGAACTGATCGCCGCGGACCAGGTGCTGGCCGAGGCGTCGGGCGCGATCGCCGTCGCGGCGCTGCGCAGCGGCAGGGTCGGGGCGGCCCGGCCCGTCGCGGTCATCACCGGCGCCAACCTCGACGCGGCCGTGCTGCGCGAGGTGCTGGCGGAGCGCGGGTGAAGGCCGAGCGCGAGAGCGACCGCTGGTTCGCGCCTGCGGCCGCGGGCGTCAGCGTGGTCGCGGGAGCGGCGGTGGGCGGCGCCGCGCTCGGGATCGCGGGAGCCGCGGCCGGCCTCGCGGCGGGCGGCGCGATCGGCTGGACCGTCGCCCGTGGCCTCTCGCGGCGGACGCGCGCCCGAAGGCGTGCGCTGGCGACCCCGTTCCCCGAGCGCTGGCGCCGCTACCTGCTGGAGCGCTACGACCACTACGAGCGGATGGACGAAGGCTGGCGCGCCCGCTTCGAGGCCGACCTGCGCATCTTCCTCGCCGAGCAGCGCATCACCGGCATCGGCGTCGACGTCACCGACGAGCTGCGGCTGCTGGTCGCGGCGTCGGCGATCACGCTGTCCGTCGGCTGGCCCGACTACGAGTGGGACCAGCTCACCGAGGTGCTGCTCTACCCCGACGACTTCGACCGCGACTGGCGCGTCGGGGACGCGGAGGACCCCGACCGCGCCGGCGAGACCCACCCGTGGGGCACGATCATCCTGTCGGTGCCGTCGCTCGAGGAGAGCTTCGACGACCCCGACGACGCGTTCCACGTCGGCATCCACGAGTTCGCCCACCTGCTCGACGTCGAGCACAGCCGCTTCGACGGCATCCCGCCCGGCCTCTCGGGCGAGGCCGCGCGGGCCTGGACGCAGCTCGCGGAGCGCGAGATGGACCGCATGCGCAAGGGCCGCTCCGTGCTCGACGACTACGGGGCCGACGAACCCGCCGAGTTCTTCGCCTGCGCGGTCGAGGGCTTCTTCGAGGCCTCGCTCGCGCTGCGCCAGCGCCACCGCGAGCTCTACGACGCGCTGCGCGCCTACTTCGGCCAGGACCCCGCGGCCTGGGACGACGCGCGGGGACTGGAGCTGTGACCGCGCGGGGACGGGAAAAGGCGGTTGACCGGGCGGGGGCCCGCCCGTAGCCTTCGCGGACCGGTGACGCCCCCCTCCCCCACCGTCCGCATCGAGCACGAGCCGCCCGAGCTGCGCTTCGCGCTGGCGCTGCAGCGCACGCGGCTCGCGGTGTACTCGCTGGCCGCGCTGGCGGCGGTCGGCGGCAAGTGGATCGGCGTGATCCAGGCGAGCTGGAGCCAGGGCCTGCCGCTCCTGCTCGTCGGCCTCGGTTCCTGCCTGCTCTTCGAGTGGGCGTACCGCCGCCGCTTCGACGCCTTCGTGCCGCTGCGCCCGCTGTGGATGGCGACCGACGTCGTGGTCGTGACCTGGGGCGTGTGGATCACCGGCGGGCTGCAGAGCCCGTGGTTCGTGTGGTACCTGTCGAACACGGGCGCGGCGGCCTTCGCCGCGGGGTTGCGGGCGGCGGCGCTGGTGGCGGTCGCCAACGCGATCGCCTACGTCGGCGCGCTGGCGGCGCTGGGCCAGATCACGGGCTTCGACGGCACCCTGGCCGAGGCCTTCGCCCGGCTCGGCTTCCTCTACGCGGCCGCCGTGTTCCCGCTGCGCGGGATCGGCATGCTGCAGGAGCGCCAGCGCGAGATCCGCCGCCTCCAGCAGGAGCAGGCGGACAAGGTCGAGCAGCTCCTCGAGCTGACCCAGGACCTCGAGCAGGGCACCCGCGCGCTGGCCGAGGCCAACGTGGCGATCCGCGAGGCGGACCGCATGAAGAGCCAGTTCCTGGCCAACATGAGCCACGAGCTGCGCACCCCGCTCAACTCGATCATCGGCTTCTCGGAGATCCTGATCGACCGGCTGCGCGAGCAGGTCCAGCCCAAGCACCTGAAGTTCCTGCAGAACGTCCACGCCTCGGGCCAGCACCTGCTGGCGATCATCAACGACATCCTCGACCTGTCGAAGGTCGAGGCCGGCAGGATGGAGTTCCACCCCGAGCCGCTGCGACCGGGGGCGACGCTCGACGGCGTGCTGCACGTGATGCAGGGCATGGCCCAGCAGCAGCGCATCACGTTCGAGCTCGACGTGCCCGCCGACCTGCCCGAGGTGGTGACCGACGCCGCCAAGTTCAAGCAGGTGCTCTACAACCTGCTCTCGAACGCCGTGAAGTTCTCGCCGGAGGGCTCCACGGTCCAGGTGGCGGCCCGCCTGCTGGCGGCGGCCGAGTCGCCCCTGGGCGCGGCCAGCCTGGCGATCTCCGTGCGCGACCGCGGCATCGGCATCCCCGAGACCGATCTCGACGAGATCTTCCGCGAGTTCCACCAGGTCGACGGCGGCTCGACCCGCCGCTTCGGCGGCACCGGCCTCGGGCTCGCGATCGTGAAGAAGTTCGTCGAGCACCAGGGGGGTCGGGTGCGGGTGGAGAGTCACGTCGGCCTCGGCAGCACGTTCACGGTGCTGCTGCCGCTCCACCCCGCGGGCAGCGCGCCGCACGCGCCCGAGCCGCACGCCGCAATCGAGCGGGAGCACGTCGTGCTGGTCGTCGAAGACGACCCGGCGGCCTTCGAGGGCCTCGCCCGCGCGCTACGCGCCGCCGGCTACGCGCCGGTGCGCGCGCGCCAGGGCGAAGACGCGCTCGACGCCGCCCGCCGGCTGCGGCCTGCGGTGATCACCCTCGACATCGGGCTGCCGGGGATGTCGGGGTGGGAGGTGCTGAAGGAGCTGAAGCGGCAGGCGGACACCTGCGACATCCCCGTCGTCATCGTCTCGCTGATGCAGAACCGCGAGCTGGGCCTGGCGCTCGGCGCCGAGGACTACTTCACGAAGCCGGTCGACCGCGGCCGGCTGGTGGCGCGGCTGCGCGAGATCGCGCCGGGCCCGCCGCCGCCGGCCGGTGCGCGGGTGCTGGTGGTGGACGACGACCCCGCCGTGCACGAGCTGGTCGAGGCCGAGCTGCTGCCGCTCGGCTACGTTCTCGAACACGCCCACTCCGGGCGCGAGGGCCTCCAGAGCGCGCGCGGCGGCCGCTTCGAGGCGGTGATCCTCGACCTGATGATGCCGGACCTGTCCGGGTTCGAGGTCGCGGCCCGGCTCAAGGACGATCCCGCGACGGCGGCGCTCCCGATCGTCGTGCTGACGGCGCGCGACCTCTCCGCTCCCGAGCGCGAGGCGCTCTCGGGCAAGATCGAGAGCCTGGTGCGCAAGGGCGAAGGGGGGACCCTGAAGCTGGTCGAGGCGGTGCGGCAACTCGAGCGCGCGCGCCAGGCGGGAGCCGCGCCGTGAGCCGCATCCTGGTCGTCGAGGACAACGAGCAGAACCTGGAGCTGACCGTGTTCCTGCTCGAGGAGGCGGGCCACGCGCTGCGCGTGGCCCGCTCGCTCGACGAAGCGCGGGCACTGCTGCGCGACGAGGTGCCGGAGCTGGTGCTGCTCGACATGAACGTGGCCGGGGAGGACGGGATGGCGCTGGTGGCCGAGATCCGGCAGGAGCCGCGGCTGGTGCGGGTGCCGGTGCTGGCGCTGACGGCCCACGCCATGCGCGGCGACCGCGAGCGTTTCCTGGAGGGCGGCTGCGACGGCTACCTCGCCAAGCCGATCGAGGTGCGCACGTTCGTGGCGGCGGTCGAGGGCCACCTGCCGGGGAGGACCAGCGATGAGGGGTGACGACGCGCTGCTCGGCGCCGGCGGCCGGGTGCTGGTCGTCGACGACCAGGAGGCGAACCGCGAGCTGGTCGAGGAGATCCTCGGCTCCGCCGGCTACGAGGTGGAACTGGCGGTCGACGGCCAGGACGCCCTCGACCGGATCGAGGTGGCCCTGCCCGAGTGCATCGTGCTCGACGTGATGATGCCGCGACTCGACGGCTTCGAAGTGTGCCGCCGGCTGCGCGCCGCGCCCCGCACCCGCTTCGTGCCGATCGTGATCCTGACCGCGCTGTCCGACACCCGCGACAAGGTGCGCGGCCTGGAGCTGGGCGCCGACGACTTCCTCAACAAGCCGGTGCGGCGCGAGGAGCTGCTGGCGCGGGTGCGCTCGCTGGTCCGCATCCGCCGCCTGCGCGAGGAGCTCGACACCTCCGACGCGCTGATCTACACGATGGTGCGCGCGCTGGAGAGCAAGGACCCGCGCTCCGCCGGCCACTCCGAGCGGGTGGCCGCGATGGCGATGTCGACGGCCGCGGCGATGGGGCTGAGCCCGCGCGAGTTCGAGGCCGTCGGCCGGGGCGCGCTGCTGCACGACATCGGCCGGCTCGGCGTGCCGGAGGACGTGCTGGCGGCGCCGCACCCCTTCACCGGCGAGAACCTGGCCGCCTACCGCCGGCACCCGGAGATCGGCGAGCGCATCCTCCGGCCGCTGCGCTCGCTCGGCGGCGTGGTCGACGTGGTCCGCCACCACCACGAGCGGCTCGACGGCTCCGGCTACCCCGACGGCCTGAGCGGCGACGCCTTCACGGTGCCCGCCCAGCTCGTCGCCCTCGCCAACCTCTACGACGAGATCGCCCACGGCGCCGGCGGCGCCGCCGCCGCCGGCCAGGCCCTGCGGGCCGAGGCCGCGGCCGGCCGCTTCCGCGGCGACCTGGTCGAGGCCTTCCTGCGCACCGGGCCCGCCGCCTTCGGCCGCTCGGGCACGGCGCTCTCCGACCCGTGGGCCGACCTGGCGCCCGCCCACGCCAGCGAGGGCGGCCGCATCCTCGTGTGCGACGACACCGCCGCCAACCGCGAGGTGCTCCAGGCGATGCTCGAGGAGGCCGGCTTCGAGGTGATCGCCGAGGCGAACGGTGGCGCTGCGGTCCACGCCGTGGAAGAGCACCGCCCCGATCTCGTGATCCTCGACATCCGGATGCCCGGCCTCGACGGCTTCGAGGTGTGCGAGTGGATCAAGCGCTCGCCCGAGACGGAGTTCCTGCCGGTGGTGCTGGTGACGGCGTTCGGCGAGCCCGCCGACCGCGCCCGCAGCGCGCGGGTCGGAGCCGACGACTTCCTCACGCTGCCGGTCAACCGCCTGGAGCTGGTGGCGCGCGTGCGCTCGCTGCTGCGCCTGCGCGCGTACCACGACGACCTCGAGGACCACCAGAGCGTCGTGCTGTCGCTGGCCTCGGTGCTGGAGGCCAAGGACCCCTACACCCGCGGCCACTCCTCGCGGGTCGGCGAGCTGGCCGCCCGGCTGGCCGGCGAGATGGGCCTGCCGGCGGAACTCGCCGAACAACTGAAGATCGCGGGGCTGCTGCACGACATCGGCAAGGTGGGCGTGCCGGAGCGGGTGATCAACAAGCCCGGGCGGCTGACCGACGAGGAGTTCCTGACCATCATGAGCCACCCCGGCGGCGGCGCGACGATGGTGCGACCCCTGCGCACCGTGCGCGACGTGCTGCCGATGATCCGCCACCACCACGAGCGCTGGGACGGCCGCGGCTACCCCGACCGGCTGGCCGGCGAGCAGATCCCGCTCGGCGCCCGGGTGCTGGCGATGGCGGACGCCTTCGACGCGCTGACCTCGGACCGCTCGTACCGCAAGGCGCTGCCCGCCGACGAGGCGGTCGCGATCCTGGCGAAGGAGACGGTCGAGGGAAAGTGGGACCCGGCGACCTACGCGGCGCTCGCGGCCATGGTCCGCCGCGGCGGCCACGTCATCTAGCAGAGCTCCCCCATGCGCCTCGACCAGCGACTGATCGCGCTCCACCCCGGCCTCTCGCGGCGCCGTGCGAAGGAGGTCGTCGAGAAGGGCCAGGTGCGGCTCGACGGCGCCACGGTGACCGAGCCCGGCCTCGAGGTCGCCGACGACGCCCAGCCCGACTGGGACCCCAACCGGCCTGCCCGCCGCTCCGCGCGGCTCGACCTCGTGCGCCTGCACGAGGACGAGCACCTGCTGATCGTCGACAAGCCGGCGGGGCTCCTGACCGTGCCCACGCCCGGCGGCGGCGACGACGAAGACACGGCGCTGCGCCGCGTCGAGGAGTACGTGAAGCGGCTGCGCCCGCGCGCCGCCTTCGCGGCCCGCGTGCACCGGCTCGACCGCGAGACCTCGGGCGCGCTCGCGTTCGCGCTCTCGGCCCAGGCCCGCGCCGGCCTGATCGACGCCTTCCGCCGCCACGCGATCGACCGCCGCTACGTGGCGCTCGTCGCCGGCGAGCCGCAGCAGGACGCGGGCACGATCGACGCGCCGATCCGCGACGAGTGGAAGGGCGGTCGCCGCGGCATCGCCCGCGAGGGCGAAGACGCGAGCGACGCGATCACCCACTGGCGCGTGCTCGAGCGGCTGCGCGGCTTCGCGCTCGTCGAGGTGCGGCTGGAGACCGGCCGCCAGCACCAGATCCGCGCCCACCTCGCCCACCTCGGCCACCCGGTGCTCGGCGACCCGATCTACGGCGAAGCGAAGGCGCCGCGGCTGATGCTGCACGCGGCGCGGCTCGGCCTGCGCCATCCGGTCACCGGCGAGCCGGTGCGCGCCGACTCCCCGCTGCCGCCCGACTTCCTGAAGCCGCTCAACCGCGTGCGCCAGGGCGTCGCCGCCGGCCTCCCCCGCGACCCGCGCCGCCACCGCCCGCCCCGCAAGCCCGCGTCCCGGCGTTAAGCTCCGCGGGTCGGCACGCCGCCGAAGCGTCCATCCCGCTGGAGGTCCCCATGCTCCGTCGCCTCGCCCTCGCGCTGCTCGCCGCGGGCCTCGCCGCGCCGGCCGCCCTCGCGGCCGACAAGAAGCCGCTCACCGCCGACGAGCTGTGGGCCGTCGAGCGGGTCGGCACGCCGCAGGTCTCGCCCGACGGCACCCGGGTCGCCTTCACCGTCAGCCGCTACGACATGGGCGAGAACCGCGGCGACACCGACATCCACGTCGTGCCGCTGGCCGGCGGCGCGCCGAAGCGGCTGACGACGAACAAGGCCTCCGACTCCTCGCCGGCGTGGAGCCCCGACGGCACCCGCATCGCGTTCGTCTCGCGCCGCGAGGGCGACGCGGCCGGCCAGCTCTACGTGATCCCGACGGACGGCGGCGAGGCGGAGCGCGTCACCGACCTGCCGCTGGGCGTGTCCGGGCCGCGCTGGCTGCCGGACGGGAAGCGGATCGTCGTCGTCTCCCACGTGATCGCGGGACACGAGACGCCCGAGGCCACGAAGAAGGCGAAGGAGGCACGCGAGAAGAACAAGGTCAGCGCGAAGACGTCCGAGAACCGCCTCTACCGTTTCTGGGACCGCTGGCTGACCGACGAGGAGTATCCGCACCTGTTCGTGGTCGACGTGGAGACGAAGCAGGCGACGGACCTGCTGCCCGGCTCGAAGCGCTTCTTCTCGTTCCAGACCGGCGCCGGCTCGTACGACGTCTCGCCGGACGGCCGGTGGATCGTCTTCGCGGCCAACGCGACCGAGCCGCCGTACCTGAAGGTGCAGTCCGACCTGTTCCTGGTCGCGACGGCGGGCGGCGAGGTGAAGAACCTGACGGCGGCCAACCCGGCGAACGACGGCGACCCGGTGTTCTCGCCGGACGGCAGGACGATCGCGTTCTCGATGGAGCGCAAGGCGGACGACTGGCCCGACTACTCGCGCCTGGCGCTGCTCGACGTGGCGAGCGGCCAGGTCACGGTGCTGACCGAGGCGTGGGACAACTCGACCGGCGGCTACGCGTTCTCGGCGGACGGCAAGACGATCTTCTTCCACTCCGAGGTGCGGGCCCGCACCGGGATCTACTCGGTGCCGGTGACGGGCGGCACGCCGCGCGAGGTCGTGAAGGGCGGCGTGACCTCGGGCGTGGCGGTGGCGGCGGGCGATGCGCTCGTCTTCAACCACACGACGCTGGCGAAGCCGCCCGAGCTCGCCGTCGTGAACCCGGACGGCAGCGGCTGGCGCGACCTGACGGCGCTCAACGCGGAGCGCGCCGCGAGCTGGGACCTCGGCCCGTCGGAGGAGATGGTCTTCGCCGGCGCGGGCGGCGACGAGGTCCAGATGTTCGTGGCCTTCCCCCCGGGCTTCGACAAGTCGAAGAAGTACCCGCTGCTGCAGGTCATCCACGGCGGCCCCGTCGGCACCTCGGCCGACTCGTTCCACTTCCGCTGGAACGCCCACGCCTTCGCCGCGCCCGGCTACGTCGTGGCGATGGTCAACTTCCACGGCTCGTCGAGCTTCGGCCAGAAGTGGGTGGAGTCGATCCTCGGCGCCCACCCCGACAAGCCGTTCGTCGACATCATGAAGGCGACCGACTTCCTGATCGCGAAGGGCTACGTCGACCCGGCGCGGATGGCCGCGCTGGGCGGCTCGTACGGCGGCTTCATGGTCAACTGGATCGCGGGTCACACCGACCGCTTCAAGGCCCTGGTCAGCCACGCCGGCGTCTACTCGCTGCTGGGCCAGAGCGCCTCGGACGCCACCTGGGGCCGCCACCACTCGTACGGCGGCTACCCGTTCACGAACCTGGCGAACGTCGAGAAGTGGAGCCCCAACCGCTTCGCGGCCGGCTTCAAGACGCCGACCCTGATCCTGCACGGCGAGCGCGACTACCGCGTGCCCGTCACCCAGGGCCTGGAGTTCTACGGCGTGCTGCAGGCGAAAGGCGTGCCGGCGCGGCTCGTCTACTACCCTGACGAGAACCACTGGATCCTGAAGCCCCAGAACTCCCGCCACTGGTACGCCGAGGTCCACGGCTGGCTGGCACGCTGGCTGAAGTAGCAGCCCGCGCCGCCGCCGGGCGTCACGGGAAACGGCGCCACCGAGACACAGAGACACAGAGGCAAGGACCCAGCCGAGGCCCCCTCTGTCGTTCTCTGTGCCTCGGTGCCTCTGTGGCGTCGTCGCCGTTCGACCGCAGCCGCGGCGCCGCCGGGCGTCACGGTAAACGGCGCCACCGGGACACAGAGACACAGAGATCTCATGACGACCCCTCTTGTCGTTCTCTGTGCCTCGGTGCCTCTGTGGCGTCGTCGCCGTTCGACCGCAGCCGCGCCGCCGCCGGGCGTTCACGGGAACGGCGCCACCGAGACACAGAGACACAGAGATCTCATCGATAGCCTCTCTGTCGTTCTCCGTGCCTCGGTGCCTCTGTGGCGTCGTCGCCGTTCGACCGCAGCCGCGCCGCCGCCGGGCGTCACGGTAAACGGCGCCACCGAGACACAGAGACACAGAGAACTCATCGATAGCCTCTCTGTCGTTCTCTGTGCCTCGGTGCCTCTGTGGCGTCGTCGCCGTTCGACGTGGCGTCGTCGCCGCTCGACGTGGCGTCGTCGCCGTTCGCGCGGAGGGAGTCGCGGCGGTCAGCGGATCGCGCGGAGCAGTTCCTCGATCTCCGGCCGCTCCCGCGGGAACTCCAGCCCGACATGGCGGGAGAGGCCCTCGGGGCGCGACCAGGTGACGGTGGCCGGCACCTCGAGCTGGGGCGACGTGGACCCGTCCTTCAGTGGCGCCTCGAACGCGAGCTCGAGGGCGGCGCCGCGCTCGAGGTCCTCGCCGATCCGCAGGCGGCAGCCCTTGCTCGACACGTCCGTCACGGTGGCCGCGCGCCACTCTCCGCCCTGCGAACGGTAGCGCACCCCGAGCAGGCAGGAGCGGCGCGCTGCGAGCCGGCGGTTGCGGCCCCTCGTGATGTACTCGTTCATGGCGGGGCACCGTGCGGGAGGAGGACCGGAGAGATGTGACGAGTATAACGCTCGCGCCGCGCGCGGCACCCTTATCATTCGCGCCACGGGGGCAAGGTGAAGACTGGGCGGCTGCTCAAGCTGGAGCGGGAAGGGGTCTCGATCCAGGTGTATTTCTACCGGGAGGGCGGGGCGATGCAGGCGTCGGTGTTCGTGCTCGAGTCGGGCCGCTCCCCCGCTGCCGAACCGCTCGCCCGCTTCAGCGCGGCGTCCGACCCTGAACTGGAGCGCATCGTGCGCGGCTTCGTCGACGAGCGCTGGCCGAGGCGCGGGTGAAGGCCGCCGACCGCTTCGACATCGTCGGCGCCACCTGCCTGCTCCAGGGCGAGCGCTGGCCGGTGCTGAACGTCTCCGTGGGCGGCCTGTTCGTGGCCACGCCGCACTGCCCGGTGAAGGGCCAGTTCGTCGACCTCGAGCTGGAGCTGCCGGGCCGCGAGCCGTTCACCGTGGCCGGCGTGGTCTCGTGGATCAACGACCCGGCGGCACCGCGCGCGCCCGAGCTGCCCCAGGGTTTCGGCCTGCGCATCCACCGCATCGCGCTGGCCGACAAGGTCGCGCTGCTCGACCTGCTCAAGCGGCAGACGCCGCCGCCGGCGCGGCTCAAGTAGACCGCCAGGGAGCGCGACGTGGAGCGACGCGAGTTCGGGAGGCGGGCGGCGTCGGGGGCCGTGGGCCTGCTGCTGGCCGGCGCGGGACGCGCGGCGGAGGACACCATGCGGGAGATCGCCGAGGCCTACGTGAAGCTGGTGCTGGCGCTCGGCCAGCACGACGCCGACTACGTGGACGCCTACTACGGTCCGGCCGAGTGGAAGGCCGAGGCCCTTCGCTCGAAACGCACGCCGCAGGCGATCCGCGCCGACGCGATCGCGCTGCGCCAGCGGGTGGCCGCGCAGCCCGCGCCCGACGAGTTCGCCCGCCTGCGCCGAGCCTACCTCGACCGTCAGCTCGCGGCACTCGTGGCGCGCGCCGAGTTCCTGGGCGGCGCCCGGCTCGGCTTCGACGCCGAGTCGCGCGCCTTCTACGACGCGGTGGCCCCGACCCACACCGAGGCGGAGCTCGACGCGGCGCTGCGCGAGCTCGAGGCCGTGATCCCGCGCGGCGGCGGTCCGCTGGCCGAGCGCTACTCCGGCTTCTCGGCGCGCTACCGCATCCCGCGCGAGAAGCTGGACGCGGTGTTCCAGGCGGCGCTCGCCGAAGCCCGGCGGCGCACCGCGCTGCACCTGGAGCTGCCGCCGGGCGAGGCGTTCCGGCTCGAGTACGTCACCGGCAAGTCGTGGAGCGGCTACAACTGGTACCAGGGCGGCTACCGGAGCCTGATCCAGATGAACGTGGAGCTGCCGATCACGATCGACCGCGCGGTCGACCTCGCGGCCCACGAGGGTTACCCCGGCCACCACGTCTACAACGCCCTGCTCGAGCACCACCTCGTGAACGGGCGCGGCTGCGTCGAGATGACCGTGTACCCGCTGTTCAGCCCGCAGTCGCTGATCGCCGAAGGCACGGCCAACTACGGCGTCGAGGTCTGCTTCCCGGGCGCCGAGAAGGAGGCGTTCGAGGCCGAGGTGCTGTTCGGCCTCGCCGGGCTCGACCCGAAGAGCGCCCCGGCCTGGCACGCGGCGCAGCGCGCGATGCGCACGCTCGCCTACGCCGGCAACGAGGCGGCCCGCCGCTACCTCGAGGGCCGCCTCGACGCCGACGCGGCCGCCCGCTTCCTCGAGACCTACACGCTCGCCGCCCCCGAGCGCGCGAAGCAGCGGGTGCGCTTCTTCGACCAGTACCGCAGCTACGTGATCAACTACAACCTCGGCCAGGACCTGGTCCGCGCCTGGGTCGAGAAGACCGCGGGCCCCGACCCGAGCCCGGAGCGCCGCTGGCAGGTCTTCGCCAGCCTGCTCGCCTCCCAGCGCCTCCCCGCCGACCTCGCCTGACCCGTCACTCCTCGCCGGGCGGATGGCGGCGGGCGCAGAGACGGGCGAAGACGAAGGCCGCGGCGACCGCCAGGAGGAGGGAGACGGCCGCCGCGGCCTGGACGAGCACGAACGTCACGCGGGGCGGGTCGCGACCAGCATCGTCAGGTTGCGGTCGGGGTCCTGCAGGGTCTGGGCGGGTCCGCGCAGCGGGTCCGGCAGGCCGTGCCACAGCGCCAGCAGGCGTCGCTCGCTGCGGCGGACCAGGTGCCAGTCCATGCAGGCCTCGAGGTAGCCGGCGTCGGGACCGTCGTGGCCGAAGTTGGCGACGACCACGCGCCCGCCCGGGCGCACCGCCTCCAGCAACCGCTCGAGCAGCACCGCCGCGACGTGGTCCTCGAGGTAGTCGAAGAGGTCGGCCGTCCAGGCGAGGTCGAAGCCGCCCAGCGTCAGCGTGCGCTTGATCAGCGCGGAGATCGAGGCGACGTGGGTGACGAGCGGGCAGCGCTGGCGGCGCGCCACTTCCCGCGCCGCCAGGAGCGTCGCGGTGTCGTGGTCGAGACCGGTCACCTCGACGAGGTCGCCGCGGCGCACGGCTGCCGAGAGCTCGAGCTCGCGCAGGTGCCCGCACGACACCGAGAGCACGCGGCACGCGCCCTGGCCCGCGGCCGCCGCGGCGTCGATCGCCTCGGCGAGCTGCAGCCTGCGGAAGCGGATCGCCCGCGCGAACGGGCGGGCCAGGACCACGCGGTTGAGCGCGTTGCCGACGGCCGTCGGCGCCGCCTCCTGCCACGCGCCGTAGACGTGGTCGAGCAGCACCGCGTCGCCCGCGTACCCGCGCGGCTTCTCGTACGCGCGCCGCGTCAGGGGATCCGCCTGGGTCGCGCGGAACAGCGCGCCGTGCCGGAACTCGGCCACGGTCCGGGTCCAGGCCTCCTCGCCGGCCTGACGGGCGAGGGCCAGGCCCTCGAACAGCCACTCCGCCGCGCGGACCGGGTCGCGGTCGAAGTCGGCATCCATGCGGCCCGTCCAGGCGCCCTCCGCGTCGGGGAACTCGACCGCTGCGCTCATCGTCCCTCCTCGCCCGCAGGAGAGTTAGCGCAAGAGGCGGCCCCCGCGCATCCCCCAAACGGGGGAGGCTCGTTCAGCGCGGGCCGATGCGGTAGATGTCCATCTCCCGCCCGGCTGCGACCGCCAGCAGCGAGCGCCCGTCCGGCGCGATCGAGAGCCCCGACTCGCCGCAGGCCGGCAGGCCCGGCAGGTGGCCGAACTCGACGACGCGGCCGTCGGTGGCCCGCCAGAAGAGCACGCGGACGGGCTCGGCCGAACTGGATCCGGCCGGCAGCAGGGCGTCCGGGTCGAGGAAGTAGACGCCGCCCGAGGACACGGTCCAGTAACCCCAGCACGGCGGGCCGTCGAGGATCTTCTCCTCGGCCCCGCCTCGCGTCGGCTTGCGCCACAGCCCGGGCTCCTCGAAGCGCGAGTAGTAGAGCCAGCGCCCGTCGGGCGACTCGAGGGCCGCGAACCCCGGCCCCTGCGTGACCTGTTCCCAGGCCCCGCCGCCGAGCGGCTGCCGGTAGATGTGCCAGGGCCCCGATCGGTTGGACGTGTAGTAGACGTGGCGCCCGTCGCGCGACACGCTCGGCACCGCCTGCGACGACCGGGCCTCGTCGGTGAGGCGGCGCAGCAGGCGCGTCTCGACGTCGAGCAGGAAGACGTCCGAGGTGTCGGCGCCCGTGGCGCGGTCGAACACGAGGTGACGGCCGTCCGGCGCCCAGCGCGGCGTGCCGGAGGGCTCCCCGGCGTCGGTGAGCTGCCGGCAGTCCTGCCCTGCCGCGTCGCAGGTCCAGAGCTGCGCGATGCGGCCGCCGCGGTTCGAGGAGAAGGCGATCCGGCTGCCGTCGGGAGACCACTGCGGCGACTCCTCGAGCTGGGTGGAGACGATGTGCTCGCGCGCGGGCGCGCCGGGGTCCATCCGCCAGATGCTCGTGTCGTAGGTGCTGTGCACGTAGGCCAGGCTGCGGGCGCGCGGGGAGGCCGCCAGCCGGAACGGCAGCTCGAGCTTGGCCAGCGTCGGGGCCCCTTCCGAGTTGGCGACGCGGGGGTCCTCGTCGAGCGGGTGGGCTTCGCCGCCGTCGCGCGGGACGTAGTACAACCACGGCTCGCGGTCGCGACGCGAGGTGAACACCAGGTGCGCGCCGTCCGGCGAAAACACGGCGCCGCCGAAACCCTTGGGCTCGCGGTGCACGACCCGGGCTTCGCCGCCTGCCAGCGGCTGCAACAGGTAGTCGGCCCACGCGAACAGCGCACTGAGGCCGGGCACCCGCGTGAAGAGCAGCGTCTCCCCGTCGGGCGACAGCATCGGGTAGGCGTCGCCCGCGAGGTGCGCGGGCGGACGCGTGAGCTGGCGGCGCAACCCGCTCGCGACGTCCACCTCGAACAGCGCGTGGGGTCCTCCGCCCCCCGTCGTGTCGCTCACGATCAGCGCCCGCCCGTCGGCCGACCAGGCGAGCGAGGTCCCGTACCAGGCGCTGACGCCGCCCAGGTCGCGCTCCGGTCCGCCGATGGCGGGCACGAGGACGATCCGGCCGGAGCGGCCGCTGACCCGCACGAACGCGACGTCGGTGCCTGCCGGCGAGAACTGGGGGCAACAGTCGAGAGCCGGGTCGGCGGTCAGCCGGAGGGTGCGACCGCCCGCGATCGGCCGCACGTGGACGTCGAAGTTCCCCGACTCCGACTCGTCGGACGCCCAGGCGAGGTGAGCGCCGTCGGGCGACAGCGCGGGATGGAACTCCGAGGCGAGGCTCGACACCAGCGGCGCGATCTCGGCCCCGGCGAAGGGCCCGGGCTCGGGCGCCGCCGGGAGCGACATCAGCCAGCCGAGGCCCATCGCGGCGGCCAGGGCCACGGCCGCGACCAGGCCGAGGCGCGACGAGCGCCCGCGCGCCCCGTCCTCGAGGGCCTGCAGGGCGAGGCCGAGGTCGTGCGCGGAACCGAAGCGGGCGGCGGGCTCCTTCTCGAGCAGGCGGCGCACGATGCGGACGAGCGGCGCGGGAATGCCCCGCGCCGGCAGCGGCGGCGGGTCGCTGGCGAGGATCGCCGCCAGCACCGCGACCTCGGTGCGGCCGGCGAACGCGCGCTGCCCGCTCAGCATCTCGTAGAGCACCGCTCCCAGCGAGAAGAGGTCCGAGCGGGGATCGAGCCCGTCGCCGCGCACCTGCTCGGGCGACATGTAGCCGGGCGTGCCCATCACCTCCTCGCCCTCGGGCGTCGGCGGGCCGGCGGTGAACGCGCCGCTCTCCGCCCGAACCGCTGGCGGCAACCACTGGGCGAGGCCGAAGTCGAGCAGCTTGACGGTGCCGTCCTCCGCGAGGAACACGTTGCCGGGCTTGAGGTCGCGGTGGAGGATGCCGGCGCGGTGGGCGGCGGCCAGGCCGCTCGCGACCTGCTGCGCCACCGCGATCGCCTGCGAGGACGGCAGCGGGCCCTCGCGCAGGCGGTCGGCCAGCGTCCGACCCTGCAGCCGCTCGCTGACGATGAAGCGGCGGCCCTCGTGCTGGCCGGCGTCGTAGACAGCGACGACGTTGGGATGGTTGAGACGCGAGGCGGCGCGCGCCTCGGACACGAACAACTCCAGGCGCCGCGGGTCCTGGACGACGTCGCCGCGCAGGACCTTGAGCGCGACCTCGCGGTCGAGGTCGGGGTCGTGGGCGAGATACACCTCGCCCATCCCGCCGCGGCCGAGGGGGGCACGGATGGTGTATCGTCCGACCAAATTCCCCGGTGTCAGTTCCAAGGTCCTGGAGGGTCTCCAAAGTGGTGATCAGACCTGCGATTTTAGCCGCTTGCCTGATTGCCGTGTCGGCCCTGCCGGCCACCGCTCAGGCCGTCCACGGCTCGCTCGTCGGCCGCGTCACGGACCCGGAGGGACGCATCGTTCCGCAGGCGACGGTCGTCGTCACCAGCCTCGAGCGCGGCACGACGTCGGAGCTGCGCGTGCGCGCCGACGGCACGTTCGAGGACCTGCGGCTGCTGCCCGGCGCGTACCGCGTGACCACCCGCTCCCAGGGCTTCCGCACGACCGAGGTCGAGCGGGTCGTGGTCGGCGTCGACGCGGTGGCGCGGGTCGACGTGGCGCTCCAACTGGGTGGGGTGGAGGAGCGGGTGACCGTCGAAGCGGGCAGCCCGCTGCTCAAGACCGACCGCGCCGACGTGTCGACGACGCTGGAGCCCGAGCAGTTGCTGGCGCTGCCCAACCCCGACCGCAACTTCACCCGCTTCCTGCTGCTGACGCCCGGAGCCCAGCTCCAGCTCTGGCAGCACGCGCCATCCGAGAACCCGCAGGCCTCGCTGCAGATCATGGTCAACGGCCAGCACTTCAGCGGCACCGCCTACCAGCTCGACGGCATCGACAACCGGGAGCCGATCCTCGGCATCGCGGTGATCAACCCGAGCCTGGAGTCGATCGCCGAGGCCAAGGTCACCTCGCAGAACTTCGGCGCGGAGTTCGGCCAGGCGGTGGCCGGCGTCGTCTCGGTGCAGACCCGCTCCGGGACCAACCGCTTCGCGGGCAGCGCGTTCGAGCAGTACCAGGGCGATCGCTTCCAGGCCCGCAACCCGTTCACCCAGCCGCCCGACGCGGAGCTGCCGGAGAGCCGGCGCCACCTGTTCGGCGCGGCGCTGGGCGGACCGATCCGCCGCGACCGCGCGTTCTTCTTCGCCGACTACCAGGGCCAGCGCTCGACCGTGGGCAACTCGCGGCTGCTGACGGTGCCCACGGCGCGGGCCCGGACCGGCGACCTCTCCGAGTACGGGGTGGCGATCTTCGACCCCGCCAGCGGGCCGCCGGAATCGCGCACGCCGTTCCCCGGCGCCGTGATCCCGTCATCGCGGCTGTCGCCGCAGGCGCTGTCGCTGTTGTCGCTGCTGCCCCTGCCGAACCGCCCCGGCGTGCGCGACAACTTCCTGGCGTCGGGTTCGGAGACCTTCGACCAGGACCAGTGGAACGCGCGGGTCGACGCCCGGGTCGGCGCCACGGGCCAGCTCTTCGCCCGCTACACGCGCGCGATGTTCTCTCGCACCGGCCCGCCGACGCTGGGCGCCGCAGGCGGCCCCGAACTCGTGTCGCAGGGCGGCAGTGCCGAATCCACGAACCAGAGCCTCGCCCTCGGATACGACGCGGCCCTCGGCGCGTCGACGTTCGTCGAGGCCCGCGTCGGCTGGTACCGCTACCAGGTCGACGTGCTGCAGTTCGACTTCGGCACGACCCCGGCGCGGGACGCCGGCATCCCCGGGCTCAACAACGACCTCCCGAGCTCCGGCCTGCCCGGGCTGCGCATCGAGGGCGCGTACGGCTTCAACTTCGGCTCCGGCTCGGTCGCCGGCTGCAACTGCCCGCTGCGCCAGGACGAGCAGCAGTTTCAGGCGGTGCTCAACGTGCGCCGCTCGGCGGGCCGCCACGCGCTGGAGGCGGGGCTCGACCTGCGCTACGCCGACAACCTGCGCATCGCCTCCGACAAGAACCGCTCCGGCGAGCTGTTCTTCTCGGACCAGCGCACGCGCGGGCCGGAAGGCGGCGGGCTCGGCCTCGCCAGCTTCCTGCTCGGCGACGTGTCGGCCTTCTCGCGCTTCGTGAGCGACTCGCGCGAGGCCCGCGAGCGGCAGTGGCGGCGCTACTTCTACGTGCAGGACACCTGGCGCCCGGCGGCCGACCTGACGATCACCGCGGGGCTGCGCCTCGACGACGTGCGGCCGCAGGCGGTGAACGGCGCGGGCAACGGCGGCTGGCTCGACGTGGCGACGGGCGAAATCCGGGTCGCGGGCCGCGGCGGCGTCGGCCTCGACGGCGACGTCGAAGCGGCGCTGCACTGGGCGCCGCGACTGGGCGCGGCGTGGCGGATCGACGAGCGCACCGTGCTCCGCGCGGGTTTCGCCCGCAGCCACGACATCGGCGTCTTCGGTTCGACCTTCGGCCACGTGGTCACCCAGAACCTGCCGGTGCAGTTGATCCAGGACCTGTCGCCGGCGAACCCGTGGGAGCGCGTGTTCACCCTGGCCCAGGGCCCGCCGGCGGCGGCGTTCCCCCAGCCGGGGGCGAACGGCCGCCTCCCGCTGCCAGCGGGTGCCCTGGGCATCGTGCTGCCCGAGCGGATGCGGCTGCCGCGGCTCGACGCCTGGAACCTCTCGCTCCAGCGCCAGGTCGCGCCGTGGCTTTCCGGGGAAATCGCCTACGTCGGCAACCGCGGCACCCAGACCTTCGTCGGCAGCTCCCCCGCCATCGACGCCAACGAGCCGACGCTCGCCGGCTACGGCCGCCTCTCGACCGACGAGCGGCGCCCGTTCTTCGCGGGGCCGATCCAGGGCGTGGGCGGCAACTACGGCTGGACCCAGGAGGTCCGCTGGTTCTGCGCCTGCGGCGAGACCCGCTACGACTCGGTGCAGGCCAAGCTGCTGGCGCGTCGCGAGCGGTTCTCGCTGCTCGCCCACTACACGCGGCAGTGGGCCCGCGAGGACGGCTTCGCGCAGTTCCTGTTCGACCCGGCGATCGATCGCGGCCGCCCCAACTGGGACCGGCAGCACCAGTTCGTGGCGGCGTTCGTCGGCGAGCACCGCGGGTTCCGGCTCGGGGCCACGGCGCTGGTCGCGAGCGGCCTGCCCTTCGACGTCACCTACCGCGAGGCGGGCGCCGACCGCGACGCGGGCCACAACCGCCCCAACCTCGTCGGCGACCCGGCGGCCGGCTCGGGCGACGGCGTGCGCTCGCCGTACTTCAACGCGACGCCGATCGGCAGCGCCGGCTCGGCGTTCGCCCGCCCCGCGCCGGGCACGCTCGGCAATCTGAAGCGCGGTGCGCTCTCGGGCCCCGGCTACTGGCGCGTCGACGCGGCGCTCAGCCGCCTGATCCGTCTGCGCGGCGACGCCACGCTCGAGCTGAGGGCCGAGGTCGTCAACGTCTTCAACCACGTCAACCTCGACCCGCCCGACGCGGAGCTCGGCGTGCCCGGCAACGAGAACCCGAACGCGGGCTACATCACGGCGACGGCCTACGGCAACCGCGACCCGCAGCGCAACCTCCAGTTCGGCGTGCGGGTGGCCTTCTAGATGAGCGCCGCGGTCCTGACGGGCATCACCTGCCCGCACTGCGCCGCCCGCGGGCAGCGGGCCGCGACCTGCGCGGGCTGCGGCGAGACGCTGGCGATCGGCGTGCTGGAGGTGGTGCGCGGAGTTCACAAGGGCGAGTCCTTCGCGCTGCTGCCGATCGAGTACACGCTGGGCCGTGGCAGCGACTGCGACCTCGTCCTGCGCGACCCCTCGGTCTCCCGCCGCCACGCCCGCATCCGCTGGGAGCCGCCCGCGTTCGTGATCGCGGACGCGGGAAGCGCGCACGGCCTCCAGGTCGGCGAAGGCCGGGTGCCGGAGGCGGTGTTGTGCGCGGGCGATCTCGTGCAGGTCGGCTCGGCGGTGCTGCGCTACCTGCCGATCGACGCCGACGCCTCGACACCAGGCCCGCCCGTGATGGGCCGCGGCGACACCACGGGCATCCCGGGAGAGGCGGCGCTCGGCGCCCTCGACCGCCTGCGGCTGGGCGTGATCCTGCTCGACGCCCGCGGCCGCATCGCCCACGAGAACGCGAGCGCGCGGAGACTGCTCGACGCGAAGGACGGCCTCTCGCGCGGGCCCGCCGGGGTGCTGACCCTGCACGCGGCTGCGGGCCCGCAGCCCGCGGCAGATCTGTTCGCGCCCGCCACGGGCGGCGCTCTCGGCTGCCCGCGGCGCCCGCCGCGGCGCCCGCTGTCGGTGATGGCCGGCACCCTGCCCGGCGCGGATCGCGACCTGCGCGTGGTCTTCGTCGCCGACCCCGAGCAGGAACCCGGCCTCGACGAGGCGACTCTCCAGCGCCTGCACGGCCTGACCCCGGCCGAAGCCCGGCTCGCGCTGCTGCTCGTGCGCGGCCTGGGTCTCGACGAGGCGGCCGCGGAACTCGGCGTCGGCCTCAGCACCGCCCGCACCCACCTCAAGCGCTGCTTCGCCAAGACCGCGACCAGCCGCCAGAGCGAACTGGTGCTGCTGCTGTCGTCGAGCGGCGTGATCGCCCCGAACCGCCCGCGGCAGGCCTGACCCCGGGCCGCGGCCGGTTTTTCGGTAAGCTCCGTTCCGTGCACGGGGGCGAACGCGTCGTCGAGGTGTTGTGGGCGCATGGGGTGAAGGCGCTGTTCACCCTGTGCGGGGGGCACATCTCGCCGATCCTGGTGGCGGCGAAGGCGAAGGGGATCCGCGTCGTCGACACCCGTCACGAGGTGACCGCGGCGTTCGCCGCCGACGCGATGGCGCGGCTGTCGGGCGTGCCCGGGGTGGCCGCCGTGACCGCCGGGCCCGGCGTCACCAACACCATCACCGCGCTCAAGAACGCGCAGCTCGCGCAGTCGCCGCTGGTGCTGCTGGGCGGCGCCACCGCGACGCTGCTGCGCGGGCGGGGGTCGCTGCAGGACATCGACCAGATGGCGCTGGTGCGGCCGCACGTCAAGCTTGCGCTGCGGGTGACCCGGGTGCGCGACCTGGGGCCGGCCCTCGAGCGCGCGCTGCGGGCGAGCGTCGCGGGGGTGCCGGGGCCCGTGTTCGTCGAGACGCCGGTCGACCTGCTCTATCCCGAGGGCGTGGTCCGCGAGTGGCACGGGGCCAAGACCGCTCGGGCGCCGAAGAACCTCGCCGAACACGCCGAGCGCGCCTACGTCGACTGGCACCTCGGCCGGGTCTTCGGCGGGCCCGGCCTCGCGGAGACGCCCTCCGGGCAGCGCCCGGCGCCGCCCGAGGCGCCGCCGGGCGTCGTCGAGAAGGCGGCGTCGCTGCTGCGCCGGTCGCAGCGCCCGCTGCTGCTGGTCGGGTCGCAGGCGCTGCTCGACGTGCCGGGGCTCCAGGGCCTGACGCTGGCCGTGCGCTCGCTGGGCGTGCCGGTCTACCTCTCCGGCATGGCCCGCGGCCTGATGGGTCCGGAGGAGAAGCTGCAACTGCGCCACAAGCGGCGCGAGGCGCTGCGCGAGGCCGACCTCGTGATCCTGGCCGGCGTGCCGTGCGACTTCCGCCTGGACTACGGCCGCCACGTGCCGCGCCGCGCCACGCTGATCGCCGCCAACCGCAGCCGCGCCGACGCCCGCCGCAACCGCCGCCCGACGCTGGCCGCGATCGGCGCGCCCGAGCGATTCCTGCGCGCGCTGGCGGTGCGCCTCGGCAAGCCGCGCCCCGAGTGGGCGACCTGGCTCGAGGCCCTGCGCGCCCGCGACGCCACCCGCGACGCGGAGATCGCCGAGCAGGCCGCCGCGCCGGCCGAAGGCGGACTCAACCCGCTCGCGGTGTGCCGGGCGCTCGACGGCGTGCTCGGCCGCGACAGCGTGATCGTCGCCGACGGCGGCGACTTCGTCGGCACCGCGTCCTACGTGCTGCGCCCGCGCGGGCCGCTGTCGTGGCTCGACCCCGGCCCGTTCGGCACCCTCGGCGTCGGTGCGGGCTTCGCGATCGGGGCCAAGGTGGCACGGCCGGACGCGGACGTGTTCGTCGTCTTCGGCGACGGCTCGTTCGGCTACTCGCTCGCGGAGTTCGACACCCTCGCGCGCCACCGCCTCGGCGTCGTCGCGCTGATCGGCAACGACGGCTCGTGGGCCCAGATCGCCCGCGAGCAGGTCGAGGTGCTGAAGGACGACGTGGGCACCGTGCTCGCGCGCACCGACTACGAGCGCGCGGTCGAAGGTCTGGGCGGGCGCGGGTTCCGGATCGAGGCCGGCGCCGACCCGGGGGACGTGCTGCGCCAGGCGCAGGCCGCCGCCCGCGAAGGCACCGCAACCTGCATCAACGCGCTGCTCGGCCGCAGCGACTTCCGCAAGGGCTCGCTCTCGATCTGAGACCGGCGGCGCCCGAGCGGCGCGCCACAGGAGGCCGCGCCCCACCATGCACGAGAGCCACCTCCTTCACGACATCGGCATCGCGATCATCGCCGCCACCGCGCTGGCGCTGCTCGCCCGCGCCCTGCGCCAGCCGCTGATCCTCGGCTACCTGCTGGCGGGCGTGCTGGTCGGTCCGCTGGGCCTCTCGCTGGTCAAGGAACAGGCCTCGGTCGCGCTGATCTCCGAGATCGGCCTGATCCTGCTGCTGTTCATCATCGGCCTCGAGATGGACCTCAAGAAGCTGATGGGCGCCGGCAAGCCGCTGGTGGTCACGGGGCTCGTCCAGTTCCCGGCCTGCGTGCTGATCGGCACGCAGGCGGCCCGCTCCTTCGGCCTGCCGCTGGGCGAGGGGCGCTTCGACGCGCTCTACGCGGGCGTCGCGCTGGCGCTGTCGTCCACGATGATCGTGGTCAAGCTGCTCTACGACAAGTTCGAGCTGATGACGCAGCCCGGGCGCATCACGCTCGGCGTGCTGGTGTTCCAGGACCTGTGGGCCATCCTGGCGCTGGCCATCCAGCCCAACCTGGCCGATCCCAAGCCCGCGATCCTGCTCGGCTCGCTGGTCCGCGGCACGCTGCTGGTCGGCGTCTCGCTGCTGCTCGCCCGCTACGCGCTGCCGCGGCTGTTCGCCTTCATCGCCAAGCTGCCGGAGCTGATGCTGGTGACGGCACTCGCCTGGTGCTTCCTGGTCGCGGGGGCGGCCGGCGAGCTCGGCCTGTCGAAGGAGATGGGGGCCCTGGTCGCGGGAGTCGCGCTGTCGACCTTCCCGTACAACCTCGACGTGATCGCCAAGGTGATCAACATCCGCGACTTCTTCGTGACGCTGTTCTTCGTCACCCTCGGCATGCAGGTGCCGAAGCCGGAGCCGGCGCTGCTGGCCGCGGCCGTGGCGGCAGCGGTGTTCCTGGTCGCCACTCGCTTCGTGACCGTGTTCCCGGTCCTCTACGTCCTGCGCAGCGGGCTGCGCGGCGCCCTGCTGCCCGCGATCAACCTGTCGCAGATGAGCGAGTTCTCGCTGGTGATCGCGGCCCTCGGTCTCGCCCTCGGCCACGTGTCGGCCGGCACCGTCGCGCTGCTGACGCTGGTCTTCGCGCTGACCTCCGTCAGCTCGACGTACATGATCACGTGGAACCACCCGCTGCAGGCGGCGTTGGCCGGCCTGGCGCGCCGGCTGGGGCTGCGCGACGCCGGCGAGGTCCACGAGGACGAAGGCCACGGCGAAGGCGCCGGCATCGTGTTCCTCGGCTTCTGGCGGGACGCCAGCTCGATCCTCCACGAGTTCGAGGACGGCCCCCACCCGCTGCTGAAGGAGATCCAGGTCGTCGACTTCAGCCCGGCGGTGCTGGCAGCGCTCAAGAAGCGCGGCGTGCGCGCGGTCTACGGCGACATCGCCAGCCTCGACACCCTGCACCACGCGGCCGTGCACCACGCGAAGCTGGTGGTGGCCACCATCACCGACGCGGTGCTCAAGGGCACGACCAACAGGCGGCTGCTGCAGGCCGCCCGCCGCCTGTGTCCGGAGGCCCGCGTCGTGGTCGCCGCCGACACGTTCGCCACCGCCCTCGAGCTCTACG
>JAANMY010000220.1_pt1 | contig 83116 bp, 85 predicted proteins | sample 7279691 | NCBI WGS metagenome assembly JAANMY01 (sample SAMN14094543, study PRJNA606508) | bioreactor metagenome | isolation source: A lab-scale SPAN reactor treating ammonium-rich wastewater day 388 | place: Ireland: Galway | collected 2018-02-07 | reverse complement strand
GGCGCCTTCACCCAATGCCCACGGCAGGCCCTGCCCTGGCAGCAATCGCAGCCTCGGTGCTGTTGCTGGGATTCCTGAGCACGAACCAGCTGGCGTCGGCGTACACCTACACCACGCCGGGCTACTACCTGTCCGAGTACGATGGAGACAACGAGGCCTACAGCTACCACACGGTGCAGTACGGTAACTGGGATTGCCTGGGGAGTCTCTGTTCCATCCCCGTTTTCGGGATGCTCCAGTACGTCAATGTTTGGTACACGACGGAGTCATTCTCGTGCTGGTATCAGGAAGTCTTCACGTTCTACGTGTACAATTGGAGGGCAGCAAACAGGACAATCGACTACTACTCCACGCCGTTTTATAACTGGCAGTATACGTGGGGGTATGCCGACAGCTTTAGTGGAGATCAGTCCCAGATTGTCTCCATCGGAGATGAATCCACGGAGTGCTATCTGTTTGGAGCGGGTGGAGGTCTCCACTTCGTGAGTGGCATCGTCCGCAATTCATCCAGCGCCTACACGGGCTCTTACGGGTGGTGACATGATGACGCAGCGGCTCTCGCCGATGGCCCGGTCCCGATTGTGGAGGCCTGCTGTTGTGTGGACAGTGGCCGTGGTGGCAGCCCTCGCACTCGGCATTGCAGGCGCTCTCGTGTTCAACCAATCGTCGCCGCCGCCGCCTGCGGCGCCCTTCAACGAGATCGAGCAGTCCGCCTCCGCCACCGGGCAGGGAGTGACCATCGGGGCGCTCGGTGCATCGTTCTCGGGCACCGAAACGATCCTGCGGCTTCGCCTCACGGTCGAGGATGAGAAGGCGATCCTGGACCAGATCGGCGCTGACGGCCCCGTCCGGCGCGTGCTGCTGTCGGGCACCGGCTACTCTGGCCCTTTCGATGGGAGTCCAATGACCTCGGCCGCGAGCCGGACCGGTGAGGTGCTGGTCCACCTGCCGCCCCTTCGGACGAACGGAACCTACGACGGAACAGTGGAACTGCGCATCTCCGAACTGAGCGTTCAGGTTGGCCACGGGCCTGGCGTCTTGCACGGGGAGTGGACGCTCGCATTGAAGGGGCCTGCCGTCGCCGACGCAGCGCAGCAGCTACGCGTGGAGTCCCTTGCATCGCCGGACCTGGTCGTTGCCGGTGGCAGGGCGACCATCACCGGCGTGCGCTCGCGATCCGAGACCCGCATTTCGATTTCGCTCCCGGCGGGGACACTGATGCTCTCCCAGCCACTGCTCGAGGTAGACGGGGACCGGCTCGCGCCCCGGTCGTTCAACGCCGAGAAGGGGCAGGCGGTCGCGTCGTTTCCCGCAACTGGCTTCGGCCGGCCGATCGTCCTGCGCCTCGGCGCAATTGCGGTGGCCGGCGAAGGGGAGACGACGGCATTCGTCCTGAACATCGAGGAGTTGCTGTGGCGCGTGGGCGAGGCCGGGGAGTTCGAGATACCGGCTGGCGTGGTTCTCGACGGACAGCAGGACCTGCTCCTTGGGGGCGAGCAAGGCAAGTATAGCGATCGCCCATGGGTTGGCCTGGCCGTTCGAGGCAACTGGCACCCCGACAATGGTCAGCCGATGATCACCGATGCGAGCGGCTCCGCTGTCGAATTGGCGCACGTCCAGGTGGGCTACCAGAAGGATGCGAACGGAAACATCCTCGAGGGCACCACGGCGATCGGCTTCTTCGTGGACGGAGATGTCGGCCTGAGCCGGCTGACGATCGTGCTGGGGCCACGATCGGCGATCGACCCGGCGTCGCATTCGGCAACCCTGATCCCCATGCCCGGCCAGGCAGGGGACTGAGAGACGGCTCTCCCCTGCCGATTCGCAAGACTGGATCCTGGTCGCGGGATTGTTGCTGGCTGCACTCGGCTCGCTCGCTTTCCTCGGCGTCTTCCTGGCCGCGCAGCAGTCACGCCGGGCCGGGAGGTCGCGTGTCCGCTCTGCAGCCGGCGCCTGACGAGGCAGCCTGCTTTCGTCGCAGTCAAACGCAGGCGATGTCTCAGGGAGTCTGCCGCCGCGCGATGCGCCCACCCCAGCGGAACCATTCGATATCGCCGCCGGGGCCCCGGAGAAACTCCCCGCGGTCACCCTCATAGGGGAAGTCGAGGGCCACCACGCGCCCGGGCGCCGTGAACCCCAGCCTCACGGGCGGAACGGGCAGCGGCCTGAGCGCCTGGTCGCCAACGGCGCGGTCGGCCGAGCGGAGTTCTTCCAGGACGAGGCCGCCGTTAGCCGTGATCTCAAGGTCGCTCAGGACGGCCGAGTACTTGCCGGCGTACTCGGACAGCGATCCCTCTTCACACGTCAGAAGAGCGGGAGGGGGCTCGCGCAGGCCGAGAAGCTGGTCGAGCGTCGCTGCCGTGACCGCACGGTGGAGCTGCCGGCCGCGGTCGGCATTGGTGAGCACTCCGACCGCGAAATCGTGCGAGGGAACGAGGATGAGCGACGCCTGCTGCCCATTGGTGGAACCACCGTGCTGGACCGTGCGAACGCCCGCAATATCGCGCAGTTGCCAGGCGATGCCCGTTGCATCGGCGAAACACCCGGCCTCTGTCGTCGGTGACTGCATCGCTGCGAGAGACGCGGCAGCGAGAATGCGCGTGCCGTCCTCCGCCCTCCCATCGCCAAGGTGGAAGCGGGCGTAGCGGAGCAGGTCGGCCATGCATGTGACGACGCCCCCGGCGGGGGAGGTGCTCCGAAACGTCGCCCAGGGACGCGCTACCTTCGGGCCATCCTCGGTGACGATATGCCCCGAGGCGACGCGGTAGGTGATGAGGTCATCGTTGTGGAAGTAAGTGCGATTCATGCCGAGCGGCCTGAAGACCGTGTCCCGGACGACAGTTTCAAATGGCTGGCCGGTCACGATCTCCATCACCCGGCCGGCGACGTAGAAGCCGGCGTTGTTGTAGGACCAGGTAGCGCCCAGGGGAGTGAGTTGTGGCGATTTGGCCATCTTCGCCACTATTCGCTCGATCGCGTCGTCGCCCTTTCCGGTGTCGCGGAAGTAGTCGCCAACCCAACCGCCGGTGTGGTTCAAGCAGTTGAGGAGAGTCGCGCGCTCCGCGGCATCCTCATCCTGGAGGCGAAACTCCGGAAGGTACGTCCGGACCCGCTCCTCAAGGGCGAGCTTCCCCTGCTCGACGAGTTGCATCACGGCGGTGGCGGCGAAAGTCTTCGAAATCGACCCGGCGTGGAAGAGGGTGGTCTCATCGACCGGGAGGGGGTGGTCGGCATTGGTGATGCCGAAGGCGGCGGTTGAGGCCTGGTTGCGGTGCCAGACGCCGAGGGCGGCACCCGGCACCTGGAGCCGGGCCATACTGTCCCGGACCAGTGCCGAGAGGCGTGTCATTTCATGATCAGTGTCCACAGGCAGGGAGCATACACGCGTTGCCGCGGTAGCTGGAACTACGCCCGCGGCAGTCCAAGGCGGCGCGTGGCAATGATGTTGCGATTCACCTCGCTGGTGCCGCCCGCGATGGTGTAGCTGGGAGCGGCGAGGGCCCACCTTTCCAGGCGGCCCCTGAGCGGCGCGTATGGCGAACCCGGCTCGACCTGGCCCGCCATGCCCGCGATGCGAATGCCCATGATCCCCATCTGGCGTTGCAGCTCGGTGCCGAACACATTGGAGATTGAAGCCTCGTAGTTCGGCATGAAGTCGCCCACATCGGCGGCGGCAGCCGCTGCTGCCATCCTCGCCGCGGCGATGGCATCGCTCCGCACTCAGGGTAGGCCGCCGGGGCAGACGCCTCAATCGAGCCCGGCTCCCGATGCCTCGTTCGCAGCGGTTGCGCCCGCATGTGATGTAAGTCACATTCTCTTTGTGAGTCTGGTATAGTTTTCAGGAAATTGTTTTCATGGTATGTAGCGTACCGTGAGACCCTGACCCCTCTCCTGGAGGCGCACTGGTGGCTGAAGGTTCCGATTTCCAACGCCGGTCATTCCTCAAGCTTGCCGCCGGTCTCGGCGCAGGGGCCTTCGCCGCCAGCACCCCGGCGCTCCTCGGCCCCAGGCGTCTCGAGGCCACGGAACCAGAGGTCATCACCGACCCCTTCAAGGTCTTCCCCGACCGCGGCTGGGAGAAGACGTATCGCGACCTCTACTCCGTCGATAGCACGTTCACCTTCACCTGCGCGCCCAACGACACGCACGACTGCATCCTCCAGGCGAGCGTCAAGAACGGCGTGATCGTCAACATCAACCCCACCTATGGCTATGGCGAAGCCGAAGATCTGCACGGCAACAGGGCCTCTCACCGCTGGGACCCGCGCTGCTGCCAGAAGGGCCTCGCCCTCGCCCGCCGCTTCTACGGCGATCGCCGCGTGAAGGGCGCCATGGTGCGCAAGGGCTTCAAGGAATGGGCCGACGCTGGCTTCCCGCGCCACCCCGAGACGGGCGCCGCCCTCATGGATACCACCAAGCGGGGCGAAGACGCCTGGCTCAAGGTCGCCTGGGACGAAGCGTTCGACCTGGCGGCGAAGGCCTACATGAACATCTCGAAGAACTACTCCGGCCCCGCCGGCTCGGAGATGCTCCGCAAGCAGGGCTACGACCCGGACATGGTCAGGACCGTGGAAGAAGCGGGCACCCGCACCATCAAGATCCGGGGCGGCATGCCGCTGCTCGGCATCAGCCGCATCTTCGGCTTCTACCGGTTCGCGAACATGCTGGCGCTCCTCGATGCCTACAACCGGGGCGTCGGCGCCGACAAGGCGAAGGGTTCGCGCGCCTGGGACAACTACGCCTGGCACACCGACCTGCCCCCCGGCCATCCGATGGTTACCGGCCAGCAGACCATCGACCATGACCTCTTCGCGGCCGAATACGCCGACCTCGTCGTGATGTTCGGGATGAACTGGATTTCCACGAAGATGCCCGACGGGCACTGGCTCTCCGAAGCCCGGGCGAAGGGCACCAGGGTCATCACCGTCAGCACCGACTACCAGTCGAGCTCGAACAAGGCCGACGAGGTCATCCTCATCCGCCCGGGCACCGATGCCGCCCTCGCCTACGGCTGCGTCCAGTACATCTTCGAAAACAGGCTCGCCGACGAGGAGCACCTCAAGAAGTTCACCGACCTGCCGCTGCTGGTCCGCATGGACAACCACAGGCTCCTCTCGGCGAAGGACATCGTGGCGAACTACTCGCCGAAGCCCCTCTCCAACTACGTCGAGCTGCTTGCCGAAGGGCAGGCGCTGCCCATCCCGGCGAAGCAGGCCGTGCAATACATCCCCGCTGCCCTGCGCGCCGAATGGGGCGACTTCGTGGTCTGGGATACCTCCAGCCGCGGCCCCCGGGTGGTGAGCCGGGATGAAGTCGGCGACCGCTACGCTGCGCTCGGGGCGAATGCCGCCCTCACCGGCGCCTTCACGGTCCAGACTGTCGATGGCGCCGAAGTCACCGTCCGCCCCGTGTACGACCTGCTCAAGAAGTACCTGGATGACAACTTCGACCTCCAGACGACGTCCGAGATCACGTGGGCGCCGAAGGAGGCCATCGTCAGCCTGGCGAAGCAGGTTGCGGCAGCGCGCGGCAAGACCCTGCTTGCCCACGGCATGGGTCCGAACCAGTTCTTCAACGCCGACCTCAAGGACCGTGCCCTGCTCCTTCTCGGCGCCGTGACCGACAACATCGGCCACATGGGCGGCAGCACGGGCTCCTTCGCCGGCAACTACCGCGGCTCGGTCTTCAACGGCATCCCCCAGTGGGTGCTCGAAAACCCCTTCGACCAGGAGATGAACCCCGAGAACCCCACCCGGACGCGGCTCTTCTACAAGGCCGAGTCGGCCCACTACTTCAACTACGGCGACCGCCCCCTGCGAATTGGCAACAAGCAGTTCACGGGCGCCACGCACATGCCCACCCCCACCAAGCTCATGCACTTTGGCAACTCCAACTCGCTGCTCGGGAACGCCAAGTGGCACCACGACGTGGTCCACAACACCCTCCCGAAGATCGAGGCCATCTTCTGCAACGAGTGGTGGTGGACGGCGAGCTGCGAATACGCCGACATCGTCTTCGGCGTCGATAGCTGGGCCGAGTTCAGGCTTCCCGATATCTCCGCTTCCTGCACCAACCCGTTCCTTCACGTCTTCCCGCAGAGCCCGCTCGAACGCATCCACGACACGCGCGGCGATGCCCAGGTGCTGGCCGGGATTGCCACGCGAATCGGCGCTCTCACCGGCGATGCCCGCTTCGCTGCCCACTGGAAGTGGGTCACCGAAGGGAAAATGGAGGTCTATCTCCAGCGCATCCTCAATGCCAGCACCTCGACAAAGGGCTACAGGTTCGAAGACCTGCACGAAAAGGCGAAGAAGGGCATCCCCGCCCTCATGAACTACCGTACCTACCCGCGCCAGGGCGGCTGGGAACAGCGGCAGGAGAGCAAGCCCTGGTACAACCGCACCGGGCGTCTGGAGTTCTATCGCGACGAAAAGGAGTTCATCGAGCACGGCGAGAACCTGCCCGTCTGGCGCGAGCCCGTCGACTCCACCTTCTACGAACCGAACGCCATCATGGCCAGGCCGCACCCCTCAATCGTCCCGGCCGGCCCGGAGGCGTACGGCCTCAGCCGCAGCGACCAGTCGGTCGAGACGCGCCAGGTGCGCAACGTGGTCATGCCCTGGGCCGAGCTCAAGCTGACCCGGCACCCGCTTCTTGCCAGCGACCCGGACTACCGCTACATCTTCCTCACCCCCAAGTACCGCCACGGCGCCCATACCACCCCTACCGATATCGACTGGATGGGCTACCTGTTCGGCCCCTTTGGCGACCTCCACCGGTACGACAAACGCCAGCCGGCCGCCGGCGAGGGCTATGTCGAGCTTCACCCGAAGGATGCCAGGGAGCTCGGCGTCGAGGACGGCGACTACATCTACTTCGACGCGGACCCCACCGACCGGCCCTATCGCGGCTGGAAGCCCACCGACCCCTACTACGAGGTGGCCCGCGGTCTGGCGAGGGCGCGATTCAATTCGGCCATGCAGCCCGGCGTGCTGCGCATGTGGTTCAACATGTTCGTCGCCACCAAGGGCTCCGTGCGGGGGATGAAGGCGCGGGCGGACGGCCTGGCCAAGAACCCGGAAACAAACTACCAGTCGTTCTTCCGTGGCGGGAGCCACCAGAGCGGCACGCGCGCCTGGCTGCGGCCCACGCTCATGACCGACAGCCTCACGCGCAAGCCTTACTTCGGCCAGACCATCGGCAAGGGCTTCGAAGGTGACGTTCACGGCGTCGTGGGCGCCCCCCGCGAGTCGCTCGTCCGGGTTGTCAGGGCCGAGCCGGGCGGCTACGGCGGCCAGCGGCTTTGGCGTCCTGCCGCCCTTGGCCTGCGGCCGGGCTACGAATCGGACGCATTGAAGCGATATGTCCAGGGCGGCTTCATGCAGACCTGACCCGCGGCGCTCCGCAAGTCCCATTCCAGGAGAGGCAGCATGGCTAACGTTTTCAACTGGCAACTCGGCCGCGACATGCACTACCAGTACGGCGCCGATCGCCCCGCGAGGCAGGTTGCGTGGGTCTTCGATACCAATAAGTGCATCGCCTGCCAGACCTGCACCATCGCCTGCAAGCAAACCTGGACGTGGGGACGCGGGCAGGAATACATGCTCTGGAACAACGTGGAAACGAAGCCCTACGGCTTCTTCCCCACCGGCTGGGACGTGAAGCTGCTTGAGATGCTGGGCCCCGCGTCATGGCGCGACGGCGTCTACCAGGGAGAGACAGTCTTCGAGAAGGCGCCCGAAGGCGAGCGTGTGCTCGGCTGGCAGCCGGAAGCCGAAGACTGGTCCCACCCCAACGTGGGCGAAGACGAACCAGCCGGCGAAACGGGCCGCGGCACCTACGTCGGCTCGATCCCCCACGATGTCTGGTTCTACTACCTGGCCCGCATCTGCAACCACTGCACCTACCCGGCCTGCCTTGCCGCCTGCCCGCGAAACGCCATCTACAAGCGCCCCGAGGACGGCATCGTCCTCGTCGATCAGTCGCGGTGCCGCGGATACCAGGAATGCGTCACCGCCTGCCCCTACAAGAAGGTGATGTTCAACCCGGTCAGCGGAACGAGCGAGAAGTGCATCGCCTGCTTCCCGAAGATAGAGCAGGGGCTCCAGACCCAGTGCGTCACATCGTGCATCGGGCGCATCCGCTTCGCGGGCTTCATCAGCCCCCCGGGCGAGGTGAACGAGAGCAACCCTATCGACTTCCTCGTCAAGGTCCGCAAGGTCGCGCTCCCGCTCTACCCGCAATCGGGCACCGAGCCAAACGTCTACTACGTCCCACCCATGCACGCCCCGAAGCCCTTCCTCAGGCAGATGTTCGGCCCGGGGGTGGACGAGGCCCTCGAAACCTACACGAAGGCGCGGGAGGACAGGGACCTCCTCGGCCTGATGATGCTGATGGGGGCCACGCCGTACATCATCCACGCCTTCAAGGTCGAAGGTGAGGTCGCGAAGGGCTTCGACGCTTCGGGCAAGGAGCTTGTTTCCGTTCCCCTGCGCGAACCGACGTTCACCCGCAAGTACTTCGACGAGGTCCGCGATGTCTATCTCCACAACATCACCTAGCCGCGTCACGCGCCGGGGCCGCCAGGAGGCAAGACATGAGTAACGAAACGATGCCCGGGGCGCCGGGCGCCGCCGGGGGCGAGCCCAGGCGTTCGCCAATGAACCGCCGCACCTTCACCGAGGCGGCAATCGGCGTCGCCGCCGTGGGCATCGCGGCCAGCCTGACCGGGTGGTCCGCGGCCAGGCACGCTGATGAGGGCGAGCGCGAAGAGAGCCACTTCAGCCGCCGCATCGTCGCACCGCGAATCAGCGGCGCCGTGCCGAGAGACCCCGGGGACCCGGCCTGGGCAAAGGCCACACCCATACGGGTCACGCTCCTCCAACAGACCATGGTTGAGCCGAATCTCAAGCTCGAAGGGATGATCCCGGCCATCGAACTGAAGGCGCTCCACAACGGCAGCGAGCTCGGGTTCCTCGTGAGCTGGGAAGACCCCAATAGCAGCGATGTCGAGGCCGCAAGCCGGTTCCGCGACTCCGTCGCCGTCCAGCTTCCAGTCAACAAGGAAGGGCCTGTCGGCGTCGTCATGGGCCAGCCCGGCCGCCCCGTGCACCTGCTCCACTGGCGCGCCAGCTGGCAGCGGGCCATCGCCAGCGGCACAGGCACCGTGCGGGACGCGTTCCCGAATGCGGTCAGCGACGTTAGCCCCGAGGACGTCATGAAGGAAGACCACGCGCGGACCTTCTACCCCGCGCAGGTTGCCGGAAACGCTATGGCGCTTCGCAAGCGAACGTCGCCTGTCGAGGAGCTGGTCGCCGAAGGCCTCGGCTCCATCACCAGCCAGGGCGAACAGCGCGCCGAGGGCAAGGGCGCCTTCTCCGGGGCGAGGTGGGACGTCGCTATCGTGGTCCCCATGCAGGGCCGCGAAAACCAGGCCTCGCTCAGGCCGGGCGACCGGACCGCCGTGGCGGCCGCAGTCTGGAACGGCGGCAAGGGCGACCGTGGCGCGCGAAAGCAGTTCGCCGACTGGTCCGGACTGGAGCTTGAAGCATGAGCGCCAGCAAGACGTCCGCCCCGCAACGGGATCTCGACCAGGCAGCCGTGTGGCGCAGCGCCATGTTCCGGGCGCTCGCGCTTAGCTTCAGCTATCCCGAACCCGAAGTGGCAGAGCAACTCGCTGTCGACCTCGAGGCGCTCGGCAGCCACGAACTCACCCTCGGCGGTGCCTTCCAGCCCGCGGTCGATGCGCTTCGAGAGGCACTCACCCTCACCCCGCGCGAAGAGCTCGCGGCCACGCACAACGCCCTGTTCGCCGGGGAAGTGCCGTGTTCGCCATACGAGACCGAATACGAGTTCGACGCCTTCGCGAAGGCGCGCCAGCTCGCCGATATCGCCGGCTTCTACCGGGCCTTCGGCCTGAAGGTGGCAACGGGCGACGCCGCCCCCGCCGACTTCATCGCTACCGAGCTCGACTTCCTCTCCCATCTCGCCCTCAAAGAGGCGTACGCCGGGTTGCATGGCTGGGACGACCGCCTCGCCGTCACCAGGGAGGCGCAGCGCTCCTTCCTCCAGGACCACATAGGCAACTGGGCGCCGCTGTTCTGCCGAACGCTCGTCTCGCTCGACGACGTCGACTCCTTCTACGGCGCCGCCGCCTGCCTGGCCGACGCCATGGTCAATGCAGAGATAGAGCGTCATGGCATTAGCCCACGGCCCGCTCTCACACGCCGTACTACGGCAGGCCACGATGACACGCTGACCTGCCCAATGGCGGCCCCCGCACACGACGAAGAGGAGGTCCCGGGATGAACAGCTCCATCGGCGACGAAGGCCCTGAGTACCAGCCACTTTCCGCTGACAACGTCTTCGATGCCGCCTGGGAGGCGCGCGCGCGCAAGGCGCTCGACGTTTCGGGCTGGGATTCCGGGCTCGCCATTGCCGCCGCCCGCGATGCCCTTGCTGTCGTCGCCGGCGACCTGAGCGAGGACGAATTCCAGGCCCGGCACCATGACGCCTATCTGCGCGAGTTTGGCATGGACCTGCGCCCCGGGGGCGAAGGCCTCTCCACACCGGCCGCCGATGCGCCAGCGGGACCGGCGCCGCTTGACCCCCCGGCTGCCGCCGTCACAGGCAAAGACGCCGCCGCCGGGTCCGCCGCGCCCGGACGAAGGGACCACGCGGCAGTTTCACGCCGTACCGCCCTGGGGCTGGCCGGGGGCGGCATCGCCACCGTCCTGATCGGGGACCTCATCGGCTTTGGCGCCCCCGGGCAGGCAATCAGCGTGGACGATCCCACGCCCGCGCAGGACCAGGGCCATACCCCGGCCGGCGAGCACACCAGCAGCCATCGGAAGGTCCGCATGGGCATGGTCATGGACCTCGAAAAGTGCGACGGCTGCCTGATGTGCGTCGGCGCCTGCAAGCAGGCCTACTCGCTCCCCGATGGCGTCTTCTGGATCTACGTCCTTTCCTTCAAGGAGCCCGACCGCCCCGACGACGTGAACCTGCTCGTTCGCACCTGTCAGCACTGCGCCAACGCTCCCTGCGTGAAGGTCTGCCCGACCGGCGCACGCCACCGGCGAGATGACGGCCTCGTCCTTACCGATTACGACGTGTGCTTCGGCTGCCGCTACTGCCAGGTCGCCTGCCCGTATGGGGTGAACTACTTCGGCTGGGATGCGCCGAAGAAGGGCGCCGGGTTCATCGGCGAGCGGAAGGACGAGCGTGGCAAGAGCGTCATTGGTGCGCCACCGCGCGGCGTGATGGGCAAGTGCATCTTCGACCCCCAGCGCCAGGATTCGCCCAAGCACCACGGCTCCACGCACTGCCAGATGGCCTGCCCCATGGGAGTCATCCATTTCGGCGACCTGAACGACCCGGAAAGCGAACCGAACCAGTACCTCCGCCAGCGAATCGCCGATAGCGGCGGGAAGCTCTCAACCTTCCACCTGCTCGACGACCTCGGCACGAAGCCTAACGTCATCTACATAGGTCACCAGCCCTCCCGGCACGCCAAGCCCACCGACCCGCCCACCCGCTACGAGGACTGGGGCATGGTCGATGAGCGGCGGATCGTCCTGGAAGGGCCCGAGCCCTGGTTCAAACGGGTCTTTTCGAGGTGAAAGCCATGACATCCGAACAGCGAACCGAAGCCATCCTCAGGCCACTGGCGCATCGGCCCTCGCGCCGCTACTACATCGTGCTGGCGCTCGCCCTTCTCGGGCTCCTCTGGTACGCCCAGGCCTGGGCCTTCCAGCTCGAGCACGGCATGGTTGTCCTCGGCATCGGCGACTGGGGCAGCGGCGGCGGCATTCCCTGGGGCCTCTACGTCGGATCGTTCATCTGGTGGGTGGGCATAGCCCACGGCGGCATCATCGTTTCGGCGGCCGTACGGCTCTTCAACCTCTCCACCTACAAGCCCGTGGCCCGCATCGCCGAGCTGCTCACCCTGATCGCCCTTTCAGTGGCCGCCCTCTACATCGTCATCCACCTTGGCCGCCCGGACCGCGTGGTAACGAGCATGCTGCCCGCGTGGCCGACGACCATCCGGACTTCGCCCCTCGCCTGGGACGTGACTGTCATCACCCTCTACTTCGTGCTCACCGCCACTTACCTTGCCCTCACCATCCGCGCCGATATCAGTGCGGTCCGCAGCCGGTTGCCCAGGCAGCTCGGCCCGCTCTACAGCCTCCTGCTCATCGGCTACACCCCGGAAGAGCACGAGAAGGTGGAGCGCATGGCCTGGTGGCTCGCCCTTGCCGTCATCATCCTTGCCCCGCTGTTCCTGCATGGTGGCGTCATCCCCTGGCTGTTCGCCCTTCTCCCTGGACAGCCGGCGTGGTTCGGCGCCGCCCAGGGACCGCAGTTCCTGACCATCGCCCTCAGTTCGGCGCTCGGCTCGGTGATCATCGTTGCCTACATTTTCCGGCGCGTGTACGGCTGGGAGGATCTGCTGCCCGATAACGTCTTCTCGGGGCTCTCGCGCTGGCTCGCCCTGTTCGCGCTCCTCTTCCTCTGGCTCCAGCTCCAGAAGATCATCACCGGCATCAGCATCGCGCCCGAATCCATCTACGGCGCCACCAAGTCCACCATCGAGGAGCCGCTCTACTGGCTTGCCGTCGGCATGGTTGCCGCTGCCCTCGCCTGGTTCGGATTGCAGATGCTGAACCCGTCGCTCTTCACGGTTGAGCGCACCGTAGCCGCGGCCACATTGCCCGTCATCGCCACCCTGATCGAGAAGTTCCTCTTCGTCATCGAAGGTCTCATGCACCCGGTCTTCTCGCTCTACCGCGGAGTGCCGGGGTACTACACCCCATCGTGGATAGAGCTTTCGTCGGTCATCGGCGCCTTCTCGCTCGTCACCCTGTTCTTCCTCGTGGTGAGCAGGGTGATCCCCCTCATCGAAGTCGAGGTGTCCCATCATGAGCCCTGAACCCGGTTACTTCCTCATCTTTGGCGTGGTGCTCGTCCCGGTATATCTCATGCTCATTGGCTGGTTCGCGGGTGAGCCGCGGCAGCTGAAGATGCCACTCCTGGGCGTTGGCATCCTCGCCTCCGTGACGGTCGGCCTCTGGGGAGGGCTGGCCGCCTTCGCCGCCGTCCTCGGGCTCCTCTTCTTCTGACGCCCGGCCGCGGGCCCAATTCCTGGTGCCGGGGGAGGGATTCGAACCCTCATGCCTTGCGGCCACGGAGTTTAAGTCCGCTGCGTCTGCCGTTCCGCCACCCCGGCCCGAACCTGAAGTTAGCGCACGCTGTCGCCGGTGGCCATCCCTCTGGCGCGGAAGCAGCGGCCCGGGGAGCGCGCGCCTCGCTGCGCCAGGCGGGCAGGGGGCGCCTCGCGCCGCTGCTCTCTCCTGCTATCGTAGGCTCTCAAACAGCCATTCCCGGAGCTGCCCGCCCAATGACCTCTAACCAGGACCCCAGCAACGTGCCGGTTCTCCCGGCGAATGCCGTCGTCATCATGCTCGACAGCCTGAACAGGCATATGCTGGGCGCCTTTGGGGGCCGGGATTTCGCAACCCCCAACCTCGACCGCTTTGCCGCGCGCGCGCTCCGCTTCAACAGCCACTACACGGGCTCCCTTCCCTGCATCCCCGCACGCCACGACATCCTCTGCGGGGCGCTCGACTTCCTCTGGAAGCCCTGGGGTTCGATCGAGCTGTGGGAAGATGCCATCACGGTTCTCCTGCGCGAAGCGGGCATCACCTCCATGCTCATCTCGGACCATCCGCACCTCTTCGAAGTGGGCGGCGAGAACTACCACACCGATTTCACCGCCTGGGAATACGAACGCGGGCACGAAAGCGATCCCTGGAAGACGCGCCCCGACCCGAGCTGGGCGGGCGCGCCGCTCTTCGGCCGCGTGCACATGAACTACGACAACTCCCGGGGGTATTTCCGCGACGAGGCCGACTTCCCCGGTCCCCGCACGATGTCGGCCTCGGCGCGCTGGCTCGATGAGCACGCGCCGCATCACGACCGCTTCCTGCTGTTCGTCGATGAGTTCGACCCCCATGAGCCCTTCGATACGCCCGAGCAGTACGCGCGGCTGTACGACGATACCTGGGAAGGGCCGCACCTCATCTGGCCCCCCTATCACACGGCCGCCATTCGCAAGGGGGTACTCACGGAACGCCAGGCCCGCCAGGTGCGAGCCTGCTACGGCGGCAAGCTGACGATGATCGACCACTGGTTCGGGAGGGTGCTCGATGCCCTCGACCGGAACCGCCTCTGGCAGAACACGGCCGTTTTCGTCTTCGCCGACCATGGCCACTACCTGGGCGAGAAGGACATCTGGGGCAAGCCCGGCGTGCCCGTGTACCAGCCGCTTGGTCACATCCCGCTCATGGTGGCATGGCCGGGCCAGGCGCCCCGCGACGTCGATGCCCTCACGACCTCGGTCGATATCTTCGCCACGCTGGCCGCCATCTTTGGCGTGCGGGCGCGACAACGGACCCACGGCGTGTCGCTCGTGCCACTCATTGAAGGTACAGCGGCTTCTGTGCGCGACACTGCGCTCACGGGGGTGTGGGGGCGCGAGGTCCACCTCATCGATGGCCGCCTCAAGTACGCCCGCGCGCCCGAGGGGCCGAACGCCCCCATCTCCCTCTGGTCGAACCGCTGGTCGACGATGCCCGCCGGGGTGCACCACCTGCGCCTTCCCCCGCCGGACGACCGGGCCTACCTTGACCGGATGCCCGGGAGCTCCATCCCGGTGATCCGCCAGCCGTTCCAGGAAGGTGACATGCTGCCGTACTGGGCGGCCGTGAAGTTCACCGGCAACCACGTCTTCGACCTGCGTGAGGACCCCGCCGAGGAGGAAAACCTGGCCGGAAGCAGGATAGAGAACGACCTTGCGGACCTCCTGCGGCAGGAGCTCCTGAAGGTCGAGGCGCCGGGCGACCAGCTCGAACGCCTGGGACTGGCCTGAGATGCGGGCTCGCCGGGAAGGCGACGGCGTCCCGGTGACCGGGTCACGTGTGCTGCTCTTCCAGGTGGTCGACAAGGCGTTCGAGGACTTCGCGGAGCTTCGCCACGTCGCCGGCGCCAAGTGACTCGGCCCAGCGGCGCTCCGTTTCAGCGAACGATTCCATGGCGATGCGGTCCTGCTCCAGGCCACGTTCAGTCCAGCGCACGAGCTTGGCGCGGCGGTCGGTAGGGTCGGGTACGCGCTCGACGTAGCCCCGCGCCTCGAGGAGGTCAACGAGGTAGCCAACGGCCTGCTTGGTGAGGTCGGCCCTCTCTGCTATCTCGGTGAGGCGGGTGCCGCCCGGGCGCAGGTGAGGGAAGATGTGCCGGCTGGCGACGTCGAGGTCGCCCACGCCGCGCTCGGCCAGGCGGCGGAAAACCTCGCGGTTCATGGCCGTGTGCGCTGTGCGAAGCAGGAAGCTCAGGGTCGTCTCGTGGATGTCGCGGGGACGGTTCATTTTCGTACCAGATTTTGATAGTCCAACGTCTTGACTAGATAGTACAACACCTGTACTATCCCGTCCAGGTTGAGCGCCCACCTGGATGGAGGATAGCCGATGGCAGCCTTTCGCGACCGTTGCCGGCCCTGAGACCCGGGTTGGCGCAGCGTTCCTGCGCTTCGCCGGGTCCGTGATTTCCTGGAAGGAGTTGAAAATGCCGTTTCACACGCCAGATGCCGCATCGCACGAGCTCTTGCTTCGCCTGGAGGCGGAGCGGCGAGATCGCCGTTTGCAGATGCGCGTTCGTCTTGAGGGTGGCCTGGCGCCACGCTCGCAGACCCACCCGCTGCTGGCGGGGCTTGCCCGGCGCCTGCACAGGGCGCGCACCACACCGGTCATCCGGGGCGAACGCCCCCTGACGCCACCAGTAATTCACACAGGAGGAACACAACTTTGACAGGCCACGTCCAGGCCCCAGCCCGCGCCGGTAGAGAACGAATGCCGGCATCTGCCCACGAGGCGCCCCCAGGAGCCGCACGCGCGCTGCCCATGATCGCCGTGCTTGTCCTCTGCGCCGCAGCCATGGCCTTCGGCGAATGGGGCGCCGAGCTCGGGCTTTCCGAACTGAACGTCTACAAGGTGCTACGCCTTGTGCACATCGTCGTCGCGGTCATCGCCTTTGGCTCAACGTTCGGCATTCCAGTGCTCATGCCGCTGGCGGGCAGGGGTGGGGTGGCCACCCTGCGGGTTGCCCTCCACTTCGCCGAACAGCTGGAAGAGAAGATCGTCGTGCCGGGCTCACTGCTGGTGGCGGCGACCGGTGGCGGGCTCATCCTGAGCGATCTCAGTGGCTACCAGGATGACCTGCCCGCGTGGATCATCGTCGCCATCGCCCTCTGGGTGATCGCGGCGGTGGTGGCCTTCGCTGTGCAGAACCCGGCCGTGAAGCGGGCACTTGCGGTTCTTGAGGACGCCGACGACACCGGCCCTGTTCCCCAGGCCCTGGGGCCGATCGCGGGCCAGCTCGACAGGGTGGGGAAGGTGCTCGCCCTGCTGGCGATTCTCAGCCTCTTCCTCATGACCTGGCGCCCCGGCCTCTGGTAGGAAGCCGGCGAAAGCGAGTGACCGTGCCGGGGGAACTGCATGGAACTCCCCCGGCACGCCGCCCCCGGTCCCACCTTCCGGTTAGACTCCCGGCAGGCTATCGTGGCGGCGTGGAACAGGACCGGGGCAGCCAGCGATTCATCGCGTTCGGGCTCCTCATCCTGGCCGCCGGCCTGGCGGCGAATTCGCTGCTCGGGCCGCTGGCATTCGAAGTCATCGACTACCACTTCTCCGATTCGCTGAAGAACCAGGGCATCGGCCTCGATGCCGTCTCGCTGCTGCTGATTGTGCCGGTCAGCGCCGCCGCCGCGGTGCTGGCGCTGCGGGGGCACCCGGCCGCACCGGCGCTCGCGCTGGGGCCATCTTTCTTTGTGACCTACATGCTGGTGCAGTACGTAGTCGGCCCCGAGTACCTCACTTACCCGGGCAACAACCAGCGCTTCTTCGCGCTGCACGCGGGTCTGTTCGTGCTGAGCGCGGCGCTGGGACTCGTCTGCTGGGGGGCGCTGGATGGCGATCGCCTGCCGATGCCCGGGCGGCGAACGGCCCATGGCATCGCCTGGCTCCTGTTCTGTTCCGCAGCGTTCCTCGTCTTCGGCCTGCACCTGCGGGGGCTTGCCGACGCAATGCGGGACGTGCCCCGCGAGTCCGCCTACCTGGAGGCCCCCACGGCCTTCTGGGTGGTGAAGTTCATGGACCTGGCCATTGTGGCGCCAGTCGCCGTGGCAACGGGGGTGGGGATGCTCTCGGGCGCGCACTGGGCGCAGAAGGCCCGGTATGCCGTCACCGGCTGGCTAACGCTGATGGCGGCCGCGGTGACGGCGATGTCGGTCACCATGCAGGCCCGGGGCGACCCCGACGCTTCGCCCATCCTGACGGTGGCGTTTGGGCTGATCACGGCCGGGCTGGCGTGGGCTACCGCGCGGGTGTACTGGCCGCTGTTCGCCGCACGCCCCGGCGGGGGAACGGCAGTCGAAGGGGCCTGAGCGGGGCCTTCCCCGAACAGCGGCATGGCTTAGCATGGCGGCATGGCCATTGTCACCACGAGGGGCCTCAGCAAGCGGTACCCCGGTGCGACGGCGCTCGACGCGCTGGACCTCGAAATCGAGCCGGGCATCGTCGGCCTGGTGGGCGCCAACGGCGCGGGCAAGAGCACGCTGCTGAAGATCCTCCTCGGGCTCCTGGAGCCCACGAGTGGTTCGGCCAGCGTCCTCGGATTCGATGCGCTGCATGAGCGCGCCGCGCTGCACCAGTTCGTGGGCTACATGCCCGAGCACGACTGCCTGCCGCTGGACATGACCGCCACCGAGTTCGTGGCCCACATGGCCCAGGTTAGCGGCCTCCCCCGCGGCGCCGCGCGCGAACGGACCGCCGAGACGCTCCGGCACGTCGGGCTCTTCGAGGAACGCTACAGGGAGATGCGCGGCTACTCCACGGGCATGAAGCAGCGCGTGAAGCTCGCCCAGGCCCTTGTCCACGACCCGAAGATCATGCTGCTGGACGAGCCCACCAATGGCCTCGACCCGGCGGGGCGAGACGACATGCTCGACCTTGTGCGGCGCATCGGCGCCGATTTCGGCATCTCGATCATCATGTCGTCCCACCTGCTGAGCGAGATAGAGCGCGTCTGCGACCACCTGGTGCTGATCGATGCGGGGCGGCTGGTGCAGTCGGCGCCGGTGGCGACGTTTACCGGGGAGACCGGGGTACTGGTGGTTGAGGTCGATGACGGGGTCGACGAGTTCGAGCGGCGGCTGACCGGGAACGGGCTGCGGGCTGCGCGCCAGGGGCAGCTCGTGATGGTGGCGCTCGATGGCGCCGGCGCCTACGACCTGATTCGTGACACGGCAGCGGACCTGGAGGTAGGGCTCGTGAGGGTGGAGCAGCGCCGCCAGAGCCTGGAGGACCTCTTCCGTCAGAATGAGAACGGCCATGCCACCCGGAACTGAACACGCCGGGAGCATCTACGACCTCGGGTACCGGCCGTACGATGGCCCCCGGCTGGGGCGCAGGCACGCCGTGAGGACGGTCTACGTGGAGAGCCTGCGGGCCGCCTACGGGCTCGGGAGGCGCGGCGCCAGCAAGGTCATCCCCATCACCCTGCTGGTGATTGGCCTGCTCCCGGCAGCGGTGCACCTTGGCATTGCAGCGGCGAGCCGCCAGGACGTCGACATCGTGAAGCCTGAAGACTACTCGTCGTTCATCGAGATGATCATCGCCCTCTTTGTGGCCGCCCAGGCGCCCGAGCTGGCAGGGCGCGACCAGCGCAACCGGACGCTCTCGCTCTACTTCTCCCGGGCCATCGAACGGCGCGACTACGCGCTCGCGAAGCTTGGCGCCCTGGTCTCGGCGATGCTCGTGCTCACCCTTGTGCCGCAGACCGTGCTCTTTGTGGGCAACGCCTTCACCACCACCAGCGCCCTCGACTACCTGCGCGACGAGGCTCCCGACATCCCGCGGGTGCTTGCCAGCTCGCTCCTCATCTCGGGCCTCTGCGCTTCGGTTGCCCTGGCGATTGCCTCGCGCACCTCGCGCCGGGCCTATGCCACAGGGGGAATCATCGCCCTCTTTGTGATGAGCGCGGCCATCGGCGGCATCCTCGATGCGACCGTCGGCAGATACGGGATCATGCTAAGCCTCTTCGACCTCATGACGGGCGCGACCTACTGGGTCTTCTCGGCCAGGCACGAATACGAAGTGCCAACCGGGCTCATGTTCGCGGCGGTGGTGGCCCTAACCGCAGTCTCGGTTGCCCTCGTTCTCCGGCGCTACGAGCGGATCCCGGCATGAGCGCCCGGCCTCCAGCAACGCCCGAGGGGCCGGCTCCCGTCCGCATCGACGTGGACCATGTCTCGCGCTGGTTTGGCAACGTGGTGGCGGTGAACGACGTTTCCTTCACGGTCGGGCCGGGCATCACCGGCCTGCTGGGGCCGAACGGGGCCGGGAAATCGACACTGCTGCACGTTATGTCAGGCTTCCTGAAGCCGTCCGCAGGGGCCGTGCGCATCGGCGACGAGCCCGCGTGGCTGAACCCCGGGATGTTCCGCCGGGTTGGCCTCGTCCCCGAACGGGAGGCGACCTACGGCTTCCTCACGGGCCGGGAGTTCGTGCGGCTGGCGGCGAAGCTACAGCAGCTGCCCGACCCCGAAGCGGCGGCCGCGCGCGCCATTGCGACCGTGGAGATGGGCGAGGCCCAGGACCGTGCCACCGGCGGCTACTCCAAGGGAATGAAGCAGCGCATCAAGGTGGCCGCCGCCATCGTCCACAACCCGCAGGTCCTCGTCCTGGACGAGCCATTCAACGGGATGGACCCCCGCCAGCGTCTGCACCTGATGGACCTGCTCCGTGAAATGGCCACGGCCGGGCGGACGATCCTGTTCTCATCGCACATCCTGGAGGAGGTGGAACGGCTGGCCGATAGCGTGCTCGTGATCGTGGCGGGCAGGCTGGCAGCTTCGGGCAACTTCCGCGAAATCCGCCGCCTGATGACCGACCGCCCCCACACCTTCCGCATCCGCTCCAGCAACAACCGCGAACTCGGAGCAGCGATGCTGGCACAACCGTCGGTGAGCGGAATTGAGCTGGACGACGGTGCCATGAGCGTCCGCGTGGCGGACTTCCGTGGTTTCACGCGGGCGCTGCCAAAGGTGGCGCGCGACCGGCAGGTCACGCTGCTGGAGGTCGCGCCTTCGGATGAGTCCCTGGAAAGCGTATTTTCCTACCTGGTGCGGCGATGAACGCGGACATCGTGAAGCTGACCCTGAGGCAACTGACAGGGAGGCGGCGCACCGCCTTCATGGTTCTGGTCGCGCTCCTGCCAGCGGCACTCGCGGTTGCCTTCAGGGCCGGCGGCGAGGCCGGCCCCGCCGAGTGGACCTCGACGCGGCTGCTCGGCGGCATGGTCGTGACAATGCTCCTTCCCCTGGCGAGCCTCGTCTTTGGGACAGCCATCCTGGGCTCAGAGGTTGAAGATGGAACGGCCGTCTACCTGCTTGCGCGGCCCATCCCCCGGCGGGAGATCCTGCTTTCGAAGCTCGGCGTGGCCTGGCTGCTGACAGCGGCCTACGTAGTCCCGAGCGCCGCCATTGGGGGGGCGATCGCCTTCCAGGGCGCTGAAGGCTGGGGCCCCATGCTGGCCGGGTTTGTCGTCGCCATCCTGGCAGGGTCACTGGCGTACTGCACTGTCTTCGCCTTTCTGAGCCTGCTGACGGGGAGGGCGTTCATCGCCGGGCTGCTCTACGTGTTCATCTGGGAAGGGCTGGTGACCGGGCTCTTCGCGGGAACACGCCTGCTGAGCATCCGCCACGCCACCCTCGGCCTCGCAGGGTTCGTTGGAGATGCAAGCCCGGACGTCTTTGAACCCGATCTGGGCGGCCCCACGGCCGTGTCCATCCTTGCCCTTGCGACGGCCGTCGCGGGCTGGCTGGCCGTGCGGAAGCTGCAGCGGTTCGAGATTGGGGAGTCGGGCTAGGCCGGCGAAGGCGGCAGTCAGCGGGCGCGGCGCAGCGGGGCCGGCTCGGCGCGGGTACGCTTGCGGTCGAGGCTGCGCTCGACGTTTCGCACGCCACGGATGATTTCGATGCGCGAGAGCAGGCGCGAAAGCTGCTCGATGCCAGTCGTCTCGAGCGTCGCCTCCACGGTCACCGACCCGTCGCCGTTCTCGATCGTACGCACGCCGACCATGTTCACCTTGTCTTCGGTGACCACAAGGGTGATGTCGCGCAGGAGGCCGACCCTGTCCCAGGCCTCGATGCGGATGGTGGCAGGGTAAAGCTTCGTGGCCGTGCCCCATTCCACCTCAACGATGCGGTCGCGCTCTTCGTGGCCATCGAGGTTGAGGACGTTCTGGCAATCGGCGCGGTGAACGGTGACGCCGCGAGCGCGCGTTATGTAGCCTACAATCTGATCGCCGGGCACGGGCTTGCAGCAGCGCGCCATGGTGGTGAGCAGGTTCCCGATGCCGAGCACGCGCAGGCCGGGGCCGCCCAGCGTGGCCGGGGCCTGCCTGGGCATGTCGGCGGGCTGAGGTTCGGGGACAGCCTCTTCTTCCTGGATGAGCGTCGCCAGCCGCCGCGCGATCGAGTTGGTGCTGACGCCGCCATAGCCGAGGGCGGCGAGGAAGTCCTCCCAGTTCGAGTAGTTGAACATGGCCAGGATCTCGTCGTGACGGTCGGAGAGGTCGATAGCGAGGCGCCGCATCTCCTTCTCGAGCAACTGGCGCCCGCGTTCGATGTTCTCGTCGCGTTCCTGGCGGCGGAACCACTGGCGGATCTTCGCCTTGGAGTGGGCAGTCCTGACGTACCCCAGGTGCGGGTTCAGCCAGTCGCGCGAAGGGCCCTTGCTGGTGCGGCTGCGAAGGATCTCAACGACGTCGCCCGTCTTGATGCTGGAGTTGAGCGAGACCATCCTGCCGTTGACCTTGGCGCCCACTGTTTGGTGACCGAGGTCGGTGTGGATGCGATAGGCGAAGTCGAGCGGGGTGGCGCCGGCCGGGAGGTCGAGCACCGCGCCCTTGGGGGTGTAGACGAAGACCTGGTCGTGGAAGACGTCGGTCTTGACGCTGTCCACGAACTCCTCGGCGCCGGCCAGGTCGCGCTGCCAATCGAGCAGCTGCCGCAGCCAGGCGATGCGCTCCTCATCCTTTCCCTGCTGGCGGGTGCCTTCCTTGTAGCGCCAGTGCGCGGCCACCCCGTATTCGGCGACGCGGTGCATCTCGTGGGTGCGGATCTGCACCTCAAGCGCCCTGCCGCCAACAGCCACCACGGTCGTGTGGAGCGACTGGTACATGCTGTCCTTGGGGTTGGCGATGTAGTCGTCGAACTGGCCGGGAAGGGGACGCCAGAGGGCGTGGATGACACCCAGGGCGTGGTAGCAGTCGGCCACGGTTTCCACGAAGACACGCAGCGCAAGCAGGTCGTAGATCTGGTCGAAGGACTTCGACTGCTGCGAGTAGCGTTCCATCTTCTGATGGATGCTGTAGATGTGCTTGGCGCGCCCCGTGACCTCGGCCGCAATTCCGGCCCGTTCCAGCTGCTCGCGAACGGTGACGGCGGCCTCTTCGATGTATCGCTCGCGGACATCGCGCTTGGCGGCGACGAGCTCGGCGATCTCCTTGTAGCGGACCGGGTCCAGGTAGCGGAAGGCGAGGTCTTCCAGCTCCCACTTGATCTGCCAGACGCCGAGGCGGTTGGCCAGGGGAGCGAAAATCTCAATCGTCTCGAGGGCGATGCGGCGCTGTTTGGCAGCATCAAAGGCCCAGAGCGTGCGCATGTTGTGGAGCCTGTCGCAGAGCTTGATGAGGACAACGCGGATGTCCTCGGCCATGGCCAGGAACATCTTGCGAAGGTTCTGGGCCTGCACCCCATCGCGCGAAACGTCGTCGCCCACGATGTGGATGGGGAGCTTTTCGAGCTTGGTGAGACCATCGACCAGGTGGGCGACTTCGGCGCCGAAGCGCGTCCTGATGACGCTGTTGGGAATGCCGCAATCTTCCTGCACGTCGTGGAGCAGGGCCGCGGCGAGGGCGAGATGGTCGAGTTCGAGCCCCGCGACCAGTTGCGTGACTGCCAGCGGGTGCGTGATGTAGGGGTCGCCCGTGCGGCGCTTCTGCCCCTCGTGGCAGGCGGCAGCGTATTCGTACGCCTCGCGGACCACGCCGAGCCTTTCCTGGGGGACGTATTCGGCGGCGCGCGCGAGCACAGTCTCGATGGTGATGCTGGATGACTGCGCATCCTGGGTGCGCGGTGGCAGCGTCTGCATTTCTTTGCCGGGGGGGTGCTCCTGCCCTATCCTAGCATGCATTCAGACCCCCGGACGAACTCACAGGCAACCATGAGCTCCCGTTTCCAGGCGCCGCGCGGCACGCAGGACGTGCTGCCCGCGATGCAGCCCTACTGGTCGGCAATCAACGACGCCATCCTCGCGGTGACGCGCCTCTACGGCTACCGGCGCATCGACACGCCGATCTTTGAGGCGGCTGCGCTCTTCGAAAAGGGCAGCGGCGACACCACCGACATCGTCGAAAAAGAAATGTATGTGTTCACCGACCGCGGCGGGGAAGCGCTCGCGCTCACCCCCGAGGCAACGCCCGCGATCTGCCGCGCGTACCTGGAACACGGCATGGGCAGCTGGCCGCAGCCCGTGCGGCTCTACACCACGCATCCCATGTTCCGCTACGACCGGCCGCAGAAGGGCCGCTACCGCCAGCACACCCAGTTCGACTGCGAGGTGCTGGGCTCGGGCGACCCCCTCGTCGACGCCGAGCTCATCGGCCTGCTGTGGGACCTCTACCGGCGCCTGGGCCTCAAGGGGCTGCAGGTGCGCCTCTCGTCGATCGACGACCCCGGGCCCCGGCGCGCTTATGTCGACCGGCTGAAGGAGTACTACCGGCCCTTCCTCGGCGACCTCTCCGAAGACAGCCGGCGGCGCTTTGAGCGCAACCCGCTCCGGCTGCTCGACAGCAAGGATGACCGTGATGCGCCTTACAAGAGCGATGCCCCCAAGCTGGTGGACCATCTCAGCCCACCGGCCGCCGCCCACCACGAGGCCGTGACGGCGGCGCTGGCTGCGCTGGACATCCCGTTCGTTATCGACCCCCTGCTTGTGCGCGGGCTGGATTACTACAACCGCACCGTTTTCGAGATTGTGCCCGTGGAGGACGAGCGCGCGCAGAGCACGATTGGCGGGGGAGGGCGCTACGACGGGCTGATGGAGATCCTCGGCGGGCCGCCCACACCCGGCATCGGCTTTGGCTGCGGGTTCGAGCGCGTCATCCTGGAGATGCAGAAGAACGGCGTGGAGCCTGCCGAAGGCCCTCAGGCGAGCGTCTTCGTCGTTCATCGCGGTGCAGCGACGGCCGCGGCCGCCCTCCGGGCCGTGGCAGCCCTGCGCGCGGCGGGCCTGCCTGCGCTGCCGGGCGAAGGCGAGCGCTCCTTCAAGTCGCAGATGCGAAGCGCCGATGCTTCGGGGGCGCGTGTGGCCGTCATCCTGGGCGAAGACGAGGTTGCGCGGGGTACGGCCATCGTCAAGGACCTGCGCGGCGAAGGCGGGCAGCGCGAGGTACCGCTTGACGAGGTGGCAGCGGCCGCCGAATCGCTGCTGGCGAGTTTCGGGTAAGAGCGCAGGCCACTTATAGTCGCTCCACACACCCCTCATTGGAGCAATCGTTCATGACCCGGATGCCTGCCCTGGCCCTCACCGCCGTCCCCGGACGCCGCCGCTGGACCGTCGATATCGCGCGCGAGATAGAGCGCCGCGGCTTCCAGGGGATCTACTGTGCGAGCTTCGGCGACAGCCTCGGCCTCTGCCTCTCCATTGCCCACGCGACCAGCGAGATCAGGTTCGGCACCGCCATTGTCCCCATCTACATGCGCAGCGCCTTCGACATGGGGCAAAGCGCGGCCTACATCCACGAGATCAGCGGGGGGAGGTTCTACCTCGGGATCGGAGTGAGCCACGCCCCCACCCATGCCCGGCTGGGGGTGACCGCCGGCAAGCCGCTGGCCGACACGCGCGCCTACGTTGAGGCGATGCGCGCGGGCACGCAGCAGTACGGCGAGCTCCCTCCCATCGTGCTAGCCACCCTGCGCAAGAAGATGGTGCAGCTATCGGTCGAGATTGCCCAGGGCGCCACGTGGGCCAACGCCTCACGTTCGCACATGGCCAATTCGCTCAGCCACATCCCGGAGGAGATGCGCGAAGGCGACTTCTTCATCGGCGACATGATCCCCACGTGCATCGACGACAACGACCGCAACGCCGCCATGAACGTGGCGAAACGGACTCTCACCGGCTACGTAATGCTCCCCAACTACCGTAACTACTGGAAGGAAGCGGGCTACGTGGAGGAGATGGAGGCAGTCGAGGCCGCCCTCGCCGCGGGCGACCGCGACCGCCTTCCGGGGCTGATGTCCGAGCGCTGGCTGGCGGACTCGTGCCTCTCCGGGAGCACGAAGGAGGTGCGCGAGGGCCTGGAGGCGTGGTTCGCGGCCGGGGTCAAGACACCGATGCTGGTGCCGTCTTCGACGAGCGGCGGGCAGGTGAAGGCCATCGAGGAGCTGTTCGCGGCCTTCTCATAGGCGGGCGCCTTGCCCCCCCGGCGGGCGGTGCGCGAAAGTGGAAGCATGTTCGAAGCAGAGCTGGAAGCCGCCATCGCCGCTGCCCGGGAGGCTGGCGACGAAGTCGTGCAACTACGCCGGAACGGATTGCGCTACGGACACAAGGCCGGCCGCGAGCTCGTCTCCGAGGCAGACCTTCACGCCGCCGAGCTGCTGCATGAGCGGCTCGCGAAGCGCTTCCCCGGCGTCGGCTGGCTCAGCGAAGAGCACCGCGACACGGCCGACCGCCTGCGCTGCGACCGCGTCTGGGTGGTGGACCCAATCGACGGCACGCGCGAATACCTGATGGGCCTGCCCGAATACGCGATCTCGGTCGCACTGGTGGTGGAGGGCGAGCCCGCGCTGGGCGTGGTCTACAACCCGGCAACGGGCGAACTGAGGGCGGCAGGGTGCTGGGACGCCCAGGAGCGTCCGCCCGGGGAGGCCCGCGACGGGTTTGAGGTGCTGGTGGGCCGGGGGGAACATGGCTACGACGACCTCCCACCCCTGCCGCGGGACGCGCGTTCGCGCGGCATCGGCAGTGTCGCCTACCGGATGTCGCTCCTGGCAGCGGGCACGGGCGACGCGGTGCTCACGGGCTACGGCCGGGCCGAATGGGATGTGGCGGCCGGCGCCGCGCTCTGCCGCGCCGCAGGCCTGCGCGTGACCGATGCGCCCGGGGCCCGCCTTCGCTTCAACCAGGAGGACCCGTACGTTCGCGGCCTGCTGGTGGCCGAGCCTGGCCTCCACCAGCGCATCCGCCACTACTGGGACCTGGTGACATAGGCCGGCGCCGCAGGCGCCAGCCTGGTAGCGACCACGTAGAGGGCTGTTTCGGGAGGCGCCGAGCCGCTGAGCGCTGGCGGCCCCCCGAGCAGCGCCAGCACCCCCGATGAATCGGCAAGAGCGAGCGCCTTTTCCCGTTGCCAGCGCGGCACGCGCTCGGCCAGCAGAACATCGGAGAGTTTGCGCAGGGCGCCGTGATAGCTGATGTGGTCGCCGGGCTGGAGTGGGCGCGCCCGGAGGGGGCCCTTCAGGGCCGCGAGGTCCACTGTGGCGATGGATGCGCCGGGTTGTGACGGTGGCCCGCTGGTCATCGCCTGGATGCGCCAGGCATCGACGAGGGTGACCCCGGGGATGTCGAGCATGACCGGCCCTGCCAGCGCTGCGGGCGCCATCGCCGGACCAATGCGCACGAGCCCGGTCGAGACCTCAGCCACCAGCTGACCGAAAGCGACCACTCCCGCCCCTTTCTTGAGCACAGAGGACAGGTTCCGCACCCGCGTGCGGTTTATCTCGGCGCTGAACCCATGGAAGGCGGCCTCTCGCTCGATGACCATCGTCGCCGCTTCAGACGGGAGGGCTGCGAATGCCGCCAGCGGGAAGATGGAACCGTCGGGCCCTCGCTCCTGCGGCCTTGCGGAAAGCGCCGCGTTCTCGATGGGCGCAAAGGCCTCGCGGGCGCTCTCTGCAAGGCCCACGAGAGCGCTGTCGATTGACGGGTTGACCTGCCGGAGCGCACCAAGCACTTCGTGCCGGATGCGGTTGCGCCCGATCGCCGTATCCAGGTTGGAAGGATCGTGCCGGGGCTCGATGCCGGCCTCGGCGCAGACTGCCATGGTCTCGGCCCGGCGGAGGACAAGCAGGGGCCGCACCAGGCGTTGTGCGGGGGCGCCGGGAACGTCGCTGGCCGGCAACATGCCCCGCAACCCGCGCACACCCGTGCCGCGCACAATCCGCTGCAGCACTGTTTCGGCCTGGTCATCGGCGGTATGGCCGGTGGCGATGCAATCGGCTGCTTCCTTGCCCGCTACGAAGGCGAGGAACTGGTAACGCATGCGCCGGGCCGCCTCTTCGGTGCCCATGCCTCGCTCGGCAGCAAGGGCGCGAACGTCGCCCTCGCCAGTAAGACAGCGGACATCGAGCCGGGCGCAGAGCGTGCGGGCAAACTCCAGGTCGTCCCCCGAATCCTGCCGCAGGCGGTGGTCGAAGTGGGCAGCCACGACTTCGAACCCGGCCTCCTCGCGCAGACGCAGGAGGAGCAGCAGGCAGGCTACCGAATCGGGACCCCCGGAGACCGCAACGAGCACCCTGCGCACGCCGCGGAAGAGCTTCTCCCGGCGGGCAAAGGCGGCCACAGACCGGGCGGCGCGGCCGGTGGCAGGGGCGTCAGCGGGGGAAGAGGCGTTGCCACCATTCGCCCGCGGGCCGCGACCCTTCGTCGAGCGGCGGGCTGATGACGACGAAGGGGACTTCTCCATCTCGCACGTATCCGAGCTGGCGGCGGGCTTCCTGTTCGACGTAGGCATCGGAAGCCACGTAGTCGCGCACCGCTTCGAGGTACTTCTTCTTCTCCTCAAGCACGGTGACTTCGCGTTCCGCCTGCTTCCGGTCATCACCGAGCTGGTGGGCCCGCAGTGCGCCGAGGGCAGCGGTGTAGAGGAAATAACCCGCAATCACCAGGCAAGCAAGAAAGACGAGGCGACTACGACTCAAGAAGGACCTTCCAACCCAGCCAGGTCACACGCTACGCCCATGTCGATCAAGGTTCAAGGCGCCAAGATGACACGTGTCATTCAGCCCCTTGACCACCACCCGCTTCCCGTCCACGGCGAACGAGGAGATGGAGGCGACATCGACGGTCACGGAGCGGAAGGCAGCGGCATCGAGCCCCATGAGGCGGCAGGCGAGCACGCGCAGGACGAAATTGTGCGAAACCACGGCCACATCGCCCGCCGCCGGGTCGAGCAGCTCCGGGATGAGTGGGAGCAGCCGCCGTTCCAGGTCGCGGATGCTCTCACCCCCGGGCATCACTGCCTCGTGGCCCTCCGGGCCCATCCATTGCTCAAGGAAGGGGCCGAATCGGGCGCGCAGCTCCGGGAAGGTAAGGCCCTCGGCCTCGCCGGCGTCCAGCTCGATGAGCCTGCTGCGAATGGCCGGCTCCAGGGCGTGGCGCCGGCCAATTGCCGCGGCCGTTTCGCGGGCGCGCTGGAGGGGGCTGGTGTAGACACGGGCGAGCGGCGCGGAAGCGAGGGCTTCTCCGGCCGCGGCGGCCTGTTGCTCACCGAGAGGGGTGAGGGCAACATCCTCGCGGCCGAGGGAAACGCCGTCGCGATTACGGGCGGTCTGCCCGTGGCGAACCAGGTAGAGGTTCACTCGCGGCCGTCGCCCGCGCTAAGCGGCGCCCAGAGCCGCTGGATGAAGGGCGTGAAGCCCATTGCCTTCCAGAACTGCTCGGCGCTCGTGTCCAGGGCAAGGACGGGCATTTCGAAGTGCGCCACGCCCTCGTACGACGCGGCCCAGCGGGTGAAGGCGCCGAACAGGTCGCGCCCCACCCCCTGGCGGCGGCACGAAGGCTCTACGTAGAGGTAGCCGATGGTGGCGTGCCGTTCGGGCAGCCGGTCGGGCTGGCTTGCTTCGATTCCCCCGCTGATGAACCCCGCCAGGCGGCCATCGACCTCCGCCACGAAGGTCGCCGAGGCGCGGCGCTGGAACACCTCGGTCAATCCTTCGAAGAACTCCTGCTCGGAGACGGGCGCCGGGATGATGCGCCGATCGATGGAGGAATTGTGGGCGCGGAGGTTGGACCAGGCGGCGAAGAGCGCCGGGCCATCGGAAGGCTGCGCGGGCCGGACACGTACGGTCATTCGTATCTCCCCCGCCGCCGCCAGGCATCGCGGGCGGGCGACGGCTCGTCGAGGTGGAGGGCAACCCGGGCAATCATCCCCGGCTCGTGGCCGGGAAACAATGCCGCGACTACGACCTCGGGCCGGATGGTGAGGTCCTGGTGGGCGCGCAGGCGCATCGTCAGCCGCGTGCCACCATCGAGCGGCCCGGCGGCAAGCTCAGATACGCCATCGCGCAGGTCGATGGTGCGGGCCTTCTCGCGGCGGTCGTCTACCCATTCCATCGCGTCACGGGCGAGAAAGGCCTCGATGGCGGCCCCGGCATCGGCGGGGTCAAGCGCGGGGACGTCGACGCGGTAGTCGGCCCATGCAAGGCACGACTGCGGCGCCGGGGCGCCGGCAGGCACCTCGGCTACGTTCGTGAGAATGAGGTCATCGGACGCCTGGGCGGCGACGCGCGCCCGGAAGCTCTCCAGGGTGACGCGCTCATCCAGTGTCACATCCATGATCTCCGCCTCACCGATGAAGCCAAGCGGCAGGGGAGAGGCAAATGCGAGCCGGGGGTGGGGCGTGAAGCCCTGCGAATAGGCGAGAGGGAGGCCAGCGCGGCGGATGGCGCGCTCCCAGAAGCGGAGCACGTCGAGGTGGGAGATGTAGCGAATCCTTTCGCCCTTGCGGAACCAGACGCGGATACGCTGCGCGCTCATCGAACCCATGCTAGCACCGGGAGAGGGGGCTTTCAGGCGCGGAGCCGCGCGGCGAGAGATTCGGCGGCGCTGTGGGGATCGAGCCGGCGCGCCGCGACCTGCTGAACCAGGCTCTCCAGCTCTTCTTCGGGAGTGGCCTGGCGAATGCGCTCCAGCAGGATTGCGCGGGCAATCGAAAGCACCTGGTGGCGGGAGTCGATGGCTCGCTGCCGTTCGAGCTCGCCCGATGACTCCAGGTAGGCGCGATGCTCATCGATCGCATCGGCCAGCGCGTCCAGCCCTTCGCCCCTGGTCGCGGTGGTCTTCAGCACCGGGGGCCTCCGGCTGCCGGCGGGGGACAGGGTCAGCAGGGCCTGCAGCTGGCTCACGAGGACATCGGCGCCGGGGTGGTCGGCCTTGTTGACGACGAGCACGTCGGCGATTTCGAGGATACCGGCCTTCATAGCCTGGATGTCGTCGCCCGTGCCGGGATTGTTCACGAGCACCGTAGTCAGGGCCGTCCCGGCAATCTCCACCTCGTCCTGGCCGGCGCCGACGGTCTCGATGATGACGTAGTCGAACCCGAAGGCGTCCATCACCGCCACAACGTCGTCGATGGTGGGGGCAAGCCCGCCAAGGGCGCCACGCGAAGCCATGCTGCGCACGTAGACGCCCGGGTCAAGCGTCAGGTCCTGCATTCGGATGCGATCGCCAAGGATGGCGCCGTGGGTGAAGGGGCTGGAGGGGTCAACGGCCACAATACCGACGGTGTGCCCCCGGCGCCGGAACGCTGCCGCGAGGGCGCCCGTGAGCGTGCTCTTGCCCGACCCGGCGCCCCCGGTGACGCCGATCGAATGGGCGCGGCCGGAGCGCGGGTATAGGGCGCGCAGGCACTCGCGCCCCTCGGCCGTCTCGTTCTCAACGCGGCTAATGACGCGGGCGAGGGCGCGCCTGTCACCCTCAAGGAAGCGTTCGATAAGGCTGTCCACCAGCTACTTCTTCACGTGCTCAAAGACGAACTTGACGATGTCCTGCGTGTTGGTGCCGGGCCGGAAGATCGCCTGGAAGCCGAGGCCGGAGAGCGCGGCGGTGTCCTCTTCGGGAATGATCCCGCCGCAGAAGAGCAGGACGTCATCGAGGCCGCGCTTCTTCATCTCGTCAACGATGCGGGGGAAGAGCTCGAGATGGGCGCCGGAGAGAATGCTCAGCCCAACGACGTCGACATCCTCCTGCAGGGCTGCCTCCGCGATCATCTCGGGGGTCTGGCGGATGCCCGTGTAGATGACCTCGCAGCCACCATCGCGGAGGGCACGAGCGACGACCTTGGCGCCCCGGTCGTGGCCATCGAGGCCGGGCTTGGCGATGAGCACGCGTATCTTGGTTGCTGTTGAGGGAGCGGTCATGGAAATTGCTTCTCTCCGGAGATGGCGGGGCAGCGCCCCTGCTGGACGGTTATCAAGAACGCTGAACGAGCTGTAAGTTTACGCCGTGCGCCGACTTCATCGAAACAAAGGCGATGCCATTGTTCGGGTCTCCCACGCGCGCACCGAGGCCGCGGAGGTGGCTCACCGCCGCCTCGATGTCATCGACTGCCAGCGAAAGCATGAAAATGCCTTCGCCGCGTTCGGCAGCGAACCTGCCCACGGGCCCTTCGGCGCCCAGGGGCTCAATGAACTCCAGGTCGCTTTCGCCAACGGGCACGAAGGCGTTGCGGATGCCCAGGGCGGGCACTTCGCCACCCTTCGCGGGGTCCGGCTGGAAGCCAAAGTTCTTTTCAAAGGTTGCGACGCCCTCTGCCAGGCTCTTCACAACAATGCCGACGTGGTCGATCTTCTTCAGCTTCATTGAACCTACTCCTTGACGGGCAGCGCGTTGTACTGGATGAGAGCGAATGGGACGCCGTGAGTACCGCCCTTGACGGCTGAGATGACGGCCCCGGGCTGGACGGCGGGGCGGGGGTCCGAAGTCTCGTAACCTGCAGCGCGGAGCGAGCCGACAGCGTGCTGCATATCGGGCACTGCCAGCACAAAGCCCCAGAGATTCGCCTTCACTTCGGCGCCCGGGACAGGCTGCGGCGGCCCACCGAACTCGAGCACAACCTCGCCGAGCTTCGCAAACTCCAGGTGCGCGCCAGTGCCGGGCCGCGACATCTTTCGCCGGATTTCGATGCCGAGGTTCCGCGCAAACAGCGAGGCCGTCGCCGCGCTGTCGTTGGACGAGATGACGATATGGTCGATGTGGGTAGCGCCAACACCCATCGCCGGCTAGTGCCCCCCGGGGAGCGGCGTGGCGAATTCGACCAGGACACCGTGGTTCGACTTCGGGTGGAGGAAGCAGATCATCCCCGCCAGCCCGGGCCTGGGCTTCTCATCGATGAGCTGGATGCCTTTGGCGCGCGCCGCTTCGAGTTCGCGGTCCACATCGTCGGATTCGAAGCAGATGTGGTGCATCCCTTCGCCCCGCGAGGCAAGGAACCTGGCCACGCCAGTGTCGTCGCGCGTGGGCTCGAGGAGCTCAATCTCTGATTGACCGATTTGCAGGAGGATGCCACGCACTCCCTGGTCCTCGATCACCCGGTCAGCAGTCACGGCAAGGCCGAGAGCATCGCGATAGAACTTGAGCGCCTCATCGGCGCTTTTCACGACAATCCCAACGTGGTGGACTTTGGTGAGCATCGGCCTTCTTGCGAACCTCTCAGTTGGTGGATGCGGCTTCTTCGGGAACGGAGGCGGGGCCTGTGTGGCGAGCGCCCGCCATGCCCGCCAGCCGGGCGGCGATCTCGTGCCAGTGGTCGCGATCGTGGTCGAGGACGGAGTGGACAAGGCGGTGGTAGGTGGAACCTTCCGACGCGAGATCCTCGTCGCTAAGAGCTTCCAGCTCTTCGACAAGGCGCGCCCGCCCCCCGCGAAGCTGTTCGAGGATGCTCCAGAAGTTCAGGTCGCGCTTCCGCTCGACGTGGTCCTGGTTCCAGCGGTCGATCTGCGCCTGTTCGAAGTCGAACAGGGAGGGGCGTTGCCCCTCGCGAAGTTCCCGGATGGCAGTCACAACTTCGGCCTCCCAGGTGGCCACGTGACCGACGATGTCCTTCAACGACCACTCACCGATGAAGGGGCGTTCGATATCGCGGATGCGGCAGGTCTCGACATTGCGGATGAGCTGGTTGCGCTCGACATCGAGCTGGTGGAGGAGCTGGCGGCGTTCGTCGGCGAGGGCGCCGGCGTCGTTGTTGGCCACCTAGATCACCACCGTTTCGCGCTGCTCTCCCCAGATCTGGCGCAGGGCGTGGCTAATCTCCCCGAGAGTGACCCGGCTCTCGACGCAATCGACCATGATGGGGAGCAGGTTCTCGCTGCCGCGGGCGGCGTTGCCAAGGCGCTCAAGGCCAGCACGGGCTGCCCGTTCGTCGCGGTTGGCGCGAAGGGCGCGCAACCGTTCGGACTGGCGCTGGCCAATTGAAGGGTCCACGCGCATTAGGTCCGGCGCGCAGTCGCCCGTCGAGATGAAGTCGTTCACGCCGACAATGACACGCTCCCTGGATTCGACGTCTTTCTGGTAGCGGTAGGCGGCGTCCTGGATCTCCTTCTGCTGGAAGCCGCGCTCAATGCCAGCGAGGGCGCCGCCAAGGTCATCGATAGTCTTGATGTACTCGGAGGCCTCGGCTTCGAGGCGGTTGGTCATGTCCTCGATGAAGTAGGAGCCGCCGAGAGGGTCCGCCACATCACCGACGCCACTCTCGTAGGCGATGACCTGCTGCGTGCGCAGGGCAATCTGCACGGCCTTCTCGGAAGGGAGGGCGAGCGCCTCGTCCATCGAGTTCGTGTGGAGCGACTGGGTGCCGCCAAGGACGGCGGCGAGCGCCTGGAGGGTGGTGCGGACGATGTTGTTCTCGGGCTGTTGCGCTGTGAGTGTGGCGCCACCCGTCTGGGTATGGAAGCGGAGCATCTGGGAGCGGGAGCTGCAGGCTTCAAACCGTTCACGCATGATCTTCGCCCACAGCCGGCGGGCGGCACGGAACTTCGCTATCTCTTCGAGGAAGTTGTTGTGGCAGGCAAAGAAGAAGCTCAGGCGGCCGGCGAAGTCATCGATGTCGAGCCCGGCGGCAAGGGCCGCCTCCACGTAAGCGATGCCATCGGCGAGCGTGAACGCGATCTCCTGGGCGGCGGTGCAGCCGGCCTCGCGCATGTGGTAGCCGGAGATCGAGATCGTGTTCCACTGGGGCACGGTATCGCGGCAGTAGGCGAACACGTCGGTGATGAGCCGCATGCTGGGCTTGGGGGGAAATATGTAGGTGCCCCGGGCCACGTATTCCTTGAGGATGTCGTTCTGTATGGTGCCGCCGAGCTTGCCGGGCGCCACCCCCTGCTGGCGGCCCACGGCCACGTACATCGCGAGCAGGATCGAGGCGGTGGCGTTGATGGTCATCGATGTGGTGACCCTGTCGAGCGGGATGCCGTCGAAGAGAACGAGCATGTCCTCGATGGAGTCGATGGCAACGCCGACCTTGCCGACCTCGCCGGTGGCCATGGGGTCGTCGGAGTCGTAGCCGATCTGGGTGGGGAGGTCGAAAGCCACGGAGAGGCCGGTTTGGCCCTGGCCGAGGAGGTAGCGGTAACGCTGATTCGATTCCTCGGCCGTGCCAAAGCCAGCGTACTGGCGCATGGTCCAGAATCGTCCGCGGTACATGGTGGGCTGGATTCCCCGCGCGAATGGGAACTCGCCGGGGAATCCCAGGTCGCGGGAGGGGTCGAAACCATTGAGGTCATCGGCCGTGTAGACAGGGTCGAGGGGCATCCGGCCAGTGGTCTGGAATTCCTGCGCGCGCTCAGGCGCCTTCTTGATAGCACTGGCGTATGGACCCTGCAGCCATTCGCGCTTGGAGGAACTTGGCATCAGGTGGAGGCTCCGGGGGAGAAAAACGGGCCTCGCGGCCCGCGGTCAGCTTCGCTCGAAGTATAGGCTTGACAGGCTGAGGGCGGCAAACGCGGGTTTGGGCGTTGCTCCAACGCAGGGCGCCCGGCCCCTGTGTCGCGGCAGCGGGCTGCGGCCCCGCCCATAGCTCCTACGACTCTTCCCGATTTATTCCTGCAGACACGCAACGTCCCCTGTAGCCCTTCTCGAAAGCGGTCGATATTCCCGGTGACCGCCGAATTGCGAGAAGAGGCCGATGGCAGCGAACGCCCAGATTCAGACGGTGAAGGCAGAATTCCTCGACCCGTCCCTTTATGACGATACGGGACTGGCCGCTTTACCACGCCTGAGCCGCGGGACCGTGCTGACAGCCCTGAGCCGCGCCTTCGACCTTGCCGAGGGGCGCCGGCCGGGGCACTCCCAGCGCGTGGCCTACATCGGCACGTTCCTGGCCACCGAGCTGGGCATGGAGCCGCCGCAAGTGGAGGAGGTCTTCTACGGATGTCTCCTCCACGATGTCGGCATGGCGGCATCGGCGCCACCTGCACAGCAACCCGCCGGCAGGGGCTCCAGGACTGGAAAAGACCCCGCCAGCGTGGTCCCGGCCGCCGATTCGGGGCACTGGGCCGCCGTCATTGAGACACTCAAGGCGCACTGCGAGCACGGCTCCCGCATCGGCCGCAAGCTCGGCCTGGGCGAAACCGTTGCCCGGGCCATCGCCAGCCACCACGACTGCTGGGACGGCTCGGGGCTTTCCGATTCGCCCGCCGGCGAGAAGGCCCCGATGGTTGCCCGCGTCGTGGCCCTGGCCGACCGGGTCGAGTCCCTGATCGACGCGGAAGCATCCCCGCTTGCCGTGCGGCGGCGCGGGCCGCAACTGATCCGCGAGATGGCCGGAAGCGAGCTTGACCCCGCCCTGGCGGAGAAGATGGCCACTATCGCCGAGCGCGACACCTTCTGGCTGGGCCTCTACGACAACGACCTTGCGGCAACCCTGATGGGGCTGGGCCACGGCCCGCTCATGTCGCGCGAGGACCTCTTCGACTTCCTGGGCGTGTTCGCCGACGTGGTCGACGGGCGGAACGGCCGCGAAAGCGGGCGCTCGCGGCGGGTGGCCGACATGGCCAGGCGGGTCGCCCTCACCTGCGACATGACCGAGAGGCGCGCCGACCTCGTGAAGGTGGCAGCCCTCCTGCAGGACATCGGCACCCTGGGCGTGCCCGCTCAATTCCTGAGCAAGCCCGACATCCTGACCATCGACGAGATGTCGGTGGTGCAACTCCACCCCGTGTATGCGCGCGACATTGTGAGCGAGATCCCGGGACTGGGGGCCGCGGCGTGGTGGGTTGGCTGCCACCACGAGCGCATCGACGGGAAAGGCTACCCGGGAATGCTGGAAGGGGACGAAGTCCCCACCGAAGCCCAGATCATTGGCATGTGCGAAGCATTCGACGCGCTCACCAGCGACCGGCCCTACCGGCGTGCAATGAGCCGCGAGGATGCCACCGAGGTGATGCGCGGCCTTGCCGGCACGCGCTTCGACCCATATCTCCTGGCGCGCTTCGAAAGCGTGGCCGGGGCGCTCCCGGCTTAACGAGGCCAGCCCACGAGCTGCCTCTGCAGGCACCTCCGCTTCAGGTTGGGGCCCCCGGCAACGGGGGCTTCTTCCTTTTCCGGCAAGTTCCCGCCGGGTCTCGCCAACCAGGCGCGGCTTTCGGCTATGATCCAGCCGAAACGGCCCCAAGGAGGCTGCACGTGAATACTCGCGTTATCACGATCTCCCGGCAGGTGGGCTCGGCAGGCGAAGAGGTGGCCCAGAAGGTCGCCGCGGACCTGGGCTTCCGCTTCATCGACTACCAGGTCATCCAGGGTGCGGCACGTGAGGCCGGGGTTTCGCCCGAAACGGTCAGTGAGGCGGAACATTCGCCATCGCTGCTGACACGCATCCTGGAGTCGCTTGCCCGCAACCCGAGCATGCCAGTGGCCGCCTGGGCCGACCCGGTGCCGCTCACCACCAGCCCCCTCTTCACCTCGGCCGATTACCGGCGCTTCATTGAATCGGTCATTCGCGACCTGGCGGCCGAGGGCAACTGCGTGATGGTGGGGCACGCCGCGCAGGTGATCCTTCGGGATAGACTCGATACGCTGCGAGTGCTCGTTGCCGGGACCGTCGAACCGCGCGTTCGCCGCGTGATGGCGGGCATGAACGTGGATGAGAAGACCGCGCTCAAGACGGTCGAGCGCACCGACGCAGAACGGCTCGACTACTTCAAGCGCTTCTACGACACAGGATGGCTGACTGCGTGCACCTACGACCTCTGCATCAACACCGACCGCATCGCACCGGCACAGGCCGCGGGCGTAATCGTGCAGGCCGCCTCGTTGCGGTAGCCGCGCTGCTTGTCACCCTGGCGGCGGCAGCCTGCGGGGGAGATGCCGAAGAATCACAGAAGCCCACGGCGGCGGCAGGGGGCACGGTGACGGCAGGCCCGCTCACCGCCACGGGGCTCGTCCCGAAACTCGACGACCTCGGCTACCAGCTCACCCAGCAGGGCAAAGAACCAGCCATCCTGGGCGACGTCGACTCGGCCCTCGCCCTCTATCAGAAGCAGGGATCGGCGAAGTCAGTACAGGTGCGGGTGTACGTGTTCCCGAATGCGGGGAGCGCGGAGAAGCAGTGGGCCGCGTACGCGGAGGCGTTCCGCAACCCGCCACCCGACGTGCTTGGCGCCAGCGCGAAGAATGTTGACACGGAATCGCCCCAGGTTGCCCAGCTGCGGAAGTCGTACGTAACGGCAAAGCCCGATGGTTCGGGCAACAACGTCTGGACGGATATCTACCGGCAGGACCGGGTGGTGGCGCTGGTGCAGGTACTCGACAGTGCAGGCGGCGACAGCATGGCGGTACGCCGGCCGGTGGCCGAGCGCATCTTCGCCATGGTCCCCTGACGGCCCCGGTTCAGGCGAAGGGGCGGGCAAGGGCCATGGCCCGGGCGGTATCGTGGTCGCGTGGGCCATCCCGCTCGGCAAGCTGCCGGGCGATCGACGCGCGCCTGGCCCGCGGCAGGTTCTGGCCCAGCTTGAACCGGGCAGTGACTTCTTCCATTGGGATGGCGACCACCGCGGTGTTTCGGAGCTGCTTCCGATAACGCGGGTTGGCCTCGCTGACGGGGAGATGGCCGCCCTCGGGCTGCAGCTTCTCCATCAGCGCCTGGAGCGCCGATGCCTTTTCGGCGAGGTCTTCGACGATGCGCGCGCGGCCGCGGATGACGACCGCACGATGGAACTGCGAGGCCGGGCAGGCGAGGTCACCCCCGAAGAAGTGGGACGGGATGAGAGAAAGGGCGTCTGCCACCATGATGGCAACGGTGGGCCGCGAAGCGAGCGCCGTCATCTTCTCTCCTTCGGGCGAGCCGTGGAAATAGACGGTCGCGCCAAGCCGCACGAAGTTCACGGCCACGATCCCGGGCGAAAGGTCTGGACGCACGAACGCCAGGAATCCGTGGCCCATCGAATCAAGGAATGCGTCAATCACCTGCTGGTCACGCTGCTGGAACTCAGTTCTCCTCAAGTTAGCGCCTCGCTGCCGGGGGGTGTCAGCACCGAGCTTAGTCCGCAAGTGGCCCCTTCACATCGGCCAATTCGCGTTGATAGAGTGGAGCCACTCTGGAACTCGTAATCGATATCGACCGCGACCCTGCCCTGCCGGTATGCCGGCGCCTCGCCGAGGCGATCCGCGAGGGCATTCTTAGCGGCCGCTTCCGGCCGGGGGACCGCATGCCCCCATCGCGCACGCTTGCCGCAACGCTGAGGCTGGCGAGGAACACCGTGATCGAGGCCTACGAGCAGCTCGTGGCAGAGGGATACCTGGCTTCGCGGCACGGGTCGGGGACATTTGTGGCGCCCCAGCTCCCGGAGGCTGCGTTCCGGCCCGACCACCCGGCGGGACAGCCCGGCGACACGGCCCCGGAACCGCCGGCCCGCAAGCTCTCTGCGTTCGCGGAGCGGGTCATCGGCGGGGAAGCGCCCACGTACGTCCAGCAGCCCGGTGACCGCGCGGTCTACGAGTTCCGCTACGGCACGCCTTCGCTGGACGAGTTCCCCGTCGATGCGTGGCGCACGCTCACGAGGCGCGTGTTGGACTATCCGCCGCGGGAACTGCTGGGCTATGGGCCAACCGAAGGGCTGCCGCAACTGCGGGAGGCGCTCTCCCGGTACCTGCAGCGGTCGAGGGGCGTTCGTTGCGCTGCGGATGACCTGGTGATTGTTAACGGTTCGCAACAGGCGCTCGACCTGGCGGCGCGGATTCTCATCGACCCGGGCGACACGGTGGTCATCGAGGAGCCCTGCTACCAGGGTGCCCGCGCGGTGTTTGCGGCGAACGGCGCCGCCCTGGCGCCCGTGCGGTGCGACAACCAGGGGCTGCTTGTCGAAGCGCTCCCCACCGAGGCCCGTGTCGCCTACGTTACCCCGTCTCACCAGTTCCCGACGGGCGCCGTGATGTCGGCGAGCCGGCGCCTGGACCTCCTCCAGTGGGCAGGCAGGGTGGGAGCCGTGGTCGTTGAGGACGACTACGACAGCGAGTTCCGGTATGAGGGCCGTCCCCTGGCGGCGTTGCAAGGGCTCGACCGCAGCGGCGCCGTGCTCTACACCGGGACGCTTTCCAAAGTGCTCCTTCCCGCGCTTCGGCTCGGCTACATGGTTGCCCCGCCGGGATTCCAGGCAGCCGTGCGGGGCGCGAAGTGGCTGACCGACCGGCACGTGGCGCTGCTCGACCAGGCGGTGCTCGCGCTGTTCATCGAAGAGGGGCACTTCGAACGCCACCTGCGCCGCATGCGCAAGGTCTATCAGCGGCGGCGCAGTGCACTTCTGCAGGCCCTGCGCGACAGCTTCGGCAGCCGCGCGATTGTGATGGGCGCCGAGTGCGGGATGCACGTACTGGTAGAGATTGCGGGCATTGACGACGCCGAGGGGTTCATTGCGGCGGCGCGGCGCCGCGGCGTCGGTCTCTATTCGGCGCGGGGCTATTACACGCTGGCGCCACCGCAGGGCGCGACCTTCCTGATGGGCTACTCAAGTGTCAGCGAAGAGGGGATTGTTGAGGGCGTGCGGCGGATGGCGGAAGCGGCCAGCGGCCGGCCCTAGCTCCGCTCGAAGGCGAAGATGGCGGCAGCAAGCAGCACGCACTGGAGCATGCCCCCGGAGGCGAGCATCCAGAGCCCGGCCGCTCTTTCCCGCGCGTGCAGGAGAACGCCCAGGAGGGAATTCACGGCGAGCACCCCGAGCCCCAGGTAGACGATGCGGAGAAGCTCGCTCTTGTCTCCGACGCGTACGATTCCCCCCAGGGCGGGAAAGTTCAACTGGATGACGTCGGGAAGACCGGGGTACTGGGAGTAGACGTAGCCAAAGAGCACCGCGCCCGCCAGTGCGGAAAGGGCGGCGGTGGTAGTCGCCACGCGGTCGCGCCAGAAAGGGAGGGCAGCGATGCCGGTCGCCGAGGAACGCTGGGGGTGCGGCTCCTCAGCAGTGGCAACGCGCGCCCGCGCCTGGATCTCCTCGGCGAAGGCAGCCTGGTCGAGCACGGTGATGGCGTAGGACTCCTCGCTGGTGACCACGTAGAGGGTCTCCTCGGGGGCGCGGTGCGTCGAGTAGAAGAGCGTGTAGCCGATGCGTTTCACATCGGCGCTGCCGATGTGGCAGCCCCACCAGTTCAGGCCGCGGATGCGGGGCTCATCGAGCGTGCGCCCGGGGACCATGCGCTGAATGGCATCGATGGGAACGGTCACGCGCCGGAACCCCCAGCGAATGGTGAGGGCGTTGTTATCGATTATGTAATCCAGTGTGACCAGGGAATAGGTCCAATTCGCAAATGCAAGGGCGGCCAGGGCGAGGACGGCCGCCACCGCCCAGGCGAGGAAGGACTTAGTCTCGACGCTTGAGGTGAGAGCGATATCCGCGGCGAGGGCCGCCACCCCGGCTGCCCAGACAGCAAACGCACCCCCGGTGAGAATGCCGAGGGCGCGGGGCGGCCTGAAGGCAACGGCCTCTACTGCGCGACGGGGACGCGGGCGGGCGTGCACCAATGCCGGTACTTCTCGTTCTTGCCGCGGATGCAATCGAAAAAGAGCTGGCTGAGCCTGCTCGTAATCGGGCCGGGGCGGCCGCTGCCCACCACGCGCCGGTCGACCTCGGTGACGGGCGTAAGGTGCGCGGCAGTGCCGGTCATGAAGATCTCATCCGCGATGTAGAGCTCGGTACGGTCGATCTGCCGCTGGACGGTCTCGACGCCGAGTTCGCTGGCGGCAAGCTCCACAACACTCTGGGCGGTGATGCCTTCGAGGATGTTGTCGGCGGGGGTGGGGGTTATGAGCTTGCCGTGGCGGACCATGAAGATGTTCTCGCCGCTCCCCTCGGAAACGTGGCCATCGGCATTCAGCATGATCGCCTCATCGAAGCCGTTGAGATTCGCCTCCGTCTTGGCAAGGGCGCTGTTGACGTAGATGCCGGTGACCTTCGCCCGTGGCGGGATGCCGGTGTCGTCGACCCGCCGCCAGGTGCTCGTGTGGCAGCGCGCCACCTCGGGGAGATAGGCGGGGAAGGGCGTGAGGAAGATGAGCGTATCGCTCTGGAGGTTGTGGAGGCGGACCCCCAGCTGCTCGGAGGCAAGGTACACCATGGGACGCAGGTAGACGTCTTCGCTGAAGCCGCTGCGCTCGACGATCTCCACGGCGAGCTCGCAGAGCCTGTCGACAGAGTCCCGCACCTCCATGGTGAGGATCTTCGCGCTCCGGGTGAGCCGTTCCATGTGCTCGCGAAGACGGAAGAGGTGGACGGTCTGATCATCGGGGTTCCAGTTGCCACGGATACCTTCAAACACCGCGGTGCCATAGTTGAAGGCGTGGGTCATCACGCCGATCTTCGCCTGCTCCAGGGGGACGACGTTGCCCTGGAAGTACGCGTAACTGGTTGGCATCGGTGAGGCACTCCTTCGTACCGGGCGCACCGGGGGTCATGCAAGTATACCTTCCGCCCCTGTGCGGGATAGGACAAGCGAGCTCACCGGCCCGGTCACTCGACCACGAAGTAGTGTGACTTGGTGCATTCGGAAACGGTGGCTTCCTTTGCGGCGAGCCGCTCGCGGACCTTCTCCGGGGGCTGCGGCCGCTTCCGGGTGACGAGCGACGTCGGGTCGGAGACGGACTCCTCCAGGTACTTGATCAGCGCCTGGTGAAAGGAATCCAGGTCGGCAGGTGGCGTCGTCGCCTTCAGAGAGGCGATGAAGTCGGTGATGCTCTTCGCGATCCCCTCGGCGGTTGTCTGGCTGATGAGGGCATCGGAGAAGCCCTTCGTGCCGGCGCAAACGACCTTCAGGTACTCCTCGTCGCTGGCGGGCGCAGAGGCCGGAGCGCTGGGAGTGGCCTGCTCGTCCTTGCTTTCGCCGCCACAGGCGAGGCCGCCGAGAGCCATCAGCACGGGAAGAAAGAAGAGGAATATGAACGCTCTGGGCATGGGCTTGAATGCTACACCGGCGAAGGGCAAGGCGCCGTGAGGGAAACCCCGCCCCTGGCCGCCGCCTATAGCAGGAGCTTCGAAGACGCCGAGCCTGGCCGCCTTCGCCAGTTGTGAACAAGATAGCGCTTGATGCCCTCGCGTTCGACGGCCTCCATGGTGCAGCGGCCGTCCCGGGCGGCGGCTGCGGCGCTTTGACGGGCCACGTCCTCAAGTGCGGCAGGAGTCGTTACCCCGAACACTTCTGCGTGTTCCAGGAGCGTGTGCGCCTGGGCGACATGGAGTTGGAGCAGCCAGCCCAGACAGAGTTCGGCCAGGCCAAGGTGGAAGTCCCGGTCGCCGAAGGTAATGGCCACGCGCCCGGGGGTCGATTCGCTGCCAGCGAGCATGAGGGTGGCGCCGAAGTGGGGCATGGAGAGGTCCATCACCATGCGATACAGCGGACCAAGTATGGGGTGGGCGGCGAGCACCTCGGCGGCGCGAAATGCATGGAGCCTGTACTCGGTGGCGTGCTCCTCCGGCGCGAGGGCAATGCCTCCCTGCTCAAGCCACATGAGCCATTCGGCTGCTCCCTGGCGGAGCAGGTAGATCTGGGCCGCCTGGAAGTCGGTGGCGGAGCGGATGAGAGTGACGGCAGCCGCGTAATTGCCCCCCTCGAGGGCGTGGAGCGCTTCGAGCCGGCAGAGCCACGCCCTGGACCAGAGGCCGAGCGCCGAGGCAAGCTGCTGGGTTCGCAGCCTGGCGCCGGTCGCAGCCTGAGCGACGGCTCCTTCGAGCGTCAGGCCCTCCACGACGAGTTCGGCGTCGGCCCCGAGGACGAACGAGGTCTGGCGGTGTGCGTCAGCCGGCCCCCCGGTGGGCGGTTTGGGGGCGTGCCCGGCCTCCGGGAAGACGCGGGGTGGTGCGACCCTGGGTATGGCCACGCTAGTTGTCCTCCTCGTCTTCAAAATCGTCTTCGTCAGGATCGGCAGCGCCCGGGACGAGGCTCTCGCGAACGGATTCAAGAAGCCGCTGCTGGCGAAGCTGGCGGCCGGGGTCGCTGGCGTAGTCGGCGTAGAGGACCCAGTTGAGCACCATCGGGTCGCGGCCCAGCTCGGGAACGGCGTCGATGACGTCCAGGGCGTGACCCTCGATGTGGCCGGACCACATGCCGAGCGCCCCGGCCAGGGAAAGGCCATGGCTGAAGGGCTCGTTCACCTGTTCCGGGGTGAAGGACTCCATCATGTTGAGCAGGGCATCGCGGGTGGCGCCAAGGGATTCGAGCAGGGCGGGCAGCCGGGCCCGGGCGAAGGCGGGCGCGGCAATCTCGTTCTGCCCCATGGGGTCGAAGCCACCAGGGAAGGGCGGTTCGCCGGCCAGCACGTTGGCCAGCGCCGCGGCGTACCGGGCCTGCGCATCGCCGAGGTGCCCAATGAGCTGGCGGACTGTCCATCCTCCGGGGATCTTCCGTTCGAGCCCACCCTTCGGAAGGTTGGCTGCCATGTAGCGGACCATGGCGACGTCGTAGATCAGCTTGTCGGCGAGAGCGCGAACCTGTGGCAGCACGGGGCCAGTCTAGTCCTCCTCTTAGTGGCGCGTGCGCGGGGGCCGGCGGCGCTCGGCGCGCGGACGTGGGCGGGCGGCCTCTTCGCGCACCGGCTTCGGCCCCAGCTGGCGAATGCACGACCATCCAGCATAGTGCGCTTCACCCCCGAGCGCCGCTTCGATGTCGAGGAGACGGTTGTACTTGGCGGTGCGTTCGCTGCGTGCGGGAGCGCCGGTCTTTATCTGGCCGGCGCCGGTGGCCACCGCCAGGTCAGCGATGAAATCATCCTCAGTTTCGCCCGAGCGGTGGCTGATAACGGCGGTCCAGCCGGCGCGCTGCGCGCTCTCGATGGCTTCGAGCGTCTCGGTGAGGGTGCCAATCTGGTTGAGCTTGATGAGCACGCTGTTCGCGGCGCGGAGGTCGATGGCGCGGCGGATGCGCCCGGTGTTGGTGACCAGCAGGTCATCGCCGACGAGCTGGGCGCTACCGCCGACGCGTTCGGTGAGCGCAACCCAGCCGTCCCAGTCGTCCTCGGCGAGCCCATCTTCAATTGAACGAATGGGGTACTTTTCGACCCAGGTGGCCCAGTGGTCGACCAACTGCTCGCTCGTGAGGGCGCGGCCTTCCTTTGGCAGCACATACTTGCCGCCCTTGTACAGCTCGGTTGAGGCAGGGTCGAGCGCGATTACGGCGTCTTCGCCCGGGCGGTAGCCGGCCCGCTGAATGGCTTCGAGGACCACCTGGACGGCCTCTTCGTTCCCCGCCAGCGAAGGCGCAAAGCCGCCTTCATCGCCGACCGAGGTGACAAAGCCGCGTTCGTGCAGCAGGGCGCCGAGGGCGTGGTAGATCTCGACCCCCATGCGGAGACCTTCGCGGTAGGTCTCGGCGCCCACCGGCATGACCATGAACTCCTGGAAGTCGGTCGAATCGGCGGCGTGCTTGCCCCCGTTGAGGATGTTGAACATTGGCACGGGCAGGCGTGAGGCGTTGACGCCGCCCAGGTAGCGGAAGAGCGGTTCGCCGCGGGATGCGGCCGCGGCACGGGCGGCCGCGAGCGAAACGCCCAGGATGGCGTTGGCGCCAAGGCGGCTCTTGTTCGGGGTTCCATCGATCTCGCACAGAGTGCGGTCGAGCAGGCGTTGCCCGGAGAGCGGGAAGCCTTCCAGGCTGCTGGCGATCTCTTCGTTGACGTTGCGGACGGCCTTGAGAACGCCCTTGCCGCCGTAGCGCCGGGGGTCGCCATCACGAAGCTCGACGGCTTCGTGCGCCCCGGTCGAGGCGCCGGAGGGCACACAGGCGGTGCCCGCAGACCCGTCATCGAGGAAGACGGAGACCTGCACGGTGGGATTGCCGCGCGAATCAAGGATTTCCCGCGCGATGATATCGGTGATGAGCATGGCTACTCCCTTGCGGCGGCGCTGGCGCGTTCGCAGTAGTCGATTGCCTCGCGGGCGTTGCGGCAGCGGGCAAGGGGCGCCTCCTGGCCCGACGGAAGGGCCAGCGTCCAGGTGCCGATGCCGGCTACAGGCTTGCCGGAGAGGAACGCGAAGGCGATCTCGGAGAGGGTACCGTAGCGCCCCCCTATGGCCACGAGAGCATCAGCGGTCCGGGCGATGATGGTGTTGCGGGCATAACCCATGCCGGTGACGATCGGGAATTCAACGAACTCGTTCATGCCGGAACGGTCGTCGCCCGGGAGGATGCCGATGGTGTGGCCGCCGGCTTCACGGGCGCCGCGGCAGGCCTCGCGCATGACCCCCTGGCGTCCGCCGCATACGAGCACGTGCCCCCGGCGGGCGATCTCAAGGCCGGTCTCGTAGGCGGCGGTTTCCTCGTCGTGAGAACTGGACTCGCCGCCGATGACAGCGATGATCACGGCCTAACCCTGCACCTCCGGGGCATCGCTGAGCGGGACCAGCGCCTCGGGGCCGGGGAGGTAGTCGATGTAGAGGATACCGTTGATGTGGTCGATCTCGTGTTCGAGCGCCTCGGCCATCAGGTCGTCCTCGGCCTTGATGCGCACTTCTTTGCCCGTGTAGGGGTCAATCCCTTTGGCGAGCACCTTCACCGAGCGGATGATCTCGCCGCGGAACCCCGGAACGGAGAGGCACCCCTCGTCGACGCTGCGTTCGCCCGAACGCTTCACGATCTCCGGGTTCAGGAGGGCGACGCGGTCGTGGCCGGGGACGTCGATGACGATGACGCGCAGGCCGACGCCGACCTGTGGGGCCGCCAGCCCTACGCCCGGGGCGTCATACATCGTGTCCCACATGTCCTCGATGAGCCGGTGGATTGAGCTATCAACCGGGAGGCGAACGCGTTTCGCCTTCTCGCGCAGAACGGGATCGCCGGCACGGCGTATGGGCAGGATGGCCACAAGTTCGCTCCGATGGTGGTGTTCGGGTCGGCGGTGCGCCGCCGTGCAGTTTAGCGCGCGCGCTGCACAGGCGCTGACAGGACTGGCCGGGCACTTCGTGTAGCAACTACACTAAGCCCCGTGCAGAGCCCCCGGAGCCACTCACCTTGAAGCAGGACTTCCGGCTAATCGTGATCGGCAGCGGTATCTCGGGGCTCTTCGTGGCGCTCGAAGCCCAGAAGCTCGGGCCGGTGCTGGTGCTCACCAAGGGCAGCATCGAGGACTGCAACACCCGCTGGGCCCAGGGGGGCATCGCCGCCGCCGTCGGTCCACTGGATAGCCCGGAGCAGCACCTTGCCGACACGATCGCTGCCGGGGCCGGGCTGGTAGACGTGGAGGCGGCACGCATCCTCTGCTCCGAAGCGCCCGCCCGAATCCGCGACCTGGTGGACTACGGCGTGGCGTTCGATTCGCTGGGGGGCGAAGTCGCCCTTGGCCGCGAAGCCGCGCACAGCCGGGCACGCGTGCTCCACGCCGGGGGGGACCGCACCGGCGCCGCCATCGAGACGACGCTCGCCTCGGCCGCTTCGGGCCCGGGGATAACAATCCTCGATCACACCATTGCCACGAGGCTGCTCGGCGAACGCGGGGCGGTCACTGGCGTCGAGGCGATCGATCTTGCTTCGGGCACGAGCATTTCCTTCGAAGCGCCGGCGGTGGTGGTCGCAACTGGCGGCGCGGGCCGGCTCTATTCGCACACCACCAACCCCGATGTTGCCACCGGCGATGGCATCGCTCTCGCCTTCGATGCAGGCGCAGAGGTTGCGGACCTGGAGTTCTACCAGTTCCATCCGACGGCTTACCGCAGCGACAGTGCGCCGCCGTTCCTGATCTCCGAGGCGGTTCGCGGCGAAGGTGCGGTGCTTCGCAATGCCGCCGGCGAGGCGTTCATGGGCCGCTATCACGAGCTGGGTGACCTTGCCCCGCGCGACGTTGTAGCGCGCGCAATAGTGGCGGAGATGAAAGCGACCGCGAGCGAGAACGTGTTCCTCGATTGCACGGTGATTCGCGGGGTCGACCTGGCGGCGCGATTCCCGGGGATCTTTGCCTTCTGCCGCGGCCAGGGCATCGATATCGGCCGGGAGCCCATCCCGGTTGCCCCGGCAGCCCACTATCTGATGGGGGGCGTGAGGACGGACACGTTCGGGCGGACAACCGTGCCGGGGCTGTTTGCCGTGGGAGAAGCCGCCTGCACCGGCGTTCACGGCGCCAACCGGCTCGCCAGCAACTCACTCATGGAGACGGTGGTGTTTGGCAAGCGAATGGTGGAGTGTCTCAACGAGGCCCACCGGGGCGCGGAACCGGACCCGGGCGCTATCGAATGTGATGACGCGGGTGGCGCCTCGCCGGGCCACCGGGCCCTGCAGACGCTGATGTGGGATTGCGCCGGTATCGAACGCAGCGGCGAGGGGATCGAGAGGGCGCTGGCGACCGCCAACGGCTGGGCGCACTCCCCGGCGGAGCCAACCCGCGAGTGGCACGAACGCCGCGAGATGGCCCGGCTTGCGCGCCTGATGCTACAGGCGGCGCTCCGCCGGACGGAGAGCCGGGGCGCGCACTACCGCAGCGACTTCCCCGAACGGGACGACGAGCGATGGTTGCGGAAGCAGGTGTTTCGCCGTGGCCATTGAGCCGCCACCCTCCGACGAAATCACCCGCGCCGTTGCGCTCGCGCTGGCCGAGGACCGGGCGCAGGACGACATCACCACCCTGAACACCGTCCCCGCTACGCTCCATGGCCAGGGCGTGTTCGTCGCCCGCAAGGGCGGGGTGCTGGCCGGGCTGCTGCTGGCTGAGGCGACGTTCCGGCAGCTCGACCCGGGCGTCCGGTTCGCGGCCCGGGCAGAGGACGGGGACCTCGTCGGCGAAGGCCAGGTGATTGCGGTCGCCCGGGGCGCTGTGCGCGCGCTCCTGCAGGGGGAGCGGGTTGCCCTGAACTTCCTGCAGCGGCTTTCGGGCATCGCCACGCTCACCCGGCAGTTCGCCGATGCCGTGGCGGGGACGAGCGCAATGGTCCTCGACACGCGCAAGACAACGCCGGGGCTACGGGACCTGGAGAAGTACGCCGTCCGTTGCGGCGGCGGCGTCAACCACCGGCGCGACCTTGCCGCCATGGCGATGATCAAGGACAACCACCGCGAGGCGCTGGCGCGCGAGGGCCGCACCCTGGCGGAGGCAGTAGCGTCGATCAGGCTGGCGGCGCCAGGCAGGGCCGTGGAGATCGAGATCGACGCCCTCGGCCAGCTTGAGGACGCCCTTGCGGCAGGGCCAGACTGGATCCTGCTCGACAACATGGACCTGGCGGAGCTGCGGAAAGCGGTGGAGCTCACCGCCGGGCGGGCGAAGCTCGAAGCAAGCGGCGGGGTGACGCTCGCCACTGTTGCCGCGATTGCGGCCACGGGGGTGGACGCCATCTCGGTGGGGGCGTTGACTCACAGCGCGCCGGCGCTCGACATCAGCCTCGACCTTTCGTTCTAGCTTCCCCGGCCGGCGTGCCGGTCAGTTCATGCGGATGCCGCCATCCACATTCAGCGCCTGCCCGGTGATGTTCCGCGCCTGCTCGGAGACAAGGAAGGCCACGGCGTGGCCGATGTCCTCCGGGAACTGCTCCCGCCGCAGGGGGCAATTGGACCTCAGATACCCTTCGAAGAAGCGGCGCTGCTCCACCACTTCGGGCGCGGCATCGCCCCCGACGGCGGCTTCCAGGCCGCGCCACATATCCGTCCACAGCAGCCCCGGGCAGACCGCGTTCACGTTGATGTTCGAAGGGCCCAGTTCGGCGGCGAGAGACTGTGTGACGCTGATCGCGCCGGCCTTGGAAGCGCCGTAGTGAGCCAGCCCCACGCCGCCCACGCGCCCCGCGATGGAGGAGATGTTGACAATCTTGCCTCCCCCATTGGCCTTGAAGTGGGGAATCAGGGCACTGGACATGGTCCAGATCGCCCTCAGGTTCACCCGGTAGCATGCGTCCCAGTCGTCGAGCGTGAGTTTCGAGGCGGCGACGTTGGCGCCCGCCACACCGGCGTTATTGACGAGGATGTCGACCCTGCCCAGCGCTTCGATGGCGGCTGCCACACCGCTTTCCGCCGAAGAGGGGTCAGAGACGTCGGTGCGGACAACGATGGCCCGGCGGCCGAGGCCGCCGATCTCGGCGGCGGTGCGATTGGCATTCTCGAGATCGAGGTCGAGAATCGCGATGTCCGCGCCCTCCCCGGCGAGAACGAGCGAAATGCCGCGGCCGATTCCGCGGCCACCTCCGGTGACGATTGCGGCCTTGCCTTCGAGCCTGCCCATGGGTTCCTCCAGCCAGTGCGTGATTGCGCGCAGGATAGCAGCGCCGGGCCGGCCCGGTGCGGCGGCGCAATACCGCAAGGGAACGGAAACATCACGGCCCGTCCACTTCAGCCTTCGCTGGAACACTCGATGATCCCGGTGATGAACATCACCGGCAGACCCGTGGCCGCGTCAGTCCCGGCCGACCCGTACGCCAGCGTCCTTTCTGCCTCGCGGTTTCTGATTGCGAAGAAAGCGCTGGAGATCCAGGCGTCAACGGGCGTGGCGATTGTCCAGCAACTGCTCGACCCATCCGTTGGGCGGAGCGTGGACTTCCGCGCCTGACGCTGGCGCCGTGCCAGGCCCGGGCTGGCCCGGAGTGCGGCAGGGCTGGCTTCGCGGTACCCTCTGAGAATCCGGGGCGCGGCGCGCGCCGCGCTTCACCCGCCAGGGAACCGCCAATGAGAGAGATCCCCGCACCGGCCATCGCCGATGCCATCGCGAAGCTCGCCGTTGAAGCCACGCACTTCCTCCCCGAAGACGTTGAGGGCGCCATCCGTAGCGCGCGCGCCCGCGAGAAGTCGCCGCTCGCCATCCAGGTGATCGACGAGATCCTGGAGAACGCCGCCGTCGCACGCGAACGGATGCTTCCGCTCTGCCAGGACACGGGCACAGCCGTGGTCCACGTCGAGCTTGGCCAGGATGTGCACGTAGCCGGCGGTTATGTGGTGGACGCCATCAACGAGGGGATCAGGCGAGGCTACGCCGAAGGATACCTGCGCAAGTCCATCGCGGCGCGGCCTTTCAGCGCGCGTACCAACACGGGCGACAACACGCCGGGGGTCATCCACTTCGAGATCGTTCCCGGCGATGAGCTGAAGCTGATGTTCATGCCAAAGGGCGGCGGCTGCGAGAACATGTCGCGCTACCAGAACTTCCTCCCCGGCATGGGCCGGAAGGCGGTCGTCGATTTCGTCTGCGAGACGGTGGATCTCGCCGGGGGCAATCCCTGCCCGCCGCTCATCATCGGTGTGGGCATCGGCGGAACGGCCGAAAAGGCGATGACCATCGCCAAGCACGCGCTCTTCCGCAAGGTCGGGTCGCGCAACGCCGACCCCGAGGTCTCGGAGCTGGAGGACGAGCTCATTGAGGCGGTGAACGCACTGGGCGTGGGCCCGCAGGCCGTGGGCGGGACCACGACAGCGCTGGACGTCTTCGTCGAGACACATCCGACGCACATCACCTCGTTGCCAGTCGCGGTGAGCATGCAGTGCCACAGCGCGCGCACCCGCCAGGTGGTCCTGTAGCCCGCCATGACCGGCACGGGGACTGTGACCAGGATCAGGGTGGCCACGGCCGCCGATGCGGGCGACATCGCCAGGCTGGTGGTGCTCGCCTATCGCGTGGAGGACTTCTTCGTCTACGGCGACCGCACGGACGAAGCTGAGGTGACGGCGTTGCTGGCCAGCGATCGCTTCCTGGTGGCCGAAGATGAGAATGGCGCGATCATGGGCTGCGTACACCTGTCCGAGAAGAACGGCCGCGGTTACTTCGGCATGCTCTCGGTCCACCCGGGGGTGCAGACGCGGGGCCTTGGCAGGGAGCTGGTTGCCCGGGCCGAGGCAGAATTCGCGGCGCGCGGGCTCCCCGGCATCGACATCCTGGTGGTGAACCTGCGCGAGGAGCTGCCGGCGTGGTACGGGCGGCTCGGGTACAGGCAAACCGGCACCCGGCCGTATCACCCGCCATCGAGAATCCCCTGCCACTTCCTTGTGCTGAGCAAGGATCTGGCGCAGTCGACACAGCAGGACGCGGAGGTCACACCGTGAGCGACTCCATCGCCATAACCACACCCCTAACAGACGACGTGATCGGCCGGTTGAAACCCGGCGACCACGTGAGCATCAGCGGGGTCATCTACACCGCGCGAGATGCGGCCCACAAGCGGCTCATCGAGATGGCCGACCGCGGAGAAGCGCTCCCCCTGGAACTGCGCGGCCAGATCGTCTACTACGTCGGGCCGACACCGCCGCGTCCCGGCATGGTCATTGGATCGGCGGGGCCGACGACGGCGATGCGGCTCGACCCGTACACGCCGCGGATGCTGGAGCTGGGCCTGAAGGGGATCATCGGCAAGGGCGGGCGCGGCCCGGCGGTGCGCCAGGCAATCGTGGCCCATCATGCGGTCTACTTCATCGCCGTGGGCGGGACCGGGGCGCTCCTCAATCGTCACATCAAGAAGGCCGAGGTGATCGCCTTCGAGGACCTTGGCACCGAGGCGATCCGGCGGCTCGAGGTGGAAGGATTCCCGGCGATCGTGGTGAACGACTGCCGGGGCGGCGACCTCCTGGACGAGGGGCGGAGGCAGTACCGCACCAGTGCCCGCCCGGTGCCAGCAGGGCAGGCAGCAGGCGGTTGATGCAGGCGGTATTCCCTTCCCGGGATAAACGTGACAAACTAAATCAACTTTATGGCTTTTTCGGCCGCGCTCCCGGAAATCCCGCTACAGGCGTGTTGCTGGAGCACCGTCTCGCTCCCGCACGCCCGCGTCGCTGAGTTCGGCCGGCTGGCCACGGCCCATACGAACGCGGCCCTGGTTGTGAGTTGCCAGAGGCTCGAAGCATATAGCCCGGAGCCCTGCGATTGCCCGGCGTCGGGACGGATGGAAGGGACCGCGGCGCTGTTCCACCTCGCGGAGGTCGCCGCGGGGCTGCATTCCGTGGTGCTGGGCGAACGGGAGATCCTGGGGCAGGTGCGCCAGGCCCTGGCAAAGGGGCCCGTCCCCGTCCGCGGCCTCGGCGCCATCGCCGTGAGCGCCGCGCGCGACCTGCGCCGCGAGACCCGGTTCGAAAGCCATGCCGGGCACCTCCTCGACCGGGCCCTGAAGACCGGCGGCGTTCCCGCGGCAGGGAGGATCCTGGTCCTGGGAACGGGACAGATGGGACGGCTCGTGGCCGGCCGTGCCGCAGAACTTGGCTTTTCCGAGGTGGTGGTGGCCGGGCGCGCAGCACCAGCCTCGCCCCTGCGGAGTGCGGTCTTCGTGCAGCTGGCCGGCCTGGGCGGGCTCGAACCATTCGATGTGATCGTGGGCTGCCTCGGTTCGAATGCGCCGGAAGTGCCCGTCGAAGCGCTGCCCCCGGCGCGGCGGTTGCTGCTCGACCTTGGCACGCCGCGCAACTTCGCCGGGCTGCCGCAGGCGCCGTCGCTGATGCTGGCCGACCTGCTCGCTGAGGAGCAGTGCGAACGTCCCCATGCCACCCGCCGGCGGGGCGCGCTCCGCGCTCGCGTTCGCACGCTTGTCGAGCAGCGGCTGGAGCGCTTCGCCGCGACCGGCGCTGCGGTGACGGAGTTGCGCATGGAGGCGGAGCGCATCCGCCAGGCCGAATTGGCGAGGATCCGCCGCCTGCACCCCGGTATCCCGGCCGATGCGGCCGAGTCGATCACCCGCTCGCTCGTGAACCAGTTGCTCCACCGCCCGACAGGGCGTCTGCGTGCCAGCGGCGACGCGTGGCTGGCACGGTCGGTGGCCGGGCTCTTTTCAGAACGCCCCTGACACACGGCGCGTCACCGGGGATCGCCCGGCTGGCAGCGGGGGCACCACGTGGTGCGACGCGGGTCGAGCCCCTGTGGGGCGCTCCGCAGGCGGGTGTTGCAGCGGCGGCACGGCATCCCGGTGCGGCCATAGACGTACATGGTGGGCCGGGCCGCGGTCATGCCGGGCAGGGGCCTTCGGGTGCTCGCCCGGAGCAACTCCTGCGCTTTGAGGATGAGTGCCATCAGTGTGGTGTCGTCGAGCTCACCGACACGGCGCCAGGGATTTACGCGGCAGCGAAAGAGCGTCTCGTGCTTCCAGATGTTCCCCACCCCGGCCAGGGCGCGCTGGTCCATGATCGCGTCGCCGACGGTCAGCCCGGCCCTGGACGGGTCGCGGAGCCGGCGGAGGGCCTCTTCCGCGTCAAACGAATCGTCGAGGAGGTCGGGCCCGAGCGCGGCGAGCGGGCGGTGGACGGCGAGGGCGCGCTCTTCGATGAGCTCGATCTCGGGCGCGTTGAAGTTCACTACCACGGCCCCGGGCACTTCTATCGCCAGACGCATGGACCTTTCCGGGAGCCGCCACGGCTCGCCCGGCGCGTACACATGCCAGGCGCCATACATGCGCAGATGCCCCCGCAGGGCAAGGCCGTTGTCGAAGCTGATGACCAGGTTCTTCCCGCGCGAGCGGACGCCCGTACAGGTCGCGCCGACGATGCGCTCGACCCGTGGCGACGGGCCCGGGCCGTGGCTGCGGGCGGCGAGCACGGGCCGGCCTTCCAGCGCGCCCCGCAGGAGGGCAGCGAACCGGTAGACGCTATCACCTTCTGGCACTGGAAACAGGCCCTTCCCGCCTGGGGCGGAAGACCAGGCCCCGGTAGCCAGGAACGAATCCGGCTCCGAGCAGCGCGGCGGCGTGGGCGGAGCCCGCAGCAGGCTCACCGTCGATGCGCTCGATGGTGAATGACCGGCCATTCAAGATTGCGGGGTCCTGCAGGAGGGCCGATATCGCAAGCCCGAGCCGCCCGGGGTCATCGGCCGCGGGAAGAGTGAGCAAGCCCTTCCCGCTCCGTTCCAGGTAGAGAACGGGCTCGCCGGAAACGAGAACGACGCGCGCACCCGCCGCCCTCTGGGGTGCGTTGCGGCTGCTGGCCTCCCTCTGAGGCCAGCCGAGGGTGGCGCCGTACGGATTCGCCGGGTCGGTCGCGGCAAGCACTATGGCGGTCTCATCGCGTGGCGCCTCGCGTCCCGCGCGAAGGCGGTCAACCGCCCCCGGGAGGGCAAACTGCGCGCCGCCCAGGCCCTCGATGAAGTAGCCGCGCCGGATGCGGCCGCTCTCCTCCATCGCCTTGAGCACCGGATAGACGGATGAGAACCCGCCCGGCAATCCCTCCGTGGCAGCCGCTTCGCGGGTGACGACCCCGTAGCGCTCGAGAAGGGCGCCCGCGAGCGCGTGCGCCCGCTCCGTGGAGGTCGCCGCCGGGGCGGCTACAAGCGACCACCTCCCCGCAGCCTCGGGCGGGACCAGTGCCCCGCGTCCCCGGGAAGGCGAGCTCCCGCCCTTACGCGGCCACACCAGGGCGCGAACGGGCCCGAAGGTGTCGTTGGTGACGAACCCGGCCCAGGCAAGGTCCCAGAGGGCGTCAAGCACATCGCGCAGCGGCGCCCGCGCAGCTCCCACGAGGTCGCTGAAGAAGAGCGCGCCGCTGCCACGCAGGGCGCCAAGAATGGCCGCATGGACCTCGCCCCCGGGTAGCCCGGCGGCCGCGGGCGCAAGCAGAGGCAGCCGCTCACGCCTGAAGAAGGCGACCCGGCCGTCGTCGCGGCCGAGCGGCCCCCGGCCAGCCCAGGCGAACTCGCCGGCCGCACAGAGCTCGTCGAGCATCCGTGGCTGGTAGTCCCGGACCCGCGAGGCCAGGATCTCGCGCTCAAGCACCGAGGCGGGCAGCGGGAGCCCCTCAAGCTGGGCCAGCACCTCGCGCAGGCGTTCGAGACCGGGCGTTTCGCTGCCGATGCCGTGCCAGCCGATGAGGAACCGGGCGGCCGCAGCGCCGTCCACGGGCTCGACTTCGCGCCGAAGCCGGGCGAGGGAGCGCCTCCGCAGCGTCCGCAGCACCCCGGGGTCGCACCATTCGCGCCCCGCGCCACCGGGCCGGAAGTCGCCATGGAGGACCGCACCGGCATCTTCGAGTGCCCGGAGGTCGGCGAGAACGAGCGCTTCGGGGAGGGCCCAGCGCCCCGCAGGACCGGCGGCAACAAACGGTCCGTGGGTGCGTGCGTAACGGCCAAGCAGGCCCTGCAGGGCAGCTGCTGCTGGCTTCAGGAAGGCCTCGGGAACACCCAACGGCGGGTTTGCCCCCAGCGCGTCGCGGTAGCGGCCCGCGTCCTCGATGGCGATCCAGCGCTCCTCGCCCGCAATGCGAATGGGGCACGCGCGACGGCCGTGTTCGAGCGCCGCGAGCCAGCCCTGCACCTCCCCTGGCGAAGCGGCTCGCGCTTCGATCTCGTGCAGTGCCAGGTCGCCAACCTGCCGAAGAAGGTCGTGCAACTGGTCGGGGTTTCGCGCGCGACGGCTCCCGGCAAGGCATTGCAGGAGCTCCTCCGTTTCATCGATGGCGTCCGGGTCGAGGAGTTCCCGCAGATCGCCGTCGCCAAGGAGGTCACGCAGGAGGGCACGGTCGAGGGTGAGTGCCTGGGCGCGCCTCTCCGCTAGCGGGGCGTCGCCTTCGTACATGTAGGCGGCCACCCAGTCGAAGAGCAGGGAGCGGGCGAAGGGCGAGGCCTGGCCAGTCTGGGCATGGGCGACGCGGGTGGTGCGGTTGCGAACGGCGGTCAGCACCTCGACAAGCCCGGGCAGGTCGAAGACGTCCCGCAGGCATTCGCGATAGGTTTCGAGCACGATGGGGAAGGAGCCGTAGCGGCTGGCCACCGCCAGCAGGTTGGCGGAGCGGAGCCGCTGCGCCCAGAGCGGGGTGCGGCTGCCGGGGCGGTGGCGCGGGAGGAGCAGTGCGCGGGCGGCGTTCTCGCGGAAGTGCGAGGCGAAGAGGGCCGATCTCGCGAGCTGTTCAACAACCAGGTCCTCCACCTCTTCGGGGCCCGGGAAGAGGCAAGAGTCCGGCGGCAGCTCGTCGCCTTCTGCGAAGCGGACGGCGATGCCATCGTCGCTCCAGATAGTCTGGATATCGAAGCCCGAGCGCCGGGCGAGCAGGGCCTCGATGGCGAGCGCCCACGGGGCGTGGACACGCCCGCCGAAGGGGGTGAGGATTACGACTCGCCAGTCTCCCAGCTCATCCAGGAAGCGCTCGACGACGATTGTGCGGTCGGTGGGAAGCGCGCCGGTGGCCTCCTTCTGCTCGGCGAGGTAGGCGAGCAGGTTACGGGCCGCGAGATCGTCGAGGCCATGGTCCGCAGCCAGCCGGGCCGAGGCCTCGCTCTCGGGCAGGCCGCCCAGCTCGCGCGTGAAGGCGCCGATGGCGCGGCCAAACTCGAGTGGACGGCCAACACCGTCGCCCTTCCAGAACGGGAGCTTGCCGGGCTGGCCCGGTGCCGGCGAAACGATGACGCGGTCGCGGCCGATGTGCTCGATGCGCCAGCTGCTCGCCCCGAGAATGAATACCTCGCCGGGGCGCGATTCGTAGACCATCTCCTCGTCGAGCTCGCCAACACGCGGCCCTTGCTCACCCAGGAAGACGCCGTAGAGGCCGCGGTCGGGGATAGTCCCCGCGTTCACGATGGCGACTGACCTCGCGTCGCGACGGCCAGAGAGCAGATTGGTTTCGCGGTCCCAGGTGATGCGTGGGCGGAGGTCGGCGAACTCATCGGAGGGGTACTGGCCCGCGAGCATGCCCAGGACTCCTTCGAGCGCTTCGCGCCCCAGGCCCGAAAAGCTGTAGGCGCGGCGAACCACGCGTTCCAGCTCTTCGAGCTGCCAATCCTCCATGGCGCACATGGCGACAACCTGCTGGGCGAGCACGTCGAGGGGGTTGCGCGGGACTACGGTGGATTCGATGAGACCATCGCGCATGCGTTGCGTGAGCACGGCGCACTCGAGGAGGTCGCCCCGGAACTTGGGGAAGATGCGCCCTGTGCTGGGCAGATCGATGCGGTGGCCGGCCCGGCCAACGCGCTGGAGACCCCGCGAGACTGACTTCGGCGATTCGACCTGGATGACAAGGTCGACGGCGCCCATGTCGATGCCGAGCTCCAGCGAGCTGGTGCAAACCAGGCCGGGGAGCGTGCCCTCCTTCAGGCGCTCCTCGACCAGGGTGCGTTGATCGCGCGACATGGACCCGTGGTGGGTGAGCACCAGCTCCTCGCCGGCAAGGTCGTTCAGGCGGGCGGCCAGCCTCTCGGCGAGGCGGCGGTTGTTCACGAAGATGAGCGATGATCGATGCGCCCGGACCAGCTCCAGGAGCCGCGGGTAGATGGCTGGCCAGACCGACGAGCGGGCCTCGATGTCGCGGCCATCGGCGGAGGGCCCGTGGACGATCTCATTCTCCGCGGGACGGGACATGTCCTCCACGGGAACGACTACAGCGAGGTCGAGCTCACGCGAGGCGCCGGCGTCAACGATGCGCACCGGGCGGTCGCCGCCCAGGTACTTCGCTACTTCTTCGAGCGGGCGTTGGGTTGCAGAGAGGCCGATACGCTGGAACGGCCGTCCGGCCAGGTGTTCGAGTCTTTCCAGCGAAAGGGCGAGGTGAGCGCCGCGCTTTGTGCCCGCCATGGTGTGGATCTCATCCACGATCACGGTCTCGACGGTGCGCAGGATCTCCCGGGCGCGCGAGGTGAGCATCAGGTAGAGCGACTCGGGAGTGGTAATGAGGATGTCCGGGGGGTTGCGGCGGATATCCTCACGTTCGCGGGAAGGGGTGTCGCCCGTGCGGATGGCGATGTTGATCCCGGGAGCAGGCAGGCCCTCGCGGGCAGCAGCGATGCGAAGCCCGGCGAGAGGCGCGCGCAGGTTGCGCTCGATGTCGTACGAAAGTGCCTTGAGGGGGGAGACGTACAGTACGGATACGCCCCGGGTTGACGGCGGCGCCGGCCGGGTTGCGAGCCTGTCCAGGCACCAGAGGAAGGCGGCCAGCGTCTTGCCCGAACCGGTGGGGGCCAGCAGCAGGGTGTGCTCGCCACTGGCGATGGCGTTCCAGCCAGTCTCCTGGGCGCGCGTGGGCCGGGCGAAGGTGGCGTTGAACCATTCGCGCGCGACGGGTGAGAAGAACGACAGGGCCGGGGGGCGATCGCTCGCGACCATGCCCCTCATTGTGGCAGAACCAGCGTGCTTAGAACAGGTGTTCGCCGGGAGTTGGCCTACTTCCGGGCCGTCCCGCCGGAACGGGCGGCGGGTGGAGCGTGGGGAGCTTCGGGCGGGGCTAACGGCGTCGACCGGCGCTTCCGCGGGGCCTTCGCCGGCGTGGTAATGAAACCAAGCCGCCCCGGGTGGAGGTCCGATGACGGGTGTACCTCGACGCGGAAGATCGTCTGGTAGGGGACGAAGACCTGGACGGCGTGGTCATGTTCGGGTTCCGCCGTGTGCAGGGCCACCCACGTATCCGTAAGCCCGGAGATGCCGTTCACGTAATGGGTCGTGCCATCGACGGTGAGGACTTCCACGATCGGGCCTTCGCAGCCGGTCTGCTCGCAGAAGGCCGAGACAGCGCCCGGTAGTACCTGTTCGAAGAAGGCCCGGTCGAAGGGGACGGTTGACTGGGGAACCTGTGCAGCAACAGGGGCTACCCCGGGGGGGAGGTAGATGACGTTCGCAGCCTGAACCACAACCACAGCGTAGGCCTGCGGAGCACGGGGCACAACAGCGTAATGCCGGTTCGTAGCCGTATTTGTACACTGTGATGACCGCCGGAGGCCCGCTATGCCAGACCGAGAATCCAGCCAGCCATCCCTCTTTTCACCGGAGGCGCTCGCCCGGCTCTCGCGGGCGACGCACGCGTGGGAGGAAGGCCCGCTTGCATCGACGCTGCGGAAATCGCCGGAGCGCGAGCCGGCATTCCATGCCAGTTCGGCGGAAGTGGAACGGCTCTACACGCCGCTCGACGTGGCGCAGATGGACTACGAGCGCGACCTGGGCTTCCCCGGCCAGTTCCCGTTCACGCGGGGCGTCCAGACGACGATGTACCGCGGCCGTCACTGGACCATGCGCCAGTACGCGGGCTTCGGGACGGCGGAGGAATCGAACCAGAAGTTCCGCTACCTGCTGGGGCAGGGGCAAACGGGAATCTCGGTGGCTTTCGACCTCCCCAGCCAGCTGGGCTACGACTCCGACGATCCCATGGCCATAGCCGAAGTCGGCCAGGTGGGCGTGGCCATCGACTCGCTCTACGACATGGAGACGCTCTTCGACGGCATCCCCATGGACCGCGTCTCCACAAGCATGACCATCAACGCTCCAGCCGCCGTAATGCTTGCGATGTACGTCGCGGCCGCCGAAAAGCAGGGCGTGACCCCCGAAAAGCTGAACGGCACCGTCCAGAACGACGTGCTCAAGGAGTACGTGGCGCGAGGGACCTACATCTTCCCGCCGGGGCCGAGCGTGCGGCTGGCAGCCGACATCATGGAGTACTGCGCCAAGAACGTGCCCCAGTGGAACACCATCAGCGTAAGCGGCTACCACATGCGCGACGCCGGCTGCACCGCCGCCCAGGAGATTGGCTTCACCTTCGCCAACGCCTGCGCCTACATGGACGCCGCCCTCGAACGCGGTCTGGCGATCGACGAGTTCGCTCCCCGCATCAGCTGGATCTTCAACACGCACAACAACTTCTTCGAAGAGATAGCGAAGTACCGGGCGCTGCGGCGGCTCTGGGCGCGGATGCTGAAGGAGAAGTACGGCGCGAAGGACCCGCGTTCGATGATGCTCCGCACCCATACGCAGACGGGCGGGAGCACGCTGGTGGCGCAGCAACCGGAGAACAACATCGTCCGGGCGGGGATCCAGTCGCTGGCAGCCGTCCTTGGCGGAGTGCAGAGCATCGCCCTGAGCTGCTTCGATGAGGCGCTGGCGCTGCCGACCGACGAAGCGCAGCGCATGGCCCTCCGGACTCAGCAGATCATCGCCCACGAGACCGGCGTGACCGATACCATCGACCCGTTGGCCGGGAGCTACTTCGTGGAGAGCCTGACGAATGAGCTCGAGCAGCAGGCGCGGGACTACATGCGGCAGGTCGACGAGATGGGCGGGGCAGTGAAGGCGATCGAAACGGGATGGGTGCAGTCGCAGATCGCCGAGGCGAGCTGGCAGACCCAGCAGCGCATCGATGAGAAGCGCGAGCTGGTGGTGGGCGTCAATGCATTCACCGAAGGGAACGCGGAGCGCCCGGCCATCTTCTCGGTCGACCGGCGGCTGGTGGACCACCAGCTGAAGCGGCTGGAGCACCATCGGCGGGAACGCAACCCGGCTGATGTGAACGCGTCACTGGCGGCGCTGAAGGGCGCCTGCCTGGGCACGGCCAACCTCGTGCCGCCCATCCTTGAAGCGGTGCGCGCCTACGCCACCCTGGGAGAGATCTGCGGCGCCATGCGGGAAGTCTTCGGGGAGTACCGGCCGCCGACGGTGATCTGAGGGCGGGGTCAGCCTTCGCCGTCGTTCCCTGCGGCCGCTGCGGCGCGGGCGGCGAAGACGAAAACGAGCGTCGTGGTTGAGCTGACGATGACGGCCCCGGCCACAGCCGGGACGATGGCATCAAAGACGATCCCGGCCACGATGATCGCGCCGGCGGTGAGATCGCCGCCGATGAGCAGCGCCCAGGTCCAGGGGGCGATTCTGCTTATCAACGGACTCCCGCCCGGCGAGGAACGGCAGGAGGGCGCACCATCAGGGGCAGGCTCCAACTTCAGTGGTAGAGGCGAGTATACGGCGCCGTGGGCCGGTGATTGTGGTGGTGGGCCCGCCGGGATTCGAACCCAGGACCAACCGGTTATGAGCCGGCCGCTCTCACCGCTGAGCTACGGGCCCCCAAACAGGCAGAGTATACCAGCGTGCAAGGGGAGGGCCGGGGACAAGTCCCCGGCCCTGCTTGTCGTGGAACTACCAGCGGCGCGGGCCACGCCCGCCGCCACCGCCACCGCCACCGCCGCCACGGCCACCACCGTAGCCGCCGCCACCACCACCATACCCACCGCCGCCACCGCCACCACCCCGGCCCTGGGGCTGGAAGCAGTCGCTGCAGTAGACGGGGCGGTCGCCGCGCGGCTGGAAGGGCACTTTCGCGTCCTTGCCGCACGACGAGCAGGTCACGGTGAAGAGCTCGCGGTCTCCGCCACCACCGTAGCCCCCGCCGCCACCACCGCCGCGGGGCGAATCGCCCTTGCGCGCGCGCCGGCAGTTGGGACAACGGCGGGGCTCGTTGGTGAAGCCCTTGGACTGATGAAATTCCTGTTCACCCGCCGTGAAGGTGAACTCGGCTCCGCAATCGGAGCAGACAAGCGTTTTGTCGGTGTAAGGCACCCGACGACCTCCTTGAGTTTCCTGGTCCCTAACGGTCATCGAGCGCCAAGTAATGCGAACAGCCTCACCGTGAGGCCGATGTAACGTGGGTACCGTGGCAAGAATAACAGGATTCGATCGCGCGTGTCATCAGAATTCGGCAACACATACCCGGGGAGCACGGGCAGGGCCATTGGGGGACGCGGCCGGAACGGGTCCAATCAGACCGGTTGCGCGCCGGTGAGCGCCACCAGGTCGGTGACCGCCAGGCTCACATCCACGCCCCGCTGGCCTGCGCTGACCAGGATGCGGGTCTCCTCGAGCGCGCGCCGGTCGATCAGCACCGGGAAGCCCTTGCCTGCCAGGGCGAGGGCGCTGATCCCGCCCACCTGCAGGCCGGTCTGGCGTTCGGCGTCGCGGTGGGTCGCCATGCGGAGCTTCTTCGCCCCAACCTGTGCGGCAAGCCGTTTGAGGTCGATCTCCGCATCCGCCGGCATCATCACAAGGTAGGGCCTGCCCCGGGGCGGGTCGTGCTCGACCACGAGGGTCTTGTAGACCCGGGCCGGGGGCATGCCGGTTTCGCGAGCGACTTCGGCGGCCGAGCGGATGGCGGCGTCGAAGGCGAAGACTTCGTGCGGCACCTTACGTTGCTCAAGCATGCGAATCGCGAGCGGCTTGCTGGCCATGGCGTTAGAGGTGCGTCATCACGCCGCCGTCAACGTGGATGACCTGGCCGTTGATGTAGCCGGCGGCATCAGAGGCGAGCAGCACAGCGAGCGCCCCGAGTTCTTCGGCGCCACCGAAGCGCCGCATGGGAATGAACCGCAGGAGGAGGTTCTGCCCGATCTCATCTGGTCCGCGCCCGGGGGTGTGGTTCATCCACCCTGTCGAGATGCAGTTGGCCGTTATGCCCCTTCCCCCGAGCTCCTGGCTGAGGGCAAGAGCAAGGCCCTGCACGCCTGCCTTCGCCATGGCGTAGGCGGCAAGGTTGTCGACCCCGCGCTCACCGAAGATGGAGGTCACGAAGATGAGGCGGGCGGAGGACTCGTCGCCCAGCTCGTGGACGAACGAACGGGCGGCGTAGAAGGCGCCGCTCTGGTTCACGGCCTGCACGTGGGCGAATTCGGCATCGGTCACCTTTGTGACCGGCCTGGCGAAGGGGAGGTCGGCGTTGTAGGCCAGGATCCCCGGGCGGCCGAACTCCTTCACCAGCTGCCTCATGCCGACCTGGACGTTGCGGGGCAGGGTGACGTCCCAGCCCTGGCTGAAAGAATCACGGCCAAGGGCGGCGATATCCCGGGCAACCCGCTTCGCCTCCATCACCTCGTCGCCATCGAGCGTTGCGGAAGCCGCGGCCACGGAAGCGCCCGCTTCCGCCAGGGCCAGTGCGATGGCGCGGCCCGCCGGGTTGGAGAAGCCAACCACCAGGGCTTTCTTGCCACTGAGGTCGAATCCGGGCTTCCGGTTCCATTCAGGCATGGGCGCCCACCCCTTCGAACGCGGGGGCAAAGCCCGTGGGAGCGATCCCGCCCGCCAGCCCACCGCCGTCGATGGCGATTGATTCGCCCGTCATGTAGCTGGATGCGTCTGAGCAGAGGTAGACGGCCAGCGGGCCTAGCTCCCAGGCCTCGCCGAGGCGCCGGGCGGTGTTGAAACGGCCGCGCGCCTGCAGGGCCGCTGCCTCCTCGTCATCCCGTGGGGCCCGCTGGGCGACGAAGCCGGGAACGATGCAGTTCACGCGCACATTCTCGCCCACGAGCATCACGGCCATGCTCTTCGTGAGAGCGATGACGCCGGCCTTGGCCGCGGCGTAGGCGAACGAGTTCGGGGTTCCGCGCAGCGCTGTCCCGCTGGCGACATTGAGAATGACACCACCACCGCCCTGCTCGATGAACTGCCGCGCCGCCCTGCGCGTGCAGTAGAAGGTGCTGAACAGATTCACCTCCATGGTGTCGAGCCAGTCAGCATCGGAAAGGTCCCAGACGCGGGAGCCGGCGCCGCGGGCATCGCCGATCCCGGCGTTGTTCACCATTATGTCCAGGCGCCCAAAATGCTGGACCGTCTTCGCAACGAGGTCGTCACATTCGGAGCTTCGCTGGACGTTGGTAGGGACGATCAGAGGCTTGCGCCCGCTGGCTGTTTCGATCTCGGCAGCGGCGGATTCAAGCTGGGCTACGGTGCGGCTGGCAATGCAGACGTCAGCGCCCGCCTCGGCAAGCGATATCGCCATCGCCTTGCCGAGCCCGCGGCTTCCGCCCGTGACGATGGCGACCCGGCGCGGGGGGCCATCGAGCCTGAGCTTCTCAAGGACCATTGGGAACTCCTGGTGAAGGTAGGTGGTGCGATGATACGAGGCTTTGCGGCCTGGCGGCGCCGCAGTCAGGCGACGCGCAGCGCGCCAATTGCCAGTGCCACCGCCGCCACTGCGAACCGGTAGACGACGAAGGGGACCAGGGTCCGCGTGCGCAGTACGCGAAGGAGGAAGTGTATGGCGGCGAGTCCGACGGCCGCGGAGCAGCTGAAGCCGAGCAGCAGCTCCAGGAGCTGTCCATCAGCATCGGCCAGGTCAGCGGACTTGAGGAGGGCTGCGCCCGCGAAAGCCGGGGTGCCGAGCAGGAACGCGAAGCGCGCAGCGTCGGCGCGGGCAAGGCCGCGCGCCAGCCCGGCCGTGATGGTAGCGCCCGATCGGGAGACGCCCGGGACAAGGGCGCATGCCTGCGCGAGGCCAATCAACACGGCATCAAACACGCGGATATCGGCGACGGTGCGTTCGAGCCGGGCTCGACGGTCCGCTAACAGCATGAGGAGACCGACCCCGGCAAGCATCAACGCCACGAGCCAGGGCTGGCGCACGTTCTCCTCGATCCAGCCCTCAAAGATGAGCCCGGCAACGCCGGCCGGCACGGTGCCAAGGGCGATGAGCCAGAGCAGGTGGCTCTCCCGCCGGTACGAGCGCCACCTTACGCCGTGCCGGGCGAGGTCGGCCAGGGTGGCGTGGCCCATGCCCCACCAGTCCCGCCAGAAGTAGACCAGCAGGGCTGTGAGTGTCCCGAGATGCAGGCCAACGTCGAAGGTGAGCCCCTGGTCCGGCCAGTCGAGGAGGGCAGGGACCAGGATGAGATGGCCAGACGAGGAGACCGGGAGAAATTCGGTCAGGCCCTGGACGATGCCCAGGACGGCGGCGCGAACGAGGTCCATCACCCGTGAGGGTGGCGTTGGCAGGAAGTACGGGCAAACGCTTCGGCTCCGCCGATAAACCGGCTGCGGGGCGGGCCAGGACCCGGGTCAGTTGGGAGGCAGTCAGGCTTCGACGATGCGCACGCGCGACCGTGGCGATGCGCGGCCGCATGTGTCGCAGTGATACACGAGGCTCAGCCCATGCCCGCACTCTTTGTCGACGAGGGTCAGGTCATGCTCGGTGTAACGCTCGCCCCACGAGGCGAGGGCGCCGACCACCATGCCCAGGGCGTGTCCCTTGGCGGTCAGGAGGTACTCGGCGCGAGGGGGGTGCTGGCTGTAGAAGCTCCGTTCGAGGATGCCTTCGCGTTCGAGCAGCTTGAGACGGTCGGAGAGGAGACTGGTGGTGACGCCTTCGACCGACCTTCGCAGCTGGGAGTAGCGGGAATGGCCGCGCAGGATGTCGCGAATGATCAGCAGGGTCCAGCGGTCGCCCACAACGTCGAGGGTGGCCGCGACAGGGCATCTCACCGTGCGCCGGCTCATCGGCACCTCCTTCGGGCGGATTATACACGTTGCAGGGGCCAAGTAACTTGGGTTATAAGAGCTACACTGATTGCTGAGAGCTGGTTTGCATGGCCAGTCTCCGGAGGGCACCGATGGATTCACGCACCAGCGCCACACTGCGCGCCGCCCTGGATGGGCGTTTGCCCTCCCCCCTGGAGGCGGTCGCGCTGGCCGGGGAGGTGGACCTGGCGCCGCTGCTGCGGGTCGCAGGCGAGCTGCGAGACCGCGGTCACGGGAACGCGGTCTCGTATTCGCGCAAGGTGTTCATCCCCCTCACGCACCTCTGCCGCGACGTGTGCCACTACTGCACCTTCGCCCGGCCGCCGCGCCCCGGCGAACGGGCCTACATGACTCCGGACGAGATCCTCGCGATCGCGCGGGCCGGGCAGGAGGCGGGCTGCAAGGAAGCGCTCTTCACACTCGGCGACAAGCCCGAGCTGCGTTACAGGGCAGCCCGGCGTGAGCTCGATGCGATGGGCTACGCGAGCACCATCGCCTACCTCACCGCCATGGCAGAACTCGTGCTGAAGGAAACGGGGCTGCTGCCCCACGCCAACCCTGGCGTTATGACCCGCGACGAGATAGCAGCGCTCCGCCGTGTCTCCATCTCGCAGGGCATCATGCTGGAGAGCGCTTCCGAGCGGCTGGCGCAAAAGGGCGGACCGCACTACGGCTCGCCCGACAAGCGCCCCGCCGTGCGGTTGGAGACCATCCGCCGGGCGGGTGAACTACAGGTGCCGTTTACCTCGGGTATCCTCATCGGCATTGGTGAGACGCGCCGCGAGCGCATCGAGGCGCTGCTTGCTCTCCGCGAAGCGCACCACGAGTACGGGCACATCCAGGAGATCATCGTCCAGAACTTCCGCGCCAAGCCCGGGACCAGGATGGCCAACGCTCCAGAGCCGGACCTGGAGGACCTGCTCTGGACGATCGCGGTGGCGCGGGTTGTCTTTGGCGCTGAGATGAACATCCAGGCGCCGCCCAACCTGAGCCCGGGCACCTACCAGCGCCTGGTCGCCGCGGGGTTGAACGACTGGGGCGGCGTCTCGCCGGTGACCCCCGACCACGTGAACCCCGAAGCTCCCTGGCCGCACCTCGAGGAGCTCGAACGCTGCACGGCCGAATCGGGCAAGGTGCTGGTGGAGCGCCTGGCGGTCTACCCGGCATACGCGCGCGAGGTGGACCGCTGGCAGGACAGGACGATGGCGACCCACGTCCTGCGTGCCATCGATGGTGGCGGGTTCGCGCGGGTGGACCCGTGGTCACCGGGTGATGCCCACACCGCGCCCCCCACACGCGACGTCCCGCACCGCCTGCCACCGGGCCGGCCCGGCAACACGGCTTCCCCTGAGGTCGCGGACATCATCGAGCGAGCAGCGGCGGGCGAGGAGCTTCCCGAAGACGGCATCGTGCGGCTGTTCGACGCGCGCGGTGATGACTACCACCTTGTGTGTGCCGCCGCCAATGACCTGAGAAAGCGCGTCAACGGAGACGTTGTCACCTACGTGGTGAACCGGAACATCAACTACACGAACGTTTGCTACTTCAAGTGCCAGTTCTGCGCCTTCTCCAAGGGCAGGCTGAGCGAGAGCCTGCGGGGCGCGCCCTACAACCTTGAGATGGAGGAGATCGCCCGGCGCACCGCCGAGGCGTGGGAGCGCGGCGCGACGGAGGTGTGCCTGCAGGGCGGCATCCATCCCGAATACACCGGGGACACGTATCTGAGCATCCTTGAGACTGTGCGGAAAGCGGCTCCCGGAATCCACGCGCACGCCTTCTCCCCGCTCGAAGTGTGGCAGGGCGCGCGGACGCTGGGCATCGGCCTGCGCGACTTCCTCGCCCGGCTGCGGGAGGCGGGACTGGGAACACTCCCGGGAACAGCCGCCGAAATCCTCGACGATGAGGTGCGGGCCACCCTCTGCCCCGACAAGCTGACCGCGGCGCAGTGGATGGAGGTTGTCGAGGAGGCGCACCGGGCCGGCCTGCGCACGACTTCGACCATCATGTACGGGCATATCGAGGAGCCGAAGCACTGGGCGCGCCACCTGCTGCGCCTGCGCGAAGTGCAGAAGCGCACGGGCGGGATCACCGAGTTCGTGCCCCTGCCGTTCGTGCACATGGAGGCGCCGATCTACCTGAAGGGGAAGGCTCGCAGCGGCCCAACCTTCCGAGAAGCGGTGCTCATGCACGCGGTCGCGCGGCTCGCGCTCCACCCGCTCATCACCAACATCCAGGTTTCGTGGGTGAAGATGGGCGAGGCGGGCGTCCGGGCCTGCCTGGAAGCGGGCGTGAACGACCTTGGGGGCACCCTGATGAACGAGAGCATCTCCCGCGCGGCCGGGGCCGAGTTCGGGCAGGAGCTGCCGCCGGCCGAGATGGAGCGCATCATTCGCGAGGCCGGGCGCGTTCCCCGCCAGCGGACGACGACCTACGGGACGCCTGCCGAAGGCCAGCAGATCGCGTCGTTCGCAGCGGGCGCGCTGGCGCCAATCGTGCTCACCCCGGCAAGAAAGTACGCCCGGCGAGAAAAGGCGGCCGTGGCCGGCCAGTAGAGGGGCGCGGCGTCAGGCGAAGACTTCCCGCAGCCTCCCCGTGCTTATGTCGTAGATGAAGCCGCGCACGGGGATGTCCTGCCGCACGATCGCCGACGCCCGGTAGACGCCAAGGTCCTCGCGCACCGACTCCTCGAGTCCGGAAATGGCCAGGAAGTCGGTCCCGGTGGCGTCGGCGCCAAGCTCTTCATGCAGCCGGCGGCGGAGGTCGTCGTTGGTGAAAGTCGCCATGCCGCAGTCCGTGTGGTGAACGAGGGCGACCTCGCGGGTTCCCATCACCTGCTGGCTTATGGCGATGCTGCGAAGAGCTTCAGCCATGCGTCCCCCGGCGTTGCGGATGATGTGAGCCGTTCCTGGCGGCAGGCCGAGAACGCGGATGGGGTCGATTCGAGCATCCATGCAGAGGACGATCGCGCCACGGTAGCTGGCCTGGCCCGGCAGCTCGCGCGCGGCCTCGCTCGCGGCGAACCGCGCGTTGGCGCGCAGGATATCGTCGACAAATGACGGATGGGATGAGGAGTGCGGCCCCTGTGTGGTCACTTTGGGTTCGCGTTCCATTCTCCACGGAACGGCAGCGGCGAGCATCTCGAGGAGCGATCACGGACCCCGGGTCCACGCCAGCAATCGTCTTGATGCGGAATGTAACCGGGGTGGGGCGGCCATAGGCCAGGGGCCAACGATTGCTGTGGTATGCTTGAAGTCACTACCAGAGAGAGTACCGCATGCCCCTTCGCAAGACGGCCATCGCCATCCCCGAAGATCTGCTCGCAGCCGTCGACCGCGCGGCCAGCACGCGGAATGAATCGCGCAACCGGTTCGTCACCAGGGTCCTGGTCGAGGCTGTCCGGGCGCAGTCTGACGCCGAAGTGACGCGCAGGCTAAACGAGCTGTTTGCGTCGGAGGAGGCCGCTGAGGAGCAGGTCCGCGAGGCGGCCGAGCTTGATAACCTAGGTTCCGACTGGCCGGACGAGCGCTGGTGATCCACCAGGGAGAGGTCTACTGGCTCCACTTTGGACCGCCAGAGGGGTCGGAACCGGCCGGACGCAGGCCGGCGCTGATCGTCCAGCACGACCGCTTCAATCGCAGCGCCATCTCAACGACCGTGGTCGCGGCCATCACTTCGAACATGCGCCTCGCGGGCATGCCGGGAAATGTCCGCCTCGACAGAGGGGAAGCCGGGATGCCGCTGCCCTGCGTCGTCAACGTCTCGCAGCTGCGCACCATCGACCGGAGCCGGCTTGGCGAGCGGTCGGGCGCCCTCGGACGCGAGAAGCTCGCCGAAGTCCTGGATGGCCTTGCGCTGCTGCTCGGCACTGGCGACGCGCCTCCCCGGGGCTGACCGCCGTATGGCGCCAAACAGGCGTCTCACCTGCCCGCTCGGTCTCGATGCACCTACCGTGGCGCCCAGGTGACCAGTCCCAGCGGCACATGCACCGGGTGGAGGGATTCCCCGGCAGCGCGCTGCTGTTCGAGCTCCGCCAGGAGGCGGTCATCCGCGGGCGTCCCGGGCTCTGCCCGCAGGTGACGCCGGAGAAACCGGAGGTCTGCCTGCGGGTCACTCCGCGGCTGCTCGTAGCGGGGGAGCAGTCTCACCTCGAAGAGTTTCCCACGCGCCAGCAGCACGCGGAGGAACTCCGGCAGGGCCGGGAGCGAAGGCCGCTCGACCCCATGGACCGGGAGCCAGTACCGGTCCGCGGCGGAAGAGGGCGCGCGGGCGAGCATCAACGCCGCGCACAGGCGCTGCGCCGCCGCCTCCATGGCATCAAGGAACGGGCCGATCTCCTCTGTGCCGTAGCCGACATGGGCGATAAGGGCCACGTCGGCGGTGGGGGGATTGGCCATCGGCCACTCCTGCTCTATCACTCGCACTCCCGCAACGGCATGCTGTTGGGCTCCCCCGCGGAGTGCGTTTGCCATCGCCGAAGATGGCTCGATGGCCACGACGGATGCGCCCGCCAGGGCGAGTGGCAGGGCATAGCGGCCGGCGCCCGCCCCGATGTCGAGCCAGGTCTCGCCCGGCTCGACGAGCTTCAGCAGGGCGTCCAGGGCCGGCTCGTCACGGCGGCGCGGGTCGGCGGTGAAGGATTCGACGGCCGAGGCCCACGTTTCCTCGCGGCCGCGTTCCAGGCCGGCGCGTGCGGCCGAGTCGCGGTGGGCGCGGACGCGAATTCGCCACGCCTCATAGCAGGCCGCGGTCGAGGGAGCGAGGGCGCCGCCCGTGGCCATTAGCCCGGGCGCCAGGTGACCAGGGCGATGGGGATAGGCTGGCCCCAGGACATGGTGAAACGGCCGTCATCGCCCCGTCGCACAGTCTCGGCGAGCAGCTTCCGCAGGCGAAGGTCTTTCTCACCGCCCTCGCGGATCCAGAGCTGCTGGCGAAGAAACGGCAGCGCGTCCTCCGGGTTTTCGAACGACATGGGCCGCCTCGGAAAGAGGCGGACTTCGAAGAGCTTCCCCCGCGCCAGGAGCAGCGAGAGGAACTCGGGCACGGAGGGTAGTGGCTCACGTTCTTCGCCGTGAATGAGCGGCCACAGCGGCCACGCGTAGGAGGCCGGGGGGCGCGCCAGGTTGATCATCACGCAGAGGCGCCGTGCCGACGCTTCCATGGCATCGAGAAAGGGACCTATCTGCTCGATGTCGTTGCCCACGTTGGCGATGAGAGCGGCATCAGCCTGCGGGGCGTCCTCCATGGGCCAGCGGGAGCGGATTCTGCGCACGTTTGGGACGCCGTACTCCGCCATCGCTTCGTGGAGGATGCCGAGCATTGCCTCCGAGGCGTCGACGGCGACAACCTCCTTCGCCAGCAGGGCAATCGGGAGCGCAAACCGGCCACCCCCTGCGCCGATATCGAGCCACGTCTCACCGGGTTCGACCAGGCCGCGGAGCGCATCGAGGACGGGGTCGTCCTGGCGCCGGGGGTCGGCCTTGAAGGCAGCGGCAACGGGGGCGTAGAAGTCGGGGCGCTCGGGTTCTTCCCGGAAGCGGTCAACCTGTTGGCGGTCGGCCCGGACACGGCGGGACCATTCAGCGCAGGCGTCGGCGGCAGAGGGGCGAAGCGGATCGGACATGCGTTCAGTTTACGGGTGGCCCCGCGTGGCGGCATTCATTCGACCGGAAGCCTGTGCTAGCCTATTCTCTAGTAACTCAATCAACAATCCGGAGAGAAATCTTTGGCAACGAAGAATCCCCAGGAGCCTTTTGGGCGCGTGACCGTCGCCGAAGCGAAAGAGATGCTGAACGCGGGCAAGGCTGTGATGGTTGACGTGCGGGAGCCGCATGAATACGTGGAGGTTCACGCGACCGGTGTCCGGCTGGTGCCGGTGAACACGGTAATCAGCGAAGTGGCGCAAATCAGGGAGTTCGCGGGTGGCAAGGAGGTGCTCTTCATCTGCCGCTCGGGCCAGCGAAGTGCGCTTGCAGCCGAGTACGCCACTGCCGCCGGGCTCACCGAGCTTCCCCTCTACAACGTGGAGGGAGGAACGCTGGCGTGGGTGGAGGCTGGATTCCCCACCGGCGACTGACGGGCTCGGCGCCAGGGGCAGTGCCCGCACGCCCTGAGCGGTGCTAACCTGCGCGCGTGGATGTCGATGCCGCCGACCTGGTAGCAATCCTGGACCGCGCCGGCATCGTTGCCTTTGCCATCTCCGGGGTTGAGGTCGGGGCGAGACGGCGCCTCGACGTGTTCGGGCTGCTCGTGATGGGGGTCGTAACAGCTACGGGCGGCGGCTTGATGCGCGACCTTGTGCTCGTGCGTCTCCCCTTCGTGATCGCCCATGCGGACTACCTGCTCTGGGCGGGAGGGTCGGCAGCGCTGGCGATTGCCGTGGTTGCGCTGAACAGGCGGATCTCGCGGACCGTGCTCGCCGTGGCCGACGCGGCCGGGCTGGGCGCCTTTGCCGTCGCTGGCGCGCTCGCCGGCATTGAGGCGAGGCTGGATGTGCCGGCGATTGTGCTGCTGGCCATCCTCACCGGGACGGGGGGCGGGGTTCTGCGCGACCTGATGGCGGACCGCGTACCGCTCGTGCTCCGCTCAGAGATCAATGCCACCGCGGCGGCCATCGGCGGGCTCACGGTCTGGGCGATTGAGCCGGTGTCAGTGGGGCTCGCAGCCCTGGCAGGGGCAACGGTGGCGGCAATGGTGCGCGTGGGTGGGATCGCCTTCGACATCAATCTGCCAGTCCCGGGGTTGCGCCGGGGGGCGAAACAGCGGCGCCTGCTCTGACCAGCGGCACCCGGACGCTGCGCGTGCGGGGCGGGGCATGTAACCTGTGGGAAGTCCGGGGTGTAGCTCAGCCTGGCAGAGCGCCTGGTTTGGGGCCAGGAGGTCCCGCGTTCAAATCGCGGCACCCCGACCATTTCCTCCCAACTCACGAGCGCGTGGCGGCAGGAGCGCGCAACAGCCTCACATTTCGCTTTCAAACAGGGATTGTCATCCTTCCGAGCGCCCGCTAGGATGCTGCACGTCGCGGGAATTCCTGCGTCGCCCTTCCGTTAGTCCGCGGCCAGGGGCCACGCCTCCTTCCCGCGGGGCCAAGGGGGTTACCGGTGTCGCTGCGCCGAATGCTCACGGGTTTCGCCCTGTTTGCCCTGCTGCTGGCCGCCCTGTCGCAGGGGACCAGCGGGCGCTCCGAAGCCGCGAGCGGTCTTCAGCGAAGGGCAGTGGTGCCCATGATCGCTGCCGATAGTGCCACCGGTAGCGAGCCATCGGCGACGCCCGGGATAATGCAGGGCAGGTGGACAGGGACGTTCGAGAACACCACGCCGCTCGCGGGTAATGGAACGTTCACACTGGACCTTCAGCAGTCGGGGCAGCAGTTCTGGGGGACGATGAGCGTCACCAATTCGCCGTGCCTGTCCAGCGCCACCATCTCGGGCACGCTGGTGGGCAACAGCATCGACTTCGGGGTCGTTTCCGGGAACGTAACCGTGAATTACACGGGGACGGTGTCGGGGTCCAGCGCCGCGGGTTCGTACGTGGCCTCGGAAGCCTGCATGTTCGCCACGGGCACCTGGAGCGCCGAGAAGGATTAGCCGCCAGTCCCGGACGCCTCGCCTACTCCCAGGCGACGCCAAAGATCCGATGGAGGCCCTGCAGCCCTTTCAGCTCGACGCGGCGTTCTTCGCCGAAATGGAAGTCGCCCGCACTCTCGGTCAAGGCCTTCACGAGGGAGGACACCAGGATCTCGCCCCCTCGCGCCAGGTCGGCTATGCGCGCGGCGAGGATGACGTTCTTGCCGAAGAAGTCATCGGCCTCTCTGATTGCCTCCCCCGTGTGGAGCCCGATGCAGATTCGGATGGCGACCTCCGGGTGGCAGGCATTGCGCCGCGCGAAGGCGCGCTGCATCTCAATTGCGCAGAGGAGCGCCCGCCTTGCGCTCCCGAAGGCAAGCATGAAGCCATCGCCCTGTGCCTTGACCTCATAGCCGCCGTGCTCGCGGTTCAGCTCGCGAATGATCTCGTTGTGTTCGCGGAGCACCTCCACCCAGACCCTGTCGCCCAGCCTTTCGGTGGCCACGGTGGAATCCTCGATATCGGTGAAGAGGATGGTGACGGTGCCATCGGGCGAGGTGTGCTGCATCAGGTCAGGGCGCTCGCGGCGGACCGCATCGGCCATCGCCTCGAGCAGCGTAGGGAAGGACTCGCCCTCGGCCTGGCCAGTCGCCGGGCAGGAGAGGTGGGCCTGCATGATGCGCCATTCGCCATCTTCTTCAGCGACCACGGCGGTGAGGCGCACGGGCACATCGAGTTCTTCACCCCCAACGCGGGCGAACATCGAGCCTTCCGCCATCACCCATCCAACGCTGGGCGTGGCCGAAGCTCGCACCCATTCAAACCGGAAGAGCAGGACCTCCGACTGCTCGATGTTCCTTTCGAACTGGTAGCGAAGCTGCTCCCGGCCCACGCGCAGCTCGTCGGCGCCGGTGCCGATCCACGTCACCTCGGCGATGTTGGCGAAGAGCGATAGCAGCGCCTCGATGTCGCGGCGCGCGTAGGCCTCAGCAAGCTTGTAGGGGACGGCCATAGCGGCCGCCTCGGCGACGGCGCTGCCAGCCGGGTCGCGAGAAACGGGGTCTTCGGTGCCGGGCATGGGTGTGGCATGAATCATCACACGCCGGGGCCGTCCTGCATACGCCCGGGGCGTCGCGCCGGCTGCGGGCGTCCGCTGCGGGGTGCTACCGCTCCAGGTAGATGGTCCTCACCGAACGGAAGATGCGCTGCCGCAGCACGGGGTTGTTGCTCACGTCAACCGTTGCCCGCTCGATGAGATTGACCTCGCGACCAAAGAGGCCGCAGATCTCTCCCTGGAGGCGGGCGAAGTCATCGAGCACCCACTGTCCTGCTCGCCAGAAGCCAACCATCGCCTCGACCGGGGCCGAAGGGTCTCCACCGAGCTGGACGGCTGCGCCGAAGATGGCGAGGTCCTTGATCTTCCAGCGGCGGCAGAAGGCGGTGAGGTCGGCGGCTGGCGGGAGGGCAACAGAGAGCCACCCCGGGAGCGGTTCCGGGTATGGGCCGAAGGGCCCCGGACCGTCGTTTGGCGTTTGCCTGTGGCCTGTCATTTCAGTGCGAAGCATTCTCGGCCCGCCGGGGGGCGCGGCCGCGATCGTGCCTGTTTTCCGTACAACCATGTCAGGTGACTTGCCGCCCGGTGTCAATCAGGTCCCTGCCCCATTCAGCCACAATCCGCAACTCATCAACCAGGCGGGCCACGTACTTCGCACGCGAAGTGTCGAGCTCGTGAAAGGCCGCGTGGAGCTCAACGCCATCGTCGCGGTAGCTGGCTGTCACCAGCCGGCAAGGCAGGGTCACGCCGCCGCCATCGCGGTCACCGGGCATCAGCACCATGATCTCCCGGTTCTCTGGTTCTGCCGGGACGGAGATGTGCAGGCCACACTGGGAGACTGCGGTGGCAATGCCCCGCTCAAGGTAGTTTCCGCCGGGAGAAGTCACCGTGACGCGGATGCCTGTGCGGTAGCGGTTGCCCGCGTTGTTGTCGTGGCGGTACCAGGCAACCGTCTTGCGGAAATAGGCAACGCCGTCTGCCTGGCTCACGAAGCTGGCGTCGACCGCCCAGGGGATTGCATCGCTGTAGTCGACGAGCGTGACCTTCTCGCCGAAGGTGTAGCCCGGGCTCCCGGCAAGGCGGATGCCGATGGATGAATCGACGGCCGCACATGAGACGATTCCCTGCGTCTCGGTGGGAGTGCCCCTTCGTCGCCGGAGCACTCCCACGGGGCTCCCCGCCCTGAGTTCCCGGTGCCCGCCCGTGTCCATGTCTCAGTTATAGCAGACGGAATGAGGGTCGAGACCGATCAACCAGGTGGCAATCTGGTGTAGCTCCCGGAGGGGTCGCAGGACCTTCCCGCGGCGAGGGTGGCTTGCTGCCGCTGCGATAGGGACGGGCGCCCCGGGAATCGTGGGGCTGCGCTGCGCGAGCGAAGTTCGCGCAGACGGGTAGAATGGCGGAGCGTTTTGCGCGGCATGGGGCCCTGCCCTACCATCAACGCAGGCCCATGACCTCTTCCCCGGGCATGCTCAATGACTGATGATTTCGGCGTGGACCTCGATGAGGTCTACGCACTGCTCGACCGGGCGGACGTGCTCGTCGTCCGCTTTCACATGATCCCCAAACGGCTCCTGGCCGACTTCCGGACACGTCCGGGCGTGGCGCCACTGGTCCAGGTGGTGCCGCCGGCCGAGTCCATCGAGGACCGGTTCAAGTCGATCAGGCGGCTGCGGCCGGAGTTCCCCGCGCCCGAGAAGGTGATGTCGTTCAACTGGCCGCGCTCAATGGAGGTGCTGCTCACCAGCGGCGTCTGGCAGCGGCTCGTGGACCGTGTAAGCGCCCTGGGCGGAGATGAAGCGCGGGACGAGTGCGGGCGCGCCATGGAAGCGCTCCTCGCCGAAGAGCGCCTGGAGGTGATGGGCGCCATCCGCGGCGCTAACCACTACCGCACGCTCTGGGAGCGCCAGCGCGCATGACCCGGGTCATCGACCTCCGCAGCGATACGGTGAGCAAGCCGACGGAGGCCATGCGCCGCGCGATCGCCGCCGCCGAGGTCGGAGACGACGTGTTCGGCGACGACCCGACCGTCAACCGCCTGGAGGAGATGGCCGCCGGCCTTTCCGGCAAGGAGGCCGCTCTCTTTGTCGCCAGCGGCACAATGGCGAACCTGGTGGCGGTGATGACACACGTCCGGCCGGGAGAGGAGATCCTCCTCGGCGACCAGAGCCACATCTTCAATTACGAGGTGGCGGGAGCGGCCCGCATTGCCCTCGCCCAGCCCCACGCCCTGTGCAACCTGCCCGGCGGCGGCCTCGACGTGGCAGAGGTAGAAGCGGCGATCCGCCCGCCCAACCTGCATACGCCCCGGACCACGCTCCTCTGCATTGAGAACACGCACAACCGCTGTGGTGGCGCTGCCATCCCCGTTTCGCACATGGATGAGCTGACCGCACTGGCGCACAGGAACGGCCTCCGCGTCCACCTGGATGGAGCGAGGGTGTTCAACGCCGGGGTGGCGCTCCGGGTTCCCGTGGCACGCATCGCCCGGGATTGCGACACGGTTTCGTTCTGCTTTTCCAAGGGGCTGGGCTGCCCGGTAGGGTCGATCCTGTGCGGGCCGGCCGGCTTCATTGCCGAGGCGCGCCGCCACCGGAAGCTCCTCGGCGGCGGGATGCGGCAGGCGGGCTTCCTGGCGGCTGCAGCCATCTACGCTCTCGAACACAACATCGAGCGGCTTGCTGGCGACCACGCCAATGCCCGCCGCCTCGCCGAGGGGCTGCGCGCGCTGGGCCCTTTCGCGCCAAACACGCCCGAGACCAACATCATCGTTGCCGACGTTCTCGAAGGCTCTCTCGAAGGCTGGCTGAAGTCCTTCCGCGAGGCCGGGGTGCTGGCCGTGGCCTTCGGTCCACAGCGCCTGCGCATGGTCACGCACATCAACATCACGGCCGGCGACGTAGAGGAGGCGCTGCGGCGTATCGAGCGCGTGGCCGCAGCGATCCCGGCTTGACAGTCGCGGGACGTCTCCTCGCGTTATGCGCCCCTCTCGGCCTGCTGGCCGCGCTTGCCGCCGCCTGTGCGCAGGATATCGATGCGCCGCCAGAGCGCGTCTTTGGGGCCGCACCATGGACCACTGACGAGAAGATGACCTACGACCTGGTCGAGCGCGGGGGCCAGGTCTACGGACGATGTGAAGTGGTGACTGACATCGACCACGAGCCGGGCACGACGAAGCTCAGCTTCCTCTGTGGCGACGACCAGGGAAACCGCGACGACCGAATCGCGCTCGTGGATTCTGCCACCCTGGAGCCGCACTCGGCCTCACGCACCATCGTGAAGGCTGATGGCAAGTCAACCGTGTTCCAGAGCGACTACGCTCCCCCGGTCGTGCGGCTGACCGCCACCGAAGGCGAGAAGAAGCGAACAACCGAGCGCGACCTCCCCGTTGCCACGAAGGAGAACCCCGAACCCGGCTGGTACGACGATGAATCGCTGCTGTGGCTGGTGCGAGGTGTGCCCCTGCAGAATGGCTTTCAGGGCGCGTTCCGGGACATCAATGCCAGCACAGGGCAGGTGTTCACGGTGGAGGTCACGGTGGAAGAGCAGGAGACGCTACAGGTCCCCGCCGGCGAGTTCACGGCGTGGAAGGTGCGAGTTCACACGTCAAGCGTCACCCACCATTTCTGGGTCGATGCGGCCCCGCCACACCGCATTGTCCGGGCGCGCGTGGAGCACCTTTCGTACGAATTGACGGGATTCGAATAGCTCCCTGCCATCACATGGCGTAATCGTGTCTGACCCTGGGCGAAGGCGCCGGTTGGGCGCGAGGCTAAGTGAAGCGGCAATCGCGCCCGGCGCGCGACACTGCCGTTTCCTGTGCAATCACGACCGCTGCGGCTTCCGGGAACCGCTGTCCAAACGGCCCGCCACGTGCCACTTCGACACGGCAGTGCCGTTCAGGTCTCCGCCTCCGCGTGCGACCGCCGCTGTGCAAATTCGCGCCGAATTGCATTCGGAACGAGCTGCCGCTCCCTCCCCGCAGCGGCCCCGCTCCCGCCGGCGAGCCCGGGACACTCCGCCGCTGGCAGCCTTCGAGGGGCAAACGATAGACGCCACCAGAAGTTCACATCCTTATGTCGGAAGCGGCCCGGATTTCGCTTGACACGGCGGTGCCGCGTCCGGAAGATGCTCGAACGCGCCCTCGTAGAGCAAGAGAAACAGAGAGAGAATGGCATCTGTCTTCGTAATCAGCCGTGAACCCCGAATGCGCTCGGCAGTGACAGAGTACCTGCGAGAGAGGGGCTACGACACCGCAACCGCACCCAACTACGACGAGGCGATGGAAGCCCTCCCCGCCCTCCGGCCCGACGCTATCGTGGTCGATGTCCAGGGCGTTCCCAGGGGAGAGGATGGGGCCAACTTCAGCCAGTTCAACCTCTGGCTGCCGGGTCACTGCAAAGACTTCCGGCCGCCAGTTGTCTACCTCCTGCACAAGGGCGCGCGGCGCCCGCACTTCCGCATCGCGGGCGCGGTCATCAAGAAGCCGTTTCCCATCGAGGCCCTTGGCGAAATCCTGCGTGAGCAGCTCGGCCATCCCCGCCGCGACGGCTCAGGCCCGGGCATGGACCTCGACCTCACCACCAACACGCTCCGCAGTGGCGAAACCGAGGTCCACCTCACCACCATCGAGGCCACCCTCCTCGCCTACTTCATGGAGCACCCCGGTGAGATCCACCATCCCCGGCGGCTACTCGTCGATGTGTGGCAGTATCACGATGCGGCCGGGGCGAGCACCCTGGTCCGCGCCCACGTCAGCAACCTGCGCCGCAAGCTCAACCTGGCGACGGGCACGGCCACCCAGATCCAGACCATCCGGGGCAAGGGCTACCGGTTCGTCGCGTAGCACTTCGCCATGGACTGACCGGGGCCGGCGGCGCGCCCGCCAGGCGTGAGCGCCGCTACACCACCGAGGCCATGCCGCCGTCGATGTTGAGCGCCACCCCGCTGATGTATGAAGCCCGCTCGCTGCAGAGGAAGGCGATGACGTCCCCGGCCTCGGAGGATTCGCCGACCCGCCCGAGCGGGAGCGCTTCGCCCATGCGCGCGTAGGCCTGGTCGAGGGGCACATCCGGGAAACGCGCCCGCGCCGCCCGCTCGATCTGCTCGCTCTTGATGAGCCCGATGCAGACGGTGTTCACCAGGATGCGGTCGGCCGCCAGCTCCTTGCTCAGGATTTTCGTGAGGGCGATGCCCGCGGCCCGCGACACGGCTGTGGGCGACGAGCCCGCCGAGGGCTGCTTCCCCTGGATGGCGGTGACGTTCACGATCCGGCCGCCGCCCGCTTCGCGCATGGCCGGGACGCAGAGCCGCGCCATCCTCAGCGCGCCGAAGAACTTCAGCTCGAGGTCGGACAGCCAGGCGTCATCGCCCTGCGTGAGCGCCGGGCCGGAAGCCGCCCGCCCGGCGTTGTTCACAAGGATGTCGAGCCCGCCCAGCGCCGCGAGCGCCTGTCCGGCTGCGGCCTGCGTGCCCTCGGCGGTGGCCACATCGCCCGCGATGGTGACCACTTCGCCCCCCGGGGCAGCGGCGAGAATGGCCAGGCGGGCCTCTTCAAGCGCATCGGGCCGCCGGGCGACAATCGCCACGCGCGCGCCTTCCTGAGCCAGCCGCGTGGCGGTCGCCAGCCCGATGCCCCGGCTGCCGCCCGTGATGAGCGCCCGCTTGCCCGCGAGTCCGAGGTCCATCAGGCCGGCTCGAAGAGGGGAAGCGCGATCCCGCTCTCCTGGTCCTCCCACTTCACCCGGACGCGCATGCCGATCTTCACGTCCGTCAGGGGATTGGCGACGCCGATGACGTTCGAGAGGATGCGGAACCCCTCGTCGAGGTCGATGTAGGCCACGGCGTAAGCGCCGAGGTCGCGGAAGGCGGGATGGCGGTTCAGGCGCACGACGCTGTAGGTGTAGACCGTGCCCTCGCCCTTCGAAGTGCGCCACTCCGTCTCCAGCGAGCCGCAGTGGTTACAGTGCCGCCGGGGGAAAAAGACGACCTTCGAACAGGCCGTGCAGACCTGGTACTTCAGTTCATGGCCCTTCGTCGCCTCCCAGAAGGGCTGCGTGTCGGGTTCGGGGAAGCGCGGTTGCGGTCGTGGCATGTCAGTCCCTCGCCAGGATGATGGTGCCGCCGGTGTGAGTGCCACCGAGCTGGCCACCGTTGCCGTGGGCGACGGCGAGCTTGGCGCCTTCGACCTGGGAGGTCGACTGGCCGCGCAGCTGCCGCGCCGCTTCGATGAGGAGGAAGATGCCGCGCATCCCGGGATGGTTCGAGCTCAGCCCGCCGCCATCGGTGTTGATATGCGGCTTCAGCTTCGACTGGAAGTGCAGGCGGTCTTCGGAGACGAACTGGCCCCCTTCGCCCTTCTTGCAGAAGCCCAGGTCTTCGAGCAGGCACATGACGGTGATCGAAAACGAGTCGTAGATCATGCCGATGTCGATTTCGTCGGGGCGGACGCCGGCCTCACCGAAAGCCGGCGGCGCCGACTGCACGGCTGCGGAGACGGTGATATCGCCGCCATTCTCGACGTACTTCGTCGCTTCGCCCGTGCCGATGATCCAGACCGGCTTCTGTCTGCAATCGCGGGCAACTTCGGGCGAGGCGATGACGACCGCGCCGCCGCCATCTGAGACCATGCAGCATTCGAGCAGGTGGAGGGGGTCGGCCACCATGCGCGAATTCAAGACGTCGTCGACGGTGATCTCGCGGATGTTTTCGAAGAGGAGGTCGGTCATCGCCTTCACCGCTTCGGGGTTGCGCATGGCGTGGGCGCGGGTGGCGACGGAGATGCGCGCAAGCTGCTCGCTGGTGGTTCCGTACTGGTGCATGTGGCGGTGGGCCACCATCGCGTAGTTGGCGATGAGCGTGACGCCCCAGGGGTCGGTCATGTTCCCCTGCGGGCTGGGCGCGCCGCCCCCTTCGCGGCCGCCGGTGCCAATGTGCACCATGCCGCTCGCGGCGGTGGAACCATAGGTGAGGAGCGCCACCCTGCACTTCCCGGCGGCGATGGCGCGGCGGGCGTGGGCGGCCTGGAATTCGTAGGAGCTGCCGCCGACGGCGGTGGTGTCGATGACGTTGGGCTTGAAGCCGAAGTACTCGGCGAGTCCGAGGCCGGCCATGCCCGCGCCATCCTGCGCGTCGTAGAGGCCGTCGACATCGCTCCACTTGAGCCCGGCGTCGTCGAGCGCCCTGGCGGCGCATTCCGCCTTGATCTGGAGTGGGGTGACTCCGGGAGCCTTGCGTTTCGGATATTCGTGGATGCCGACGATCGCGGCATCACGCCGTTGGGAGACCATGAACACGAACTCCTTGCCAGGTGCGGCCGATGGGGTGCCGCCCTCGTGTCGGGACTCTACGGACGGCCCTCAAGGCCGTCAAACGGACCGGTAGCGGTCCAGCCGCTCGCTCTGCTACCGTCCGCGCGCTGTGGTCCTGATAGCTCTTGCGCTGGGGTGGTTCGCCGGGCTGGTCCCCGTCGCCGCATGGTCGGCACCATGGTGGGTTGGGGCGGCGTGGGTTGTGGCAGCGCTGCCAGCGGTGGTGGTTTCCGGCGCGCGAACGCGCTGGAGGCTGGCCGCCGCCGTCATCGTAATGGCGCTCCTCGGCGGTTGGCGGCTCGACCATGCTCTCGATGCCGGGCCGCCGGCCGTGGCAGCGTTCACCGGGGGGGATGCGACAGTGACCGGGACCGTGGTCTCCGAGCCAGACCCGGGCGCCATCAGCACCTCGTACGAACTGCGCCTTGACGAGCTCGCGGTCAATGGGACGGTTGTCCGCGATGCCGGGGTCGTCCGGGTCACCCTGCACCAGTACGCTGCGTTCCTCCCGGGCGACCGGTTGCGCCTCACCGGGGAGATCGACACCCCGCCGGTGTTCGATGGATTCGATTACCGGTCCTACCTGCGGCAACGGGGCATCTGGGCCACCATGCTCTTCCCGCGGTTCGAGCTGTTGGGCGACGGAGACCGCGGCTTCGCACGGGACATTGTGCGAGCGCGACTTGCGCTCGACCGGTCGCTCCAGAGGTCGCTCCCGGAGCCGGAAGCGTCACTCGCTGCCGGCATCGCCTTTGGCCGCGACGGGAACCTCTCGCAGGAGAGCAAGGAATCCTTCAACCGCTCTGGCCTGCGACACCTGGTTGCCGTCTCGGGGTCGAACGTCAGCCTGGTAGCGGCCATCACGCTCGCACTTGCCATACCCCTCATCGGACGCCGCCGCGCATGGATACCTGCCGCGCTCACCATCGGCGTCTACCTGCTGGCGGCAGGATTCTCGCCAAGCGTGGTAAGGGCCGGGGTGATGGCCGGGATCTACCTGGTGGGCGGCGTCGCTGGGCGTCCCCAGAGTGGTCTTCCAGCTCTTGGCGCGGCCCTCATCCTGATGACCTTCGTTCAGCCGGCCAACACACTGGACGTTGGGTTCCAGTTGAGCATGGCGGCAACAGCGGGGCTGCTGACGTTCGCGCCCTGGCTGAGCTACGTCTTCGAACGGTGGACGTTGAAGTCCCGCGTACCCGTCCCGCGCTGGGTGACCCAGGTGTCGGCCCTCTCGGTCGCTGCCAGCCTCTCGACCGCACCGATCATGTGGGCGAGCTTCGGGGAGCTCTCGCTCGTGAGCCCCGCCGCCAACCTGGTCGTCGAGCCAGTCTTCGTAGTGGCGTTCTGGACGAGCCTGATCGCGGCCGTGCTTGGAGCCTGGTCTGATCACCTGGGGTGGATGGCGGGAATCGCCGCCTACTATCCTCTCGCGTTCATCGGCGGTGTGGCGTCGAATGCGGCTTCGCTCCCGTTTGCGTCGGTGTCTCCCGGACGCGGTTCCGCTGGAGCAGCGCTTGCCGTTTCGGTACCCCTGTTGCTGGCGGGCGCCGTGGCCTACCGGTACGTCCCTCCGGTCACTCAGGCCCCTCCGTTCACGGAACGCCGGCGGCAGCTGGCGAACCGCCTCCTGCTCGCGGGCGCCGGCGGCTGCATCGGGATCGTTGCGATCCCGCTCACCATCCTGCCGGCCCGGGGGCCGGGTCAACTGCGGGTCGACTTCCTCGATGTCGGACAGGGCGACGCGATTCTCGTGACCACGCCGCACGGCCGGCAGGTGCTGGTTGATGGCGGGCCGAGCGGCATCCGGCTGGCGCGTGAGCTGGGCGAAGTGTTGCCGCACTGGGACCGGTCACTCGACTTGGTGGTACTCACGCACCCGCAGGAAGACCACATGGGCGGCCTACCGGGGATCGCCGGGAGGATGACC
>JAANMY010000219.1_pt1 | contig 83121 bp, 61 predicted proteins | sample 7279691 | NCBI WGS metagenome assembly JAANMY01 (sample SAMN14094543, study PRJNA606508) | bioreactor metagenome | isolation source: A lab-scale SPAN reactor treating ammonium-rich wastewater day 388 | place: Ireland: Galway | collected 2018-02-07 | reverse complement strand
CACCAGAGAGGAACCCCCGAGAAGTAGAAAACCCGCTCTGTGGCGGGTTTTTGTTGGCAGGGGAGACAGGATTTGAACCCGCGGCCTACGGTTTTGGAGACCGTCGCTCTAACCAGCTGAGCTACTCCCCTGTTTGCGCCCCCATTATAGACAGGCTGAAGCCAGGTTGGCAAGGGCCCAGAGTTACTCGTACCACTCCTGCATCCGGCCGTCGGGGTGACGGACCAGGACCTGGGTGAGGCCATAGCAGGTCGTCCGCAGGGTTCGGGTGCTACCGGGGCCGTACTCGATGGACTGGCGGGCTTCCTCGCAATCGGTCTGGTAGGTGTACATCACGCCGTCCCGGGTGGACTCGCGGTTCCAGCCGGAGCAGAGTAAGATCTCGGGGTAGTCGATACGCGCATCCATCAGGCTGCGCAGAGGAGCGGGATAGCCGCATTCGGCCATGCCGCGCAGCAGGTTGGGCGAGACGTGGCCCGTGGAGTTGTTGTCGAGCAGCAGACTGCTGATGCTCACCGGTTTCATCATCGTCATCATAGCGACTCCCATGATGTCCAGGCCCGTTGCGCATGCGTTGCACGGTTGTTTCCAAAAGGTTGCCGGATCGACAAGTTGTACCGACTGACTGGTGCTCGTCTCCAGGGTCGAAGCTCTGTTCGAGCTCGAGGCGGCGGGGGTCGGGGCAGACGCGCAGGCCCATGCACCAGCTCGCAGCCAGCTTGCGTCCAGCTCAGCCATCATCGCGACGCGTCTGAAGGGCCATGACCAGAAGGTGAAAGAGAGCCCAGCGCAGGGGTCCTCTTTCTTGCAGATCAGACCACTCGCTGGGCCTCAGGCTGCTCGATCTCGTAGATCTCCATGTTGTAGAGGGCGTTGGTCAGATACCCGGGCAGCACCTGGGAGAAATCGCTGCTCGGCTGGCTGCCCGAGGCCATCATCTTGCGCGGATCCTGGAGGAAGGTCTCGTCCTCGCGCTGGGCCCTGGCAAGCTCTTTCTGCTCGCTGAGCATAGCAGCAATGGTCTGCTCATGCTCCATCATGTCCTTCATTTCCTGGCTGTTCTCTTCCACTCCGGCCTGCTGCTCTTCCATGGCGCGCATCTGGCTCAGGCCGCCCTCGACCGTGGCGACCATCTCGCCATCGGGAGGCAGGTCGTCTTTCCAGCGCTCATCTTCGTGGTTCTGCTGTAACTGGAAGGCCTTCTTCTGGGTGGTCACGATGAGTTGCTGCAACTGGGCCTGGATGGCGGGATTGTTCAGATCTGCCGCGTTGGCCTGCAAGAACTGCTGGATGTTGGCCTTCTCGTCCTTGAGGAAGGTGTCTTTCTGCGCCGTCTGCCGCTCGTTGAGAACATTGCGTTTCTTGCTCTCAAAGCCTTCGCGAGCTTCCTTCTGATCGGCCTGCTCAGGACCGGCCTCGACCATCGGCTGACCCTGGTCGTTGACTGCGACCTGAAGCTTGCCGTCCGCTCCCGGTTTGGTGGCGTAGTGGTTCTTGGCAAAAAACTCTTGCTTCATGTCGGCCACCTGTTGCTTGAGGTTCTGACCGAACTGCTGCCGCTGTTGCGCGTGGCCCTCCTGCAGCCGCTGCAGGTTCTTGTGAGCCGTCTCAGGGTAGGGCGGGGGCTCGAAGTTCCAATCGAAGCGCTGGGTCGTGCGGGGGTCGGACCGCTTGGAGTAAATGTCCGACGTCTCGCCCATGGTCTTCCAGAACTTCTTCTCGTTGTCCTTGAGGGCGGCCTGAGTCTTCGCTTGCTGATTGCCGCCGCCAATCGTGTTGATCAGCATGCCTATTCCTAGTACTGCCCAAAACACGAGTCGATCTCGCCTGCCTTTTCCTTTGGAGTCGTAAAGCCACCTTGGGCCCATGTAATACTAACACGCAAAGGCCAGCCAAACAAGGGTTCCTCTACCGCTGGCCGAACAAACCACACAATGGCAAGTCAGCGACGACAAGGTTGGCGCACCCGAATGACTGGATGGCGCCGCTCCTTCGGACGCGTCCGCGACCTCTTCCCCTTGCGGCTGACCGGGGTGCTGGTGGTGGCCCTGATCGTCATCGGCTTTCGATTCATGGGGTTGAGCCAGTCCGACCTGGTGATCCTGATCGCCAGCCTGTGCCTGGCCGCTCTCACGGTCTGGGTCTTGCTGAGCACGATCCTGGCGGCCGTTCTGCTGGCCCGCCGATATCGCCATGCCGAGCATCCGGGCGGTGATCCCCCCCTCCAACTCGAGGTGCACGCACGCACTCCCAGCGGATTCTCGCTTCGTTCTTTCTGGCTGCCGTTGATCGAGGTGGACTGGCGCTGGCTGGGAGCGCAGGTCGAGGTCAACCTGCTCTCGGGCCGGGGTTGCTGGCGCGAGGAGCTCAGACCGTTACGACGCGGCCTGGTCGACCGGGTACGGCGCAAGCTCGAGGTGCGCGATGTGCTTGGCCTGTGCTCGCTCGCCTGGGAAGTCGAGCAGGCCACCCGGGTGGTCGTGATGCCCCCCCGGGGCCGGCTCGACTCGGCCAGCTTGCTGCTCAGCCTGTTCTCGGGCGACGACCTGTCCGACCCGCTCGGCGAGCCCATCGGAGATCGGGTCGAGATGCGTCCCTACTCTCCGGGTGACCCACCCCGACTGATCTTATGGAAAGTCTACGCGCGCACCCGCAAGCTGATGGTCCGGGTGCACGAGCGAGCCATCACCGTCCAGCCGCGCGCCTGCGCCTACATGGTGGCCGGCCCCCAGGACGACGCCGTGGCCGCCCTGGCCCGGACCGTGCTTGAGAGCGACCTGCTCGGCAAAGGCTGGCGTTTCGGGGCGGACAACTCGGCCGACCCCACCTCTCGACTGGATGAAGCCTTGCTGCAACTGGCCCGCTCGGGCAACCCGCTCAGCGGACCCTGCGGCCTGGCCGGCTATCTGGCCCGGGCAGCCAGCGATGGTTACAAAAGCTGCCTGGTCTTCGTGCCCCCCGGCCCCGGGGGCTGGCTCGAGGCGGTGCGCGCGGCAGCGGCCCAGAGCTCCTTGCGGCTCACCTTCATCACGGTGGATTCCCGGGCGAGCCTGGCTCCCTCCTGGCGCTGGGTCTTCCTGCGCGAGCAGCGTGCCCGTCCCTCCCACAGCGGTCTGGTGGACCTGCTGGTCGGTCGGGAACATCGGCTGCTCAGTTACGACGACCGAAGCGGTGGTGTGCGCCAGGAGCAAGTGACGCGGAGGGCATCCTGAGGTTTCGAGATTTCGTGGGGGCAGTGATCTGGGGTTGCGCGGCCGCCGTTGCGGCCCTGCAGCTGAGCCTGCCCGGCCCGGCCCTGAGCGCCTTCCTGGGGGGCTTCCTGGGCCTGTTCCTGGCCGCCCGGCTGGACAGAACCCCTCTGCGCACCCCCTGGGGCGCCGCTCTGATTGCGCTGGCCACGCTGGCGCTGCAGCTCCTGGCCCGTCTCCCCGCCGGGCTCCCCTCCCTGGGAAGGCTGACCGGGGCTTCCAACCTGCTGCTCTTGACCGAAATCCTTTCCTGGTTCTGCTTGAGCCTTACCACGGTGGCCTTCTGGCACTTCCTGAGCCGGCGCATCCGCTTCTTCTCGGGCCTGGAGCTGGCCATCGTAGTGGGCATCCTGGCCAGTCCCTTTGCAGCCCACCGGGGCGGCTTCATCAACCGGCCCTACTTCCTGGTCGACCCGCTCTGGTCGCGAGGCTACGACCCGGTGCCGGTGCTGTTCGCCCTGGGGGCCCTGGCGGCCACCGCGGGCGCCCTGGTCACCCTGGGTCGCAGCTCGCGGCGGGGGCACATGCTCGACGCCCTGCTCATCCCCTTGCTCCTTCTCCTGATCTTCGCGCTCTTGCCATCGCGGGCTCTGCGGGACTGGTTCCCGGACAAGGCCGAGTCCATGGGCCTTACCGGCAAGCCTCGCGAAGGGGGAAAAGGCAAAGGCAACGAGCGACCCCAGAACGAGATGGAGCTCGAGGACAACCACGAGCAGTCCCACTCCCCTACCCCCGTCGCCGTGGTCTTGCTGCAAGACGACTATACCCCCCCTTCGGGCGCCTACTACTTCCGCCAGACCGCCTTCTCGGTCTACAACGGACGGCGACTGGTGGCCGACCTGGTGGGCCAGGGCGACAAAGACATCCCCATCGGCTTTCCGGCGCCCGGCCTGGAGACCAGCCTGCCCGGCCGGCCCGCCAGCCAGGTTCCCACCCGCAAGCTGAAGACCACCGTGGCCCTGATCTCCAGCCACACCCGGCCCATCGGCCTGATCACCCCCGAACGCTTCATCTCCCAGAGCAATCCCAACCCCGAGCAGTTCTGGAAGGCCTACGAGGTGGAGTCGGAGGTCTTGCTGGGAGACGAGATGATGCTGCTCGGGCGGCCGGCCGGCGAGAGCGGCTGGAGCCCCGAGTTATGGAAGCAGTACACCGAAGTCCCGCCCGACCCGCGCTACAAAGAGCTGGCCGACGAGGTGTGCGAGCGGCTGCGACCCGAGCTACGCCGCGATCCCTATGCCCAGGCCCTGGCGGTGCGATTCTTCCTGGAGAAGGAAGGCATCTACTCGCTGCGATCGCGGCACATGCACGCGGCCGAGCCGGTGGCCGACTTCCTCTTCGGCGACAAGACCGGCTACTGCGTCCACTTCGCCCACGCCGCCGTTTACCTGATGCGCTCGCAAGGGGTCCCGGCCCGGGTGGGGGCGGGCTACTACTCGGATGCGCGCAACCGAGGGCGAGGCTCGAGCATCCTGATCCGCAGTGGTGAGGCCCACGCCTGGCCGGAGATCTACCTGCAGGGGGTGGGCTGGGTGGTGGTGGACATCTCCCCCGAGCGCTCGCTGGTGCCCGAGATGTCCAGCCCCGACCCCGAGTTGCAGCGCATGCTCGGACAGATGGCCCGCAACGAGAAAGACGAGCTGCGGGGCGAGCGCAAGAACCTGCGCGAGATGCTGCTCCGCTTCCTCCTGCTCGCCTTGAAAGTTCTCCTGCTGGCCGCCCTGGTGACCATGCTGGGGCTGGGGGCCTGGAAGGTGTGGCGTCGGCTGGCCTTCCACTATGGCCCCGAGTCGCGAGCTCTGGGCCGGGCCTACCGGGCGGCCCTGGACGCCCTCAGCGACGTGGGCATCCGCCGCCAGTACGGGCAGGGACGGCTGGACTTTGCCCGCGAGCAGCAAGAACGATTCCCGGAGCTGCTCGAGCTGACCCGCATGCACCTCGACCGGGTCATGGGCCCGCCGGGCACGCCGCCCGCCACCCGCTCCGAGGCAGTCCGTCGCTATCGCGAGCTAACCCGCTCGATCCGCTCCCAGGTCAAGCCGGCCCGCCGGCTGCTGGGTGCCCTCAACCCCTTCAGCTGGCTGCTGGTCAAATGAGAAAGGACCCCCTGTGACTGCAAACCCTACCCGAGAACAGGCTCTGGAGAACGCCTCCCAGGTCATCGAGCGGCTGCGAAAACGCTGCCAGCACGCTATTCGAGGCCGAGAAGACGTGATCGACCTCTTGCTCATCGCGCTCATGGCCGATGGTCACGTGCTGCTCGAAGATTACCCCGGCTCGGGCAAGACCACGCTGGCCAAGACGCTGGGCGACTCCATCATCGACGACAACCCCCAGGAAAAGATCGCCGCCTTCCGCCGCATCCAGTTCACCCCCGACCTCTTGCCCTCGGACATCACGGGTGTCTCGGTCTTCGAGCCCGACAAGGGCACCTTCGAGTTCCGTCCCGGACCCATCTTCGCCCACGTAGTGGTAGGCGACGAGATCAACCGCACCTCACCCAAGGTGCAGGCGGCCATGCTCGAAGCCATGGCCGAGAAACAGGTCACCGTGGACAACGTTTCCCACCAGCTCGACGACCTCTTTTTCGTGATCGCCACCCAGAACCCGCGCGACCAGGCCGGCACCTATCCCCTGCCCGTGGCCCAGCTCGACCGCTTCCTGTTCAAGATCCGCATGGTCGACATCGAGCGCTCGGCCGAGATCGATGTGCTCGCAAGCTACAAGAAGCGGCGCGCCGAGTCGACCGAGGAGCTGCCCCGGGTCACTCGCAGTCAGGTGATGGAGGCCCGCCGGGCCATCGACGAGCACGTGCACATCCATCCTGAGGTGCACACCTGCCTGGTGGACATCGCCCGCAACCTGCGAAAATCTCCCCAGGTCATGCAGGGAGTCTCCACCCGCAGCCTGGTGTTGCTGCTGCCGGCCGTGCAGGCGGAAGCTCTGATGCGCAAGCGCAACTACGTGCTGCCGGAAGACATCGAGAGGCTGGCGCCCCACGTCTTCACCCACCGCATGGAGCTGGCCCCGGGGGCCGAGGACCCCCACCGCCTCATCAAGGAATGCGCCAAACCAGCCCTGGAAGCGCTCAGCCGGCAGGCACTCAAGTCGTGAAGCTGCGCCTTCTGCTGCTGGCGGCCCTGCTGCTCCTGGCTCCGGCCATGGCTCAGAGCGAGCTTGACGAAGGCTCAGTGGGGATGGAAGCCCGCGCGGCCCTGGAATCAGACAACCTGATCAAGCTACGCGAGAAAGCTCGCGAAATCTTGATCCAGCACCCCGATTCGGTGGCCGGGCACTTCTTCATGGGCTACTCCCTGCACCGCTCCGAGGGCGACTTGCCGCGCTCGCGCTACCACCTGGTCAAAGCCCGACAGCTGTTCGAAAGGCGCTATGGCAAGCTGCCCGGCCCTCAGGCGTTCGGCTGGCTCGAGCGCATCCTGAGCGAGCTGGCCGGAGTCTCTGGCGAGATGGATCTCTACGCCGAGCAGATCGAGGTCATGGAAGCCTATAACGCCATGTACCGGAGCCTGATGAACGGGGATCCCCCCATCGTGGTCGAGTTCGCCTGGCCTCTGATGAAGCTCGGCAGAGAAGAGGAGGCCCGCCAGAAGATCAAGCAGTCGCTCGAGAATGGCGGGATGTTCTCGCGCTCGGTGGCTCTCAACACTCTCGGCGCCATCGAGATGGAGACGGGCAGCAGTCGCAAGTCCTATGAAGTCTTCAAGATGCTGCTCAAGGAGGTGGGGCCCTTCGGGGGCTGCACCTTCCTTCGCAACGGTGGCGAGGCAGCCTGCATGGTGGGCGACTTCGCCCAGGCCGAGCGTTACTATCTGCAGGCCACCGAGTTCTTCGAGCCGGAGGGCTACTCCAACCCCTGGTGGGACCTGGCCAACCTCTACACCGCCGAGGCCCGCTTTCCCGAGGCGGTGCAGGCGGTTCAGAACATGTACCTGTGGTCTTCGCGCATGGAGTCGTTTCTGGCCCAGCAAGACTATGCCGAGCAGCAGCAGGCCACGGCCGAGCTTCTCTTGCAGCTCGGTTACAGCGAGCAGGCGATGCTCTCGGCCGGCCGGGCCGTGCGCCGGCCCGACCGCCAGGGGGGCAACTCCAACCAGCGTGATCAGTGGGAGGCGGGGAACCTGATCCTGTACCGCGCCACCCTGCTCAACCGCGATCAGTCCATCCGCGAGGAGATGTCCTGGAGCCACGGGCGCCGCTGGTGGGATCTCTACCTCTCGCGCCAGAGCCTGGGCTACCTGGCCTGGTCGGCAGGGCGCCGGGCGGTCGCCGTGGCCGCCGCCAACGACCGGGTGGTCAAGAGCCTGCGCGTCTTTTCGGCCGGGACGATCATGATGGCCGACTGGCACCGGCCCGATCTGGTGGAGCTGTATGGCCCCGGGGTGGTGGCCGCCGGCCTGGACGAGCTGCGCCAGGGCAGGTTCGATGATCTGGACCATCAGGAGCCCTACCTGAAGGTGCTGGAGGCCGAGGTCAACGCCCTGACCGGCAATCCGGCCCGGGCCCTGGAGCTGATCGACCTGGCCCTGCAGAAGCTCCCCGAGGCCGAGTCGCTGGTGCGCTCCCGGGCCATGGCTCGGGCCGCCCAGATGGAAGAGGCTCGCGGCGATATGCCCAGGGCTCTCTCGCGCTACCAGCAGGTGCTGGAGACCGCCCCGGCCATGCTGCGCTTGCTCCGGCTGCGCCTGCCGGTGCGCATCGAAGGAGCTACCGGGCTGCTGGCCCGGGTCCGCCGCCAGCTGCTCAGCTCGCCCCGCTTCCGCGAGGACGAGGACGGACTGCGCCTGTCGCTCTCGGGCGGGGAAGGTGCCCTCAGCGCCCGGCTGCTGGGCCCGGACGGCTCGGTGGTCAGCCAGGCCGAAGGCAAGACCGTGGACGAGCTGGTGGAGGCCATCCACCGCCAGACCTTCTCGCCCAGGGTCAACCTGAGCCAGGCTGACCTGAACTCACTGGACGGCTCCAACATCACCGGCACGGTGCAGAGCACCAACGTGCAACAGCTGTTCAAGCAGCCCTGAATGCGGCCCCATGGCACGAATCCGCCTCGCCTACGCCCTGGCTTTCCTGCTCTTGCTGGCGGTCGAGGTGGCCATCGCCCTGTTCGTCCGTGACCGGCTCGTCCGCCCGCTGGTCGGCGACATGCTGGTGGTTATCCTGCTCTACTGCCTGCTCCAGGCGGTCTTTCTGGTCCGGCCCGCGGCCGGGGCGCTGGGAGTATTTGCCTTCGCCTGCCTGATCGAAGGTCTGCAGGCCGTGAATTACGCCGCCTGGCTGGGGGTGGACCACATCGGCTGGGCGCGGGTCATGCTGGGAACGACCTTCTCCTGGATGGACCTGGTGGCCTATGCGGTGGGCTGCGCGCTGGTGCGTTTGGACCCTCGCTGGAGGTGAGCGATCTGGCTCTGAGGATCAGCTTTCTGGCTCAGGGAGCAACCTGGCAACCACTCGATTCTCGATATCGAGCAGCTCGTCTCGTTCGATCATGGTGCACCTCTCTCGCGACACGGGGGTTCAACTCCTCCCTGAGAGCCGCTGCTCTGGCGGGCCAGGCCCGGCCGGTAGGGAACCTCACGAAGGGGGAGCGCCGGCTTCACAGAATGCTCGCCCAAAAAGAAGGTTGCATTCCATGGAGCTGACCCCCGAGCTGAGAGAATTCCTTGATCGGGCCAATTTTGCCCACCTGTGTACCCTGCGCGCCGACGGCGGGCCCAAATCCGACCCGGTCTGGATCGGCCGGGAAGGAGACCGGCTGCTGGTGGGCACGGGCGAGGCCACCCCCAAGTGCCAGAACACCTACCGTGACCCCCGCGTGGCCATCTCGGTGGTGGACATGCAAAACCCTTACGAGGTTCTCCAGATGCGAGGTCGGGTGGTGGAGCATCGCAACGACTCCGACCTGGTCCTCATGGATGCCATCGCCGTCAAGTATACCGGCCAGCCCTTTCCCTGGCGCAGCCCCGAGGGGCGGATCGCGCTGGTGATCGAGATCGAGCACGCCCGTCTGAACAGGCTGCCCTTTCAGCACAACCCGCAGAAGGCCTGATCAAGAGGTCCGGAAGGCCGGTCGCGGAAGCACCCCTCATGCTTGCCCTGCTCATTCTCTTTCTCCTGGCTCTCTGGCTCTTCGTGCGATGGTCACGTCGCTGGGGGGCGACCGACGAGGAGGTCCACCAGGCCATGCCTGGCGACGAGTATGTCATGGATCGCTCCGAGCGGCGGGTCGTGATGACCCGGGCCATCAACCTTTCCGCCGAGCCTCAGATCGTGTGGCCCTGGCTTGCCCAGCTCGGACGAGGAGCGGGCTACTACAGCTTTGATCTGCTCGACAATGGCGGCAAGGCTTCGGCCCGACACATCGTGGGTTGGATCCCCCCTCCCCGGCTGGGGGATGCAGCGGCCATCGGGTATCTTCGCCATCTCGAGCCTGAACGCGCCCTGGTGTGGTGGGTGAAGGGGCTGACCTGGATGGGAGCTAGCGCGCGGATGGTGATCGATATCCGACTCTCTCCGACGCCCGCCGGATCACGCCTGGTCATCCGAATGACCGGCCAGGCAGCCGGCTTCATGGCCGCTCCAGCTCTGGCTCTCTTCCAGCTCATCGACGGCATCATGGCCATTCGCCAGCTGCTCGGCATCAAGCAGAGGGTCGAGCGCTACGGCGCGCGCACCAGCGACCCGGAGAGACCCGAAACCGGAGAGCGGGATCAGTACCAGCTTTTCGAGACCATCTTTGCTTGCGGAGAGCGTTGCGGAGTGGCGGGTAAAGAGGACGCCGCTCGCTGGCGGCAGGCGGCTTTAGAGGATGGAGTGCTCTGATGCGCGACCTCCTGCCTCAGAGAGATGCAGCGGTTCGCTGCGCTCGGGCATGAGAACCGACCTCGCCGAGGCCCGTCGCCTCCTGCACCGGGCCCGGCGCATTACGGTCTTGACCGGGGCCGGGGTTTCAGCTGAAAGCGGCGTGCCCACCTTTCGAGGGGAGCAGGGGCTCTGGAAGACCTATCGCCCGGAAGAGCTGGCCAATGCCGATGCCTTCGAAGCCAACCCCGAGCTGGTCTGGGAGTGGTACCGGTGGCGCCAGGGCGTCATCGCCGGGTGCGAGCCCAACACCGCCCACCGGGCGCCCGTCGAGCTCGAGCGATGCTCGAGCAGTTTCACGCTGCTCACCCAGAACATCGACGGTCTGCACCAGAAAGCCGGCAGCCTGAACGTGGAGGAGCTGCACGGAAGCCTCTGGCGCGCTCGCTGTACTCGGGAGGGAAAGACGCGCGAGGATACCGGGCAGCTCAGGTGCGAGTGTGGAGCCTGGCTGAGGCCACACGTCGTCTGGTTTGGCGAGCCTTTGGACTCGATGATGGTGGCGCTTTCCTTTCACGCCGCCAAGCGCAGCGAGGCATTCCTGGTGGTGGGAACCTCCGGCCTGGTCGCGCCTGCAAACAGGCTACCCCGTGTGGCGGCCGACTACGGGGCCACGGTCATCGAGATCAACACCGAGCCAACTCCCCTGTCCTCGGCCGCGGACTTCTTCCTGGCCGGGCCGGCGGGCGAGCTGCTCCCGAAGCTGGTGGCCAGAGATGCCTGAGGGAGCCTCGTCTGGCATTCTCAGCCTGCCGGTCAGCGAAAGACCGACTCGGAAAGGCCTGGTCAGCGCCACGCACAGGCGTTGGCAGACCCGGCGGAGCCGGCAAGGTGGCTTACCAGATCGTTTTGGGATAAAAGGCGGCAATAGTCGCGTCGCTACTCACCAGGGGAGCATCCGGCAGAACCGCTAACGCTACGATGGTTCGGTCGGCCGGGTCGCGATTGCTCCATTGCAGCTCCAGATCCGCATCGTAGGTCTCCCCGGCAGGCGATGTCCCTCAGGGGGCAGAGTCGCGCTCTCCCAGCCTTCCGGAGGCCGCATCCAGGCCCAGCAGGGCTTTGAGATACTCTCCCTGGACTTCCAGGCGACGAAGCTCCGCCTCGGCGGTGGCGCGCTCGCGCTGGTTCACGAGAAAGACCGTGCTGTCGCCCATGGAGAAGCGATAGCGCTCTCCCTCCTCGACTCGGCGGGCCAGCTCGAGCTCACGCTCGGCGGCCAGAAATCGCTGATAGGCCGCCCTGACCGCTGACAGGGCATCCTCCACCTCCAGCAGAACCTTGCGCGTCTGCAGCAGGGTCTTGAGATCAAGGTCCTGGATCTTGAGCCGGGCCAGCTGAAGCTTTCCGTCCGCCTCCCGGGTCTGAAGGGGAATCACCAGCTCCAGGCCCCCCTTGAAGACCGGTCCCACCCCCTGATTGCCGACGTCCACGCCCGGGCTGACGTAGAGGTTGAGAGCGGGACGCTGGTTGTTCTCGGCCAGTCGCTCATCCAGCCAGACGATCTCGCGCTGCACCTTCAGGCCTCGAAACTCAGGCCGGAGCTGCATGGCGTTTTCCCGGGCCCGGGCCGCCTCCTGAAGGGAAAGCGGGCGCGGAGCTTCCAGCGGCGGGGCCTGCTCGCGGCCGGGCGGCTGCTCGTTCTGCCAGAGGAAGAAGGCCAGCTTCAAGCTGGTGCTCTCGCTCAGGCGCTGAAAGCGTGTCAGCAGGCCGCGCCGACGTTCGAGCTCCTGCTCGGTCTCAGCCACGTCGATGGGGGCAAGGTCCCCCGCCTCGGCCCGCTGGCGGACGACCGCCAGGCGCTCGTCCACCAGGTCGAGCAGGCGCTGGTTGACGTCCACCATCTGCCAGGCGCTGACCCAGTCCCAGTAGGACTCTCCAGCCGAGCGCAACAGGCTCAGACGCACCAGCTCGCGGTCGGCCTCGGCCAGGGGAAGGCCGAGCTGGGCTTGCTGCCAGGCAATGGATTTCTCGTTGATCTCAAAGCCCTGAAGCAGGGGCACCCTGGCCTCCAAAAAGTAGGTCCCACCCTCTCCGGTCAAGCTGGCCGGGGACTTCACGTCCCCCCGGTTGAGATCCATCCCGGCTCCCAGCTTGATGCCCGAGGGCGTGGTCCAGAAGACCTCCAAGCCATTGGAGTAGGCTTCCTTGGCCTTGCCGGGATCGCTGGAGCTGTTGTAACGCTGATAGCCGCTGCTCAGGGCCAGGGCCGGGTCAAAGGCACCTTCCTTCTCAGTCACCCGGGCGCGAGCCATCGCGAGCGCCAGGTCGGCCTGGCGCAGCACCGGATGGTGGGTCTCGACCTGCTCGAGCAGGTCCTGCAGAGTCAGCGGCTGAGCCCCCGCGGCCAGCTGCAACCAGAGCAGCAAGGCCACCAGCAACAGGCTCCTCACTTGGCGCTCCTCTTGGGCTCGGCCGGCACCTTGCCCGAGCTCTTCTGATCGTTCGGAAAGTCGGGCGGGAAGGCGTTCCAGCGCCTCCAGATCTCATAGTACAGCGGCACGGTATCGAGCATGACCCAGCCGCTGGCCGCGCTGCCCACCCGCAAGATTTCCCCATCAGGCCAGGGCTCGTCTCGACCGGAGGCGATGAGGCTCTCATCCGGGCGAACCAGCAGGCGGTAGCGTCCGCTCCCATCATCCAGCGCGTCGACCACTGCGATCTGGCCGGCGAAGGTCCCCACCGTGGCCGAGGGCCAGCCCGAGAACTGGAGGGCCGGAAAGCCCGCAAAGACCAGGCGCACAGGGCGACCGGGAGCAACCAGCGGCGCATCGTCCTGGGAAACGAAGAGCTCCACCGCCTGATCGCGGGTCTCAGGGACAACCGTGGCCAGCACGTCCCCGGGCTTGACCGTCTCGCCCCGGCCGACCTTGAGAAGCCTCACCACCCGACCATCCGAGGGGGCCAGCACCCTTTGCTGACGGTTGCGGGCCTTCAGATTCCCCAGGTCGATCTCCAGCTTGCGCAGATCGCTGTCGATGGAGGCGATGGTTTCGCGCACCGAGTTGAGGTTGGCTTCCACGCCGGCCATGGCGGCCGAGGTATCAGCCAGCACTTTGCTCACGTCCAGACCGGCCGCCTGGCGATCCTTCTCGGCCAGGTCCAGCCCCGCCCGGGCTCGCTCCACCTCGGTTGCCGTGCGCACAGCCTCCAACTGGGCCAGCTCGAGATCGCGGGTGGAGCGCAACCCACGGCGATGAAGATCTTCCAGGCGCTCGAGGTTCAGCTGAGCCGTCTGCCCTGCCTGAGCCGCCGCCCGCAGAGACTGCTGGGCGGCCAGCATCAGGTCCTCGGTTTGCCGGTTGCGCACCGAGGCCATCGGAAGGGAAGCCTCCTGCGAGCGAAGCATGGCTTCCAGTTGCCTGGCCAGCGCCCTCTCCCGGCTCTCGGCCGCCTGGCGTCGGCGCAGCAGGGCCTGACGCTGATCTCGCATCAGGCTTGCCTGGGCGGGGTCGAGGAACTTGGAGTCGACATCCTCGAGCTCGAGCAGCAACTGACCCTCACGGACCGCTTGACCCTCGAGCACCTTCCAGCTGACCACCCGGCCAGGAATCTGAGCCTCCACCGTCTGGGGGCGGCTCATGGGGTGAAAGACGGTGACCTTGCCGACTCCCTTGACCGATTGCTGCCAGGGCGTGTAGATCAAGAGGGTCACGACCAGAGCCAGCAAGAGCAGGAGCAGCAGGGCCAGCAGGCAGCCCAGGCGAGGACTCTTGACCATCCGCAGGCTCAACGGCTCCATCAGTCCTCCCTCCAGCGGGCGGTCAGCTCAGGGTGCAGTTGGGCGAGCAGGCCGTCGCTCTGGTTGATCAACTCCTCGAACCCGCCCTCCTGCCCGATCTGTCCGGCCTCCAGCACGTACAGCCGGTCGGAAACCATCATCGACCACGGCTCGTGGGTGACGTTGAGCACGGTCCAGCGGTTCTTCTGCGGGTCCATGGCCTGGAGAATGGCCATCCGATCGCGCTCGTCGATGGAAGTGAGAGCTTCATCGAGCAACAGCAGGGCCGGGCGGCCCACCACGGCTCGAGCAAGCAAGACCTTCTGGCGCATACCCCGGGACAGATTGCGCCCCTCGCTGACCAGGCACGTCTTGAGCCCATCTCGGGTAAGTGCCAGGTCGCGATCGAGCCTGGTCAGCTCGAGGGCCCAGAGAAGGTCCACCTGGTCAAGCTCGCGACCCACCAGGATGTTCTCTTCCACGGTGCCTTCGAACAGGTCCTGGGTCTGGCCCACCAGCACGGCGACCCGACGAAGACTGGAAAGACAGGCATCGCGCACATCCACTCCCTGGACCAGCAGCAGGCCCTGGCTCGGCTCGAGCAAGCCTGCGATCAGCTCGAGCATAGTGGACTTACCCGACCCGTTGGGTCCAACCAGGCTGACGAACAGGCCGCGCTCGAGCCTCAAGCTGACATTGCGCAGCGAGAACCCCTCTGCGTAATGGTAGGCCACCTGCCGGCACTCGAGCACCGGGCCATCGAACGTCGCCAGGACAGGCTTGCCATCGGTTCGCTCGAGGGGAAGCTCCTCGATGACGCTCAGCTTGTCCAGGGCCGTCAGCAGGTCGTAAAGCGAGGGCAGGGAGTAGACGATCTTCTCGAACGCCTTGAGGCAGCTCAGCACCACCAGCTCGGCCGCCACCAGCTGGCCGAGGGTCAGTCCGCGGTGGATGACCAGCCAGCCGCCCAGCCCGAGAATGCCGGCGCTGCCCAGCGTGTAGACGGCGTAATGGGCGGCCCACTGCCGCAGGAGAACGAAAAAGTGGCGGCGCCGCTCCCGGATGTAGTCGACCACCAGACGGTCGGCCTGGCGCTCGGCCAGCGGGCTGCCGGGAGCCATCTTGAAGGCCAGCTGGCAGCGCCCCAGCTCCTCCAGCCAGCCGGCCACCTTGTATTTTCGGGCCGAGGTTCGAATGCTGCTGGAAAGGCCACCAAAGCCCAGCAGGAAGACGAGCAGCATCCCGATCACCAGGGCCACCCCATAGAGCAAGAGATAGGGATGATAGAAGGCCAGCAGCACAAGACCCACCAGCACTTGCAGCATCGCCTGGGGGCAATCGAGCAAGATCTTGGAAGCCGCCTTCTGGAGCGTCAGCACATCAAAGAACCTGTTGAGCAGCTCGGCTGGATTGGTGCGCTGGAAAGTCAACAGGCTGGCGTAGGGCAGACGCTGGCTCAGGCGCAAGGTGGTGCGCGCCAGCACCCTCTGCTTGAGCAACTCGACCAGGGCGAGCTGGAGCATTCCCAGCAGGCTGGCCAGAGCCAGCCCCAGGAAGAGAAGCGCTGTCAAAACGACCACGGGCTGCAAGAACATGCCGGCAGCGATACTGTTGATGAGCGCCTGGGCAGCCAGGGGGGTGGCCAGGACCAGCAGAGCGCTGACCAGGTTGTAGCTGAGCAGCACCGACAGGTCGAAGAAATCGAGCCTTATCAGGCGAAACAGTCGCACCCACGGCGAGGTGGCAGAGTGGTTGCTCATTGGTGCATTATTTATAACATATGCACACCGATTAGTAAATGGACTTCATCATGTCTTCATCTTGAGCCAGACAGATCTTCATCGACGACTGTTATACTCGAAGGCAGAAGCCTGGTCTAAAGTGCAAGGCGGACTTGCACTTTACATCGCGCTGGAACGCAGTTCCGGCGCGTTCGTCAGACTGTGCTAATGTGCAAAACCAAAGTGCGAGCACATTAGAGGCAGGCCACTGCACCAGCCAGCTCACGATGGTTCGGAAATGCCGATTCGCTTGCCCGTCGGGCAACCCCGTCTCCCCCGACGGTTCCCGAGGGGCTTTTTTTCGACCTCGGCCCGAGCCGGATCCACGGTCACCGCGAGCATGAGGGCCAGCGAGGCCACGTTCACCTTCGAGGGACGCGCCGGCCAGAACGCCCGGGCGCACACGGCAAGCCAGGGGCAACGAGCAGGAACGACGGAAGTGCCAGGTTGATCCACTTCATCTTTCCGTCCTCCAGCGAGAACCCGGCCAACGGGGTACCCGAGCGGCATGGAAAGGTTGAGCCTCCCGCCCCCACGAACCTCCCAGGACAGACTTGTCCGGGAGCAGAGCACATGAGCAACGCGGTCGTCGCTGACGCCATCCACTACGAGAACGGAGAGCTGGTCTTCCTCTCTCCCGTGGCGTTCGTACCCGGCTACCTCGAGCCGCTGGTGCTGCATCTTTGCGACGGCACGACCCGCGCGGTGCGAGTGCGCATCAAGACCTGCCGCAGCCTGGACGACGGGCGCTTCCTGGGTGTGGGCTCGGTGCTCGAGGGCCTGGAGATGAAAGAGAAGCTGCCCGAGCCCGGAGAGGGCCCCGAAGCCCTGCGCCAGACCACCCGCGTACCCTACAAGGCGGGGGTGGCTTCTCCCGCCCTGCCGAACTTCAAGGCCGTAACGCTCGACTGCAGCCTGAGCGGGTTACAGCTCCAGACCGAGGGCCCCCTGCCGGTGGGACAGGTGCTGCTGCTGAGCCTGAACCTGTCCGAGTCGGGCCCCCCCGTGCCCTGCCAGGCACGGGTGGCCTGGTGCCGGCATCACGCCGAGGATGGCAAGTACCGCGCCGGCCTCGAGTTCGTCCAGCCGGTGGTGGAGATGGAGCTGGCCCTGCGCGAGGCCGCTTCAGATCAGACCGCCACCCACCAGCAACCCTCCAACCTGCAGGCTCAGCTGAGCCATCTGCCCCACCTCAAGACCCATCCCGTGGGCGAGAAGCTCACTCCTCTTGCGGGCGAGATCCAGAGCTGCAGCATGCAAGATCGCACCCTCAAGGTCGAGGTTTTGCTGGCCAGCGGACAAATCCACGTCGTAACCATCGACTACACCCGCTCGGTGCGCGACAACCGCGACCAGCTCGGCTCGCTCATAGCCGACCTGGGCTACACCGAGACGCCGGGGGGCGCTCGCTACCGGTTGCTCACTCCCAAGCGGGAGCCAGCCATGGACATCGAGGCCGCGCCGCGCAGCGAGCTTCGCCAGCCCGGTCGCAAGGTGAGCCTCAGCTGAAGCACCCGGGTCAACCCTTTTAAAAAGCCTCCCTCGATCCGAGGCGGACCGAGGGAGGCTTCGCCGTTTACGGAACGGCCACGTCGTTCCAGGGCTCTGGAGGCCTCTGCCCGGTATCGCTCGAGGGGAACTCGAAGGTCCGGTCGCGACCGGCGAACGATTCTTGCTGGCCCGGGACGACGACGTTCCGGTGCTCGGCAAAGACGCTCACGAGGTAGAACCCGGTGGGCAGGGGCGGGGCCGGGAACTGGGCCAGGAAGATGCCCCCTCCCTGAGGTTGGAAAGTGTGGAACTGTCCTCCGAAGATGACTCCGGCCTGGCCGGTCAGGTCGGGGAACAGCCCCTCGACCCGGATCAGGTCACCTGGAAGGATCGCGTCTCCGGGATGGAGCGGCCCGCCCGGCCCAAAGATGGTGATGTCACCGAAGGTGGGCAGAGGCGGGAAGGGCGGGGGAGGCGTGCCATCCGACACCGTCCCGGTCGTGGTCTGCGACACGGTCTGCTGGGTATGGATCAAAAAGTCCGACGGACCGGTTTGCTGAAGTCGCATGTGCACATTACGCGTCTCGGTCTGGGCGATGGCCGGAGGCCCTGCCACCGACCGCGTCACGTCGATCTCGAAGAAGACATCGAAGAAGCTGTCAGCTGGAAAACCTCCGACCGTCAGCGAGCGAATGGGCGAGACCTGGATGGTGCCCGTCCCTCCGAGCCCGTTGATCTGTTGTACGTCCTGGCCGTTGTAATTGAAGCCGGGGATGTAGAGCGGGGTCAGGCCGGGCACGTCCCTGGCCTCCAGGAGGACGGCCCATCTTGTCAGAAATTCGAGGAACGGATCGTTGGGAGCGGGAGGACGGTCGTCAAAGCCGCCCTTCCTGCTTCCGCTGCTACGATCCACCTCGTTTCCGGCGCCCGGCTTGTCGAGGTAGTCGTCCTTCCAGGCCTGCATCTCGGGGTCGAGAACGGCGCCGGGAACATCGCCGATCAGCTCGCAGATCTTCTTGTCGATCTCGGCGTCGGTCACCTCAACGCCTTCCATGGCCTGCTCGAGCTCATCCAGAGTCAGCTCGCCGTCTTCTTTTGCCTTGGCGAGGGCTTCCTCGAGCTTCATGAGGACGCACTCGAGGTTGATTCCCAGACCGTTTGCGCGACTGTAGCTCGGCGTGGTGCCGGTCGAGGTGAGAATTCTCACCCTCTTGCCTGCCTGGCCGTTCCATTTGTCGAAGGCGGGGATGGCCAGACCGGCATAGCAGGTGTCGATGACCAGGTTGACATTGCCGGCGGTGACGTTCTGGTCGATCAGCTCGCAGAGCACTTCCCAGGTCAGAAAATCGGTGCCCATCTGGAAGGTTCCATCCTCCCCACCGTGGCTCGAGAGCACGAACAGGAACTTGTCATCCTCTCCCAGCCCCTCGCTTGCTTTGGCCAGAGCCTCCTCGAGATCAAAGCCGTCCTTGCGATCTCCTTCATCGTCGTCGAGAGAGTCGAAGTCGTCGGGATTTCCCCCCATTTTTTCGAACAGGTCACGACCTGCGTCCAGGTCGGCCTCGCGGCGTGCCTCGGTTGCCCCGGCTACGCCCAAACCGCCGATGCGGGGCCCGCCCGCCTCGCCGACGCCCTTCCAGAGCTCTTCCAGGGACCGGAGCTGAGAGAGCCCGGGCGAGAACCCGAGCGCTCTCCAGTCCTCGTGAGTGTAAACGAGATTCTGGGCTTTGGCCGACTCGAGCTCGAGCAGTCGCCTGTCGCCGATCAGAGGGTCAAAGTCCACCACCTGCTCAACCAGCAGGCCATCGGCGGCCCGCAGATACAAGATGGAGCACGTGTGGCCGAGATTGGCGATCGGGTTGGGATCAACCCAGAAGAGATAGTAAGGCTGGTCGAGAGTGAAGGCGGTCTTGGGATCGTCGGCGTCGGTGACGGTGACCCCGTTCCCAAACGGCCCTCCGGGAGCGATATAGAGATTGAGCAACGGCTCAAGCCCGGTGCCGACGCGAACCTCGCCACGACCGGCGCGAGCCTGGATTCCCAGGAAAAGATTGAACACCCTGGCGATGGCGTCGTCTTCGGAATTGACCGGTCCCGTCCCCGGGCTCAGGATCGTTCCTGGCGGCACGGGGCCCGGCGCAAGGGGCACCACCGGCGGCCCCCCGACAATCGTTCCGTCCCCCCCGCAGCCGATCCAAAAAATGGCCAGGGCGCACAGGGCCCAATTCCGAAATCTCTTCACCTTCGAAGATCCCCCGTTCTTTTTTGTTAGCCCTCAGGGCACATTCTCTCGTCAATCGACCGGCAGACCGCTGGGTACCGTCGCAGGTGGCTCCGGCGGCCCCCTGGGATCGCTGAGCGCCACCAGGAAAGCCACCACCTCCTGGACCTCCGCGTCGCTCAAAGGATTGGGCCGAGCCAGGACGGGGTCCAGGTTGTCGAGCAAGCCGGCCGCCACCGCCTCGGCATTGTGAACCTGATCGCGCAACCTCGGATCGAGCTGCTCGCGATCATAGCTCTCAAGTGCCAGGGCCGGTTCTCCGAAGTGGCGCACCGCACCTTCTAAAGTCGTATAGCCCCCCGAATGCATCCAGGGCCCGGTCCGAGCAACATTTCGCAACGGCGCCGTGCGAAAGCGAAACCGGTCCGCCGCCGCCCCGGTTCGCTCGGCCAGGCCCAGATCGAGCGGGGCGCCGGCTCCCCTGCCCGGCCCCACCTGGGGCGCCCCCACATTGTGAAACTCAAAGTCGCTCAGAAGCCCACCGCGATGACATTCGGCGCAGCGGGCCCGACCGTAGAACAGGAGCGCTCCCCGTTTCTGGGCATCGCTCAGGGCGCCGTTGTCTCCCGCCAGATAGCGATCAAAGGGCGAGTCGAGCCTGGTGAGCTGGTCGATCTCGAAGGCTGCGATGGCGTTGGCCGCGTGCTGAAAGCCGATCTGGGCGGGCTGCAGGTCGGGATAGGCAGCCTGAAAGAGGCGGAGGTACTCGGGGTTGGCCCGCAGGCGGGCGGCCAGAGCCTCCCAGATTGCGACCAGGTCGTCGTCAGCGACCGCGGCAATCTCGTTGGTCGAGCCGTCCACGGCCCGATCGCCGGCCTGACCGCGCATCTCGTCGCGGGAAGTCACCGGAAACATCGCCTGAGCAGCCAGCGCGCTGGTCAGCCCGGGCGGGAGCTGGGCTCCGGCCGGAGTCTCAAGACCCTGGGCGGCATTCCCCCGAACCCGCCCGTCCCAGAACATCACCTCGGCGGCGCCGAGGCTGAAAACCGGGTTGGCGTTCCGAGGGATGAAGCTCTTGCCCACGCCCAACAGGCGACCGGGCCCCAATCCGGCGCCTCCGGTCCCGATGGGCAGGCTCAATCCGTCGCCGGTCTGAAAGCGCGGATGGTGGCAGGTCGCGCAGGCGATATCTTTGTTCCCGCCGAGCAGCCGGTCGAACATGAGGGCCTGGCCCAGAGCCACACGAGCGGGATCCTGAGCGGGCACGGTCACCTGGTCCAGGCCGGCCCCTGCCAGGACCAGGCGCAGCTGAGCATCCAGGTCGGGCGTCCCCAGATCGAAGACCACATTGCCGCCGCAAGCCATGCACAAGAGCAGGGCAAGAACGAGCCAGGAAGCTCTCATCCCAGGACTCTAGTGAAGTGCCACGATGGCCGTCTATGACAACCATCAAAAAAGATCCCGGGGTCGGGCCGGGCTGAGACACGACAGCCTTTCCCGGCTGAAATTCGGTTTTTGCCGAGCTCATGCGCACGCTCGGATCTTGCCAGGCCAAAGAGGCTGGGCTGTGCGCCCTCTCGAAGCCGCGCTTGTGGACCTGAGCACCTTCGAGCGCCTGGCTGCAACCCAGATCGACAGCCTCTATGGTTACGCCGCCCGACTGGCGCAAGACCGCGAGGCAGCAGCCGAGCTGGTGCAAGATTCGCTGGAGCGCGCCCTTCGCTACCGGGCCAAAATCAAGGAGGAGGCAGCCCTGAGGCCGCTTCTCTTTCGCATTCTGCAGAATCTTCACCGGGATCGTTGGAGAGCCAGCCAGCGCGAGCCCGAGCTGTACCCGCTCGAGGAGCCCGAGGAGTTTGCGGGCCCGGAGTGCATCGAGGCCGCTCTTTCCGAGGAGGTCGAGCAGGCGCTCGCTGAGTTGCACCACTCCTGGCGGGCCACGCTCTGGCTGATCGACGTGGAGGGGTTCAGTTACGAGGAGACCGCCCAGATCACCGAGGTGCCGGTCGGCACGGTGCGCTCGCGACTGAGCAGGGCCCGTCGGCTGATGGCCCGTCGACTGGCCGAATATGCCAGAAAGCGCGGCCTGGTGCGTGAGGTGACGCCGGCATGAGCATGGACAACCGGGAAGATCCGTGCCCCGGCCTGCAGGCGCTTCAGAGCCGTATGAAGGCGCTCCCGTCCCCACGCCCCCCGGCCGCCCTGAGAGCGGGCCTGGCCGAGCGCGTCCGCCGGGAGCGTCTCAAGATGGTTGTCCGCTCCGGTCTGGCGGCCGCCTGTCTGATGGTGCTTCTCGGGCTGCTGGCCTGGGCCCGATTTGACGAGGAAGCCCTGTTCGTGGGCGATCACCGGCACATGGTGGCGACCGGACTGGCCGACATCCGCACCCAGAATCCGGATGAGCTGGAGCGGTTTTTCTCCAGTCGCCTGCAGTTCGCGCCGAGCCTTCCTGACTGGGCTTGGGCCCAGCCCACCTCCGGCCGCCTGTGCCGCATTCGATCCCGGGTGATGGCCCGAATTCAGTACCGCTACGGTCCCCATGACCTTTCGCTGTTCGTCAGGCCCGCTCGCTCGCTGGCCCCGGAGCAGCTTCGCGAGCGCCACCTTCAGGGCTACCAGCTGCTTTCCTGGACGCGCGCAGGCCTGGAATACCTGCTGGTGGCTCCCGAGGAGGCGGGGAGCCTGCGGCCCCTGCTCGGCAAAGAAGCTCAGCCTGGCAATTGAGGCTCAGGGCACCGTCGATTGGATCTCGACGGCCGCGCCGTTCTTCAAGCTCTGGTTGCCCCGGACCACAACCTGCTCCTGGCCGGAGAGACCCTCGAGAATCTCGACCCACTCGGGCCCCTGAAAGCCGGTCCGGACGGAGAGCTTTTTGGCCTTGCCCGACTCCACGATGAACACGGCCGGACCCTTCCTCTCACGCAGGACCGCCTCGACCGGCAGGGCCAGCACATCGGAGCGCCTCTCCAACTCGACCGACGCATCCACCGCCATGCCCGGGCTCAAACGATGGCCCGGGTTGGACAGCTCGATCTCGACGGGCAGGGTGCGCGTGGCCACGTCCAGCGAATCGGTCGACCGGGTAATGGTTTGGCGGGTGGACTTCAGCGCCGGCCCGCTCAGGGTCACCCGGGTGATCCCCGCTCGCACGTGGGGCGCCTCGGTTTCAGGAATGGCCAGCTCAATCCGAACCCGGCTCAGATCGGCCAGCGTCAGCAGGGGCTGCTCGCCAGCCAGGGCGCCGGGGTCGACCCACCGCCTGGTCACGGTGCCGGCAAAAGGGGCTCGAATCTGGCTGTAAGCGTACATCTGGCGGCTCTGCTCAGCCTGCCGCGAACGCGCCTCGGCAGCGCTCTGCTGGGCCCGGGAGCGGGCCTTCTGAGCCTGCGCCATGGCGGTGGCAGCCTGGAGATTGCGCTGGGCCTCGCGACGCTCGGCCCGGGTGGCCTGAGCTTCCTGGCGGGCCGCTTCGAGGCGACTCTCAGCCTGGCGGAGCCTGCCGCGGGACTGATCCAGCTCCTGTTGAGCAACCAGACCCTCATCGCCCCGGGCGACCTGCTCCAGGCGCTGGTGGGCCTGTCTTTGAAGGGCGACCTCCTGGGCCAGCTCGTCTGCCGAGGCCAGAGAAGCCCCCTGCCGAGCCTCAAGACGCTCCAGGGCGGTCCGAGCGGCCTGAGCCCTGGCGGCCAGCCCCGCCGCCTCATCCTCATAGGCCAGGCCAAGCTGCTCCTCCTGGCTCTCCCGGGCTTGAGCCTCGAGGACCTGCTGCTCGACCTCCGGCAGCTCTACCGTGGCCAGGAGCTGATCCACCGCGACCCCGTCGCCGGGCTCGACCTCCACCGAGCGCACGTAACCGGCCAGTTTGGCTCGAAGCGAAGCCTCCTGGTAAGCCCTCACCTGCCCCACCAGCTGCAACGTGCGCGCCACGTCGCGTCGGGACGGGACCACCACGGTCACGCTGGTGGGTGGGACGGTTTCGATGGGTGGGCCATCGGCTCCCGGGGAGCAGCCGACGGTGACCAGGGCCAGGGCCAGAGAGACGGCAGCCAGACGCATTCAGGACTTCCTCCCGGGAATCTTGTGCAGATAGGTGTAAAGAATCGGCACCAGAAAAAGCTTCAAGAAAGTGGATGTCAGCAGCCCCCCGATCACGGCCCGGGCCATGGCGCTGTTCGGCTGGCTCGAGTCGAGCGCAACCGGGAGAAATCCGAGCAAAGCCGCCAGCGAGGTCATCAAGATAGGGCGAAGGCGGATGCTGCAGGCTTCATGGACGGCCGAAATGCGATCTCTGCCCTGAGCGACCAGGTTGTTGGCAAAGTCCACCATCAGGATGCTGTAGGCCACGGCCAGCCCCATCATCATGATGATCCCCATGAAAGACTGCACGTTCAGCGTCGTGCCCGTCGCAAGCAGGATGAGAGCCACCCCGATCCATCCGACCGGAGCCGAAAGCAAGACCACCAGCGGGTCGGCAAAGGAACGAAACTGAACCACCATCACCAGGTAGAGCAGAACGAGGGCCAGCGCCAGACCAAAGGAAAGGTTCGCGAAGCTCTCCTTCATCGACGAGACCTCACCCCGCAGGTAGACCGAATACCCCTCGGGCAATCCGGGCCTGGCTCGCTCGAGCAGCTTCTCGACCCGGGCGGCCACGCGTCCCACGTCGGTCCGATCCACGTTGGCGAAGACGTCGATCACACGGCGAATGTTCACATGATTGCTCTCCACGGCGGCCTGCTTCTGGCCCAGCGTCGCCAGGCTCCGCAAGGGGATGGCGCCCCGCGAGCGCGTGTCGGTGATGGGGATGTCCTGGAGCGTCTCCAGAGAGCGGATGTCCTCCTCGCGGTAGGTAGCTCCGATAAAGTAGTGATTGCCGTTTCTCTCGTCGATCCAGAAGGAGGGCAGGAAGGTCGTGCTGGAGTTCAGGGCGGTGATGATGTTCTGGACCACCGCCTCCTGCGTCAGCCCTACCGAGGCCGCGCGGAGTCGATCGACCTGGACATCGATCTGCGGATAGTCCAGTCTTTGCTGGATGCGAACGTCGACCGCTCCCGGAACCAGTCGGATGCGCTCGGTCAGAGCCTCGGCGATCTGCCGCGAGGTGGCCAGGCTCGGGCCCTCGACCTGAACGTTGATGGGAGACGGCAAGCCGAAGTTCAGAGCCGAGGAGACCAGGCCCCCGGTGCTCACCGAGATCTCCACACCGGGCAATCGCCGAGGGAGCTCTGCGCGGAGTCGGCGGGCCGCCTCCTGGGCCGTGATCTGGCGGCTCCTGGTCAACTGAGCCAGCAAGAAGGCATCATGGGGTCCTGAATTGGGCGTATAGGCGGCCGGCCAGTCATACAAAATCCCCACGTTGGCCACCACCATCTGGAGGTTGGGCTCCCCCACCACCTCGCGCACCACGGCCTCCGCCTGCTGAGCGAGCTCCTCGGTGAGCTGCATGCGAGTCCCGGAAGCTGCCCGCAACTGCACCATGAGCTGGCCGCTGTCGATTTGAGGAAAGAGCTCGGTCCCGAGCAGCGGGATCAGGGCCATGGAGGCCAGAAAAAGCAGAGAGATCAAGAGCAGCACCAGGGGCCGAGCCCGAAGCGACCGGCTCAGGGCTGCCTCATAAAGCTGCTGGAGGGGATGAAACAGCCTCTCTGCGAGAGGTGGAGCTGGCTTGTGCTCGAGAAACGTGGCGCAGGCTGGAACCACGGTCATGGACATCACATAGGAGGCTGCAATCGCCAGAATCACGGCCAGAGCCAGAGGAGTAAAAAGGAACATGCCGATTCCGGTCAGGAGTGTCACCGGGGCAAAGACCACGGCCAGGGTCAGGCTGGCCACCAGCACCGGGTCGGCAACCTCCATAGCTGCATCTTGGGCCGCCTCTGCCGGAGATTTGCCCATCCGCAGATGACGGGCCGTGTTCTCCAGTACCACGATCCCGTTGTCCATCAGGATACCGACCGCCAGGGCCAGCCCCCCGAGAGTCATGACGTTGAGGCTCTGCCCGGCCGCGTACAGGCCCAGGACCGAGCAGAGCAAAGACAGGGGCAGCGTGATCGTGATCACCAGCATGGCGCGCACGCTGCCCAGAAAAAGAAGCACCACCAGAGCGGCCAGGGCCGCTCCCAGAGCCCCTTCGAAGACCAGCCCCGAGATCGATTCACGGGCGTAGACCGACTGGTCGATCAGGACCTCGAGCTTGAGCTGCGCGCCGTTGGTGACACGCTGCTGGATGCCGGGGAGAGCCGAGCGGATGCCCTCCACGACCTGGATCGTGTTGGCGCCGGGCTGACGGTAGATCGGAATGTAGACGGCTCTCTTCCCGCCGATGCGCACGGCATTGGTCTGGATGGCGTAAGAGTCCCGGGCCTGGCCCACGTCCCGGACCAGGACCGCGCGGCCATCCTGATATCGCAGCGGGATGTCGTTGAGAGCGGAGATCTCCGGCACCATCGCATTGGAGGTCACCTGGTAGTTCAACCGACCCAGGTTGGCGTCCCCGGTGGGAATCAGGACGTTGTAGGAGCGAACCGCGTTGACCACGTCCATGGGCGACATTCCCAGGGCCTCGAGCTTGGCCCGCTCCACGTAGATCAGGATGCGCCGCAGGCGGCCCCCGTAGACGGCCGGAGCGATGACGCCGGGCGTGCCCGAGAGCAGGTTGCGCATCTCGAAGTAGGCCACATCGTAGAGCGAGGTCTCGTCCAGCGTCTCGCTGGAAACCGCCAGCAGGCAGAGCGGCTGTGAGGCGGTGGGGTCGAACGGCATGACCATGGGTGGGATCGTGCCGGGAGGAAGATAGTAAAGGTCCGACATCGCCAGCGAGGAGACCTGGGAGAGAGCCGCATTGGGGTCGATGTCGGAACGAAAGTAGTCGCGCACCACGCTGACGCCGGTCAGGGTTCGAGACTCCTGGCGGGAGATCCCCACCGCCTGACTCGTCCAGCGCTCCAGCCGATTGGTGATGTCTCGCTCCATGACCTCGGTGGGCATGCCAGGATAAAGGGTCAGGACCTGAACCGCCGGAGCTTGAAAAACGGGCAGCACATCCACCGGGATGCGCATCAGCACGGTCACGCCCAGCACGACGATGGCCAGGGCCCCCACCAGGACCAGATAAGGATTCTCGAACGTCATCCTGACCAGTCGCATGAGCTCACTCCCCCAACTTTCCGGCGGCGTGGAGCACTGTGGCGCGGGCCAGCCGTCGCTCGAGATCGACCCGAGCGGCTTGCGTCTGGGCACTCAAGAGGCCCTGCCTGGCCTGCTGGGCCTCCAGCAAAGTGCCCAGCCCGATCTCGTAACGCCGGTGGGCCAATCGCGCCGCGCTCGAGGCGGCCTGGAGCTGATCCTCCACAGTCGCGCCGATCTCCTCGAGCGACTCCAGCCAGAGCTCGGCGCTCCTCAGCTCCAGCGCAAGACTCCGGACCAGCTCCTCGCGCTGGGCCTGCAGCGCCTCCAGCCGGTGCTGTTGCTCGTCCACCTCGGCCTCCACTCGACCACCGGTGAAGAACGGCCAGGTGAGAGCCATGCCGACGGCATAGTTGTGGTTGCCGGTTTGCCCGTCAGCCACCCGAATCGCTCCTCCCGTCAACACGGCGCGAAGCACCGGGAGCCCCGCGGCGGCGGCCGCCCTGATGGCTTCTTGCTGGGCCTGGATGCGTCGGTCCAGGGCCTTGAGCTCGGGACGCTCCTCAACCGTCAGGGGAGCGAGCGGCTCCATCGAAGTCACCGGCTCCTGCAGTTGCTCGCCCAGCTCGGCTCGCCCGAGCAACTCGCCCAGGGAGGCTCGGGCCAGCTCCTCTTCTTGCCGGGCGCGGGTCAACTCGGCTCTGGCTTCGGCCACCTGCGATCGGGCCACCTCTTCGTCCAGCCGCGAGCTCAGCCCGGTCTGGTAGCGTTTCTGAGCCAGCTGTAGCAGCGATTGGCGCAGGACCAGCTCTGCGTCGGCCAGCTGCCTCAGCCGACCTGCCAGGAGCGAGCGATAGAAGCGACGATGGGTCTCCAGAATCAGGCGCGCGCGCTGAGCGTCGAGATCCTGGCCAGACGCCTGCTCGTCCCACCTGCGCGAGAGCACCTCGTGGGATCGGCGACCGAAGTCGACCAGCGTCTGACTCACCACGACGTCGGCTCCGAGGTTATTCACCAGAATAGAGTTGCTCAGTCCCGTGAAGCCGAGCCCGACCGCGGCAGCCGGCCCCTCCCGGGCCACAGCCTCCAGGCCGATCTGAGGCAAGAACTGGCTGGAGGCCTGGGCCGTGCGGGCCGCCGCTACCCGGCGCAAGGCCCCCAGACGGCTCAGGCTGGGGTGGGAGTTGACCACCTCCTTCACCGCCTGCTCGAGCGTCAGGCTCGGCGCGGCTGCAAGCGGGCAAGAGAGCATGGCCAGCACGAGCAGCAGAGTTCGCATCGATCGGTTCCACGAATTAGAGGCCCGGAAAGTTCCCGAATCAGGAGCGACCTTGCCGGTTTGGGTCAACAATCCAGAAGCGCAGCCGACACAGTTTTTCGGCTGCAAGAAGGCCTGGGGGCCTCAAGCCTGGGAGCCCGGCTTGCAGCCTGTCAACTCCTTGCAGCCGGTCGCCTCAATTGTCCCAGCTGTCGGTCAGAAAATGCGGCCGCTCAGGCCCGATCTCGACCGATAGCTGGCTGTCGAACTGTTTGCCATAGGCCGGCTCCAGGGCCCAGTCCAGCCAGCCCAGCCCGGTGTCCGCCACGCCGGGGCTATTGCGAGGCAGGTAGAGCGAGACCCGCGTGAATTCCGGTACGTAAAGCAAGTTCTTGCCCGTGACCGAGCCCGTCTCGGAGGTGGCCGCCCCCACCAGATACTCGGTGCTGCAAGACACGTTGCCCCGGGCCACCAGGAAGCCAACGGCCAGGGGCACGACCAGCCCGGAGGAGTTGACCCGCAGGTCGCCCCCCGAGTAGATCAGAACGCCCGTGCACTCGGCCAGCAGCGGCTTGACCGCACCGCCGTTGAGCAGACCCTCGATCTGATCGGCCACCGAGTCGAGGGCCATCTTGCCGCCCGAGCCGCCAAGCTTCTGGGCGTCGTCGGCCTCGGTGACCCATTTGGTCAACTCGGCCACGGCCGAGCCGGCAAAATCGCCCACCAGCGACATGGGAAAGCCGAGCTGGCTCTGAATCAGGGAGGTGACCACCTTGGACATCAGGTCGGCGATCATGTTCTTGCCCGCGTCCAGGGCGTAGTCCTTGACGTAGCCGATCACGTCCTCGGGCTTGGGCAGCACCGGCAGACTGAGGCTGCTCAGGCCGGCCAGGGCGGCCGGATCGACCTTGGGCAGCATGGGCACCACGCCCTTGCCCAGGATCCACCAGTCGGTGAAGGTGACGAAGTTCTCGCCCAGCACCAGGTTGAGCTGCACCTGGTAGATGGTGGCAATGGAGCTCAGCATCGGGTTGAGCACGTTCTTGGGGGTAGGGAGCGGCACGGCCATGGGGATGATGGCGGGGGGGAAAGGCCACTTCACGATCTGGAAGGTGGTGGCGTAGCGGGCAAAGTAGGGTTTGCGGCGGTGAAAGGGCCCGGCCGCCTTGGCCAGGTTGCCCGAGACCGTGGTCAGGGCTGTGCTGGCCTCGGCCAGAGCTGGCACAAGAGAAGCCAGCCCGTCCAGGGTCATGGCCGGGTAAACGCCGTAGGGGATGGTCACGGCGCCCTGCACGAGCAGCCCGGAGGTGACCGGGTGGACCTGGTTGACCGGTCCTGCGACCAGCACCGAGCCCGCCTCGGGCGAGCCAGCGCAGGTGAAGGCACCGCTCACCAGCACGGTGGCGCCCTCCTCCAGGCAAAGCCGGCCCTGGGGAGTCAACAGATCGTCGGAGGGGGCCACCAGCGGGCTGACCAGCGTCAGATCCCCGTTCACCGTCAGGCTGCCGCCCTTCTGGACCCACAGATCGCCGCGCACCGTCAGATTGCCGTCGAAGCGCAGAGCGCGGCCGGAGGGCACATTGAGGGTGGCCGGGCAGTCGAAGCTGCCATCGGTGATGTTGAAGGTGGTCTTGTTGTCCTTGGGGCCGAAATGCACCACCCGCACCTTGTGCAAGAACTGGTTGGCCAGGCCCTCGAAATCGCCCGTCACCAGGTCGCCCAGGATGCCCAGGATCTTCTCGAACACCTTGGAGTAGGCCCAGCCCATCTGGCCGTCCTCTCCCAGAGAGCCCTCCTCGGCGCGGGTGTCGGGGCCGTCGTCGTCGGGGTTGGAATTCTGGACGCCATGCTTGAGCTTGTCGGCGTTCTGCTCGCCGATCTCCTGGGCCTCGTCCACCAGACCTGCCATCTGAGCTTTCAGGACAGCCAGGAGTTGAACGGCAGCATCCCGCTCGAGCCCGGGGCCCAGGGTGGGGATCTTGGCCTCCAGCTCCTCGATCTCTTTTTGCTTGGCGGCCATCTTGTCGGTGATCTCTTTAAGTTTGTCGTTCTGAGCGTTGAGCTCGTCAGCCGAGCCGCTGACGGCGCCATCGGGCGGATAGGGCATGTGCAGCCAGATATTGGTCACGATGCCCAGCTCGTTGCCACCCGGAATCATGGGAAACGGAAACTCGAGCGACTGGCGCAGGCTCAGAGCCGAGCCGAAGATGGACTCGAAGCTCTTGCTGCCGGTGATAAGGTCCCAGATGTCGTCCAGGCCGGGCAGCGAGCCTTTGATCGAGTCGGTCTTGTTCTGGCCGCGTACCGAGAGCACCGAGTAGGCATTCTGAATCTGCTCACCCAGGGCCACATTGTAGTCCTTGCCTTTGCGGCGAGTGTGGGGCAGGTAGCCCTGGTAGGCCACCACGCTGCCCTGCTCGAGGTCGAGCGGGCCGGCCTTGAGGTAGACTTCGCCATAGTGGACCGTCTTGGCGGAGAGCCCCGTGCCGGCCCCCAGTCTCACGGGCACGGCCGAGAACATGGTGCGCGCGTCCTTGCCCACCGTTTCGGGGAAGGTGGGGTTGGACCAGCCCGCAGCGCTTTCCAGCGAGATGGCCCCTTGAGGAGCCAGGGCGCCATAGGGAAGGGTGGGGCTGGTGACGGCCAGGAAACGCCGATTGGCCGGAGCCATCAGCGAGGGATTGAGGGTGGTGGGCTTGAGCGATTGCCACTGCGGCCCTGGCAGCGCCTGGTGGGACGAATCCCAGCTGACCGGCTCGGGGGCGTTCAGGGCCGGGAGACCGGAGTAGAGTCTGGACCCGAACTTGGGGTCGTAGGCGGGAGAGCTCTGCTGGCTGGCCTTGACCTGGACATCGGGGGGGGTGAGCGGCAGGGTGGTCATCTCGTCGGCCAGCTTGAACTCGACCGACTGGCGGGCCTGGACGGCTGACTCTTCACGCAGGTAGGCGGCCCGGGCCCGGGCCTGCTGCCAGTGAAGGCCCATGGCCAGGGTGGCCAGCACGAACATGACGGCCATCACGGTTACCAGCAGGTTGCCTGCTGCTTGATGTCTTCTCATCTTGGACGGGTCACCTTACTCAGACAGATTTGGTGGCTCGATTGAACGCCAGCCGACAGACATCCGGCAGTGAGCTGGCTCACAAACCGCACTTCCTGTCGGCCCTTCCCAGCAAAGGCCAGTCACCCCTCCCAAACCTCGCCCGCGGAGCTGATCCGGCTGGTCCTCCGAAGGTGCCCCAGGAAGGGACTCGAAGCCCGTCCCGATGCGCGTTCATGTCACCCGACCGATCCCCCGCGCCGGCCTGGAGCTGCTCGAGCAAGCCGGCCTGAGCTACACCGTGCCGGAAGCGGAAGGCCTGCCCGACCGCTCCGAGCTGCTGCGGGCGGTAGCCGGCTGCACCGGTATCCTCTCGCTTCTGACCGAGCGTATGGACGCCGAGGCCATGGAGGCAGCCGGGCCGGCTCTGAGGGTCATCTCCAACCATGCCGTGGGGCACGACAACGTGGACGTGAAGGAGGCCACCCGCAGGGGCATCCTGGTCACCAACACGCCCGGGGTGCTGACCGAGACCACGGCCGACTTCACCTGGGCCCTCATGCTGGCCCTGGCCCGCCGGGTGGCGGAGGGCGACCGGCTGGTGCGGGAGGGCAAGTTTGAGGCCTGGGGGCCGCTGATGCTGCTGGGCACCGATCTGGCCGGCTCCACGCTGGGCGTGGTGGGCTCAGGGCGCATCGGCTGGGCGGTGGCCCGCCGGGCTGCCGGCTTCAAGATGCGCGTTCTGCTTTATTCCCCGTCCCGCCGGCTGGAGAATCCCGAGGAGTTCGGCCTGCTGCGCAGCGCCCAGTGGGTGGAGCTGGACGAGCTCTTCCAGCGAGCCGACTTCGTCAGCCTGCATCCCCCCTCGACGCCCGCCACCCACCATCTGGTGGACGAGCGCCGGCTCTCGCTGATGAAGCCGACCGCCTTCCTGATCAACACCAGCCGGGGCTGCGTGGTGGACGAGCAGGCCCTGATCCGGGCTCTGCAGGCCGGTCGGCTGGCGGGGGCAGCGCTGGACGTCTACGAGCACGAGCCTCACGTTCCCCAAGAGCTCCTCGAGCTGCCCAACGTATTGCTCGCTCCTCACATCGCCAGCGCCAGCCAGGCCACCCGCAGCAAGATGGCCAGCCTGGCTGCCAGAAACCTGATCGACGCGTTGGAAGGCCGCCCGCCCGAGCACATGGTCAACCCAGAGGTCTGGCGTGGATAAGCTGCTGAGCGAGCTGCGCTCGGAGGGGAAGGTGGACTCGGCCGGTCGCTTTACGCTCGATCTGGCCAGAGCGCTGGAGAAGATGCAGCGCTACCAGCTGGCCGAGCCCCGCGCCTTCGTGCTCAACCTGATTGCCGGAGCAACCCTGACCGGGGCCGAGCGTATCGACCTGAGCCTGGAGGCAGGCCTGTTTCGCATGGAGTGGGATGGCCGGCCACTGACGATGGAGGACGTGCTGGGCCTGTTCGACCCCTTCGATCGACACACTCCGCCGGCCGTGAGCGAGCTGTCCATCGGTCTCTCGGCCTGCCGCGGGCTCGACCTTCTGCTGATGCAGGTGGAGTCGAGCCGGGTGCGATTGCAGCTCGACCGCAGCAGCCTGACTATCGAGCCCCGTCAAAGCGAGGACCGCAACCGCATCGTGGTGCGCGAGAAAGTGCCCCTCTGGCGGCGATTCACCGGGCCCGACAGGCGCATCGTGGCCTTTCTGGAGGAGCGCTGCTCGCAGGGGCCGGTCCAGGTGTTCCTGGATGGCCGCCCGCTCAGCCTGCCCATCCAGGCCCACAACGCCGAGGCCCAGCAATATCTCGAGGACATCAGGGCCCTGGTGGCTCTGGTCCGCCTGCCGCGCAGCCAGCCGACCTTCACGGTCGTCTTGAATCAGGTCAGCTTCGTGCTCGAGGATACCGGTCTGGAGTACCCGGGAGCGGTGGTGATCACGCAAGCTCAGGGCCTGCGCAAGGAGCTCTCCCAATCGACCCTGGTGCGCGACCAGGCCCTGCAGGAGCTGATCGACCGGGTGGCCGTCGAGCTTGACCGCCTGGCCCTGGGCCTCATGCGCGAGAATGCGCCGAGCCACCACGCCCACCTCGAGCCTCTGATCCGACGCTTGAGGAGGCGCCTGGGCCCGACCGAGCTCTCCGGCCGCAACGTTTCTCTGGGGCCCTGGACCGAGCTGGCTCACGAGTTCTGGGACCTCCCGGTCCTTTGCCGGGCCGACGGTAGCCTGGCCTCGCTGGGAGAGGTGCTGCCCACTTACGTCCGGACCGGCTACCTGCCGGTCACCCAAACACGTCAAGAGCGAGGCCGTGAGCTGGAAGACGGCAGCGTGGTGATGCTGCGTCCGACCGGCCCGGCGGCCGATGTCCTGGATACCTTCTTCCCGGACCAGACCCTGGTCCACTTCTCCACCGAGGGCTGCCATCTGACCGGCGAGCGAGGCCTCTCCCCGCGCCTCCCCCCTGATCGCTACCTGGCCCGGCGCTTCCTGACCGGCCTGCCGGGCGAGCTGGGGGTGGCGGCCCGGCCTCCCCTGGACCCGCCGCAGGTCTTCCTCACCCGGCGTGACGGCGACAAGCAGGTGCTCGATCCTGACGAGGACCTCTTGCCCCGGGGGCTGGTGGTGGTGGCTCGCCCGGGGCCGGAACGGCTGACCCTCCTGCGGGCGACCGCGGCCCGTCTCCCCGAGCTCTACGCCGCCCTGGACTGGGGCCGCGAGCACTTCCCGGAGGAAGACGAGCGCGAGCTGGCCCGAGCTCACCTGCGCGAAGCCGCCGTCCTGGCCATCCGCCAGTGGCGCAAGGCCGGCCGACCAACCCCAAGCCCGCGCGACTTTCTCTCCCTGCGCATGCACGAGGGCGGGCCCGAGATCCGCTTCATCGACCCGGATCTGCTCGACGAGGCCCTGGACCCGACCGACGATGTAACCCGCCAGTACCGTTGTTAACAAACCGGTCAGAAGGTGAACCCACGGCTCGGAGTAGGATGACGGAAACAAACAAATCATTTCTGGGGGTTTCCAAACCATGCAGATTCAGCCAACCAGCTTTGCCACACCTTTGTCCGCGGCCCGCCCCGCGGCCAGCTCCGCCCCGGCCGCCGAGCCGGCCCAGCTGCCCGACACAGCCACCATTCAGGCCCGGGCCGCCGACATGAGCAGCTCGAGCGAGGTCAGCGCCGAGGCAGCCGCAGCCACCGGCTCCAACCTGGCCAGGTACGGCACCATGGCCCTGGTGGGCCTGGCCGCCTTCGCCGCCCTGGCCACCCCGGCCCTGGCCCAGCATCGCGGCCATCACCGCCCCCATGGCGGCGGCCACAACCACGTGCGGCCCTACCAGAACCCGCACCGCCATCACAATCACCGCCCCAACCGGCCGTGGATCCCGATCCCCATCCCGATCCCGATCCCCATCCCCAACCCCGGATATCCCGGCGGCGACATGAATTCCTACCGCCATCACAGCCCGATGGGCCACGCCAACCACGGCCCGCATCACTACGGCTACGGCGCCGACGGCATCTACCATCACTTCGACGAGTACGGCCACGTCAATGACAACACCGGCCACTACGCCATCTGCGTCACGCCCTTCGGCGGCTACTACTACTCCAACTCGGGCGTGTGCTGGTAAGCCTTGCAGGTCTCGGCCCTGCGGGTTCCCCCCGCCCCGGTCCGAATCCCCAGAGCCGTTTCCTCCCCTGAGCCGGAGCCGACGGCTCTTTCGTCTGCGCCCGATTTCTCGCTCTCGCTGAGTGACCACCTGACGAGCTTCGCCACCACGCTCAGGCGCGAGGTTACCGGCGAGGCGCGAGCCGAGCGCAGGGCCCAGAGCCTCGTAACGGCAGTGCAGGCGCAAGACCTGACGAAGGCCGACCTGAAGGCTCTCACGGCCGGCTTCAAGGCTCGTCTGGCCGCCGGCGAGAGCCTGGACGAGCTGCAGGTGGAGGCCTACGCCGCCGCCCGCGAGGCGGCCCGTCGCGTGACCGGGATGACAGCCTTCGATGAGCAGGTGCTGGGGGCCGTCTACGCCCACCAGGGCTGCATCGTGGACATGAAAACCGGCGAAGGCAAGACCTTGATGGGCGTTCTGCCCGCCTACCTGCACGCCCTGACCGGCAAGGGCGTGCACGTGGTGACCGCCAACCAGTACCTGGCCCAGCGCGACCGGGACCAGCTCGCTCCGGTCTTCGCCGAGCTGGGGCTGACCACGGGAGTGATCGTCCCCGACCAGGAGCCGCAGGCGCGCCGGGCAGCCAACCAGGCCGACATCACCTACGGCACCGCCTCCGAGTTCGGCTTCCAATACCTGACCGACAACCTGGCCATCTCTGCCAAGGAGCGCGTGGGGCGTGACCTGTCGGGCGTGTTCGCCCTGGTGGACGAGGCCGACAGCCTGCTGCTCGACGAGGCCAGAACGCCCCTGATTATCGCCGACCGCATTCCCCAGGACAACCGGGTGGCGAAGGTGATGGCCGAGGTGGTGCGCCACCTCAAGCCGGGCCAGGACATCGGCACCGAGCCGGCCCGCAAGCTGGCCTGGCTGACCGAGGCCGGCAGCGAGAAGGCCAGCAAGCTACTGGGCATCGCCAACCTCTACGAGCCCGAGCACGAGTCGCTGGTCAGCGCCCTGCAGTCGGCCGTGACGGCCCGTGCTCTCTATCAGCAAAACACTCATTACGTGGTCCAGCAGGGCGAGGTGGTGCTGGTGGACGAGTTCACCGGACGACTCAAGCCTGGTCACCGCTTCGCCGAAGGCCTGCACCAGGCCATCGAGGCCGCTGAAGGCCTGGAGATCGGTCCCGAGCAGAAAACCATGGCCGGCATCACCTATCCCAACTACTTCCGGCTCTACTCGAAGGTGAGCGGCATGACCGGCACGGGCGCCTCCGCCGCCCAGGAGTTCCGCGAGGTCTTCGGGCTGCCGGTGCGCCTGGTGCCCACCCACAAGCCGCGCATCCGGGTCGACCACCAGGACCAGCTCTATGCCACCTCGGCCCAGCGCGACGCCGCACTGGCGGCCGAAGTGCAGCGGCTGCACCAGAGCGGTCAGCCGGTCCTGATCGGCAGTCGCTCCATCGAGCGCTCCCAGGAGTTGAGCCAGCTCCTGACCGGGCTGGGCATCCCCCACCAGGTGCTCAATGCGCTCAACGCCGAGCGCGAGGCCGGCATCATCGCCGAGGCGGGCAAAAAGGGCGCGGTCACCATCGCCACCAACATGGCCGGGCGCGGGGTGGACATCAAGCTCGGCCCGGGCGTGCGCGAGCTGGGTGGGCTGGCGGTGCTCCTGAGCGAGCGTCACGAGGCTCGCCGCATCGACGAGCAGTTCATCGGACGATCGGGGCGCCAGGGAGATCCGGGCCGCTCGCAATGCTTCTTGAGCCTGCAAGACGACCTGTTCCGCCTGCACGGTGAGAAGCTGCCCGAGGTGGGGAGCTTGCCCCTGACCGGCCTGAAGGTGCAGGCCGCCGTGGCCGCCGCCCAGGCGCGGGCCGAGGGGCGCGATCTGGAGAGCCGCCAGCACCTGCTGAAGTACGACGGCGTGGTCAACCTGCAGCGCCAGGCCGTCTATGCCGAGCGCGACGCGGTTATCGCCGGCGCCGAGGTCGACCTGGAGAAGATGGTGGAGCGGGTGAGCCAGGACGCCGAGCAGCGCCATTTCGGCACGGGACTTGCGGTCAATCAACCCCAGCTGCAGAAGGAGCTGAGCTATCTGCTGGGCGGAAAGCCCGTGGCCGCGCCCAGCTTCGAGAACGGGCCCGCCCTGAAGGGCTGGCTGCGCGGCCAGTTGCAGACGGCGCTGGCGGCCCAGCAGGCTGCCCTGCCCCCGGGAGTGCTGGGCAACGTGGTGCGCTCGGCCACCCTCGAGGCCCTGGACCAGGAATGGGCCACCCAGCAGACCTCGCTCGAGCAGCTGCGCGACGGAGCCTGGATGCAGGCCTACGGCGAGAAGGATCCGCTGCGCGAGTACGAGCGCGGGGCCCACGAGCTCTACGCCAGCATGCTCGACCGGGTGGCCGCCCGGGTCTTGCACTCGAGCCTGTCCTTGCGAGCGGCGTCTTGAGGTTTTCTCGACCGGAGACCGGCCAGATCGACAAGCCGCCTGCGCAAGGTTAACAATTCGCTCACCCCACCCCCACCGCTGGTGACTACTCTGAGCCGGACGAATGACCTGGAGGCAGCCATGACCATCACCCCCACCGCCGTGCAGGGCACCTCCGGGCGCCCCGCCTGGTCGCCCGACTCGAGCAAGGTCGCCCTGGAACGAGAGCGCGAAGTGGTGGTCGTGGACCGCCACGACCAGAGCGCCGAGAGCCGCATCGGCCCCGAGGGCGCCTGGGTGACCAATCCCTCCTTCAGCCCCGACGGCAGCAAGATCGCTTATGCCGCCTACAGCCGCGGACCCGGCCAGGACCTGCCCGACTGGGGCCTCTACGTGGCCAGAGCCGACGGTAGCGAGCCCAGGCAGATCTCCAAGAACCTGGGCTGGAAGCCCGAATTCAGCCAGGACGGCTCCCTGATCGCCTTCACGGGAAGCGGCGATGACGGGCGGGGCTACCACCTGACCGTCATCGAGGGCAGCGGAGGACGCGAGCGCACCGTCAGCCCCGGCGGCACCTTCGAGACCGACCACTGCTGGGATCCCAAGGGGCAGGAGATCGTGACCCACTCGGCTGGCGAAGACGGCACCCACCTCTGGGTCACCGACACCACCGGCGCCAAGTCACGACAGATCACCTTCGATCCCGAGATCCCGACCTTCGACATGAACCCGCACTGGTCGCCTCAGGGGGACAGGATCGTCTTCGAGCGCCACTACTGGGGGGGCGGCTCTGACCTCCACCTCGTCGATCCTTACGGCGACGAGACCAGTATGCTGGCGGCACTGCCGGGCAACCAGTATGACCCGGTCTTCTCGCCCGATGGCAAATGGATCGCCTTCGCCGGCGAGACGGCAGCCGATCCGGGCAACATCGACCTCTACCTGATCCGTTCCGACGGCACCGATCTCAAGCGGTTGACCGACGCTCCGGGGCAGGAGCTCCGACCCTCCTGGTCTCCCGACGGCCAGGCGCTGGCCTACCTTACGCGTCCGCCTGGCGGCGACGACGGCTACGGGATCATCGAGTTCTCGACTCAATAGATGATCTCGAGCCACAAAGCCAGAAGAACCAGCTGTGATCCTCTTCGGTTGGCTCGCCTGGCTGGGGCTGCTGGCCAGTCTGGCCGTTCACCTGAGCACGTTTTTCCCCGGAGGAGCCAGCGCTGAGTGGCCTGGCTGGTTCGTGCTGCACCTGGGGGTCTTCGTGGTCTTCTTTCCCGCTGTCTTGATGGTGGTCCGACGCGGCCTGCGCAAGGACCTGAGCTGGTTGTCACCCCTCGCGAGGACTCTGCTCTTGTTGGCGTTTCTCTACGCGTTCGTGAATTTCGGGTTCGTCCTTGCGCATTCGCTGGACGGAAGCCCGGCCACGTTGGAAGGCCGTCGAGTGCTCAGGCAAAGAGGGTCCTCCCCTCGCGGGATCTCCGAGCAAGAGTACGAGTATCGCCAGCGACTGGTCGTGCGTGGGTTCTCGGGCCACTGGATCATCTTCTATCTCTTCTCCATCCTGGCGCTCACCGCAGGCCAGCGAAGGAGTCTTTGAGGCCGGGCAGGTTCACTGCCCCGGACCGTTGAACTTCGTTCAAGTGAGCTGGCGCGAGAACGTTCCCCTGGCCGTGCGCACCACCCTCGGGGTGGGCGGCCCGGCACGCTGGCACGCCCTGGCTCACACCCCGGCCGAGCTGGCCGAGCACCTGCGGCGAGCCACCAGCGAGGGCCTGCCCACCCTGATGCTGGGGGGCGGCAGCAACCTGTTGATCGCCGATGCCGGCTTCCCCGGCCTGGTGGTGGAGTACCTGGCCGACCGCATCGAGACGTTGACGAGCAATGGCACGGTGCGCTTGCGGGTAGACGCCGGCGTGGTGTGGGACAATCTGGTCGAGTACACTGTAAGAGAGCATCTGGCCGGCCTCGAGTGCCTGTCGGGCATCCCCGGCCGGGTGGGAGCAGCCCCTATCCAGAACATCGGGGCTTATGGCCAGGAGGTCGCTGAGCGGCTGCAAGCAGTGCTGGCAATCGAGCGCGCCAGCGGAGCAGAGGTCCGCCTGCCGGCCGAAGAGTGCGGCTTTGGCTATCGCTGGTCCCACTTCAAGGGCCCCTGGCTGGATCGCTACGTGGTCACCGGGGTAGAGCTGGTCCTGACCCCGGGTGGAGCCGCCAGCGTGCGCTATGCCGAGTTGCAAAGGCGGCTTGCGGCCGACGCTCCGCTGGCGGAAGTGCGGCGCACGGTGCTGGCCATCCGCCGCTCCAAGAGCATGGTGTATGACCCGAGCGACCCCAACCACCGCAGCGCCGGCTCATTTTTCATGAACCCGGTGGTGGAGGCCGCGCAGGTTCGTGAAGGCATGCCCAGCTGGCCGGCCGGCGAGGGCCGGGCCAAACTCTCGGCCGCCTGGCTGATCGAGCAGAGCGGCTTTCCACGGGGGTTCTTGCACGGTCGGGTGGGACTGTCGAGCAACCACTCGCTGGCTCTGATCAACCGGGGCCAGGCCACCGCCGCCGAGCTGGTGGAGCTGGCCGGACTGATCCGCCGGGAGGTGCGCGAGCGCTTCGGGGTCACGCTGGTGCCCGAGCCGGTGCTCATCGGATTTGACCGCAGCGTGCACGAGCTTCTTGGCGCGTGAAGCTCGAACAAGAGCGCTCCGCCTGCGGGGCAGTGCTTGAGGTCGGTTTGTGGAACGCAGCCCTTGCAGCGACCGGGTTACCGGTAGAGCAGACCCTGTTGGCCTGCGGTTTCTACCCTGCAAGCAGGAGGGCTCAAGGCAGCTCCCCCGCCCCCACGATCAGCGCGCTATCGAGTCCGGCGGCGGCGTAGCCGGTGGCAAAGCAGGTCAGCAAGAAGGCCTGATAGGCCACCTTCGGAAGCCCCGAGTCGGGGATCGCGCCAGCCTGCTCCACCGCTTCGGTGCCGGTGGTTTTGGCCAGGAACGAGGCCTGGCGCACGGCCCACACGCCCATGTCGCGCAGCCCGGCGGCTGCGCCGGCCAGGATCTCCTTAAGGCGCTTCTCGAGCTCCTCGCGGTCGGGCAGCGCCTCGGTCTCGATGGTGCTGGGGGCCACGATGGGGGCGGCCTGCAGCGCCTCATCCTTGTGCATCACGAAGAGCAGCGTCCCGTCGATGGCGCCGGCCAGGAGGCCCATCTGCAGGGCCTGCAGGGCCGCCTCGCGACAGGCCTCGGACAGGGCCGGCACCCGGTCGACCTGATGCAGTTGCGAGCAGAAGTTGTCCTTCACCACCGTGCTCATGTTCTCCAGGACCGGAGTCCAGCGGGCGGGGTCTTGTTGCAGCATCTCCGAGCCCTGGGTGATGAACTGGTCGGTATCGCGATAGAGCTCTTCGGCGCCAGCGGCGGTGGCGGGCCGGGTGCGCATCAGCGAAACGGCCGAGGGGAAGGTGTCTGCGGTAACGATCATGGGTCCTCCGGGCAGATTGAAAGGCGGGGCGTCGTGCTCCACCGGAGGCAGTTTAGCCCACGATCCCCGGTCAGAACGTGAAAAAGTTGTTACCGCTTCTCAGGAGGGAAGACCACGATCTGAACCGAGCGCGTGCCCCACTGGTAGCACTGGCTGGCCGAGGGAAACCAGACGTCGATGAAGTTGCCCCGCACCGCGCCGCCGGTATCCAGGGCGCGACCCCAGCCATAGCCCTGCACGTAAATGAGCGAGCCCATGGGAATCACGCGCGGATCGACCGCGATGGTGCCCAACTCCACCCGGGTGCCGCGAGCCGTAAAGCCCTGCAGGCAGTAGGCAGTGGAGTGGACGGTCATGCGTCGGCCGGTGCCCGGCTCGGGGGGCGGGGCCAGGCGGTCGAGCTTACCCGTGGGGCGGCGGTTGACGGTGTGAACCGGGAGTGCTTCCTTCACGCCCACCTCGGCGGTGGTGCGAAACCCCTGCTCGAGGAGCTGGGCGGCCCGGTCGGTCTCATCGAGAACGGGCTCCTGGGCCAGGGCGCCGGTGCTCACCAGCCCCGCCAGGGCAAGAGATGCAAAAAGTCTCTTCACTTTGCCTCCTCGAGGACCACCTTTTCCGCATCCCCGTTGGTCTCGACCTCGGGCGGGGGAGGCGGAGGCGGAGACTCATCCGCCTCCTGCTCTCGGTATGCCTCTTCCATCTTCTTGACGTAGAACGTGGCCAGCACCCGCAAGATCCCTACCGTGGGGATGGCCAGGAACATTCCCATGATCCCGGCCAGCTCAGCGCCCATTAACAGAGCAATAATGACCATCAAAGAGGGTAGACCGACCGACTGGCCCAATACGGCGGGCACCACCACATGACCTTCCAGCTGGTGGACGCACCACATCGCAAACAGCACCACCAGGGCCCAGACGAAGCCATGGTTGGCCAGGGAGATAAAGAAGGCGGGGATCATGCCCAGCGCCACCCCGGCATAGGGAATAAAATCGATGACGCCGGCGAAGACTCCGATCAGGATGGCGTACTCCACCCCCATCAAGCTCAAGACCAGGGCGATAGAGCTTCCGATCATCACGCACACGAAGATCTGGCCTCGAATATAGCGTCCGAGCACGTAGTCGATCTGGTGCAGAACCTCGGCCGCCTCCTGTTTGTGATTGGGCGGCACGAAGCTCATCAAGCCTCGATAGTAGCGGTCGGCGTCGAGCAGCAGGTAGAAGGCGAACACCGGCACCAGGAACACGGCGGTGAGGGCTCCGGCGGCCGTCTTGACGCCGGTCACCGCGCCCGAGAACGTCCCCTTCATCAGGCCGGGGGCCACTGTCTCGATCTGGTGGCGCACCCACTCCATCCGCACCGAGCTCCCATCCAGTTGAGCCACATAGGGCTGCAAGATCGGAGGCGCTTTGGCCTTGATCCACAGGAGCGAGTCGCTCAGCACCTTCTCGGCATTGGTCACGGTGTTGCCGAAGTTGGTGGTGAGCGAGCTGAACTGGGCGTTCAGCACCGGGATCAGGTAGGCCAGCGCCAGAGAGATCAGGATGAACAGGAGGAAATAGACAATGGTGATGGCCAGCCAGCGCGGGAAGCCCCGCCGGGTGATGCGGTAAATGCGCCGCTGCTCCCCCATGCGGATGCGCCACTCGCGCCGGAAGGGCCCGACGCCGATCTGCCCGGCGTAGGCTTCAGGGATGTAGAGATAGATGGGGTGGCAGAAGAAATTGACCGAGGGGGCCAGCACGTAGGCCATCAGAATGGTCAGGGCCAGCATGCTGGCAGCCACGTGCACCCGGGCGATGAACGCGGCAAATGCAGCCACCAGCGCCACCACGATCAAGAGCAGCCCCGCCAGGTACAGGTAGCGCCGAATACTGTCAGTGCTCAACAGGCTTCAGGGCGACATTCCCTCCAGAGGCTGAATCGAGTGGGCCTCCACGAAGCCAGCCGCGTTGGACTGGCCGACAATCTGCACGAAGGAGCCTGCCTGGAGGGCCTGGGGCGGAATCGCCACCGTGGGAGGGATGAGCACGTTCTGAGCCGAGGGCATCCCCGCCGGCTGCACCACCAGCATGCGCCGGGCCGGATCGAGCTGCAGAACGCGGGCGTTCCACTGCACGACCTGGGGCCCGTTCATGTGGGTGGTGATCATGCCCGTGTCGTCTTTCTCAGGATCATCGTCGTCGTTATTCATCATGCCCGCCTGGGCGCTGACCATGTCGCTCTGCGGGTCCCCCATGCCCATCATGGTGGTCGTGTTCATGGTGCCGAAGCTGCCGGGCTGCTGTTGTTGCTGAGGATAGCCGCCGGGCTGCTGGTTATAGGAAGGCGTTTGCTGGTTGTAGCCACCCTGCGTGGGATAGCCGCCCGGCTGCTGGTAAGAGGGATAGGGAGTGTTGGGAGCTGGATTCATGGCCGGGTTGGGGTTGCCGCCCTGAGGGCTCATCTGGTTGATGGCCTCGGCGGTGAAGGGGCTGCCACCCGGACTGGGGCTCACCGGCCCGGCTCCAGGCGCCTGATTGCTCGGAAAATTCTGGTATGGGGACTGATTCTGGGGCTGATTGACCCCTTGCGCGTCGGAGGGAAGCTGGCCCGGCGTGGGATTGGTGGTGGAGCCGGGGAAATTACCCCCGTGGGCCAGCTGCCCGACCACACTGGGTCCGGTCAACCCCGGGGTTCCCTGGGAAATTCCACCCACACCGCCGGGAAAGGCGAAATCGCCCTGCTGGGTGTAGTAGGGAGCCCGCGCCGTAACCTGGACGTGATTGCGCGAGCTGTAAAGGTCCATCATCAGGTCGGCCTGGATGGGCTTCTCGTTCAAAGCTCCCACCACTCGGACTGCCACCTGCATGCCGTCGCGGAAGGCCGAGGAAGCGCTGGGACGACCGCAAACCTCGTAGCGAGCCTCCTTGACCAGACGCACCCGCACCGGCTTGCCGTCCTCCCCCACCAGGGTGAAGTCGGCCTTGCCGGGAGTGAAGTCGACCAGCTTGCCCGAACGGGTGGGACCGGCCAGAGCCGGCAGAGCCAGGATCAGCAGCAGCACCAGCAAACGCAAAGGCTCAGCTCCTTTGGGAAGTTCCTGCTTCTATTGTAAAGGGTGGGTGCAAGCGCAATTTTGTTAACAGGCTGTCCCGAACTCCCCGCGGCCTGCTCAGACCGCGGGGATGGGGGGGGATCAGCCCAGCTTGGTCCCGCAGTTGGCGCAGAACTTGGAGCCAGCCGGAAGTTGTGCCTGGCAACCCGAGCAGGTGACCACGGCCGGCATCGGCGGGGGCATGGCGGTGCCGCAGTTGAGACAGAACTTCGCCCCCTGGGGCACTTCCGTCTTGCAACTCGGGCAGGCCACGCCGGGGGCTGCCACGGCCGCGGGGGCCTGCTGCATCACGGGCTGTTGCTGCATCGGCTGTTGCATCATGGGCTGACCCATCATGGGTTGCTGCATCATGCCGCCATACATCTGCTGCTGCATCATCTGGGGCATCATCATCCCCATGCCCATGCCGGCTCCCATCTGCATGGCCGCGCCACCGGCGCCCGGGTTCTTGGCCATGTCGCCCATGGCGTCGGCCGCCTTGAGCTGCATGTAGTTCTGCACTCCCAGCGCTCCCATCTTGGCGCGCATGCGGAAGGCTTCCTGAATCTCCTCGGGCACCGAGATGTCCTCGATGAAGAAGTCGCGCAGCTCGATGCCGTACTTGGCGAAGTCGTCGCGCACTTTGACTTTCATGGCCGCGGCCAGCTCCTCGGTGTTGGAGCGAATCTTGGCGTAGGACTCGAAGGAAGTACCGATCAGATCGTTGAGACGCGTGCGCAGGCTGCCCTTGAGGAACGTGTTGAGGGCCTGGGTGGTATAGAAGCCCTGGCCGCCCACCAGCGTGTTCACGAACAGAGTGGGCTCGATGATCTTCACCGAGAAAGTACCGAACGCCCGCAGCTGTACCCAGCCCAGGTCAGGATCCTTCATGTCGATCGGATTGGGCGTACCCCACTTGAGGTCGGTGAAGACCCGGGTATTGACGAAGACAACCTCGGCCGGGAACACGGTCTTCCCACCGGTGAGGAAGCCCTGCACCATGTCCGTAATCATGGGCAGGTTGGCGGTGGAGAGCGTGTGCCGCCCCGGGCCGAACACGTCCAGTGCCTTGCCGTCGCGGAAGAAAACCGCCGCCTGGGTCTCCTGAACGATCAACTGGCCGCCAAACTTGATGTCGGCCGGCCCGTCCTCGGGCACCCTCTGTACGATGGCCGCCGGGTTATAGTCGCGCCACTCGATGACGTCGATGACTTTTGGCATGCTACTGGACTCCCTTCAGGATGCGCTCGCGTTCATCAAGCCGGGTATCGAGCGCCTGGACGTTCTGCTGCAACTCGCCGAGCAGCCCACCCGGGTCGGCAGAGCCGGTCAGGCTGTTGACGGTGCTTTCCAGCACGGTGATCAGGTTGATCAACCCCAGATCGTGCTCGTAGACGGCCTGGAGCTCAGCTTCGTTGACCTCGTGGGCATCAAAAAACCCGGCGTAACCGTAGCTGGCGTGGCCGAGGCGCTCCACCACGCGGTCGAGCTTGTTGCCCACCTTGTCGAAGCGCTCCACCAGCGAGAGGTTGCCAGAGGCCAACATCTCTTCCTGGGCTGCCTGCATCTTGCGCTTGATGGTGCCCAGCTGTTTAGCCATGAAGTCGCGCTGGAGCTTGTCGGCGTCGCGCCGACGCTCGCGGTCGAGATAGCCGGAAAATCCGGGTATGCTGCGCATGAGGCGCTCTAAAGTGCCTTCCTGAGGCGACTGAAGGTCGGTCATTCGTTCCTCCTCCGGGGAGATTCCCAAGCGCACTTGAGGGGTGCTGAGTTCCTGCAGAGTCTCCAACACTCCCCTTTAAGATGCGCGTCAATGTATACGCTGCTCACGCGGTCACCGCCTGCTCAGGCGAGGTGATTCGAGCGTGAGCTGCTCCGTTGCCCGGGGGAGAGTGAGGGAGAGCTGGCCAGAAGCGCTTCAGGATGCGCGCCAGGGCCACGACGATCAGAGCCGCCAGAAGCCCGACACCCCACCCCACCAGCAGGCCCAGGAAGGTGCGCACCAGGGACACGGCCACGGGAGTATGCAGGTGGGCAAAAGTATCCACCAGGCTGGCCTGGCCCACGGCTGCGGCCACCAGGGCCAACCACACCAGCCGGCGCCAGCCCACCCAGAGCAGCACCGGAGCCAGCATCATGGCCGGGTGGCCCAGCACGAACTCCTTGAAGCGCGGGCGCACACCCATGACGGCGTCCAGGAAGCGGCGCAGGGCACGCTCCATCTCCATGGCGGCGCCTTCCGAGCCGGGAGCGCCCACGTTGCCGGTGCGCAGCACGTAGAGCAGGCCCAGCATGGCCAGCAAGCCGAGTCCGAGGGCGTGCCAAAGCTTCAGATCGAGGTTGAGCACCTGCATCAGCTCCTTGCGGCCACCCAGCCGGGCCACATAGAAGGCCAGCACCGCCAGCGGCACAGCCAGGCTCAACAGCTTGACCCCGCGAAAGAGCGTCAGCCCGAGCAACACCGGGGTCTCGTAGAGCAAAGCGGCCGACATCATCGCTCCGGCCAGGGAAATCAGGGTCACCCGAATGGTCAGTCCTATCGAGCCGGTCAGCACCGAGCCCAGCGACCTGCGCGCCCCCACCGCCTCCAGGAAAGGGAAGCTGACCACCATCCCCAGCACGGGCAGGGCGATGGACGAAAGCAGGCAGAGCAGCAGCCGGCCCGCCGGCGGCAGGCCCAGGAAGCTCCAGGCCGCCACTCCCCCGGCTCCCAGGCCGATCAGGGCATAGACCAGCGTGGGCCGCAGAGGCACAATCTCGAGCAGCAGCAGGAAGGCCCCGGACAAAATCCCCATGCTCACCAATCCCAGTCCCAGGGCCAGCAGAGGGCCAGGACGCTGGTCCGAGAGCGGGAAGGTGGAGGCGGGGCCGGTCCGGCCGGCCAGCTCCCGGCTCAGACCCTGGATCAGGGCCTGGTTGGTGGCGCTCAGATCGCCCACCTCGCGCCAGGGGGTCGTGTAGGGACGCAGATAGAGCAGGCGCAGATTGCGCTCGCGCGCCCCCAGACTGTACATCGAAACCACCGTCTCGGGCATCAGGCGGGCCTGGTGGGCCGGCACCACGGCCATTACCCGCACCACCCGGTGGGGAATCGTGCGGGCCACGGTCTGGATGCCCTTCTGCTGCACCTCCGGGCTGAGCTCCACATAGCCCACCCGCAGGTTGTGGCCGTCGAGCCAGAGAGCAGCCTCCCTCAGCTCACGCGGATAGCCCACCGCCTCGTTGGGCAGCCCGCCGAAAATCACCCCGCGCACGCCGCGGATGTCGGTCAGGTTGTCCAGAATCCGGGTGGCCGGGATGGGCTTGTTCTCAGGACGCAGCCAGAGCTGCCAGCCCTGATCGGCCAGGGCGTTGAGCCGCTCGGGCAAGAAACCGAGCCCCATTGAGCGCAGGGTAGGCAGATCGATGGCCACGTCCAGCACCATCCCCTGGCTCTGCACGCGCTCCTTGCCCAGGGCTAGAGTCAGGTTGCGCTCGATAGCCGCCCGATCGCCCTCGTGCTCGAAGACCAGGTAGACGTGGCCGGGACGGGCCGGCACGCTCACCTCGCTCAGGGCGCGTAATTGCAGCCCGTTGAGCACCCGGGCCACGCCTTCGAGCTCGAGGTCATCCAGCGTCCACTCGCTCACCGCCAACGAGCCTGCGCCCAGCGAGCGATAGTGAGTCAGCAGGTCCCGCCCGTGCTCTTCCTGACCGGTCGCCCGAGCCAGGTCGATGACCGCCTGGTAGTCGAGCAGCAGCTCTGTGCTGCGGTTGAGCTCTTCAAGATGGTGGCGGCGAGCCAGCAGGGCGCCGGCAGCCACCAGACCGACCAGCAAAAAGACCCAGAGGGTGCGTTTCAGAGCTGATGGTCCCCCTCGGGATGGTCAGGACGGGTGAGATCGTGGGGATCTTCCCCCTCCTCGGTGGCTGCTTTCATATCGGCCACGAAGGCCCGGGCCGCCTCGATGGCAGCCCTGTTCGCCTGCTTGCGAATGTGGGTCGGCGCGGCGTGGGTATGCTCGTAGTAAAGGCGGGCCGCCTCCCCCACCGCCCAGGTGCCCGAATAGGCCACCCCGGCTTTGAAGGCCCAGCCCGCTCCCGGCACCACCCCTACCAGCTCGCGGGCCAGGGCGCGCCATCCGAAGGCGCTGCCCACCACCGGCCAGAGCTCACCCACCCGGTCGAAGAAGTCAATCGAGCGACCGTACAGGGCCGCCATCAGCAAGCAGAGGCGAAGCTGCGAGGCGGTGATCACCAGCGTCTCGCCGGCCGTGGCCAGCAGCGTGATCAGAAAGCCCACCGCCGGGATGGACGAAGTCACGCTGGAGGCGGCCGCCAGCAGCGCGTTGCGGGCCGCCGTGCGGGCCATCATGCGACGAGCGCACTCGAAGCGCACGCGCGGGAAGTCGCGGGCCAATCGGATGGAGAGATCTGGGAAAGCCTTCAAAACCAGGCGGCACAGCTGGGGCGAGGCTTTGGACGCCTCCAGCACGTGCACCGAGGGCAAGGTGGTATCGGGGGTATCGGGGGTCTCGGCAGTTTCGGGCTTCAGTGACTTCAGGCCTTCACGCACCCACAGGCAGTTGACGCCCAGCGGGATCTTTTCAGCGATGGCGCGCAGGTCCTCATCCGCGCGCTCCTCCGAGCCCAGGTGCACGATGGCCGAGCTGCACTCTTTGAGCGAGTCGTGATCGCTCTCCTTGAGGGGCAGGCGAAAGAAACGCACCTCGTCGGCCGGGGGGTCTTGCCCGGCCTCCAGAGGCGCTCCCCCCAGCATATGGCGCAGCATTTCGGGATGCTCCCCGTCCCCGATCAGGGCCAACTGATACTCCTGACCCATGCCCTCCTGAATTTTGCTCAAGGAGTAACGCGCGCGATAAACCTGGTACAAGATCTCGAAGGTGTTCATCGGGGCAGATTTCCCGCTCTGGCGTCAGTTCCCTGCGCCACCGAGCTGAAGGCCGCCCAATCCAGCTTGGGACTGTGGCGACACCACCAGGCACCCGGCCATCAGCCACCTACCCGGCCTACTTTGCCTCCAAACACCCTTCCAGCGCCCGACAGGCCTCCAACAGGCGCTGGGCGCAGACGCGGTGGACCGGATCGTCGGAGTATTCCCCCGTGGGCCACTCGGGCGGTGCGTCCACCCCGTGCAGGCGTCCGGCCAGCGTTCTCAGCCCCTGGGCCACTCGCGGCAGAAAGCCCGTGGGGTCGGGTGCCTGCGAGAGGATGTAGAGATAGCGGAAGGCACGCCGCTCGGCGGTCATGAAGCGCTCGATCTCCTCCGGGCCCACCAGCTCTCCCTCCATGCGCGCCTCCGGGACCAGCTTGCGCTGCTCGGAGAGGCTGGACACGATGCGGGCCTCGATAGCCTCGCTGGGACCCGACTCGCGGGCCATCTCGGACAGGTCCTCCAGCACCGCGGCCAGAGAGCGCCGCAGGCGGGTGCGAGCGTGGTCGGGCAGAACAAGCTGGGAGACGATCAGCACCACCCCCAGGCCCAGCATGATCTGGAGCACCCGCCTGAGAGCAAAGAACAGGTCGCTGGTCGGCTCGAGGAGCACCATGACCAGGGTCACCGCCGCCATCACGCCCACGTAGCTCTGGTCGGGTCGGGCCGAGAGGGCGCCGAAGGCGAGCAGGGCGGGCAAGGAGCAGAGGAGTCCCCACTCGCGCTCCTGGGGGAACAGGGCCAACAAGGCCATGGCCACGACCGCTCCCAGCACGGTGCCCGAGAAGCGCTGCAGGGACTTTCTCACGATTCCCCCGGTGCGCGACTCGGTGCACAGCACCATGACCACGGTGATGACCACCCAGGTGCTCCCCTGCAGGTCGAGCGCAAGCGAGAGCAGATAGCCCAGGACAGACCCGACAGCGATGCGCAGGCCGGTGCGGCCGGGGGGTTCGGGCCCCGGGCTCAGCGAACCTCGCGGGCATGGACGACAACAAGCGCCGCGACTTCATCCTGCACGTTATCCAGCCCGGCCTGGCCGGACTGATGGACGGGTCAGTCTCTTCCCTGGCGCCGCTCTTCGCGGCCGCCTTCTCCACCCAGGACAGCCGCACCACCTTCCTGGTGGGCCTGGCCACGGCCGTGGGAGCCGGCATCAGCATGGCCTTCTCGGAGGCACTCTCCGACGATGGAAAGCTCAGCGGGCGCGGCAGCCCGTGGGTGCGGGGACTGGTCTGCGGAGGCATGACCTTCCTGGGCGCCGTGGGCCATACCCTGCCCTTCCTGCTCTCGGATTTCCGCACCGCCATGGTCGCCGCCATCACCGTGGTGGTGCTCGAGCTCTTGATCATCGCCTGGGTGCGCCACCGCTCCATGGATACCCCGCTGGTCTCGGCCGCGCTGCAGATCATCCTGGGCGGGGTGATCGTGTTCGGAGCGGGGATCCTGATCGGGAGCAGCTGACCCGCTGAGCGCAGGCTTCTCCAGACCCAGCTCACTGAGCTGGGAAGCGCCTGATAGTCCATTCATCTTGAGCTTATAGGCCTCCGAGGACATCAGGAAGCTCGAGCGGGCAGAGAGAAAGCCGGCAGCCGCCTCACGAAGCGGCTGCCGGTCCTCATAAACCATCGTTACCTAGCCGCCAAAGATCAAAGCATCGGGAATGGTGTATTGCTCAGAGTCCTGACCAAATTTGACCAGAGTATCGCCTCCCTTGCGGGTGGCCGACATGCTGTCCATGGAGTCAGACCCCACGGCTTTGCCCTTGACAAACAGAATGGTGCGTTTCAGGCCCTTGGCGGTCAAGACGACGGTGGCGGTTCCGTCGTGTCCGCGGCGGATCACCCCGGCCTCGCAGGTCTTCAAATTTTTGTCCAGGTAATAGCTGCAGGAAACCGGACCGCTGGCGTGATAGCCTTTTTCGTCCATGGCGTCCTCAGAGTCCGGCAGAGAAGCCAGGGGCTTGCCGGTCACGCTCAACTGGACGCTGAACTGCGCCGTCTCGTCTCGTCCTGCTGCGGCCCTCATCAAGTAGACTCGGACGGTGTAGTTCCCGTCGGCCGGCAGCAGGCGCTTGCTCAATTTGTTGCCCGAGTTACTGGAGTTGTACAGGGCCACATCCCTTGAACCCGGTGGAAGAACGTTAAAGAAGCACTGCGTGTGCTTGGACTTCAGGTCGACCGAAAGAAGTTGCCCGGCTCGGGAGTCTATCTGGTAGTCCACATAGCCGTGCCCGCGCACCGTGCCATTGACAGTGGCAGCCGACTTGCCAGCGGCAAAGTGAACCGGAACAACTTTACCCTCATCGGCATTGGCCGCACCAGCCAGGACCAGGAGGAGCAGCACCAGGACAGATTTAGCTTTCATAATTAAACCTCGCGAAATTCTCCCCCACCGGGAATTCTAAACGGGGCTATGCTGCCCCTGCAGGCTCACCCGCGCCAGCTCACAAGAGCTGGGAAGCCAGCCAGCGGAACAGGCCCAGCATGTCCAGGGCCGAGAGGATGACCACGCCCACCACCACCTGGTGCACCAGGCGGGCCCCGTGCTTCTGGGCTACCCGGGCGGCCACCCAGGCGCCCGGCATGCTGCCCAGACCCAGCACCACCCCCACCAGCCAGTCCACCTGGCCGTAGGCAACGAACACCCACATCGACAGGGCCGTGAACCAGAGCACGATCCAGTTCTTGATCCCGTTGGCCTGGACCAGGTCGGTGCCCAGGCCGAGCACCAGACCTGCCAGCAAGAAGATCCCCACTCCCCCCTGGATGAACCCCCCGTAGACCCCGACGGCGAGGAAGAGGGGCGCGTGGTACCAGCGCCAGGGGCGCGGGGCGTGGGTGGTCCACGAGCGCGGGCTGACAAGCATGAAAGGGACCAGCAGGAGCATCAGCACCGCCAGGCTCCAGGTCAGGTGGCGCGCGTCCATGCGGGCGGCCAGCTCGGCTCCGCCGATGGAGCCCAGGATGGCCCACACGGTCGGCCACAGGGCGCGGCCCAGCTCCAGATTGCCCTGGCGGCGGAAGCTGTAGACCGCCACCACGTTCTGCAACAGCACCGAGATGCGGTTGGTGCCGTTGGCCAGGTGCACCGGCATGCCCAGCCACAGCAAGAGCGGTAGTGTCAACAGCGAGCCGCTGCCGGCCAGCGTGTTCACGAAGCCCGCCATGAAGCCAACCGCCACCAGCGCCGCCCAGTGGGCGAGGGTCATCTTGCAGCCCCCGTCGAAGGGGCCGCCATGCTGCGCCTGATCACCATGCCTCCCAGCCACTTCTCCGAAAAGGCCCGCTGGGCCCTCGACCGCTCCGGACTCGCCTACGTGGAGGAGCGCCACGCTCCCCTCTTCCACCGTTTCGCCCTCAAGAAGGTGGGTGCCCGCAACACCGTGCCCGCCCTGGTTACCGATACCGGCACCCTGAGCGATTCGAGCGAGATCCTTCGCTACGTGGACGCCAACTCAGCCTTCAAGCTCTACCCCGAGGGGAACCTGGGTCAGCAGGTGGCCGGGTTCGAGCAAGAAGTCAGCGGCAAGTTCGGCCCCGCGATTCCGCGCTGGGCTTACTTCCACATCATCCCCCACCGCTCGCTCTATGTGCGACTGTGCTGCCAGGGCGCGCCTGGCAAGGAGCGCCTGGCCTTCGGGATGATGGCTCCCATCATCGGCCTGGGTATGAAGAAGGGCTTGAGCATCAACCGCGAGGCGGCCGAGCGAGCCACGGCTCGCATCCAGGAATATGTGGACAAGGTGAGCGAGATGCTGGCCGACGGACGGCGGTATCTGTTTGGGGATCAGCTCACGGCCGCTGACCTGACCTGGTCCGCGCTGGCCGCCCCCCCCACGGGGGCTACCGGATTTCGGGGCAGCAGCGCCACCGAAGCGGAGGTTCCGGCCGAGATGCGCTCTCAAGTAGAAAAGTGGCGCGATACCCCGGCCGGACAGTTCGTGCACCGGATCTACCGCGAGCACCGCTGATCCGGCCCTCGTTTCGTGGGAGCCCCTGACTCTGGCTCGAAATCCTGCTGGTCGATTCTTCCTGGAGCCGAACGAAGACGAAGACTCTCAGCCGGTCTTCGTTTTCAAGACCACCCCGCCCACCCGCAGCTGGCCCTCCTGCACCTCCAGGGCGCTGGCCGTGCCGGCCGAGCGCAGCAGGTCGTCCGGGCTGCGACCCAGAGCCAGCGACTCCAGGGCCGAGCGCAGTGCAGCCGGGAAGGCGTCTCCCGGGTAAGCCTGCCTGAGCTCGGTGAAAACTTCCGCTGCGCGCTCCTGGTGGCCGTCCGGGGTCAGGTGCTCGAGCAAGAGCAGGAAATCTTTAAGGTCTTGCTCAGTCCTGACCTGGGCGAACACAGCCCGGGCCTGGGACGCCTGGCGGCCGGGCACCAGGCCCTCCACCAGCTTCAGATAGCGCTCGGCGGCCGGGGCGGCGGCCTCCTCCGGGCCTGCGCCCGAGACCAGCGCGGCCAGATCAGCCTCCGGTTTGACCCCCTCGTAATGGCTCAGGCACACCGCCGTCTGGCACAGCACGGCGGCATCCCAGCCTCGCAGCTCGGCCAGGGTCAGAGCCGGCACGTGCTCGGTGCCCCCGTTGAGGAGGGCCAGGTCGGCCACCTTCTTATAGGCCGATAGCGTGCGCTCCAGGTCATGCTCGGCCAGAAGCTTGTAGTCACGCTCGATCGAGTGGGTCGAGACAAAGCCGTCCAGCTTCTCGCTGGCCGCCAGGCGGGTCAGCAATTCGACCCGGCCGGCCACCTCGTTAGCACTCATCGGCTTGTCCAGCAGGGCCAGCAGCGTGCGCGCGTCGCGCGCCCCGGTCAGGCGCGCCAGTGTCTGGAAGTGCCGGCTGCGCTCGCTCAGGGGCAGGGCCCACAGCCCCTGGCTGTGTTTGGGGCTGTCCAGCAGCTCCAGGCTCTCCGGAGCTTCGCCCTTGAAACTTCTTACCAGCTCAATCAAGGTGTCCACGCGGTCGGTCTTTTTTTGATCGAGAAGCTTGCCGAGCTGAGCGGCCGCGAACTGGCCGGGCTTACCATCAGGGAGTTCGCGGGCATGCGGAATCGAGGCTTCCACCAGGCGCATCAAATCCTTGACATCGCAGTCCGGGCGCTGGGCCGTGACCAGCACGCTGGCAGCATCCGCGCCGCTCAGCCGACCCGACGTGACCAGCGGAACCAGGATGCGATCAGCCAGCTCGCAGGCCGGACGGGCCCTCTCCAGAGCCCCTAGAACGGCCTCGGTGCTGGCCTCATTCAAGCTCGCCACGGGGATCTTCTGGTAGAAGAGGCTGACCTTGTTCTTGCCGTGCAGCGCGTTGTAGGTCGCCTCCGCATTCTCAACCCAGCCCTGCGCCTGCAGGTCGAGCAGCGACTGGCCGAGCTCGGCGTCGGGCAGTGAGCGCGGATCGTGGGTGACGTGAAAAAAGTCCGCCTTCTGGTAGTGACCGGGCCTGTGGCTCCAGCCCCCCAGTCGGGTTGGCCCCTTCAGCTCGGTGCTACGATAGCTCTCGGAGTAAGCCGCTTCAAAGGCCTCCAGGCGCGAGAGCTTCTTCTTGTCCTCGAGCACCTCGTAGCCGTGATCATACAGGTTGCGCAGGCTGTTCTCGGTGGGCCCGGTGGGGTCGGCTTTGAAGTAGAGAGTATCCAGGGCAGCCAGGGTGGCAATCGAGCGAACTCTTGTGGGGCTTGACTCGCCCGGCGGCTGACAGAGCAGGTTATCGATCTGGCGAGGGTTAGCCGTAACCTTCTCCAGCGCCTCGCCGGGCGTCAGATCCTGGAAGGGGCTGCCGTTCCACTGGCGACCCAGCCAGCTGCGCTCGGACAGAAGCTTGCCCCCCTCATCTTGCACTTGCTGAAGCTGGGCCAGCAGCCCCTTGCGCTGCTCGGCCGAAAGCGCCACCCCGGTCGGCCCTGGAGTCTGGCCGGCGGAAAGAATCCCGGCCGTGGCCAGCGAGCTCCACAGCCAGGCCCTCGAATTGACTCCCGTGCTGGACAGGCTGACCTGATCGCCGCTGTCGGCGCTGGTGGCCGTCGGCACGGCCGCCCGGGGGCGGCTGAAGGGCACGCATTGATTCAGAGGGATGACCCGCATAGGGCCAGCCTATGCGCCCATGCTTAAGAAATTCTGATAACAGCACTGGAGGTCAGCCGCACCCCCCTGACCGTCTTCTTTGGAGGCGCTCAAGAAGCAAGGGCGGATCCGGGGCCTGGTCGAATTGCCCGGTGATGGGCTGGCAGGACGTGCTCGGGTTTGGCGGGGTATTGCTCCTGGTGGTCGGTCTTGCGGTCGTGGTGGCGCGCAGTGAGACCGGACGCCGGCGGGCGGTGCACGAGGCGGCCACCAGCCTGGGGCTGCAGAAGGTTGCTCCCCACCGCTACCACGGTCGTATCGATGGGGTCGAGGTGCGCCTGGGCGCAGGCTGGAAGTCGGCTTCGGAAGGGGTCTACCTCCCAGACGTGGCGGTGGAAGCGGTCTACTCGCGCCCCTTCGAGTTCGAGTTCACGCTGCGCCAGGTCGGCTTCTTGCCCCTGCGCGACACCGAGGCTCTCAGCGACCCGGCCTTCAACCAGGCCTGCACCATCGAGAGCAGGGCTCCCGAGCTCACCCTGGCCGCTCTGACATCGGTCGAGCTGCGCCGCCAGATCGCCGAGCTGGTGCAGGCGAAAAAGCCCGACGGGCACGCCTGGGTGGCGGTGGTGACGGGCCAGGCCGTGAGCGTGAGTATCTTTGACGCCCATACCCGTGGCGCCCGCTCGGTCATCGCCGCCGCCGAGCGAGCGGTGAAGATCGCCGCCCTGTTCGACCAGCGCGAAGCCTCTGACAGCAACCAGATTCGTTGATGCACGGCAACGCGCCTCAGCCAGGAACGGAGCCGCCTGCCTGGAAGTCCGGCCGCAACCCCCCATGTGGTGTCGGAGGGGCTACGCCCTCGGGGGCCCCTACCCCCGCCGCCGCCACCACAAGATATTGTAGGCGGCCGGACTTCCAGCACACTATGGTGGGCGTCGCGCAGCCGGAAAACTGTGTCAAGGGGGTTGCCGGCTGCGCTCCTGGAGGTCAACCTGCGTCACCCTGAGAAGAAGGCGCCACTTTGAACAGGGGTGAAATCCGTTGATCGCTTTCCGAAGGCTCCTCCCGCTGCTCTTCCTGGCTTTGCTGCTCGGATGCCAGCAGACGCCGACCACCGGTGGGCCCACGCCCACCCTCAGCCCGAGCAAGCTTGTGCCCAGCACCACGGCGAGCCCCGCAGCCTCTCCCACGGTCACTGCTGAACCGGTGGACGTCTTGATCGTCGGAGCCGGCCTCTGTGGACTGACCACGGCCTACCAGCTCAAGCAGGCGGGAATCAGCTTCCGGGTGCTCGAGCTGACCCCCCGCGTGGGGGGGCGCGCCCGCACCGCCAGCTACCCCGACGAGACCCAGGCCGAGGTCGGTCTGGCCGAGTTTTGGACCGGCAACCCCGCCATCGATCTGGCCAGAGAGCTGAAGGTCGAGCTCGAGCTCGTCGAGCCTGGCATGTCCAGCTTCATGGTGGACGGAAAGCTCTACCCCTTCACCGACTACGATTCCAACCAGGACTTCATCAAAGCCACTCTGGCCAAGGACTACCCGCAATACCAGACCTGGGACAAGCGGATGGAGGATCTGGTGCACCAGGTCGAGTCCGGCAAGATCCCACCCGAGCTGATGAAGCTCAAGGATGTGTCCTTCGAGGACTGGCTGGAAAAAGAAGCCCTCTCCCCCTTCGCCCGCAAACTGGTGAAAGCTGTCATCGAGCCCGAGATCGGAACCAGCATCAAGAGGATCAGCGCCCTGGACGGCATCGCCGAGTGGCACCTCTTCGTGGGCAGGGGCGCTACCCCGCACCACTGCGTGGGCGGCAATGAGAAGCTCCCCCTGGCCCTGGCCAGGGCCATCGGCGAGGAGAACATCTCCCTCAACACCCAGGTCACCAACGTCATCGATGGCCCCGACGGCGTCGAAGTACGGGCTGTGGACGCCGCCAACTTCGACGCGAAAGTCTTCAAGGCGAAGTACGTGGTGCTCACCGTCCCGCTCTATCGACTGTTCGAGATCCAGTTCGTGCCGCGGCTGGACGAGAAGGTGTATCAGGCCATCCACACCCAGACCTGGGGCGCCTACTTCACCGCCCATTGCCTGCTCGACAGAGCCGCCGAGAAGTATTGGACCGTGAACGGCAACATCGTGCTGCCCATCCTGAGCGGAGGGGCGCTGGGGTGCATCTACCCCGGCCATGACGTCGGTCCCAAGGACAAAGTGATGCTCAACTTCCTGGTCACCGGGGCGCACGCCGAGGAGTTCAACAGCCGCACCATGTCGCTCGACGACGTGCAGAACGTCATGGAGAAGGCCATGGAGCAGACCTGGCCAGGGAGCAAGGCGATGATCAAGCGCTGGACCTTCTACCGCTATCACCCGCGGGCCATCGCCTCGTGGCCGGTGGGGCGGTCAAGGTTTGATGAGCTTTCCGAGGGGCTGCGCAAGCCGCACGGGCGGATCTACTTCGGTGGGGATTTCACAGAGAGCAGTCATTCGGATGGGGCGATGCGCTCGGCCCTTCGGATGAGTGGGCAGATCAAAGCCGTGCTGGAGAAGAAGTAGAGCACGAGGACACGAAGCATTTGCCGAGGCGCAGCCCTGCCTTGAGCTTGAAGTCCAACCTCATGGACGGGGAGGCACGAGTCCGGCAGATTTCTCGATTCGGCTGCGCCCCGGGAGCGGCTCGACGGCTCCGGCGGCAAATGCCCCTCCTCATTCACCGACCACTCCGAGCCAACCTGGAAGTTGGAGCGCTCAGCAGGGTTTTTGTCCCCGAGGCGAAAAGGTGCACCCCTGGTTGTCCGTCGTTTCATTTTGTGACCGTCGATAGCCTCATTTTCATTCAACTCAAGGAGGCTATATGACGTATAGCGACAAGACCCTGACCTGTTCCGATTGCCAACAGTCCTTCACATTCACTGCCGGCGAGCAGGAGTTCCACGCATCCAAGGGCTTTACCAACCAGCCGGGCCGTTGCCCTGACTGTCGCGCGGCCCGCAAGCGGAGCGGCGGTGGAGACCGCGGTGGGTATTCTGACAGCCGCGGTGGCGGCGGCTATGGTGGTGGTGGCGCCCGCGAAATGCACCCGGCCACCTGCGCCGAGTGTGGCAAACAGACCGAGGTTCCTTTCGTTCCCACTGGTGCCCGCCCGGTTTACTGCCGCGACTGCTTCTCGCGTCAGGGTGGTGGCGGTGGCGGCGGCCGTCGTGGTGGCGGCGGCGGTCGCGACCGCTACTAAAGTGCAAGGCCTTTGGTCTTGCACTTTACAACGCGCCGGAACTGCGTTCCGGCGCGTTCGTCAGATTGTGCTCGTGTGCAAGACCAAAGTGCGAGCACATTAAAGAACCCTTCGAGCCGCCCGGGCACGGGGCCCCTGTAGTCCACGATACGACCCTGGACTGTAGGGTCAGGTTCCTGGCCCAGAGAACAGACCCCCCATGAAGAGCGCGCTGCTCATCGGCCGCAGTTCCGACCTGGAAGTGCTGGCCGGCCTCTGCCGCTCCGACCGGGGGGTCGGTTCGTTGTTGGTGGGCGCGAGCGAGATCGGGCGTAGCTCGGTCCTGGGCGAGTTGGCCGAGCAACTGCGCTCCACCAGAAAGGTGCATGAGCTTGGTCCGGGCAACTCGGTGGGCGAGCTGCTCACGATTCTGGCCGTTCAAGCCGAGCACTCGACCCGGCCTGACTCGCTGGCCGGGGCTCTCCGGCGGGGTCTGGCCGACAGCCCGTGCGTCTTGCTGGTGGACGACTTCGAGCGGCTCGACTCGCTGACCCGGCGCACCCTCGAGCAACTGGCCCGGCTCACGCCGCCGGCCGGGTCAAGTTGGATCATCTCCGTCACCCCGCCCGCGGCGGCGCGCTTTCCCCGCTGTGCGCGTCACACCTTGGCGGCCCTCTCCAAGAGCGACATGGCCATCTTCATCCGCATGGATCTCGGGGGCGAGCCCGACGAGACTCTTGAGGAGTGGCTGGTGGCCCACGCAGGCGGCTCTCCTCGTCGCCTGCGGTTGCTGGCCCTGATCCTGGCCGTGACCGGGCTTCTCAAGAAACAAGAGGGGCGGTTGGAGGCCACCCGCTTGCCCGCCGACCCGATGGCCGACGTGCTCTCCGCCCTGGAATCTCTGCCAGAGGATGGGCGAGTTCTGCTTGAGCTGGGCTGTCTGGCTGACGAGCCCTTCTCCTTTGAGGTTCTGATCCACGCCAGCGGCCTGAGCCGCGAGCGGGCCGAGCGGGCGGCAGGGGTGCTCAGCGAAGGCGGCCTGCTGGAAGTGCGGCCTCACCCCCCCCTGTGTCGAGCGTCGCGCAGCCGTCATTCTGTGGAAGGCTTCCGCATCGGGCCCACCGAGCTGCGCAAGCTGGTTTCCACCGGCCTGCCGGACCGAACCAGGCGCCGTCACCACGGACGCCTGGCCGAGGCCCTGGAGGTGCTGGGAGGCACGGCGGCCGAGCGCGGACGGCAGCTGGCCCGAGCCGGCAAGAGCTCGGACGCCGCCTGGTTGTTGATGGAGGGAGGGCGGCAGGCTCACGACCAGGGGCTCCTGGAGGAAGCCTTGCAGCTGTGGGAAACGGCGGCAAGCTGCCTTTTGCTTGGCGACCCCATCCCGGGGGTGGCCCGGGCCGACACCCTGCTCGCGCTCGGCCGCGCCGAGGAAGCCGAGCGAGCTCTGGCCCGGCTGAACGATTCGCCGGAGGTGCGCCGGGCCCGAATCGACGCCTTCCTCGCCCGGGAAGACTGGGAGGAGGCAGGCCGGCTCTGCGAGCAATTCCTGGAGACGACCCCGACGAAGGGGGATCTCGAGCTGCGGCTGGCCCGGGTGCTGACCCACCGCGGTGACCGCGAAGGGGCCATCGCGGCGCTGGAGCGCGCCCTGCCCGAGGTGGGCCCGGAGGCTCGCCTGTCGCTGGGGCGCCTCTCGCTGGCCACAGGGGACGTGCGTCGACTGCGCGCCGCCGTCCAACCCCTGCTCGAGCATCCGGAGCTGCGCTTCGAGGCCCTGCTGCTGCTGGCCGAAGGTGAGCAGATGGGCGGTCGGGGCTCGGCCGGGCGTGAGCGCTTGCAAGAGGCGGCCGCCTTGGCGGCCCAGGAGAAGGTGCCCGAACGCGAGGCCAGGGTTCATCTCTTGCAGGCCAGTTCCCTGCGCGACGAGGGCGACCTGGTCTGGGCGGCCGACGCCTGCGAGCAAGCCGTGACCTTGCTGCGACCGGCCGGGGAGAGCCTGGCTCTGATCGAGGCCCTGGAGCAGCTCCTGCGCGTGCTGTTGGAGCAAGCAAAGCCTGCTGAGGCAGAGAAAGCTCTGCGCGAGCTGGTGGCCGTCAGCGATGTCCTGGAAGAGTTGGGCCCACGGATCGGGGCCCGCCTGCGCCTGGGCCGCCTCCAGATCGAGAACGGGCGAGCTGGTGAGGCAGTGGACTGGTTGAACCAGGCCGCCGAGCTGGCCAGGGGAAGCGAACAGGCCGAGATCCTGACCGTGCTGGCCACCGTCAAACGCCTTCAGGGAGACGACCAGGAGGCTCTTGCCGTGGCCGAGCGGGCCGTTACCCTGGCCCGTGAGGCGGCCTCCAGCGAGCTGCTGGCCGCCTCGCTGGTGACCGTGGGAGAGCTCTCGGTGGATGCCCAGCAATGGAGCCGGGCCCGGGAGACCCTGGAGGAAGCCCGGGGACTCTTGCCCGAGGACCCCTTGTTGCTGAAGGCTCTGGCACGACTGCACGAACAGGGTGCCCGGCGCCAGGTGCCCGGCCTGACCGTGGAGGAGGCCCGGCGCATCCGAGGCTCGACCCGGACGCGCCCGGATCTCCCGGTCAGTCCGGGAAGACTCCTCCCCTGGCTGGGGGCCGCGGTAGCCCTGGCTCTCTTCGCGCTCTGGCCGCGCCCGGGCATCTTACAGGTGGAATCCCACCCCGCCGGTGCCGTGGTGGTGGTGGACGGCGAGCGCCACCAGGCGCCCTGCAAGGTCAGGCTCGCGCCCGGCAGCCACGAAGTCAAGGTGGCCCTGCAGGGTCACAGGCCCCACCTCGAGCGCGTGGAGCTGAGCGCTGGTCAGAGCTTCAAACTGGTGGCCCGGCTCGAGAGCGCCTCGGGCGCGGTCCGTTTCTCCACCCAGCCCGGAGGGGCCAGAGTCTATCTCGAGGGCCGTCTCAAGGGCGTCTCTCCGCTCGAGCTCAAAGGCCTGCCCCCCGGGCGTTTCAAAGTGCTGGTGGTCAAACCTGGCTATCTCCACTACGTGGGAGCGGTGGAGGTGGTCGCCGGCAAGACCCGCAACCTGGCGGTCAACTTGAGGCAGGCGCCATGACTCACACGACGCGTGCGGAAACTCTCCGACCCCTGGCCGGTTTCACAGCCATCATGAAACGACACGCTCTGATCGTGATGGTCCTGGCCCTTGCGGTGGCCCGGGCCGCCCCAACCTATGATCCGCTTCAGCTCCCGGTCGGCGAGGCCATTACTCTTGAGCTCGAGGTGGCCGGAGAGCGGGCGCTGCCTCTGCTCATCTACCTGCCTCCCGATGGCTCACCGGCACCGGTGGTGTTGTTCAGCCACGGGTTGGGAGGCTCGCGCCACGGCAGCAACTTCCTGGGCAAGCACTGGTCGCGACGCGGCTACGTGGTGGTCTATCTGCAGCATCCCGGCAGCGATGACTCGGTCTGGAAAGAGCAGAGCAGAGGCCGCCGTCTGGCGGCCATGAAGAGCGCAGCCAGTGCCGAGAATCTGCGTCTGAGGATCGGGGACGTGCCCCGCGTGCTCGATCAACTCACCGCCTGGAGCCTCGAGTCCGGCCACCCCCTGGCCGGTCGGCTGGATATGAGTCGGGTCGGCATGTCCGGCCACTCTTTCGGAGCCCTCACCACCCAGGCCGTGGGCGGACAGAGCTTCCCCCTGCTGGGAGCGAAGGGGACCGACAGCCGCATCCTTGCTGCCCTGCCCATGAGCCCCAGCGCCCCTCGGGCCGGCGACATCCAGAAGGCATTCGGGGCGGTCAAGATTCCCTGGATGCTGATGACCGGCACCGAGGACAGCTCCCCCATCGTCAACCTCACCGTCCAGGAGCGGCTGGCCGTCTACCCGGCCCTGCCGCCGGGCTCGAAGTACGAGCTGGTGCTGCATGGAGCCAGGCACCTGGCCTTCACCAACCGTCCCCTGCCGGGCGATGGCGGCGGGCGCAACCCCAACCATCACCGTTCGATTCTGGCCCTGAGCACGGCCTTCTGGGACGCCTATCTCAAGGAAGATCCGGCCGCCCGCGCGTGGCTGGACGGCGAGGGTCCGCGAGGTGTGCTCGACCCTGAGGACCGCTGGCAGCACAAGTGATGTTGACCTGCGGTCGGCACAATGCAGACCCCCATCAGCTTCCAACTTCTTTGAGGGCCGGCGGGTAGCATTCCCTCATGGTGGTGCATCCCTCGACCATTGCCCTCTTCCTCCGGCCCACCCGGGCGACGGTGCCGCCTGAGCAAGATCCGGTGAGCCAGGCCCTGGCCGAGACGGATGCATCGGCGCAGCTCGCGCGACTCCTCGAGCTATGCTCTGAGGCCCGCACTCGGAGCGATATCTCCCAATGCCTGGGACGCCATCAGGCCGAGCTGTGGAGCCTCCCCCTCAGCAGCGATCTCGCCAGCATCGATCTCGTGGAGCGCCTGGCCCCGCACTCCCCTCCCCCGGAGAGCCTGGAATGGCTCTTCACCAGATATGGCCAGCGGCTGGCGGTGGATGGCCCCAGCGTAGGAGTGGCCCGACGCTCACTCGAGCAGATCCTGGTCAAGCGCCCCGACTTCGCGGACGAGGCCGCCGCCCGGCTGCTCGATCCCGCGCCTGGGGAGGGCTTCACCCCGGCCCAACTGGTCTGCCTGAAGGATCTGGTCGGTCGACAGGGCTGGATTCCGAGCCCCGAACAGAGGGGCTTGCTGCTCGAGCGCCTGGACAGCGTCGATCTCCTGGGGAGGGAAGGCCAGGGTCTGTTGGCGGTGCTGGTGGAGCTGAAGCAGTCCCACCCTCAGGAGATCCCCCCCACTCTTGGCCGCGAGCTGCTCGGGCGGCTGCTGGCCGAGCCCGATCCGCCGCTTTACACGGCAGCGGGGGGCCCAAATCGGGGCTTTCTATCTCAGAGCATCTACCAGCTGGCCTTCCCGGACGAGAAATTGGAAGCCGAGCTGCTCTCCCAGGTGAGCCAGGGATCCCAGAATGCCCTTCTGGTGCTGGCCGGGTCGCTCTCCCTGACGGGGGGAGCCGAAAGGCTGGGCCACCGACTCGAGGCCGAGTTCGGACAAGCCCACGAGCCCGCCTGGGTGGACGAGGTCTTGCTGCACGTGCTGGACCGCTGGCTCGAGCAGCCCTGCGCCACCGCCGATGGATCCCTGCAGCCCCACCTGGCGATGGGCCAGCGCTACTACGCGCTGGCCCATCGCGAAAAGCCCCTCTCTCCTCGATGCAAGCCCGTCGCGGTGAAGGTCGAGCCCGAGTGGCTGGCCGGGATGGCCGACTCGATGGATACCGTCCAATCGCAAGCCCGGCTGGTCGTGGCCTTCCAGGCCGCCAAACAGGACCCGGCACTGGCCGGGGCGTTGCTCGTCGAGCTGACGCCCTGGCTCGACCACGACCGGGCCCCGGCCTGGACCGAGGCGGCCACGGCCTTTCGCGGCCTCAAGGACCTGCAGGTGCGTGAGAAGCTGCGTCAGGCGGGCGACCTGCGCGAGCTGCTGACCGCCTTCAGCCCCGGCTCCACCTGGCTGGCAGCCTCTCAGGAGCGCTACCCCGCCGAGATGGCCCGGCTCGAGCCGCTGCTCAAAGGTATGACAGACCAGGACCAGAGCGCCCTGGTGGCCTCTCTGGCTGAGCGCCGAGAGTTGGAGGGGGATCTCGCCTGTCTGACCAGTCTGGCCAGACTCCCCGCCGACGAGCGCCTGGAGGCTGCCAATCAGGTGCTGCGCGCACCCGATTTCTTCGCCAGGCTCGAGCAGATTGCTCCTCCGGCCATCAGCTTGCAGGCCCACCAGGAGCTGTGCCGCCGGGTCGAGAGCGGGATGGAGCCTGAAGTCGCCTTCCAGCAAGTGGCCGCTCCGCTGGTGCTGGACCGCGTGGCGGGCGAGTGCAGGGCGGTGGGAACGGTGGACGGCTACCTGGTGGTCGGAGGCTCGCGGCTGCGCAACCGCTCCTCAATGGGTTGAGCGCCATTTGCTGGTTTTTCCGATCCTTCGGGGGGCTTTTGAGCACCGTGCTTAACCCTCTTTGACGCCTGACAGGGAAACCGCCCCCCCGAGGGAGTATCATGGCTTTTCGCGACGCTATCTCCAGTGTTCCCTGGAGACCTGCCAGTCGTGGGGGGCACTAAATTGACTTGGGGAAGAGGATCAGTGGAAACAACAAAGTGTCCCGTCATGAACGGGGCTCAAAAGCGTGCCGCCGGCACATCCAATCAAGACTGGTGGCCCAATCAGCTCAATCTGAAAATTCTGCACCAGCACTCGTCCTTGTCCGATCCGATGGGCAAAGATTTCAACTATGCCGCGGAGTTCAAGACTCTCGACCTGGACGCCGTCAAGAAAGACCTCTACGCATTGATGACCGACTCACAGGACTGGTGGCCGGCAGACTACGGCCACTACGGTGGGCTCTTCATCCGCATGGCCTGGCACAGCGCCGGCACCTATCGCATCGCCGACGGACGCGGGGGAGCGAGCTCGGGCACTCAGCGCTTTGCCCCCCTCAACAGCTGGCCTGACAACGCCAATCTCGACAAAGCCCGTCGCCTGCTCTGGCCGATCAAGCAGAAGTACGGCCGAAAGCTCTCCTGGGCCGACCTGATGATCCTGGCCGGGAACTGCGCCCTGGAGTCGATGGGTTTCAAGACCTTCGGCTTCGGCGGCGGACGCGTCGACGTCTGGGAGCCGGAAGAGGACATTTACTGGGGCTCGGAGACCGAGTGGCTGGGCGACAAGCGCTACACGGGGGACCGGCAGCTCGAGAATCCCCTGGGCGCCGTCCAGATGGGCCTGATCTACGTGAACCCGGAAGGCCCCAACGGCAATCCCGACCCAGTCGCCTCGGGCCGAGACATCCGCGAGACCTTCGCCCGCATGGCCATGAACGATGAGGAGACCGTGGCCCTGACTGCCGGCGGACACACCTTCGGAAAGTGCCACGGCGCCGGCGATCCGGCACTGGTCGGTCGCGAGCCGGAAGGCGCCCCCATGGCCGAGCAAGGCCTGGGCTGGGCGAGCCGCTTCGGGAGCGGAAAGGGGGCTGATGCCATCACCAGCGGCCTGGAAGGGGCCTGGACCCCCACCCCGACGAAGTGGGACAACAGCTACTTCGACACGCTGTTCAAATATGAGTGGGAGTTGACCAGGAGTCCCGCCGGCGCTCACCAGTGGAAGCCCAAAGGCGGCGCCGGGGCCAACGACGTGCCCGACGCCCAGGACCCCTCCAAGCGTCACGCTCCCATGATGACCACGGCCGACATGGCTCTGCGGATGGATCCTCTCTACGAGCCCATTTCGCGGCGCTTCCATCAGAACCCGGCCGAGTTCGCCGAGGCGTTCGCCCGAGCCTGGTTCAAGCTGACCCACCGCGACATGGGTCCTCGCTCTCGCTACCTGGGCAAGGAGGTTCCTCAGGAGGTGCTCGTCTGGCAGGACCCGGTTCCGCCGGTCGACCACCCGCTGGTGGACAAGGCCGACATCGCCGCCCTCAAAGAGAAGGTTCTGTCCTGCGGATTGTCGGTCTCGCAACTGGTTTCCACGGCCTGGGCATCCGCCTCCACCTTCCGCTGCTCCGACAAGCGCGGCGGGGCCAACGGAGCCCGCATCCGACTGGCTCCTCAGAAGAGCTGGGAGTCCAACGGCCCGGCCGACCTGGCAACGGTGCTCAAAACCCTGGAGGGGATCCAGGCCGATTTCAACTCCAAACAGACCGGCGGCAAGAAGGTCTCGCTGGCCGACCTGATCGTCCTGGCAGGGTGCGCGGGCGTCGAGAAGGCGGCCAGGAGCGCCGGCCAGGACGTGGAGGTTCCCTTCACGCCCGGACGAACCGACGCCACCCAGGAGCAGACCGACGTGGAATCCTTCGCCGTGCTCGAGCCCAGGGCGGACGGTTTCCGCAACTATCTGCAGCCCGGACAGCCCCGCACGGCTGAAGAGCTGCTGGTCGACCGGGCCCAACTGCTCACCCTGACCGCGCCCGAAATGACCGTTCTCGTCGGTGGATTGCGCGTCCTGAACGCCAACGCCGGCAAGTCCAAGCACGGCGTTTTCACCAGACGACCGGAGACCCTGACCAACGACTTCTTCGTGAACCTGCTCGACATGGGCACGACGTGGACGCCGACCTCCGAGCAGGAGGCCGAATTCGAAGGGCGCGATCGGGCGACCGGCGAGCTGAAGTGGACCGGCACCCGCGTCGATCTCGTCTTCGGCTCCAACTCCCAGCTACGCGCCCTGGCAGAAGTCTATGGCTGTGCAGACGCGCAGGCCAGGTTCGTGAACGACTTCGTGGCGGCCTGGAGCAAGGTGATGAGCCTGGACCGCTTCGATCTGAGCTAAACTTCGTCGCATTGACCGTGCCACGAAACGTGCGGTGAGAAACTTGTTTCGAACCGCTTCCAAAGTGTTGTGGCACGGGCGATGCGACGGAGTTCAACCTGTTGAGCATTTGTCGCACAGTCAATGCGAGGGAGTTTAGAGACCCAGCCGCAACAGATGTTGGGCGTGGCGCAGCCGGAAAACCCGTGTCAAGGGGGTTCCGGCTGCGCTTTCACCCCCTCGCTCGAGGCCGGCGAGGTCTTGCCAGGGGAGATGCGGGGGCGAGCGTTTCCTCTCTGCGCGCGCCCTCGAACCGGGACCCGTAGCTTGCCGCGCAGAATCAGGACCGACGGCGCGCGTCCAGGAAGTGCCACTCGGAAGACTCACCGAGCTGGAGCCGGTCCCCATGGCGCAGGCGCGTCTCGGACTCGACCACGATCCCATTGACCAGAGTCAGGCCGCCGCCCAGCTTGCGCACGCAGTAGTTTCCCTCCGAGCGCACCACCAGACAATGGCGCCGGGAGACGGTCTCGTCGGCGAGCACCAGGTCGCAGTCAGGAGCCCGCCCGACCAGAGTCTGAGAGCGGTCGAGAGAAAACCGCTGGTCCCCGCCGGCGAGCTCGAGCCAGTAGCGGCTTGCAGCCGGAAGCGGGGTGGGCGCCGGGGGGGTGGCCGCAGAACGCGAGCGGCGTTCGCAAACTTCGAACCGCATCAGGGTCTGTCCCACCTCCACCAGCTCGCCGCCCTCCAGGGCCAGCTTGCCCACGACCGGCAGTCCGTTGACCAGCACCGCACCGCTCAGCAACAGCCGACCCTCCTGTCCTTCGAGCCAGAAACACCGGCAGGGGATCGAGCTGTCATCGAGGTCGATGTCGTTATCGTGAGGTCCCGGTCCCCCCACCGCCAGCGGGCGGCCGGCCGAGAGCAGGGCCGCGAACAAAGGCACGGTCTTGCCCGCCTCGGGCCCCTCCAGGAAGTGCAAAAGATAGGCGGGGCGAACCTGGGCCGAGCGCGTTCGAGACTGGTCCAGCCGGCTGGGGCGAAGGTCGCTGAGAGCAAGTCGCGGATTGCCCATGAGCCAGAAGGCCAGATCGGTGCGCCAGGCATCGCGAAACTTTTCCCGAGAGCCGCCCACGGCCTCGCCCAGCTCGGCCCCCTCGCGCATCTGGGCCAGGATGTCGCTCACGAATGCCGCGCAGCACACCCATGGCACCTCCCACTGGGAGGCGAGGATGGCATCGACGCCAAGATTGGACAGCCCCCGGGTCAACGCTTCCGAGCCGGGCCCGTGCAACACCACCAGCCGGGGCACGTAGTGTCTTCCCACCGAGCGAAAGGGCTCAAAGCTGCCCGAGGCCAGGACCACGGCATACTCCTCGGAGGAGAGCACGGAGCGGAACGCGGCTGCGGGATGCCTGGAGACCTGAAAGTGGGCCTCCAGCCCCGTCGGAGCCAGGTCGGTGTCATCGGCCACCAGGGCGGCCAGAGCGGCCCCCTCGGCTCGCGGCACGACCTCTTCCCCGGCCCGCCGCACTCGCCGCGCCGTCGAGCGACGGTAGGCCAGGGGAACCCCCGCGATGCGGGCCAGCTCCCAGGGCGTCTCTCCAGCCAACCAGCAGTTCACCGGCTCTTTGCGCAGCACCTGAGCGAGGTTGGCGGGAAAGCAGTTCCCCAGCGAGTCACCCAGTCGGTCAAGCGCCTCGGAGAACCCCCCGGCAGCCTGCTGAAGGGCGACCAGCGACTCTTTCTGGCTGCGCATCTCGACCGGCAGGCGCCGGGCTTCAAAATGGCTCTCCTGGCCGTCGCGAAGGAGGCGCCAGCGGATCGAATCGGGCAGGGGCTCCTCGAAGAACAGGTCGAGGCTCATCGCAAGCACCTTTGCTGGAGTCTCCGGGGAACCCTCCAGGTCAGCCCTTGCGCTTGAGGCGCACCGAGCCCACCTGCACTCCCCGGGGGGTCAGCTCCAGGCGGTGGGCCGGGTCGCTCGTGCCGGGCACCAGGTAGTCGAAAGTGGCCCGCTGGCGGGCCTGATCGACCGGCACGCCCTGCTCGATCAGGCGCTCCACCTCGGCGCAGGCACGCAGGATAGCCTCATGCTCGGCCTCCCCGCCCAGGCGGGCGCTGAGCTCGCGGAACTGCTCTCCGCCATAATAAGCGGCGTAACGCCTGGCAGGGTCGGCGGAGTAGCTCGCCGTCCAGTGGTCTCCAGGCAAGCGCTCGCTCCATAGCTCGTGCGCGTCGGGCGCCTGACAGGCCAGCAGGCGCTCCACCAGCGGTCGAGCTTGCTCGAGAGGCGTGCCGGCGAGCTGCTCTTTCAGGTGGGCAATCTCCTGGCGGCGTGCCTCGGAGGTGAGAGCCTGGACGGGCCCGCTCAAGGCGTGCGACAGATAAGGCTGGAGGGCCGGCGTGACGCCGGTCGAGCCCAGCATGTGAGCCAGCCAGAGAGCCTCCTGGGCCGAGCCAGGCAGGTCGGAGAGGTCGGCCTTGCTGGCCCGGGCCGCCTGGACGAACTCCTCGAGCAGCTTGCTCGCCTGCTGAGCCTTCTCCTCGGGGGTAAGCTGGGGGCCCAGACGCTCGAGCACGGGACGGGTCTGGAGCTCCAGGCTGCTGGGGATGACCCGGTGCACCACGCTGCGCAAGTACTCGCGGGCCGCCTGGATCTTGCCGGTCACGTCGGGAGCGTCGCCCATGCGGCGCATCTGGGCGTTCTGGTGCTCGCTGCGGAACGTGCCCACCAGGCTGTCCAGGGCGGCGTTGTCGTGGCGACGCTCCAGCTCTTGCATGGCGATGGGGCGGATCAGCTCACGGCGGCAGCTCACCGAGCCCAGCGCCACCAGGGCCCGCTGGTCGGCCGGCGAGAGCTTCTGGATGTCGCCCTGGTAGTTGCTCTGGAGCCTTTCAGCCAGACTTTGCGAGAACTCCTGATCGAGCAGGGCGGCATAAGCCTGGCTGGTCACCCCCACGGCCATCACGTCCCCGGCGCAGAGTCGGCGCAACTCGGGCTCGAGCAGAAGGCGGTCGAACAGGTTCTGGCGCAGGCCGTCCAGCCCGTTGGGGATCCGCCCCAGCGCCTCCAGGCCCTGCCAGAACTCGGGCCCCGGCTTGCCAGGCTGAAGCAGCCGGGCGGCCAGCCAGGGGCGGTGGCGGGGGGCGGCGGTCTGGCTGAGCACGCGCCAGTCCTCCAGGCTCTGATTGTGGTGGCGCGACAGGATGCAATCAGCCACGCGCTGGCCCCACTCGGGATGGTGCTCGAGCTGCTCGAGCACCACCCGGGCGCCGCCCTCGTTGGGCAGCACCTCCAGGACCAGCAACTCGGGGCTGGCCGCTTCGGGGAAGCGCTCGAGCAGCGAGCGATAGAGCTCCGCCTGGCCCTCGCGCGCTCCGTGCCGGCTGGTGGTGTGCAGCAGCGCCTCTTTGTGGGGGGCGAAGTGCTCGCTCACCTGGGGCCTCTTGCTGGCCAGGATGGCACTCAGCACCTGAAAAGCCTTGCGGTCACCGGCCTGGTTGGTCAGCTCGAAGGCCACCTGATCGGCCAGGCTCGGGTCGGTCCAGGTCAGCCGATCAAACGTCTCAGCCGCCTGCTCGCGCTTGAGCGAGCGGCACAGAAACTGGGCCCGAGGGCTGCTGAGCTGCACGGAGTCCATAGCTTCACGCAGCATACTGGGGAGCGATGAAAGAGGGTTGAAAGGCTTCGGGATGTGCGGGCAAGTCGGGTGCCCATGGGCACCTCACTCGCGTGCACCACCGAGCACCCCCTGGCAGGTCAAACGCGCCAACCGAGTCCCAGTCAGCACCAGACGTCAGCGAGCCACCGGGACGAGCAGCTCCGCCCGCTCGCTGTCGGGTCCGAAGCGAAGCTCCAGCCCATCGCTGGCAGGCTCGGCCGCGACGCCCCCGGCGGCCGCCGAGCCGGCCGCGCCGCCCACCAACCGCAGGCGGTAGCGCTGGCCCGGACGGCCCTCCACCACCAGATGCAGACCGGTGGGGCCGGAGACGCTGCGCAGCACGCGCAGCCCCTGGCTGGCCGCTCCGAGCTCGGGCGGAGGATGCCGCACGGCCACCTCGGCGCCGCCGCGCACGCCGATGCGCACCTCGCCCCGAGCCGGGGCAGCGCTCACTTCCACCAGCACCCGCTGGCCGTCCCCGAACGGCTTCCCTGCGGGCTCGGTGACCGCATCCCGCGGCACCACCACGCCCAGCGTCAGGTCCAACTTGGAAGAGGTGTGCTGCCAGGCGAGCACGCGAGCCTCGCCTTCCCGCCGGTAGCTCAGCTGCAGCGTCCCTCCGGCCACCGGAACGCGAGCCACGCTGAAAGCCTCCCAGTCGGCCGGAGGCTGGGGCACGAAACGCGCGTGGCTGCCGGCACGATCCACCTCCAGCCCCAGCAGGCCGCGAACCACCGGGGTGGCGACCATGGCCTGAGACCAGACCTGGTGGTGAGATGAGCGTCCAAAGGGAGCCAGAAAGTCTCCGGAGATCAGCTCGGTGACATAGCCCAGCGCCCCGCTGGTGGACAGGTGCACATTGGCCTGCAGGGCCTGCCAGCCCACGTGGGGGCGTCCGTAGCGGTAGGCGGCCATGCTGACCCAGCCGGTGAAGAGCGGCCAGACCGACCCGTAATGGTAGCTGAGCGGGTCGTAGAGCTTGCTCTGGTTGCTCAGAATGCGATGGCCCCAGTCGGTGGCCATGGCGCGACCGCCCAGATGGTCGAGTGTGCTCTGGGCCCGCCCATCCTCCAGCAGTCCCCACCAGAGGGGCACGGCCGTCAGCACGGTATCCTCCCCCACCGGTCCCCCACTGGCCAGCTCGTTCAGGCGGGCCTGACGGCGCGCCAGGTAGGGCCCGGGCTCGGCCTTGCGAGCAGCGTGGGGACGGTCGATCGAGAAGGCGTAGTAGCCCTGAGAGGGCAACCAGTAACGCGCCTCCACCGCCTTGCGGGTAATCTCGGCGCGAGAGCGAGCCTCGGCGGCCAGGCGCGTGTCGCCACGGGCCTCGGCCAGCTCGGCCAGGCTGTGGCAGGCTTCCATCCAGCAGCCCTGCAGGTAGAGCTCGGCGTCGGGGGGATAGAGCGCGCCCCCCTCCACCCAGGCGTGACCCACGCCGGTGTTCTCCACCAGACCGTCGCCGTCTCTGTCGGTGGCGGCGGTGAAGCGCCAGGCTCTAAGGGCTGCCTCCCAGCTCTTGTCCAGGAAGGTCCGGTCGCCCGAGGCGCGATAGTAGTCGGCCAGGGCGATGACGTAGAGCGGGGTGGCGTCGGAAGAGGCCCAGCCGAAGGGATAGGTGTTCCACCAGTCCACCAGCGAAGCGCTCTGGGAGATCTCGTGAGGCACCTTGCCGTCGGCCCGCTGGAACTTGCGCAGGAAGTCGAGAGCGGTGCGGGTGGTGGCGAAGTCGCCGTAGGCGGTGGTGGCCAGCACCGTCCAGAGGGCGTCGCGCCCGAAGAACCAGGCGTAGCCGGGACGCTCGGAGTCGCCCGAGGTGCGAAAGCCGGCCACCAGACCGGTGCCCAGCAGGGGATTGGCCACCAGCCCCTTGTCGATGCCCACCTTGGACCACTGGTAGGCCTGGTCGAGCTCGCGATCGGGGGTATCCACCTGTACGGTATCCTGCAGGAGCCGGCGGTAGTGGGCTACGTTGGCATTGTAGTCGGCGGCCAGCCCCTGCAGCAGGCGGTCGTTGGCGGCCCTTGCGTCCTTGAGGCCCTTCACGCTGCCGGTGATGACGATGGGGAGCGGACCCGCGTCCACAGGCAGATCCGCCAGAAAGCGGGCGGGTTGATCGCGCGGCTCTTCCTGGTAGGGCATGAGGGTGACGTCACGCGAGCCGGGGCAGGCGATCACGGCCGCAAAGCGCCCGGACTCCTCGGTCAGGCTGTAGCGCCCGTCGGCAAAGGAGAGGTTGCCGGTCTGGATGCCGGCCGGCCACATCAGCTTGAGGCGGGGGTGGAACTCCCCCGTCACGGTCATGGGCAGGAGCGTGTCCACCTCCAAAAGCATAACCACGCCCGGCTCGTTGCGCGAGGCAAACAGGATGTGGCGGGCAGTGAAGGCGCTGTGCGAATAGGTGAGGATGGTGGCCTCGGGGCGCACGGTGATCTGCTTGACCAGCTCGGTGGAGGGGACCGGGCTGGGATAGCCCTCGAGCGAGAAGTGGAGCTGGAAGTCCTCCAGCACCTTCATGGGATAGACCCAGGCCTCCAGCGTGCGCCCTTCGTAGCCGAAGAGGGCGGCCCGGGGACCGCAAACGTCCATGAAGGTGCCGGCGCGGATGGGGCGGGAGAGCTCGAGCCCGCTCTCCTCGAGCGGCGCCGCACTGGCCCGGGCCAGTAACAGCAACGTCAAGACCAGTCGTATCAAGACTCTGGGGACTCGGCGCTCGGCTCCGGCCGATCCGATGGTGCTCATGGACGAGCCCTTCGGGTCTTTTCGCCAGCCTTCCCTCCCGGCGTCAGGGCGCTCCTGGCCTGGGAGCCGGGTCGGGCCACAGAGGAATGCTGTAGCTCTCAGGCTCGGTCTTCAAGGCAAACGCTTTGCCATCAATCGTCCCTTTGACGTCATAGCGGGCCTGAATCTTCGCGACGGTGCCCAGGTAGCCGTAGCTCCAGGAGCACTCGCTCGATTTGCCAGGCTCGATCGATTTGGGCAGATCGGTTACCCGGTGGGCCATCGCTACCATCGAGCCGTCAAGATCCTGGAGCTTGATTGGCTGGCCACTCGCGTCCAGAAACTCGATCGTGACCTCCAGGCCACTCATCCTCTTCTTGTCCTGGTTGTGGAGAGTGAAGCGGCCGTCGAGATAGCGGTTGTCCCGACGGCGTGAGATCGAGGAATCGGTCATCTTGACGGGGGCGTCCTGCGACAACAGAGGTCCGCCGAGAAGACAGACCACAGCGACCATGAGAACAGACTGAATCCGCATATGCCTAATCCTCCTTCAGGGGGGCGAATAAGGTGGCCAGGTCCAGCACCCGACCCTCGAGCTCCCACGCGTCCTCGACACCCAGCGACTCAATGCTGTAGCGTCCCTCGCGCAGGCTGAGCACCTCCAGCGTCGAGGCCTCGGGATCGACCAGGAGGTAGAAAGGAACGCCGTTCTGGGCGAACCTGTTGAGCTTCTTGACGCGGTCCAGCGAGCGTGTGCTGGGCGAGAGAATCTCGGCCAACAGGTAAGGCACTCCCTCGAGGTACTTCTCTTTGATCTGGCCACGCTGATCGCGACGCAGGTAGATGAGGTCAGGCTGAACGGGCGTACATCCGGGCATGAGAAGGTCCATCGGAGCATTGAAAATGTAGCCCCGGCCCTCGAGCTCGAACTGATAGAAAAAGAACTGCAGTCGGCGCGAGAGAATCTGGTGCAGGCTGCCGGGGGAAGGGGACACGTAGAGCACTCCATCCAGAATTTCGTAGCGCTGGCCATCAGCCGGCAGGCAGAGACTGTCCTCGTAGGTCCAGACCTTGTGGCGGTCAACTTGCAGAGTCACGCAGGCTCATTCTCCACGACCCCGTGATGGGGCCTTCTTTTCCTGACGGCCCGAAGGGGTGGAGGCTGTCGGCCTCGAGGGGGACGAGGAGGAGCCTCCCCTTCTGGGCAGCACACTCCGACCGATGGCCCTGAAGGCGCTGGCGGAGATCCTGGAGGCTGGCGGGCTTTGTCTCTCTCCGCTCACATCCTCGATTTGATAGGCGTGCGTCGGGGTTCCCACCTCGCTTCCACCTGCCCAGATCCTGCCGGCGTAAGGTGTGGTCTGGCCGTAATTGTCCTGCTTCAGCCCCTCGTCGGTGTCAGCCACCACGGCGGCGTGAGTGCTGTTGGACACGATGACAGCGCTCTTTCCCTCAAAGGCGCTCAGGTCGTTGGGATCGGGTAGCTCGGTGAGCTTGACTCCGAAGCAGAACCCCACATCCGGGGGATGATTGCGATCGTTGAGGCGTGTCAGTGCTTCTTCATAGCTGATTCCGTTGACCTCTGCGTAACGCCGGGCGGCGGCCGCCATCATCACGTTGGCCCGCTCCACCTCCTCCGGATTGTCCCCCTCGTAACCGGTCGCCACGGAAGCCTGGTCCACCTGCTCGCCCGTGAGGGTCGTTTGATAACCGTCCCGCATCGTGACCCGATATCCCCCACCCGGCAAAGGCTCGATCTGCATGGGACCGCGCGGGTCCTCTCGAAAGGTCAGCATCATGCCTTTGATGATGCTGGTGGCAGCGCAGTTCTCTTTATCGGTCTGGGCCACGTCGTCCAGGACTTCGAGCAGTTCGGCCCCCTGGAGAACCGCCGACGACTCGGACGAGCTCGCAGTCTCTGAGGAATCCTCCGGGAGTTGTACGGGCAAGACGACCGGGGAGTCTGGCGCAAGCCAGACCTCGGAAGGTGAGCCTCCCCCGTGGGCCGGCGCGGACCTGATGCCCCCCGGAACCGGGCTTCCTCCCGACAACCCGGCCGATGGGTTTCCGACGCCGCTCACGGCGCCGGCTCGATCGGCCGAGATGAGCCCTTGCTGCCGGGCCAGCTCCAGCGCAATCTGCAAGAGCGTCCAGGTGCTGTGGGAGAGCTGAATTTCCAGAGCGCGCAGCTCGGCCAGGGCCAGGAGCAATCGCTCGATCTGCTCGGCGGTCGCCGAGCCCGCGGCCAGGGCCTGGATCGTGCTCTGCGCCTGAAGGGCGAGCTGACCCTCCTTGAGGGCGTTGACCAGAACCAGATCCTCGGGCGAGCCGCTCGCCTCCTGAGTCATCTCGTCAGAGAGCATCAGGCCGTCACACGCTGCGGCCGGCAATGGGGTCGTCCGAGTGCGCACCGGGAGGCCTGGCAAAAGAGATTTCAAGCTGGGCAACCGATCAATACATTCGACGATCACAGGCTCCTCCAGGGGAATTCTCCTGATCGCATCCTGGAGGTGGACTCTTTGACAATCCTTTGCACGAGTGAGGGGGCCTTGGTGGCTTCTGTCGGCGCTCAGGAATTGGCCCAGCGCAGTTCACGGATCTCCTTCGGGGCGCCTCCAGACAAGTCTGTCGGCGCGAATGACTGCAGAACCTCAGCACTTCATTTCAACTCTGAACAGGTCAACGCGCGGGGAGCAGTGACTTTCAGGTTTCTTTTCACCTTCTCCGGCATACTCCAGGCATGATCGTGGGTCGTGGCATGCCATTTCCCGAGCTGCCTGTGCGGGCGGCAGCGACCGCCATGGCGCCGGAGCGCGCTCCGGTCGACCCCACTGACGACTACCGACCGGTCTCGAGGGACTCGACCGTCTTCCCGGCCTCCACCGGCCCGGCCAGCGACCTGGCCTTCCGCCTGCTGGGCGGGGCTCTGGGACCAACCTTGCAGGCCGCCACTCGGACCGTGCTCGATGAGCTCGACTACAACCTGCGCCGCACCTCCCCGGGGCGAGAGCTGGCCAGAGACCTTCCTCTCGACCAGGTTGAAACGGTCAGCGCCATCCCGGCGCAATGTGACCTGGCCCGGGGCCTCTACGACCGGATGCGCAGAAGTCGACCTTTGAGCTCCAGCCAGCGCATGCTGCTGGCCCGCTCGCTGGTCATGACCAGCGCCTATCTAGGCCTGGACGACCGCCTTCTCATCGCGCCCCGGCCGGTCGGGGCCGCAACTGCGCCGTCCGATGCTCGGCTCGATGAGGGGTTTTCCCCCGAGGTCGCTCAGGTGGCGGTGGACCAACTGCGCTGGTCAGGCTCCCACGACTATGCCACCTCGCGTCTCGGCCCGCTGACGGTCGTGCTCGATGACCTCGGTCCGGGCGACCGTGTGCGCTTCTCGAACCTGCCCCTGGAGCAGTCGCTGGATGCCTTGCCGCCGGCCCGAGCAGCCGTGAGCTTGAATCTGCCCGTGAGCGCGTGGGCCCGCAGCCTGGACCTGCTTGAGCACGACGACGGGACGCGGACCCTGGTCGTTGGCGAGCTGCCCGGCCGGGTCATCCATCGCCACTACCAGTTGCTGGTCAAGAAGCACCTGCAGGGCAAGCCGGCCGCGCCAGCCGTGTCGACCCTGGAGGCGCCCTCGGCTTATGAGGGCTCCTACGCGCGGCTCAACGACTTCTTCGCCCGCAACGCCTCCCACCTGGGCCAGGTGGATGCGGTGGCCGTTGGCTATGCCCGCTGTTTCCGGGAAACCTGGACCGGGGTGCCCCGCCAGAAAGTGCTCGATTCCGGCTCTTCCTGGAAAGCCGATGTCTACACCCTTGCCGATGGCAAGCGGCTGGCCGTGCTGGCCAGCCAGGACAACTTCCAGGGCGAGGTTCTGGGAGAGTCGCTCAAGCGGCTGGTGCAGGACCATCCTTCCATCCGTCAGATCTTCCTGGCCGGGTCAGGAGGGTCGCTGCACGTTCGCGATCCCTACAGCATCGTCTTCCCCGACCGAATTGGCGACACGCCCAACGCGCTCTCGACTCGGACCACCAACCTGGCCCACGAGAGTGTGCTCTCTCCCCTGGCGGAGACGCCCGAGGCCCTCAGCGATGCGGCCCGCCGGGGAGTGACCACCCTGGACATGGAGTTCGGTCACGCGGCCACGGCCCTGCGGGGCCTGCCGGTGACGCTGGGCGTGGGGGTGCTGGCCACCGACTTTCCCATCGAGCGTTCTGTCGGCCCTGGCGCCAACCTGACCCGCCAGGATTCCGGGCGCAAGTATGCCAACGTCCATCGCTACACCAGGGCCGTTTACGATGCGCTCACCTGCGGTCGGCCCGCCCTGGAGCACCCCCTCGAGCAACACCTGGGTCGTTCGCTGGGAGAGCTCTCGACCCGGAACCTCGAGCGCGAAATCGAGCTCGTTGGGGAGATGGGCCAGGCCGAGCGGGGCCTGTTCGAGCGGCTGAAAACACTCGCGCCCCACTATTCGTTTCGAATGACCGAGGCGCGCCTGCGACGCGTGCTCGAGGATGGGGCTTTGCTCTCTACCGGGCAGGTGGCCCGGTTGCTCGATCGCCCCGTGGATCCTTACACCCCGGGTGTGGAGGACCAGATGTTCGGTGCCTACGAGCACACCTTTGGCGCGCTCGGCTTCGGGCACGGCGACGAGCGCTATGGATCAATCGAGGTTCGCCTGCGCCCGGAGGTGTGGAAAGCAAGGTCATGGGCCACCTTTGCCTCTGGCTGGAAAGCTTTGAGCCAGGTCAGTCCCGAAAAGCTCGAGTATGACCGGGTCGACCCCGACCTGTTGGCGCCTGCTCGTGAGCGCTTCTCCCGCTGGGTGGTAACCCCGAAGGACTACAACGCCGTCGTCGCTGCCGGGATCGTTGGCAGTCTCAGCGATCTCTCGCCCGAGCTGCGCCGGGAGCTGCTGGCGGCCCCCCCCGATCAACTTCCGTCGCTGCTCGATCGGCACCGCCTCTGGTATCTCGAGGGCAAAATCCAGGGTTCTCTGAACCTGGAGGACATTGAGAAGCTGATCGTGCCGCCCGACTTTCCGGAGCCTCTCAACGAGCTCTGCCGGCAGCGGGGAATCGTGGTCGAGGCTCGCTCCGACCGATCTTCGTGAGGTGGCTGGCCGTCACTTTGCTGCTGGTCCTGCCCATAGCCGCCCAGAGCGAGCTTCCCCCGGGCTACAAAGTGATGCGCCAGTTCGGCAAACCGGCCCGCTGGCGACGAGAGAACCTGCCCATCCGCCTCTTCTCGAGCGCGCATGAGCGATTGGTGGACCACTGCCTGGCCCGGTGGAACCAGGCCGGCCAGGGGGTGCTCTACCGGCGCTCTTCAGCCGATGAAGCCGACGTGCGTTTGGACTGGAGCTCACCGCGCCTGCCCGCGGGACGAGCCGGGGCGGTCTGGTGGAATCCCGTCATGGGGTATCTTCTGGTTGACGGAATGGCCGTGGACGGTGAGTGGAACGTGTCGCAGGGTGTTCGAGCCCGGGTGCTCCTGCAAGAGCTGGGCCACTGCCTGGGACTGAGCGACTCCACCAACCCGGGCGACGTGATGTACACCGTGGTGGTCAACCATCGCCGCCGTCCTCAGCCGCTGGAAGCGGCCCGCCTCTCGGCCCGCGACCAACAGGCTCTGGCCTGGCTCTATGCCCAGGAGGAATTCGTGCCCATCCAGGTGCATCTCCCCGATCCGGCCGCTCCCACGCCTGTCCCGATGCGTTAACATCACCGCAACGATTCCCCCGAGGTGCCCGCATATAATCCTCCCAGCCACATCAGGGAGGCCTGTCATGAACGTCACCACAGCCAGTCTGGCATACACGGGAGCCGAAGCCCGCCGCATCGGCGCCGGGGAAGGCAAGCCGAAGCCCATCGGGGCCGGCCAGTCCCCAGCTCCCGCTCCGGCACAGCCGCCGGCCGGGCAGGGTCAGCAGCCCGCCCAACCGCCGGCGGGTCAGACGGGTCAGAAGGCCCCGGTCACTCCCCTCGAGCCCGAGAAGGAGTGGACCGTCCTGATGTACATGAACGGGAACAACGGCCTCTCCACCTCAGTCATCAGCAATCTTCGCCAGCTCGACTACGTCGGCTCGGACAAGAACATCAACTGGGTGGCCCAGGCCTCCCGCTCCAAGGGCCTGGTGGACGGCTGGAAGGGTGACTGGACAGGCGTGCGCCGCTACAAGATGGAGCACAATGGAGAGAAGCTGACCCCCTCGGTGCTCATCTCCACCTCCCTGCTCGGCTTCTGGCCCGGCAGCTCCACCAAGATCACCTCGCCGGTCGTGCAGGACCTGGGCGACAAGAACATGGGCAAAGCCCAGACCCTGCAGGAGTTCATCGAGTGGGGCATGGCCGCCTACCCGGCCAAGCGCTACATGGTCGTGATGCAGGGCCCCTCGACCGGCCTGTCGGGCATGATGAACGACGACGTGCACGGCTCCAAGATGAAGATCAGCGAAGTGGGTCAGGTGTTCGAGAACGTCAAGGCCTCCACCGGCAAGAAGATCGACGTGGTGGCCATTGACGGCTCCACCTCCACGACGATGGAGCTGGCCTACGAGCTCAAGGATAGCGTCAACTACATGATCGGCTCGCAGGGCATCCAGGCCGGGGGTGGCATGTTCATCGGCCAGATCGCCAACGAGATCAAGAACCTCAACCAGGATCACGTGCAGGACCCTCTCACGATGACCCGCATGTGGTGCTTGATGAACTCGATGGGCTCGGGCATGGCCAACATCTCCAGCACCATCTCGGCCATCGACCTGACCAAGATGGACGCCGTCAAGCAGAGCTGGGACGAGATGTCCCAGAAGATCCTGGCGGCCAACATTCCGGGCGACACTCTCAACCGCATCCTCGACGACACTCAGGACTTCCAGGGCCGCTCCAGGAACGAGGCCTACCAGAACCAGCGCGACGCCTTCGACTTCGCCAAGCGCATCTCCGAGCACCCCGAGATCACCGATCAGGGCGTGAAGGATGCCGCCAAAGCCACCATGGCCGCCATCGAGGGCGCCCTGGTGGGTGACGCCGCCGTGGGCAAATACGTCAAGAACGCCCACGGGCTGTCGGTCTTCGCCCCCACCCACTACGGCTACTTCCGCCCCGACGGCACGCCGATGGCCAATCGCTCCATCAAGGACGCCGACTACTCGAGCACCAAGTTCGCTCAGGACACGGTGTGGGACGACGTGCTCACCTCCGGTGCCCAGGACTCGGGCTTCAACAACGCCCTCAAGAAGCTCGGCTTCTCGGAGAACGCGCTGGACAAATGGAGCGACTTCTCCGGCAAGCACGCCGGCAAGGTCGGCTTCGTGGGCAATATCGCCTCGATGGCCGGCTGGTTCAACGCCATCAACGCCTGGCGTGGAGCCGAGGCCAGCGGCTTCCTGGGCATTCCGGCCGCCTACACGCCCTACGTCGGTATGGTGGGCGCCGGTTATGACGCCATCAACGCCGCCAAGAACATCCACTACAGCGCCACCGAGCTGCAGGACACCGACGCCGTGGTCAGCGCCGCCTTCGACGTGGGCCGGGCCGGCCTCAAGGCGGTGGCCAACCTGGGCTACATCAACCCCTCGCTCAAGGGCGTGGCCGGCACGGCCGGTATGGTGATGTTCTTCTCGCCCTGGATTCGCGACATCTACGGGGTCTACTCGAACTACAAGCAGATCCGCGACAACATCGAGCTCTCGAACCAGCCCAGCAGCACCAAGTGGGCCATGGCGGCCTACGGCTACTGGGCCAACAACCATCTGCAGGACAAGTAAACTCGACATGCGCGCAGGAAGCGACCGGTGCCTTCACCGGTCGCTTCTGCGCGCCAGGGCCCTGCTGTGAAATTCAGAGTGCCCGGGTGGCGCGAGAACTCTATCGCCGGTAGAGAAACCATCCTGGGCGAACAAATGCTCGTTTTCTATGCCGCCGGTAAGCCAGGCTAACGCAGGTAAGGCTCGTAGCTGTTGGGCAGGATGGCCCGGTCGGTGACCGGCCCGATCTGGGGCTGCTGCAGAGGGAAGGCTTTGAGCGAGAACTGGAAGTAGACCTCGTTCTGAACTCCCCGATAGACAACGCTGGCCATCCAGTCGTGCTGCTCGTAGTTGAGCTGGTAGTCCTGGTAAGTCATGCGCTCATTGACCAGGTCATAGAGGTTCCAACTGCCGACCGACACCGAGTCGGTGAGATCCAATCGGATCTGCGAGTCCACGCTGCGCCACAACTTGAAGTTGGGGTCGAAGTTAGAGGAAGCGACCACCCGAACCCCCTCCAGGGGGTGGATGTCGAGCCGGGGGATCAAATCGTGCAGTCGGTCCCCGTTGAGGTCGTAGCCCGCCAAAGCTCCCAGCTTCCACCTGTCGGTCTCGTAGAGCTCCAGACCCCCGGTCAGGGTCTGATACTGGAACTGGAGGTCGTGCTGGAAGGGCGAGTAGCCTTCCGGGTCTTGCCAGTTGTAATCGATCCGGGCCACCGCGTTGGAGCCGAGGTTCTGCAGGTAAGACCCGCGCGCGGCCAGCAGGTACTGGGCATCGCCGCTGCCGTACAGCATCTGGCGTGCGCCCGCTCCAGCCAGGATCCGACCGGAGCCGAACTCGACGGTCTGATCGGGGATGGTGAAACGCAGGTCGCCGCGGGTCGTGCCGTACATACTGGGTGACTCGAACAGGTTGCCGAAACTGCCCGCCACCTGAATGGGGACCGGACCGAGATAAAGCGACCTGGAGCGCACGCTGACCTCAGGGCTGCGGTTGAGGTAGTAGAAGGTGGCGTCGCCTCCGCTGCGCTCCAGGTCGAGGGCGGAGTCGAAAAGCTCGCTGGTGTGCAGCAGGCTGCCCAGCACATGGTAGCGGCTGGTGGCGCCTCCGATGGGAGTGATGGAGCGGGAGTAGTCGGCCGACCAGCGGGTCGCCAGCTCGGGCGTCATGTGCAGGTGGTAGAAGAGGCGGGTGACGATGTTCTGGTTGTCGCCGATCCGGCTGTAATTGCCCAGGACCTGCAGGTGCTGCCGCTCGGTATCTCGCTGGTAGTTGATCTGAGCGTTCTCCTGGGCGGGTGAGACGAATCCGGGGAGCTCGAACTTGTTAGCGCTGTAGTTGAGGGTCAGGTTGGAAGAATCGTCCGGGCGGAGAACCGTGTTGCTGTTGATCTGATAGCGGGAGCGAGTGGACTGCTTGCCGCGCAACTGGTAGAGGTAGAAGTCTCCGGCCAGGAGGTCGCCCACTTCGTAATGGTGCTTGAGGCCCGCCCCGATACCGCTCTTCTGGTAGATATCGAACAGGATCTGACCGTAGTTGGTATCACCCAGAGTATAGTCGAAGGAGTTGCGCAGAAAGACGCCGTCGATGCCATTGTGGCCGGGCAGGGGGAAGAAGGTCTGGACCCTCTGAGGAGCCCGGCTGGTCAGAGAGAGGTTGACGGTGGGCAGCGTGTAGATGGGGGTATCCCCCAGCACCAGCCGCACGTCTTGCGCGATCATGCGCGACCCGGGCAAGATCTCGAGGCGGGCCGACTCGAGCATGTAGTCGGTGCGGCCGGGCGGAAGGTCGCAGCTGGTCACGCTGGCCTTCAGCAGCTCGATGCTTTCGGGACGCCACTCCACCGTGTCGGCCCAGAGGAAGAGGTCTTCCTGCACGTTGCGCTGATCCACCACGAAGTCGCGGGCCCGCCCGGAAACTCTGGTCATGTGGGCCATCTGGGCGCGGGTGTTGAAGTCGATTGTCTCGGCGGCCAGAAAGCTGTCCTGGAAAAAGAACACGCAATCGCCCCGGGCGGCCACGGTGCCCGAGCTCTCGTCATACTCGAGGTAGTCGCAGTCAAGACGAACCCCGGCGATCTCGGCCCGTACGTGACCGGACGCGACGACCTTGCCGCCCTCACGCTTGACCGCGTCGGCTTGCAGAAAAAGCCGCTCCTTGCTTTGCGCCACTCCCACCCCCGTCAAGACGGCGCAGAGCCAGACCACAAAGAAAAGACGAAGCACCCGGGGGAGCATTTGAAGCCCATTCTGCTATCGGGCAAGGGTTCCTCTCTGTGCGCAGAATCCTATAGTGATAAGCTTGAGCCCCATCCAGGAAGGGCGCCAAAGACCTCCTCAGAGGATCGAAAACGGCTCGAAAACTTGAATATCATTCCATTCCAGGAGTCCGGGGCCGAATTGCCTAAAAGCGGCCTCGTGGCGAGCATCGGACTGCTGGGAGGAACGTTCAACCCCATCCATCTCGGGCATCTGCGTCTGGCCGAGGAGGCCCGCGAGCAGTACGGGCTCGAGCGGGTGTGGCTCATCCCCAATCCCTCCCCACCCCACCGGGCCCGGGGCAGCGTGCTGGCCCCCGCCGAGGAGCGCTTCCGGCTCGTCGAGCTGGCAGTGGAGTCCAACCCCTACTTCGAGGTCTCGCGGATCGAGCTCGATCACCCGGGCCTGGCCTACACCGTGGAGACTATCGAGCGCCTGCGCTCGCTCCATTCCGAGCACACGTTCCACTTCCTGACCGGGGCCGACTCGCTCCTGAGAAATAGCTGGCGGGAGCTGGACCGATTGCTGGGTATGCTGGGCTCCTTCGTGGCCGCGCGCCGGCCAGGCTTTGACTGGAGTGAGCTGGAACAACACCTGGATGGCCTGCAGTTGAAGAATCGCGAGCGCATCGTGCGCTTCGACATGCCCGCCCTGGAGATCTCGGCCTCCGACCTGCGCCTGCGCCGTCGGGAGGGGCGCTCGATCCGATACCTGGTGCCCGAAGCGGTGCGCCTGCGCATCCTGGAGGCCGGTCTTTACAGCGGCCTGGAGGAGTGAACCCACTGAGCCGCGTATCTGCAAGCGAAGCGCGCAGCGAGCCGCAGGCGAGCGTAGTGCCTTGGAGCGAAGCGCGCAGCGAGCCGCAGGCGAGCGTAGTGCCTTGGAGCGAAGCGCGCAGC
>JAANMY010000217.1_pt1 | contig 83287 bp, 71 predicted proteins | sample 7279691 | NCBI WGS metagenome assembly JAANMY01 (sample SAMN14094543, study PRJNA606508) | bioreactor metagenome | isolation source: A lab-scale SPAN reactor treating ammonium-rich wastewater day 388 | place: Ireland: Galway | collected 2018-02-07 | reverse complement strand
ACGTCGAGAGCATCCACGGCAAGGGCCTGCTCACCTACGGACTGGTGGTGGCGCCTTCCTGCGCGGACTGTCACGGCAAGGCACACCGGATCTTCGCGGCGTCCGACCCGCGCTCGACCGTGAACAAGCAGAAGGTCGCCGCAACCTGCGGCAGCTGCCACACCGGGCCTCGCGACGAGTTCATGAAGGGCGTCCACGCCAAGGCGCTGGTGAAGGAAGCGAAGGGTGAGAAGCTCGAGGACGACAAGAAGGCCCCCACCTGCCCGACCTGCCACAGCGCGCACTCGATCGTGGAACCGGGCGGACGCTTCAAGCTCGCGGAGGACCGCATCTGCGGCGAGTGCCACGAAGAGCGCACCAAGCGCTACCTCGAGACCTACCACGGTCGCGCACACGACCTCGGGGACACTGCCGTCGCCGCCTGCCACGACTGCCACGGCACCCACGAGATCTGGCCCTCCAAGGAGGCCGCCTCGACGCTCTCCGCCGAGAACCGCCTGGGCACGTGCCAGAAGTGCCACGTCGGCGCGCCCCCCAACTTCGCCGGCTTCTTGGCGCACGCCGATCACGGCGACAAGAAGAACTACCCGAACCTGTACTGGGCCTACGTCAGCATGACCGGGCTCCTGGTCGGCACCTTCGGCTTCTTCGGCATCCACAGCCTACTCTGGCTGATGCGCACGCTGATCGTGCGCTTCCGAGATCCGGTCGCGTTCAAAGAGATGAAGCGGCGCGTGCGGGAAGAGAAAGGCGCCAAGCTCTACCGGCGCTTCCGCCCCATCGATCGCTTCGTGCACGCGCTGGTCATCGTAAGCTTCATGCTGCTGGTCATCACCGGCATGCCGCTCAAGTTCCACACCAAGCCCTGGGCTCACGCCATCTTCGAGCAAATGGGCGGCGCGGCCGTCGCCGCCAGCGTGCACCGCTTCGCGGCCATCATCACCCTCACCTACTTCGTCCTGCACATCGGCAGCCTGATGGTGCTCGTCCGGCGCAACCGACACAAATACGTCGACGACAAGGGGAGCTTCAGCCTCCGGCGCTTCCTCGGCCTGGCCTTCGGTCCGGACTCGCCCTTCCCGCGCTGGCACCTGCACAGCTGCGCCATCGACCATGCGCGGCTGGTCGCGATCATCGACGGCATGCAGATGGATCTCGAGCAGGATCGCTACCCCGATTTCGCGGGACTGCGCCTGTATTGCCATCGCGTGGCAGGGGTGGTCGGCGTGCTGGCGGCGGGCATCTTCGGTGCGCGTGACAGCGCCACCCGCGAATACGCCGAACAGCTCGGGCTGGCATTCCAGCTCACCAACATCATCCGCGACGTCGGCGAGGACGCGCGCAAGGGCCGGATCTACCTGCCGATCGAGGATCTGCGGCGCTTCGGCGTGACCGAGCACGAGATCCTCGCGGCACGCCCGAGCCCGCGCATGGTCGAACTGATGCGGTTCCAGGCCGCGCGCGCGCGCGCGCACTACCGGCAGGCGTTCGCGCGGCTCGCTGCGCAGGAGCGGCGTGCGCAGCGCCCCGGCCTGATGATGGCCGCGATCTACGCGCGGCTGCTCGACGAGATCGAGCGCGACGGCTTTCGGGTGCTGACGCATCGCACCTCGCTCACGCCGCTGCGCAAGCTCTGGCTGGCGTGGCAGACCTGGGTCACGGCGCGCCCGCCGCGGGTGTGAAGGTGTCGATGACGACCGGAAAGCACCTTGCCTGACGCGTCGGCATCGATGCACGGCGCACGGCCGGTGGCCGTCGTGGGTGCCGGATGGTCCGGGCTCGCGGCTGCGCTCGTGCTGGCACGGGCCGGCGTCCGGGTCACCCTGTTCGACGCTGCCCCGCGCGCCGGCGGGCGCGCGCGCACGGTCGAACTCGCCACGCCGCTCGGGCGCATCGCGATCGACAACGGACAGCACCTGATCGTCGGCGCCTATCGCGCCACCCTGCAGTTGCTCGACGAACTCGGCGCGACGCCGCACCTGGCTCGCCACCCGATGCGTCTGGAGTCGGTCTCGGGCCTGTCGCTGCGCACCGCCCCGTTGCCGGCCCCTCTGCACCTGGCGTGGGGACTGTTGCGCGCCCGCGGGCTGCGCTGGAGCGAACGCCTCGCGGTGATCCGCCTGCTGCACGGGCTCGGGCGCGCGAACTGGCGCGCGCGCGAAGGCGAAACGGTGGCGGCGCTGCTCGCGCGCCACCGGCAACCGGTGGCGCTGGCTGCGCGACTCTGGGCGCCGCTCTGCGTGGCAACGCTGAACACCTTGCCGCAGCACGCCTGCGCGCGCACCTTCGCCACAGTGCTGCGCGACACGCTGGGTGCCACGCGCGCGGCGAGCGACTTCGTCGCGCCCGACGCACCGCTGGGCGCGCTGCTGCCGGATCGGGCCGTGGCGCAACTGCGCAGGCTCGGCGCCACGCTCAGGCTGCACACCACGGTTCGCGAGCTGCAGCGCTCGGCAGACGGCTGGCATGTCGGTGCGCGCGCCACCGGCTTCGCGACGGTGTTGCTCGCACTGCCTCCCTGGTCGGCGGCACGCCTCGCCGCACCGCTCGGGCTCGACGTCGCCGCGCTGCAGGCGTTCGAGCCGGAACCGATTGCCACGGCGTGGGCCCTGTGGCCCGCCGGCGAGGCGCCGCGCGTGCCACGCTGGCTGATGCTCGACGAGGATCCGGCGCGCCAGCGTTTCGGCCAATGGGTGTTCGACCGTGGCGTGATCGGGGCGGCGCGGGTTGCCGGGGTCGTCGTCAGCGTCGCCAGCCGGATCGCCGGCGAACCTCCGGGTGCCGTCGCTGCCGGCATCGTCGACCAGTTGCGAGAAGCCATCGGCGGGCCGCCGGCGGCCGCATTGCGCATCGTGACCGAACGCCGCGCGACGTTCCGCTGCACGCCGCTGCGCCCGCGCCTGTCGTGCGATCACTTTCGCCACCCGGCGCCGGGCCTCTGGCTGGCCGGCGACTGGGTCTGGCCCGATTATCCGGCCACGCTCGAAGCGGCGGTTCGCAGTGGCCGGCACGCCGCCGCATGCATCCTTGCAGACCTCGCGGCGCAATCCGTCGGGCCGGGATCGGCCCGCTCGACACCACGTTCTCAACGCCAGGCCGCGTCGAGCGCCTGATCGATGCGCTCCAGCCCGATCGCCTCCAGCCCGTCGAACGCGCGCTTCGGTACGTTGGCGCGCGGGATCAGCACGCGCGAAAAGCCGAGCTTGGCTGCCTCGCGCAGCCTCTCCTGTCCGCGCGGCGCAGGCCGGATCTCGCCGGCCAGTCCGACTTCGCCGAACACCGCGAGGCCGCGCGGCAGCGCCCGGTTCTTCAGCGACGAGACGATCGCGAGCAGCACCGCCAGGTCGGCCGCCGGTTCGCCGATGCGCACCCCACCCACTGCGTTGACGAAGACGTCCTGGTCGTAGCAGGCGAGGCCCGCGTGCCGGTGCAACACCGCCAGCAACATCGCCAGCCGCGCCTGTTCGAGCCCCACCGACAGGCGCCTCGGGTTGGGCACGTGCGCGGTGTCGACCAGCGCCTGGATCTCGACCAGCAGCGGACGCGTGCCCTCCTGCGTGACCAGCACGCACGAACCCGGCACCCGCTCGGCGTGCTGCGACAGGAACAGCGCCGAGGGGTTGGCCACCCCGCGCAGGCCGCGGTCGGTCATCGCGAACACGCCCAACTCGTTGACCGCGCCGAACCGGTTCTTGAACGCGCGCACCAGCCGGTACGAGGAATGCGTGTCGCCCTCGAAATAGAGCACCGTGTCGACCATGTGCTCGAGCACCCGCGGACCGGCCAGCGTGCCCTCCTTCGTCACGTGGCCGATCATCACCATCGCCACGCCGAGTTGCTTGGACAGACGGGTGAGCTGCGCAGCGCACTCGCGCACCTGCGCGACCGAACCGGGCGCCGATTGCAGCTGCGACGAATACAGCGTCTGGATCGAATCGATCACCACCACTGCCGGCCGGCGCGTCTGCACCGCGGCGCAGATGCGCTCGAGTTCGGTCTCGGGCAGCAACGGCAGGCGCGCGTCGCCCGCGCCCAGCCGCCGCGCACGCAGCGCCACCTGCGAAGCCGACTCCTCGCCGGTGACGTAGAGCACCTCGAGCGATGCCGTCAGATGGGCCAGTGCCTGCAGCAGCAGCGTCGACTTGCCGATACCCGGATCGCCGCCGATCAGCACCACCGAGCCTTCGACCAGCCCGCCACCGAGCACGCGATCGAATTCGTCGCTGCCGGTGCCGACCCGCCCGGCCTCCTGCGCCGGCACGGCATCGAGCATCACGACCTCGAGGGCAGGCGCGAGCGCCTGGTACCGATGACTCCCGGCCGGGGCTGCCACCGGTGCCTCGGCGAGCGTGTTCCACGCCCCGCAGTGCGGGCACTGGCCCTGCCACTTCGCGGTGGTGCCGCCGCATTCGCCGCAGACCTGCTGTGTCTTCGTCCTGGCCATCGTCGACGCGGCGATCAGGCGCAGGTGCCGTCGTCGACGCGCATCGGCACCCGCTGCGCGAGCGCGCACATCAATTCGTAGCCGATGGTGCCGCTTGCCCGGGCGACGGCATCGATCGGCACGATCTCGCCCCACAGTTCGACTGTCGATCCGGGACGTGCGTCCGGCACCGGGCCGAGATCGACCATCAGCATGTCCATCGCCACGCGCCCGACGGTGGCAGTGCGCACACCGTCGACCGCAACCGGCGTGCCGTTGGGCGCGTGCCGCGGATAGCCGTCGGCGTAGCCGCAGGCGACCACGCCGATGCGCATCGGCCGCGCGGCACGAAAGCCCGAGCCGTAGCCGACTGCGTCACCGGGCACCAGTTCCTGGACGGCAATCAGCCGCGATTCGAGCCGCATCGTCGGGCGCAGACCGAGCGAACGCGCGTCGCCCTCGCCGAATGGCGTTGCACCGTAGAGCATCACGCCCGGCCGGATCGCGTCGCCGTGGGCCAGCGACACCTGCAGCGTCGCCGCCGAATTCGCGAGCGAGCGCGGCGCCGGCAGTCCCGCCGCAGCGGCCTCGAAGCGACGCAGCGCCTGGTCGGCGCCACCGACGAGGTCGGCGTTGGCGAAATGCGTCATCAGTGTCAACCGGCTGACGCAGGCGAGCCGCACCAGCCGCCCGAAGGCCTCGCGAAACGCGTCGTGCCCGAAACCGAGGCGGTTCATGCCGCTGTTGAACTTCAGGAACACATCGATCGGCGCGTCCGCCGCCCGCGCCTCGAGCCATTCGACCTGGCGCACCTCGTGCACCACCAGCGACAGTCGCTCGCGCACCGCCTGCGCAACGTCATCCGGGTCGAATGCGCCTTCGAGCATCAGCACCGGGCCGCTCCAGCCCGCGCGACGCAACTGCGCGGCGCCGTCGAACTCCACCAGCGCCATCCCGTCGGCGGCCGCGAAACCGCGTGCGGCGTTGGCCAGTCCGTGGCCATACCCGTTGGCCTTGACCACCGCCCAGACGAAGCGCCCCGGCGCCCGCTCGCGCGCGAGCGCCAGGTTGTGGCGCATCGCCGGAATCGAGACGGTGGCGACGATCGGACGGGGCATCGGAATCTGCGGGCGGGTGCGTGAACTATACACACGGACACGCAGGACGATCATGGTATAAACCGACCCGCGCTCAGCAGCGGGACCATCGGTCGCACGGGCGGCGCACCGGCAGACCGGCCAGCCGCCCGCAAGAGCGGGAAGCCGGCGCTCGAACGGAGACACGAGAGCCCCTCGCCGATGAAACGCGGCTTCTACACGATCATGGCGGCGCAGTTCTTCTCGTCGCTGGCCGACAACGCGCTGTTGATCGCCGCGATCGCGCTGCTCATCGAGATGCACGCGCCCGAATGGATGAAACCGCTGCTCAAGCTGTTCTTCACCGTCTCGTACGTGATGCTCGCCCCGTTCGTCGGTGCACTGGCCGACTCGATGCCCAAGGGCCGGGTCATGTTCGTGACCAACCTGGTGAAGATCGTCGGCTGCCTGCTGATGTTCTTCACGATCCACCCGCTGCTCGCCTATGCGGTGGTCGGCTTCGGCGCGGCAGCCTACTCGCCGGCCAAGTACGGCATCCTCACCGAACTGCTGCCGCCGGAGAAACTGGTCGCGGCCAACGGCTGGATCGAAGGCACCACCGTCGGCTCGATCATCCTGGGCACGGTACTCGGCGGTGCGCTGATCACCCCGACCGCTGCCGCCATGCTGCTGGCCGTCGACCTGCCACTGATCGACACCGGCATCGACACACCGGCGGAATCGGCGATCGTGGTGATCGCGGTGTTCTACGCGATCGCCGCCGCGGTCAACCTCGGCATTCCCGACACCGGCGCACGCTATCCGCAGCAGGCACGCAATCCGTTCACGCTGATGCGCGAGTTCCTCGGCTGCTGCCGCGTCCTGTGGAAAGACCGGCTCGGGCAGATCTCGCTGGCAGTCACCACGCTGTTCTGGGGCGCCGGGGCGACGCTGCAGTTCATCGTCCTCGACTGGGCGCACCACGCGCTCGGCCTGCCGCTGAGCCGCGCTGCGATCCTGCAGGGGGTGGTCGCGCTGGGTATCGCGCTCGGTGCGATGCTCGCCGCCCGCGTCGTGCGCCTGCGCGATTCATTGCGCGTGCTGCCGGTGGGCGTGGCGATGGGGCTGATCGTGCCGGCGATGACGCTGGTGTCCTCCGAATGGGCGGCGTTTCCGCTGCTGGTGCTCGTCGGCGCAATGGCCGGGTTCTTCGTCGTGCCGATGAACGCGCTGCTGCAGCACCGCGGCCACGTGCTGATGAGTGCCGGGCATTCGATCGCCGTGCAGAACTTCAACGAGAACCTGAACATCCTGTTGATGCTCGGGCTGTATTCACTGCTGCTGCGCCTGGAGCTCGGCGTGAACCTGGTGATCGTGCTCTTCGGCCTGTTCGTCGCGCTGACGATGGTCGCGGTGATCCGGTTGCACCACGCCAACCAGCGTGTTTTCGATTCGGTCGCGCTGATCGGTCAGAGCAAGCATTGACCCATCCGGTCTACGCCTGGCCCGCGTCGTGCACACGGCGCGCCAGGCACAGGTCGGCCCAGGCGCGCGCCTTGTCGGGCGGGCTGCGCAACAGATAGGCCGGATGGTAGGTGACCACCACCGGGACCGCTCTTTCGCCACTCCGGTAGTGGTGAACGTGCCCGCGAAGGCTGGCGATCGATGCCTCGGTGCCCAGCAGCGCCTGGGCGGCAATCCGTCCGACGACCACGATCACCCGCGGCGAGACCAGTTCGATCTGGCGCCTGAGATGCGGTTCGCAATGCCGGATCTCGTCGGGCGAAGGATCGCGGTTGTTGGGCGGGCGGCACTTGAGCACGTTGGCGACGAACACGTCGCGCTCGCGCCCCAGGCCGAGCGCCGCCAGCATCTGGTCGAGCAGGCGGCCGGCGTTGCCCACGAAAGGCTCCCCGCGGCGGTCTTCCTCGGCACCGGGTGCCTCGCCGATCACCATCCAGCTGGCGCGTTCGTCACCGACTCCGAACACCGGCTGGGTGCGCGTCTCGCAAAGCGTGCAGGCGCGACACCGGGCGACCGCGGCGCGCAGCTGCGGCCAGTCCATCGCTGCCGGCGCGGGCGCAGCGGGTGGCTCGGCAATGCGCCGACGCAGGCGCCAGGCAGGCCCGATTCCGAGCGCCTCCCACGCGCGGTGCTGCGATTCATTCATCGGCCAGTTCCCTGAACATCACCCACGCGTCCTCGCGGGCGCCCTGCGGTGCCGGGTAGTAGCGCCTGCGCACGCCGATCCGCGCAAAGCCGGCGCTGCGGTACAGCGCGATCGCCGGCAGGTTCGACGGCCTGACCTCGAGCATGAGGCCGCGCCCACCGCGGCCCCGCACATCGCGCATCAGCCATTCGAGCATCGCCCGACCGACACCGCGGCCGTGGATCGCGCCTCGCACGCCCAGATTGAGCAGATGCGCCTCGTCGGGGATCCACATCACCACGGCGTAGCCCAGCGGTGCGCATCGCGCTCCTTCGGTCGCTTCGCACGACTGCGTGGCCGCTTCGTCCGGCCCCTCGGGCACTTCGGTCGGCCCCGTGGCCGTCTCGAACACCCAGGCATCGTAGCCGGCACGCAGTGCATCGGCGAAGTTGCCGCGCGTCCATGGAAACGGATAGATGGCCGATTCGATCGCCATGACCGCGTCGAGATCGTCGACGCGCATGCCGCGAGCCCGCAACGCCCGGCACGACGCCGTGGGCGACGACGACCCGGGTGGCCTGGGCAACGCGCTCATCGATCCGCCCGGGCACCGGTACGCTGTGCGCGCCGCAGGCGCAGCGCACGCTGTTCGTCGCGATCGAGCGCGACCTTGTCGCGCACGTAGCGCGGCGCGGCCTCCGATGCGTCGATCGCCCGGCCCGCATGCCAGTCGCGCAGCGCGATCTCGGCCAACGCGTCCGCGCGCACGTACGCCTGCTCGCTCGCCGGGGCGGCTGGTACCGACGCGAGGCCGTGACGTGCCTTCCACTCATCGAGCAGGCCCAGCGAGCGCCAGGCATTTCCGCCAGGCAGGACCTGCGCCGGCAGCGGCTCGGCGGCAACCGGGTGTTCACCCACGCCGGCACCGGCCGCCGGCCAGCACGCCGCCAGCTCGGACACGAATCCGGCACGCGCCAGCAGTCGTGGCTCGATCAGCGTCTGGCCCCAGTTGGCCGGCGCATCGAGCCGCAACCGGTACATCGCCACGTAGAGTTCGTCCATGCGTGCGTCGACCGCCACCAGCACGTCGCCGGCGACGCGCCTGCTGGCCCGCAGCCGCTGCCAGCCGAGCGCAGCCGGTGCCTCGACCGGAAGCACCGGGCGCTCCAGCGCGAAACCCAGTCCCTGCGCGACCGAGCAGCCGACGCGCAGGCTGGTGAACGAGCCCGGCCCCGCGTCGAAGGCGATCGCATCGATCTCGCCGAGCCCGACCCCGGCGTCGCCGCAGACGGTGCGAACCATCGCCAGGATGCGTTCCGACTGGCCAGCGCCCAGGCGTTCGGACAGGCATTCGCTCTCATCGACGCCGGCGTCGTGGCGGTGCAGTGCCACCGAACACCAGTCGCCCGAGGTTGCCAGCGCGAGCAGGCACACGCGCCCGCCGTCCGGGCGGGCGACGACGGGCGACACTCGGGCCGAAGCGGGCGCAGGAAGAGTCACACGACGGATTCTAGTGCCGGCGCCCGAACCGGGGCGCAATTCAGTCGCGCCGGCGCCCCCGCCCGCGGCGCTCGGCGGGGCTTGCCTCGCGCAGCTGCCGGCGCAGTTGTTCGCGTTCGACCGGCGACATCCGCTCGCGGCGATATCCGGGCACGCCATCCTGGCGCCCGCGCTCCGGTTGCTGGCGCAATTCGCGACGCAACCGCTCGCGCTCCTCGGGGCTCATTCGCCCGGCGAAAAACGGCTGCGCTGCCGCCGCGCCGGCACCCAATGCGAGCACGGTCGCCAGCAATGCGTTGCCCACGCGGCGGCGCGCGACCGACGGTCGGCCGCGCAGCGCGTCGCTGCGCACCACGCCAGCGGTGCGCGGCACTTTCAGCCATCGAATCTGCCTGAACATGCGGGCATTCTAGACAGCGCGCGCCGCGCACGCAGCGCCGTTCCGGGTAAACCGTGTAACAGCCGGTAACGAGCGGCCGTGCAGGTTGCGGCGCGCGAGCGTGCGACGCACTGCGTGCGCCCCCGCGGCTATCATTGCCACCATGAGCACTGCCAGCCGCAAACTGCTGGTCGTCGACGACGACCCGAGACTGCGCGAACTGCTGCGCCGCTACCTGAGCGAACACCAGTTCGAGGTCAGTCTCGCGCAGGACGCGCCGGCCATGAACCGGCTGTTGTTGCGCGAGTGCTTCGACCTGATCGTGCTCGACCTGATGCTGCCCGGCGAGGACGGCCTGTCGATCGTGCGCCGGTTGCGCGGCGCGAACGATCGCACCCCGATCGTCATGCTGACCGCCCGGGGCGACGACGTCGACCGCATCATCGGCCTGGAAGTCGGCGCTGACGACTACCTGCCGAAGCCGTTCAACCCGCGCGAACTGCTCGCACGCATCCACGCGGTGCTGCGCCGCCAGCCGCCCGCCGAACTTCCGGGCGCCCCGTCGGCCGAGCCGCTCGAAGTATGCTTCGGTCCGTTCAGGCTCGACCTGGCCACGCGCGCGTTCTCGCGCGACGGCGTACCGGTGGCGCTCACCACCGGCGAATTCTCGGTGCTCAAGGTCCTGGTGCAGCATCCACGTGCGCCGCTGTCGCGCGAGAAGCTGATGACGCTGGCGCGCGGCCGCGAATACGGCGCCTATGACCGCAGCCTCGACGTGCAGGTTTCGCGCCTGCGCAGGCTGATCGAGGCCGATCCCCAGCAGCCCCGATACATCCAGACCGTCTGGGGCGTCGGCTACGTGTTCGTCCCCGACGACAAATGAGCCCGCACACGGCCGACGCGGCGGGCGCGCGCGCGGCGCCGCAATGGCCACGCATCAGCCTGTTCTGGCGCACTTTCCTGCTGTTGGCGCTGCTGATCGGCGTCAGCCTTGGAACGACGCTGGGGATCGCCGGGTTGCTCGACCGCGCGCCCCCCGAGCAACGCCTCGCCTGGGAAATCGCTTCGGTCGTCAACCTCACCCGCTCGGCGCTGGTCAGCGCCGAGCCCGATCGGCGGCTCGACCTGGTCGAGCAACTCGCGCACGAAGAGGAGGTTCGCGTCCTGCCGAAGGAACCCGAGGATCGCATCGACGACGACGCGACCGGCCCGCGGCTGCGCGCACTGCAGCCGCGACTGCGGCAGCTGCTCGGCGCGGGCACCCACGTGGCCGGACGGGTCAACGGCATCGATGGGGTGTGGATCAGCTTCGAGATCGACGGTGACGACTACTGGCTGATCCTGCCGCGCGCACGGGTGGAGCGCCAGTTCGGGCCCGGGCTCGGTGTACTCGGTCTGATCGCGGCAGGCCTGGCGCTGCTCGGAGCGCTGCTGATCTCGCGACTGGTCAATCGGCCGCTCGCCGACCTGAACCGCGCGATCGCCCGACTGAGCCGCGGAGGCGTTCCGCCCCGGCTGGCCGAAGACGGTCCGACCGAAATCGCGGCACTCAACCGCCGTTTCAACCGGCTGGCACGCGACCTGGCCCGGCTCGATGCGGATCGTTCGCTCGCGCTGGCGGGGATCTCGCACGACATCCGCAGCCCGCTTGCCCGATTGCGCATGGAGATCGAACTGGCCGAACTCGGCGCCGGCCAGCGTGACGCGATGGCCGAGGACATCGAGCGCATCGACCGCATCGTCGGGCAGTTCGTGCAGTACGCGCGAATTGCCGAAGCGCCGCGCACCGAGCGGGTCGACGTGGCTGCGGTGCTCGCAGGCCTCGGGCACGACTATCGCGGCGCGATCGAGGCGGGCGAGCTGTCGCTCACGGTCGACGCCGGTGAGGCCGGGCACTGGGTCGGCGACCCGACCGACCTGCACCGGGCGGTTGTCAACCTGGTCGACAACTCGATGCGCTACGGCCGCGCTTCGAGCGGCGCGCCGGCACGCGTCGAACTGAGCGCGCGGCGCGCGGCCGACGGCCTGCTCGTCGAGGTGCGCGATCACGGTCACGGCGTACCCGCGGCAGACCTCGAGCGCCTGCTGCAGCCGTTCACACGGATGGATCAGGCGCGCGGTGAAAGCGGCGGTTCGGGCCTCGGGCTGGCGATCGTCGAGCGCCTGGCGCGCCGCTACGGCGGCACCCTGCGTCTTGCCAACCTGCAGGCCGCAGGCCTGTGCGCCAGCTTGACCTTGCCCGACTACCGGGGCATGGTTGAGCCCGGGCGCGGTTCCGCCCGATAGTCGAAGACAATCGATTGCATTTGAATCTCCAATTGGAGTTTCCGTTCGAGCGTGGTTACATTCGTTCGGGTCGGCCACGACAGCGCGCGCGGCCGGGCGCATCGTCCCGCATACCCCTTCGAAAAGGAGACCTCCATGCCCAGCCTGAAGAGCACGAAAACCCACCAGAACCTGAAGGACGCGTTCGCCGGCGAGAGCCAGGCGAATCGCCGCTACCTGTACTTCGCGAACAAGGCCGATGTCGAGGGTCAGCCGGAAGTCGCCGCGCTGTTCCGTTCGACCGCGGAAGGCGAGACCGGCCACGCGCACGGCCACCTCGACTATCTGGCCGAAGTGGGCGATCCGGCGACCGACCTGCCGATCGGCAACTCGCAGGCCAACCTGAAGTCGGCGGTCGCCGGCGAGACGCACGAATACACCGACATGTACCCGGGCATGGCCAGGACCGCCCGCGAGGAAGGCTTCGACGAAATCGCCGACTGGTTCGAAACCCTGGCCAAGGCCGAGCGCTCGCACGCGAACAAGTTCGCCAAGGCCCTCGAATCGCTGGCCTGAACCGCGCTGGCCGATCGACCGCAGGCCCGGCCGATCGGCTCGCGCAACGCGAGGGGAGCTCCGCATCCAGGAGCTCCCCTTTTCATTCACGCCGGCGCGCTGCGCGCCGGACACCTGCCGGGAACGACGATGACCGCACGTGAAGGTTCGCTCGAAGCCCCTACCCGTCACCCGCTCGACTGGAAGAATCCCGAGTTCCACGACCAGACGAAGGCGCTCGACGAAATGCAGCGCGTGTTCGACATCTGCCACGGCTGCAGGCGCTGCCTGAGCCTGTGCAACGCCTTCCCGACCCTGTTCGACCTGGTCGACGAGTCCGCCAGCGGCGAGGTCGACGGCGTCGACCGCAAGGATTACTGGAAGGTGGTCGACCAGTGCTACCTGTGCGACCTGTGCTTCATGACGAAGTGCCCGTACGTGCCGCCGCACACCTGGAACGTCGATTTCCCGCACCTGATGTTGCGCGGCAAGGCGATCCAGTTCCGCCAGGGCACGCCGACGCGATTTCGCGACGTGCAGCTGTCGTCGACCGACCGCAACGGCACGCTCGCCGGCATCCCGGTCGTGGTCCAGGCGGTCAATGCGCTGGCGCGCAACAAGACCGCGCGCAAGCTCGGCGAGAAGGCCATCGGCGTGCACCGTGACGCCTGGCTGCCGCCGTTCACCAGCGACCGGTTCCGTTCATACGTCGTGCCGTCGAAGGCGCATCCGGTGCGCGACGGCGAGCGCACCCCCGGCAAGGTGGCGATCTACGCCACCTGCTACGTCAACTACAACGAACCCGGCATCGGCCACGACCTGGCCCGCGTGCTCGAGCACAACGCGATCCCCTACGTGCTCGCCGAGAAGGAAGCCTGTTGCGGGATGCCGAAGCTCGAACTCGGCGACCTCGAGTCGGTGCACACGCTGAAGGAACGGAACATACCGGCACTGGCGAAGCTCGCGCGCGCCGGCTACGCGATCCTCGCCCCGATTCCGTCGTGCGCACTGATGTTCAAGCAGGAACTGCCGATGCTGTACCCGGACGACGCGGACGTGAGGGCGGTGCAGGACGCGATGTTCGATCCGTTCGAATACTTCGTGCTGCGCGCGAAGGACGGCTTGCTGAAGACCGACTTCGGCACCGCGCTGGGCAAGGTCTCCTATCACGTCGCCTGCCACCTGCGGGTGCAGAACGTCGGCCAGAAGACGCGCGAGATGCTGCAGATGGTGCCGGGCACGAGCCTGAACACGATCGAGCGCTGCTCGGGGCACGCCGGCACCTGGGGCGTGAAGAAGGAATTCCACGAGATCGCGATGAAGATCGGCAAGCCGGTGTTCCGCCAGATGGGCGAGCACCCCGACGGCGAGCCCGACTGGATCGCCTCCGACTGCCAGCTCGCCGGGCACCACATCGAGCAGGGAATGACCGAGGCCGGGCGGGCAACGGCGGGCAAGCTCGCGCATCCGCTTACGCTGCTGCGGATCGCGTACGGATTGAATCGTTGACAGGGAAGCAACGGAAATGGCGAAAGTGAGCCGTGAGTCGCTGATGACGCTCGAGGCCTACGCGAAGGCGCGGCCCGAGTTCCGGCGCAAGGTGATGGAGCACAAGAAGAACCGCAGCGTGGCGCTGGGCGGGCACGTCACGCTGCTGTTCGAGGACGAACTGACCGTGCGCTACCAGATCCAGGAGATGTTGCGCATCGAGAAGATCTTCGAGGAGCAGGGCATCGAGCACGAACTCGAGGCCTACAATCCGCTGATCCCCGACGGCCGCAACCTCAAGGCGACGATGCTGATCGAGTACGACGACGTCGACGTCCGGCGTCGCGAACTGGCGCGCCTGCGCGGCGTGGAAGACCGGCTCTGGGTGCAGGTGGAGGGGGCGCCGCGCGTGTACGCGATCGCCGACGAGGATCTCGAGCGCGAGAACGAGGAGAAGACTTCGGCGGTACACTTCGTGCGGTTCGAGCTCACCGACGACATGGCCGGCGCGCTGGCGCGTGGCGCGGCGCTGTCGGTCGGTGTCGATCACGAGAACTACCGCGCCGAGGCGAATCCGCTGCCGGTCGCGGTGCGCGACGCGCTGGTGGCCGATCTCGACTGAAGGCGGGGAGGATCCGCCGCGCGATCACTGACCCATTCGACGGAATCCAGAGATGCCCGGCCTGCGTCCCGAAGTCGATCCAGACGGCCTGCTCGAATACTCGGTGGTCTACACCGATCGCACGCTGAACCACATGTCGCAGCGCTTCCAGGGCGTGATGCGCGACATCTCCGCGGTGCTCGAGGACGCCTATCGCGGCAGCGCGGCGGTCGTCGTCCCGGGCAGCGGCACCTTCGGCATGGAGGCGGTGGCGCGCCAGTTCGCGACCGGGCGCAAGGTACTGGTGGTGCGCAACGGCTGGTTCAGTTATCGCTGGACGCAGATGTTCGAGATGGGCGCGATTCCGTCGGCGGCCACCGTGCTCGGCGCGCGGCCCACGCAGCCGGGACGACAGGCGCCGTTTGCGCCCGCGCCACTGGACGAGGTGATTGCCACGATCGAGCGTGAACGGCCCGACGTGGTGTTCGCGCCACACGTCGAGACGGCCTCCGGCCTGATCCTTCCGGAATCCTGGTTGCGCGCGGTGACCACCGCCACGCGCGCCGCGGGCGGGCTGTTCGTCCTCGACTGTATCGCCTCGGGCGCGATCTGGGTCGACATGACCGCCCTGGGCGTCGACGTGCTGATCAGCGCACCGCAGAAAGGATGGAGCGGGCCGGCCTGCTGCGCACTGGTGATGCTGGGCGAACGCGCTCGCCAGCGCATCGAAGACACCCGTTCCACCAGTTTCGCCTGCGACCTGCGCAAGTGGCTGCAGATCATGCAGACCTACGAAGCGGGCGGCCACGGCTACCACGCGACGCTGCCCACCGAGGCGCTGGTGCGCGTACGCGACGCGATGCTCGAGACGCAGCGCTTCGGCTTCGGTCGGGCTCGCGACGCGCAGCAGGAACTCGGCGACCGGGTGCGCGCGCTGCTCGCCACGCGCGGCTTCCCCAGCGTGGCCGCAGCCGGCTTCGAAGCACCGGGGGTCGTAGTGGCCTACACCGACGATCCCGACATCCACTCCGGGCGCAAGCTGGCCGAACAGGGCCTGCAGATCGCCGCAGGCGTTCCGCTGCAGTGCGGCGAGCCGGACGACTTCCGCACCTTCCGGATCGGACTCTTCGGGCTGGACAAGCTCCAGGACGTGGGGCGCACCGTGCGCACGCTCGACGAGGCGCTCGCGCGCGCGCTCTGACGCGATCAGGAAGCGAGGCGCTCGCGGCGCACCGTGGCCGGCGCCGTCAGCCGAGTGCGGCCCCGAGTGCCCGGTCGATCCGCTCGGCCCACCCACGCGCATCGAGCGCCGCCACACCGGACGCTTCGTTGCAGGCCCCGGTGAATCGATCCAGTGACGTCGCGTCGTCGGGTGCGCCCAGCGCTTCGCACAGCCATCGCCAGTCGGGCCGCGCGATCAGCGTCCCGGCCGAGAAGGCGACGCCACCGCGCCGGCGTTGCTGCGCCAGCCCGGTGAGTTTGCGGCCCGCCGCATCGGTCACTTCCCAGGGCGACAGCGAACCGAAGCAGGCCCAGCTGATTTCCCCGGCGGCCGCCTGCCGCGGCGCGTCCCGCAGCGGCCCGGGCGGCAGCGACCGGCGTTGCGGCACCACCGTACGCGCGTCGACGCCGGCCTTGCACATCACCTGCGCATGCAGTTCGCCCAGCCAGCGATAGCTGGCAACCAGTCCACCGGCGAGCAACCGATGGTCGGGTGGCACGACGATGCTGGCGCCGATCATCCACGGTCCTGCGAGCACTGCTCCGCCCCCGGAAGGCCGAACCGTGACCGGCATGCCGGCAGGGGCACGCCGTACCACTTCGGCCAGCAGCGCGCGTTGCGAGCAGCCGAGCACGATCTCGGCCGCCGGATAGAGCCAGACGCGCCACACCGCGTCGCGGATGTCGGTGTCGAGGATGCTCGCAACCCAGGCGTGCTCGTCGGCGACCGCCGCCTCGACCTGCATTCAGCCGGCGTCGCGCAGCGTGCCGATCGGCACGCCGCGTGCAAAGGTGTCGCCGGCGCCGACGAGAATGCGTTCGAGCACCCCATCAGCCGGCGCGGGCACATCGATCGTGGTCTTGACCAGCACCACGGACGCCACCGGCTGGCCAGCGTGCACCGTCGCGTGCTCGGCGACCAGCCAGCGATCGACCAGCGCCTCGGTGCCCTCCTCGACGTCTGTCCAGACCGCGTCGTCCAGCGTGATGGCGCTCACGCCGGCATCGCCTGGACAAGCGGCGCGCGGCACAGTGCACGAGCAGCCCCGACGATCGACTCGACCTGCGGAATCACGAATTGTTCGAGCGGGCGACTGTAGGGAATCGGCACGTCGGGCACCGCGAGTCGCCTCACGGGCGCACGCAGCCGCACCGTGTCGAGGTTCTCGGCGACGATCGCGGCGATCTCCCCGCTCAGGCCGAAGCTCAGGTAATCCTCGTCGACCACCAGCAGCCGGCCGGTCTTCGCGACCGATTTCAGCACCGCCTTGCGGTCGAGCGGCACCAGCGTGCGCAGGTCGATCACCTCGGCACTCACCCCTTCACGCCCGAGTTCCACGGCTGCCAGCGCCGCCTTGTGCACCATCTGGCTCAACGTGACGATGGTCAGGTCGGCGCCTTCGCGCACCGTGCGCGCCTGACCGAATGGCACCGTGTACGCCTCGCGCGGCACCTCGTTGGTGCTGCCCTCGAAGTGGGCCATCCACGGCAGTCCCATGATCCCCTTGTGGAACATGAACATCACCGGGTTGTCGTCGCGGATCGACTGGATCATCAGGCCCTTCGCGTCGTAGGCATTCGACGGCACCACCACCTTCAGTCCGGGCATGTGCGCGAAAGTGCCGAACAGGCACTGAGAGTGCTGCGCCGCGTCGTTGTAGCCCCCGCCGATCGCGGTCATCAAGACCACCGGCAGACGCAGGTTGCCCCCTGCCATGTAGGTGTTCTTCGCGAGATGGTTGTAGATCTGGTCCATGCACACGCCGAAGAAATCGACGAACATCAGTTCGGCGATTGGCCGCATGCCGGTCGCGGCGGCACCGGTTGCCGCGCCGATGAACGCGGTCTCGGAGATTGGCGTATCCATGATGCGCTCGGGGCCGAATTTCTCGAGCAGGCCGCCGGTGGCGCCGAAGATACCGCCGTAGCGGCCAATATCCTCGCCCATCACGAACACCGCGGGATCGCGCTCCATCTCCTGCGCAATCGCCTCGGCGATCGCCTGGGCCATCGTCAGTGAACGGGATTCGCTCATGATCGGCTCCTTCTCGTTGTCGCAAGCTCAGACGAACAGATCGGCCAGCGCGTCGGCCGGTGCCGGGTACCCGGCGCGGCGCGCGAACGCGTAGGCCTCGTCGACGCGGGTGCGGGTGCGCGCCTCGAGTCTGCCGCGCTGTTCGTCGTCGAGCAGGCCCTGCGCCTTCAACTGCGCGGCCAGCCGTGGAATCGGATCGTTGGCGCGCAGCTTCGCGACCTCGTCCTTCGGTCGATAGACCTCGGCGTCACCCTGGAAGTGCCCCAGGTAGCGGTCGGTGCGCACCTCGAGCAGCGTTGGCCCCTCGCCGCGACGCGCACGCGCGATCGCCGCACCCGCCGCCTCCCACACCTCGACCGCATCGTTGTTCGGCACGTGCACGCCCGGCATGCCGTAGGCCGCCGCGCGATCGGACACCTTCGGGATCGAGGTCGCCTCCGGCTTGGGCACCGAGATCGCCCAGTAATTGTCTTCGCAGACGAACAGCACCGGCAGCTTCCACAGCGCCGCGAGGTTCAGCGATTCGTGGAACGACCCCTGATTGGCCGCACCCTCGCCGAAAAATGCCACCGCCACCCAGTCACGACCCAGCTTCTTCGCAGCCAGCGCCGCGCCGCACGCCGGCGGCAGGCTCGCACCAATGATGCCGCTGCAGCTGAACCGGTGTTCCGGGTCGAACAGGTGCATGTGCCCGCCCTTGCCCTTGCCCAGGCCGGCGGCCTTGCCGAACATCTCGGCGGTCATGCGGTCGAGCGGGACGCCCTTGGCGATCGCGAAATGGTGCGGCCGATGTGTGCCGACCACCGTGTCCTCCTTCTTCAGGTGCGCGCAGACCCCCACTGCCACCGGCTCCTGGCCAGCCGCGAGATGCATTTCGCCAGGAACCGGCCCGGAGCCGATGTCGAACGCGAGTCCCTTCTGGATCTTGGGCGGCAGCTTGCCCTCGAGATAGACGGTGGCCATCGTCTCTTCGTAGTGGCGGATCTCCACCATCTTCTCGTACATCCAGAGCAGCGATGCGTTGCGGTCGCCCATGGTCTCCCCTCCTTCGCCGGCACGATGCCTTCCAGAGACGGACTCATACGCTTCCTGCCCATCGGCCGGTTGATCCGGGTCAATGCGCAGGGCGTTGCTCGGGGAAAGTGAAGGAAACGCCGCCGGGGCGCCTTCGCCCCGGCGGGTGTCCGGCCCGTTCGGGCCGCACCGGTCAGGCCGGCTCGGGAACGCTCGGCAGGCCGGCCAGTGCCATCGCGAGTTCCTGCTCGCTGTACGACTGGTCGGTGAGCGTGCCGGCGCTGTAGGCCATGTAGGCGGCCATGTCGAAGTGGCCGTGGCCGGAGAGGTTGAAGAGGATCGTCTCCGAACGGCCTTCACGCTTGCAGCGCAGCGCTTCGTCGATCGCAGCCTTGACCGCGTGGGTCGCCTCGGGTGCCGGAACGATCCCCTCGGTGCGCGCGAACTGGACACCGGCGGTAAAGCACTCGGTCTGCTGATAGGCCACGGCCTCGATCAACCCGAGGTCGAGCAGGTGCGAGATGAGCGGGCCCATGCCGTGATAGCGCAGACCGCCGGCGTGGAACCCCGGTGGCGTGAAGGTCGAGCCGAGCGTGTGCATCTTCACCAGCGGCGTCATGTGCCCGGTGTCGCCGAAGTCGTACGCCAGCTTTCCGCGAGTGAGCGTCGGGCACGCCGCGGGCTCGACCGCGACGACGCGCGACTTCCTGCCGCCGCGCAGGCCCTGACCGATGAACGGAAACACCAGCCCGGCGAAGTTCGACCCGCCGCCGGTGCAGCCGATGATCACGTCGGGAAACGCGTCGGCCATCTGCATCTGCTCGATCGCCTCCTGGCCGACGACCGTCTGGTGCAGCATCACGTGGTTGAGCACCGAGCCGAGCGCGTACTTGGTGTCGTCGTTCTTCGCGGCGACTTCCACAGCCTCGGAGATCGCGATGCCCAGACTGCCGGGGTGATCGGGGCGCTTCGCGAGCACCGCGCGCCCATACTCGGTTTCACTGGACGGCGACGCCACGCAGCGTGCGCCGTAGGTCTCCATCAGCGCGCGCCGGTACGGCTTCTGGTCATACGACACACGCACCTGGTACACGGTGACGTCGATGCCGAACAGTGCGCCGGCGAAGGCGAGCGACGAGCCCCACTGTCCGGCACCGGTCTCCGTCGTGAGCCGCGTGATGCCGGCCTCGCGGTTGTAGAACGCCTGCGCGACCGCGGTGTTGGGCTTGTGGCTGCCGGCGGGGCTGACACCCTCGTACTTGTAGAAGATCTTCGCCGGGGTGCCGAGTGCCTTCTCGAGTCGGTGGGCGCGGACCAGCGGGCTCGGACGCCACAAGCGGTAGATGTCGCGCACCGGTTCGGGGATGTCGATCTCGCGCTCGGTGGTGACCTCCTGCATGATGAGCGCCATCGGGAACAGCGGTGCGAGGTCGTCGGGCCCGATCGGCTGCAGCGTGCCCGGATGCAGCACCGGCGCCAGCGGTTTCGGCAGGTCGGCCTGGATGTTGTACCAGCGCTTCGGAATGCGGCTTTCGTCGAGCAGGTACTTGGTCTGTTCGCCCATTGTCGTCTCCCCTTTGTGGTTGGTGCGGGCCGCGGTGCTGCATGCTCGCCTTCGCGAAGCGACGCGGCTCGCGAACTGCTCAGTGTACCGAAACGCGCCGCTTGCGCCGCGTCCGGACGGCCGCGACCACCGGGCAGCGCTTGACCTGCCTCAAGCCCCCACCGAACGTGCCACCAGCAGGGCCACCGCCTGCGCCGCGATGCCCTCGCCGCGCCCCGTGAAACCGAGCCGCTCGCCGGTCTTGGCCTTGACCCCGACCTGCCCGGGGCCAACGGCGAGCGCCGCGGTGATCCGCTCGATCATCCGCGGCAGGTGTGCGGCGAGCTTCGGTGCCTGGGCGATCACCGTCGCGTCGACATTGCCGATCTCCCAGCCGGCAGCGCGCACGAGTCGCGCCGCCTCGGCCAGCAACACCGTACTGTCGGCGTCGCGCCAGCGCGCGTCGCTGTCGGGGAAGTGCCGGCCGATGTCGCCGAGTGCGGCCGCGCCGAGCAGCGCATCGGTGATCGCGTGCAGCAGGACGTCGGCGTCGGAGTGCCCGAGCAGGCCGTGGCCGTGCGGCACCTCGATCCCGCCGATCACCAGCCGGCGCCCCGGCACCAGCGCGTGCACGTCGTAGCCCTGCCCGACCCGGATGTTCATCTTCGCTCCAGCAGCGCACGCATCAGTTCGAGGTCTTCCGCAGTGGTCACCTTGAAATTCGCCCGCGCCCCTTCGACCAGCAGCGGCGCGTGCCCGGCACGTTCGACCGCCGCCGCTTCGTCGGTCACCTCGGGGTGCGCGAGCAGTGCATCGAGCAACAGCCGCAGCCGGAACATCTGTGGCGTCTGCGCCAGCCAGAGCCGTTCGCGCTCGACCGTCGCGGCGATCGACCGGCGATCGTCGGCGGTGCGCTTCACGGTGTCGCTGACCGGCAGCGAGAGCAGCCCGCCGATCGCCGACTGGCCGAGGCCGTCGCGCAAGCGCGCCAGAAGCGAAGGCGCGAGCCCCGGGCGCGCCGCGTCGTGCACCAGCACCCAATCGTCGTCGCGCGCGCCCGCCCCGGCGAGCGATCGCAGCCCGGCAAGCACCGAGTCGCGCCGGGTCGCGCCACCCGCGGCGAGCACCTGCACCCGCGAAACCCCGGCCAGCAGTGCACCCGCCCGCTCATCGCCGGGTGCGGCCACGACCAGCACACGCTCGATCCACTGCACCGCCAGCAGCGCGTCGACGCTCCAGCGCAGCATCGGCTTGCCGGCCAGAGCCAGGTATTGCTTGGGCTGCGTCGCGCCCAGGCGGGTGCCGGCACCCGCGGCGGGAACGACGGCGAAGAAGCGGGCGGCGGGTCCGGACACGGCTTGCAGGTCTGCCGACGTCGACAGCGGCGAAAAGCTAGAATTGTAGTCTTGCCTGCGCCGATCGTTGCCTTGACCACCCACGCCCTGCCGTCCGCGCAGGCTGCCGCCGGCGCAGTCCGCACCCCGGCGCATGCCGCTGCGCCCCGCTCGCCGGCTGCGTTCGGTGCACTGCTCGACGCGCACCCTGCGCCCATGCCCGGCCAGGTGCGCACGTTGCCGCGCTGCCACGGATCGGCCGACGCGCTGCTGCTGGCCCGCCTGGCCACGCGCGAGGCGGGCGCCGGACGCACGCTGGCCATCGTCGCCGCGGGCGCTCCCGACGCGCAGCGGCTCGCCGACGAGATCCGCTGGTTCGCACCGCGGCTGCGCGTGTTGCTGCTGCCCGACTGGGAAACCCTGCCGTACGACGCCTTCTCCCCGCACCAGGACCTGGTCTCCGAACGCCTGTCGACGCTCTACGCGCTGCAGGGGGGCGACTGCGACGTACTCCTGGTGCCCGCGGCCACCGCGCTGCACCGGCTGGCGCCGCCGTCGTTCATCGCCTCGCACACCTTCTTCTTTCACAAGGGGCAGCGGCTCGACGAGGCCAGACTGCGCGACCAGCTGATACGGGCCGGCTACGAGCACGTGGCGCAGGTGGTCCATCCGGGCGAGTACTGCGTACGCGGCGGCCTGCTCGACCTCTTTCCGACCGGTTCGCCGCTGCCCTTGCGGCTCGACCTGTTCGGCGACGAAATCGAATCGATCCGCACCTTCGACCCGGACAGCCAGCGCAGCCTCTATCCGATCGAGCGCGTGCGCCTGCTGCCGGCGCGCGAATTCCCGATGGACGAAGCCGCCCGCACCGCATTCCGCAGCCGCTGGCGCGAGCACTTCGAAGGTGATCCGTCACGCAGCACGCTCTATCGCGACGTCGGCAACGGCATCGCCCCGGCCGGCATCGAGTACTGGTTGCCGCTGTTTCACGAAAGCACCGCCACGCTGTTCGACTACCTGCCCAAGGCGGCGCTGGTGCTCACGCACGGCGACGTCGACGAGACCGCGCGCCGCTTCGCCGAGGAAGCCGGCCAGCGCTTCCGCTTCCTGTCGCACGACCCCGAGCGGCCGCTGCTCGCCCCCGGGCAGCTGTTCATCGACGCCGGCCAGTTCTTCGTCGAGGCGCGGCGCTTCGGGCGCTGGGCGATCGCCTGCGCCGACGCTGCCACCGGCGCGGTCAGCGCCGATGCCGGTGCGCCGGCGCCATCGCGCAACGGTGCGTCGTTCGGGTCCGCACTGCCCGACGTGTCGGTGGATCGCCGGGCCGCCAATCCGGTGGAGCGGCTGGGCGCGTTCGTCGCCTCGGGCACACTGCGCACACTGGTCGTGGCCGAATCGGTCGGGCGCCGGGAGACGCTCGCGCAACTGTTCGGCGAACACGGCCTGGCGCTGCCGGCGCTCGACGACTGGAGTGCTTTCGCCGACAGCGCGACCGCGGCGGCACTCGTCGTCGGCCCGCTGCAGGAGGGCTTCGCGCTGCCCACGGCCGGCGTCGCGGTACTCACCGAATCCGAGCTGTTCGCCGGCAGCGCGCACCGCGCACGCCGCAGCCGGCGCGAGTCGCAGACCGACGTCGACGCGATCATCCGCGACCTCTCCGAGCTGAAGATCGGCGACCCGGTGGTGCACGCCCAGCACGGTATCGGCCGTTATCAGGGGTTGGTGACGCTGGACCTCGGCGACGGGCCGACCGAGTTCCTGCATCTCGGCTACGCGAACCAGGCCACGCTGTACGTGCCGGTATCCCAACTGCACGTGATCGGCCGCTACAGCGGCGCGAGTCCCGAAGATGCGCCGCTGCACCAGTTGGGCTCGGATCAGTGGGAGAAGGCGCGCGCGCGCGCCGCACGCCGCGCGCGCGACGCCGCCGCCGAACTGCTGAACCTGTACGCGCGCCGTGCCGCACGCACCGGCCACGCGTTCGCCTTCGCCACGCGCGACTACGAGGCATTCGCCGACGGCTTTCCGTTCGAGGAGACGCCCGACCAGAACGCTGCCATTCACGCGGTGATCCAGGACATGGTGTCGGGCAAGCCGATGGACCGGCTGGTGTGCGGCGACGTCGGCTTCGGCAAGACCGAAGTGGCGCTGCGCGCCGCGTTCGTCGCGGTGTCCGACGGCAGGCAGGTCGCCATCCTGGCCCCCACCACGCTTCTGGCCGAGCAGCACTTCCGCACCTTCTCCGAGCGCTTTGCCGAACTGCCGGTGAAGCTGGTCGAATTGTCGCGCTTCCGCTCCTCGAAGGAGACCCGCGCGGCGATCGCCGACATCAAGGCGGGACGCGTCGACATCGTCATCGGCACGCACAAGCTGCTGTCGGCCGAAGTGGCGTTCCCGCGGCTCGGGCTGGTGATCATCGACGAGGAACACCGCTTCGGGGTGCGCCAGAAGGAGGCGCTGAAGGCGCTGCGCGCCGAAGTCGACGTGCTGACGCTGACGGCGACCCCGATTCCGCGCACGCTGGCCATGAGCCTCGAAGGCATCCGCGACTTCTCGGTGATCGCCACCGCGCCGCAAAAGCGGCTGGCGATCAAGACCTTCGTCCGGCGCGAATCGGAGGGCACGATCCGCGAAGCACTGCTGCGCGAGTTGAAGCGCGGCGGCCAGGCCTATTTCCTGCATAACGAGGTCGACACCATCGAGCATCGCCGCGCACGGCTCGCCGAACTGGTGCCCGAAGCGCGCATCGCGGTCGCCCACGGCCAGATGCCCGAACGCGAACTCGAACGCGTGATGCGCGACTTCCACCAGCAGCGCTGCAACGTGCTGCTGTGCACCACGATCGTCGAAACCGGCATCGACGTGCCCACTGCGAACACGATCGTGATCCACCGCGCCGACCGTTTCGGGCTCGCCCAGCTGCACCAGCTGCGCGGACGCGTCGGCCGCTCGCACCACCAGGCCTACGCCTACCTGATGATTCCCGACGAAGCGGCGATCACACGCGACGCGGTCAAGCGGCTCGAAGCCATCCAGGCCATGGAAGAACTCGGCGCGGGCTTCTACCTGGCGATGCACGACCTGGAGATCCGCGGCGCCGGCGAAGTGCTCGGCGAATCACAGTCGGGCGACATGCAGGAGGTGGGTTTCGCCCTCTACGCCGAGATGCTGAACGAGGCGGTGCGCGCGCTGAAGGCAGGGCGCGAACCCGACGTCTCGGCGCCGCTCGCGGCGACCATCGAGATCAGGTTGCACGTGCCGGCACTGCTGCCGGCCGACTATTGCCACGACGTGCACGAGCGGCTCGCCCTCTACAAGAGAATGGCCCACTGCGGCTCCGCCGAGGAGCTCGACGCGTTGCGCGAGGAACTGGTCGACCGTTTCGGCAAGTTGCCCGAGGCGACCCGCGCGCTCGTCGAGACGCACCGGCTGCGCATTGCATCGCAACCGCTCGGAATTGCGCGCATCGACGCCGCGGCCGAAGCGATCGTGTTGCAGTTCGTCCCCGATCCGCCGATCGAGCCCGCGGCCATCGTGCGCCTGATCCAGCAGCGGCGCGACGTGAAGCTCGCAGGCCCGGATCGCCTGCGCTTCACGATCGCGACGCCCGATCTGGACGCGCGGCTGAGCCGCATCCGGGAGATCCTCGCCGGCCTCCGCAGCAAGGCGGCCGCCGCATGATGCTGCCGGTGGCGACGGGCCTTTCGGCCGCCCGGGCTGCGCGGAGCGCGCCGCCATGAGCCGGCTGGTGGTCCAGCACCCGCAGCTCTGCGAAGCCGCGGTCGACGCGTTCCGCGCTGCCCTCGGACGCGCGCCCACGCTGCACCTGCCCCAGCTCGCCACCTGGGAGCCGGTGACCATCGACGGCGATCAGGTCGGCGAGATCGCCGATGCCGTTGGCGTCGATGCCGAAATCGTGCCGCTGGCGACACGCTTGTCCGATTACCGGCTGATCGCCTTCGACATGGACTCGACGCTGATCACGATCGAGTGCATCGACGAACTCGCCGACTTCGCGGGCCGCAAGGCCGAGGTGGCGGCGATCACCGAGGCGGCGATGCGTGGCGAGATTCCCGACTACGACGAGAGTCTGCGCCGGCGCGTGGCGCTGCTCGCCGACCTGCCCGAATCGGCGTTGCAGCGCGTCTACGACGAGCGCGTGCGGCTGTCGCCCGGCGCCGAGGCGCTGATCGTCGCGGCACGCACGGCGGGCCTGAAGATCCTGCTGGTTTCGGGTGGTTTCCGGTTCTTCACCGAGCGGCTGGCCGCACGCCTGCACCTGGACTTCACGCGCTCGAACACGCTCGAGACCGCCGGCGGCCGACTCACCGGGCGCGTGCTCGGCGAGATCGTCAACGCCAGCGTCAAGCGACGCACGGTCGAGGAGACCTGCGCGGCGATCGGTTGCACGCCGGCGCAGGCGATCGTCGTCGGCGACGGCGCCAACGACCTGCAGATGATGTCGATCGCCGGCGTCTCGGTGGCCTACCGCGCCAGGCCGATCGTGCGCTCGGAGACCACCCACGCGATCAACCACTGCGGGCTCGATGCAATCCTGAACTGGTTCGTCGACCAGTTGCCGACTGCGCCGTGACCCGTGACGCGGCAGGCGGCGGCCACGCCCCGGTTCTGGCGGTCACGGGCCTCGGCGTGGCCAGCGCTGGCGCCTGTGCCCTGGCGATGGCCATGGGCATCGGGCGCTTCGCCTATACGCCGATGCTGCCGCCGATGCTCGAGGAATCCGGCATCGGGCTGTCGGCAGCGGGGCTGATCGCGTCGGCCAACTTCCTCGGCTACCTGCTCGGCGCGCTGCTGGCCACACACGCGGCATTCGCACGGCGACGCGTCGGCTGGCTGCGCGTCGGTCTGGCGGCGAGCGCGCTCACCACCGCGGCGATGGCGCTCGACGTCGGTGCGGGAGGCTGGGCGGCGGTGCGCCTCGCCTCGGGGCTCGCCAGTGCCTTCGTGCTGGTGTTCACCTCGGCGGTCGTGTTCGAGGTGATCGCGCGCGAAGGGCGTCCGATGCTTGGCAGCCTGCTCTACGCCGGCGTCGGCATCGGCATCGCAGCCTCCGCGCTGCTGGTCTATGTGGGCCTCGAGGCAGGCGCGAGCGCAGCACTGTTGTGGTGGTCGCTGGCCGGGCTGTCGGTGCTGCTGGCGATCGGCCCCTGGCGCAGCCTCGATCGTCCGCCGGGCACCGTGCCGCCACCGCACGCCGATCCCGGCCGCTCGGCGGCGCAGCGGCGCGCGCTCTCGCGGCTGGTCTGGTCCTACGGGTGCCTGGGGTTCGGCTACGTGATCACCGCCACTTTCCTCGTCGTCATGGTGCGCCGGCTACCCGATGCCCGGGCGCTGGAATTCTGGACCTGGGCGGTGGTGGGACTGGCCGGGGCGCCGTCGAACTGGCTGTGGGCGAAGGTTGCCGCGCGCACCGGCAGTTATGCGGCGATCGTCGCGGCGTTCGCGCTCGAGGCGATCGGCGTTGCGCTGGCGGCAGCCGGACAGGGACCCGCGGCACTGCTCGTCGGGGCTGCCCTGCTCGGCGGCACCTTCATGGCAATCACCGCGCTCGGCCTGGCCACCGCGCGCGAACTCGCCCCCGATCGCCCCGATCAGACGATCGCGCGAATGACCGTCGCCTTCAGTCTCGGCCAGATCGCCGGCCCCGCGATCGGCGGCTGGCTCGCCGAACGCAGCGGTTCGTTTGCCGCGCCGTCATGGCTGGCGGCGGCGGTACTGTTGGTGGGCGCGGCACTGGCCGCTGCCGCTGCACGCGACGGGTAGCGCCGGTTCAGACCGGGACGGCGAACAGGTCGTGCTCGTCGGCGTCGACGATGTGCACCGCAAGTTCGCTGCCTGGCGGCAGGGCGCGCGCCTGCGCCTCGCCGTCGAGCGCGACGTAGACCAGGCCGTCGATCTCCGGCGCTTCACCGGCCGAGCGCGCCGCCGCGCGCCACCCTGCGGCCCCGGGGTCGTGTTCGATCGCATCGACCAGCACGGTGCAACGGGTGCCGACGCGGTTACGCAGGCGACGCGCGCTGATTGCGGCCTGCGCTTCCATGAATCGGGCGCGTCGCGCCTCGCGCACCTCGAGCGCCAGTTGGCCCGGCAGCGCGTTCGCCGCGGCACCATCCACCGGGGAATAGGCGAAGCAGCCGACGCGGTCGAGCTCGGCCTCGCGCAGGAACGCGAGCAGGTGCTCGAACTCGGCATCGGTTTCGCCGGGAAAGCCTGCAATGAAGGTGCTGCGGATCGTCAGGTCGGGGACGATCGCGCGCCAGGCGCGGATCCGCTCGAGGTTCTTCTCGCCGCTGGCCGGCCGCTTCATCAGCTTCAGGATGCGCGGATGCGAGTGCTGGAATGGCACGTCGAGATAGGGCAGCACCCTGCCTTCGGCCATCAGCGGCAGCACTTCATCGACGTGCGGATACGGATAGACGTAATGCAGCCGCACCCTCGCCCCCAGGCCGGCGAGTTCGCGCACCAGCGCAGCCATCCGCGTGCGCACCGGCCGGCCATCGACGAAGCCGGTCCGGTGGCGGACGTCGACCCCGTAGGCGCCGGTGTCCTGCGAAACCACCAGCAACTCCTTCACGCCGGCGCGCACCAGCGCGGCGGCCTCGCGCACCACGTCGCCGATCGGCCGGCTGACCAGATCGCCGCGCATCGACGGAATGATGCAGAAGGTGCAGCGATGGTTGCAGCCTTCGGAGATCTTCAGGTACGCGTAGTGGCGCGGGGTGAGCTTCACGCCACCCGGCGGCACCAGATCGGCGAACGGGTCGTGCGGCCTGGGCAGGTGCGCGTGGATGTGCGCCATCACCGCGTCGGCCGCATGCGGTCCGGTGACCGCAAGCACTTTCGGATGTACTTCGCCCACCAGCGTGCCACCGCTGCTGCCGCGTCGCGCGCCCAGGCAACCGGTGACGATCACCCTGCCGTTGCCGGCCAGCGCCTCGCCAATCGCGTCGAGCGACTCGCGCACCGCCTCGTCGATGAAGCCGCAGGTGTTCACCACCACCAGGTCAGAGCCGCCGTAGTCGCCAGCGATCTCGTAGCCCTCGGCGCGCAGCTGCGTGAGGATGCGCTCGGAATCGACCATCGCCTTGGGGCAGCCGAGCGAGACGAACCCCACCTTCGGCGGCGACTTGCGGCTGCGCCGCGGGGCGGATCTGTCGACGGGACTCATCGGCGATGGGGGTGGCCCGCGGGCGCGCACGTGCCGGCAGAAGACGGGTGGCGGGCGCCCGGAAAGAGCGCCGCCGTCGCCGCGACCACGGCAGCAACCGCTACTTCTTCTCGGAAGTCGACGGGCCGGCGCCTGCGCCAGGCGCCCCCGGGAACGGGAAGTTCTGGAACATGTTGCGCGTCTGGGCCTGCATCTGCTCCTGCATCTGCACGAACAGGTTCTTGCTCTGCTCGATGTAGTTGCCCATCATCGTCTGGATCATCGGTGCCTGCACCGACATGAACTGCGCCCACATCTCGGGGTTCGGCATCGCCTTGGCGTCGTAGAAACCCTTCGACTGCTCCTGCATCTTGTTCTGGATCTCGACGAAGGCCTGCATCGTCTTCTCGAGGTATGCGCCCATCATCCCCTGCATCGCGTGGCCGTAGAAACGGATGATCTGCGCGAGCATTCCGGACGAGAACAGCGGCGCTCCGCCAGCTTCCTCCTCGAGGATGATCTGCAGCAGGATGCTGCGGGTCAGGTCGTCGTTGCTCTTGGCGTCGATGACCCTGAAGTCCTCGTTCTCCAGTACCAGTTGCTTGACGTCGGCGAGCGTGATGTAGGCGCTCGTCTGGGTGTCGTACAGGCGTCGGTTGGGATACTTCTTGATCAACCGGGTGGCGTTCGCCATCGTGTGCTCTCCATCAGCCCATGTGCAGGCCGCCGTTGCACGAGAACTCGGCCCCGGTGGTAAAGCCGGCCTCGTCGCTCGCGAGCCAGCCGACGATCGAACCGATCTCCTCGGCCCGGCCGAGTCGCCGGACCGGGATCTGCTGGATGATCTTCTCGCGCACGTCCTCGCGCACCGCCATCACCATCTCCGTGGCGATGTAGCCCGGTGCGACGGTATTGACCGTCACGCCCTTGCTCGCCACTTCCTGGGCCAGCGACATCGTGAAGCCGTGCATGCCGGCCTTGGCGGCCGAATAGTTCGACTGGCCGAACTGCCCCTTCTCACCGTTCACCGACGAGATGTTGATGACCCGGCCCCAGCCGCGATCGAGCATCCCGTCGATGACCTGCTTCGTCACGTTGAACAGCGAGTTCAGGTTGGTGTCGATCACCGAGCGCCAGTCCTCCAGCGACATCTTGCGGAACACGCCGTCGCGGGTGATGCCGGCGTTGTTCACGACGATGTCGACCTCGCCGACCTCGGCCTTCACCTTCGCGAAGGCCGCGCGTGTCGATTCCCAGTCGGCGACGTTGCCGACCGACGCGTGAAAGGTGTAGCCGGCTGCCTTCTGCCCGGCCAGCCATTTCGCGTGATCACGGGTCGGCCCGCAGCCGGCGATCACGGTAATACCCATGTCGTGGAAGCGCCGGCAGATCGCGGTGCCGATTCCACCCATGCCGCCGGTGACGTAGGCAATTCTCGTGCTCATGTCATGGTCTCCCTCTCGTTCCCTGCTGATGTCGCGGGTCGTGCCACTGCCGGCCCGACCGGTTTTCGCACACTGGACGCTGGACTCCGCTGCAGCCTCTGCCTAGTCGGCCTTCTCCTTCACGTAACTGCCGGGGGCGGGTTCGAGCGGCCGGTGACGCGCGTCACCGGGTTGCTTCGGCGCAGGGCTGCGCTCGCCGGCGAAACCGGCCAGCCACTTCGCCCAGTCGGGCCACCAGCTTCCCGGGTACTCGGTGGCTGCCGCCAGCCAGTCGTCGGCGCGCTCGGGCAGCCCGCTGCCGATCCAGTGGCTGCGCTTGCCCTTTGCCGCCGGATTGATGACACCGGCGATGTGCCCGCTCGCGCCGAGAACGAAGCGCAACGGCCCCGACAACAGCTTCGTCGATTCGTAGGCGCCGATCCACGGCACGATGTGGTCTTCGCGCGAACCGTAGATGTAGGCCGGCACGCCGATCTCGCCGAGATCCACCGGCACGCCGCAGCAGATCAGCCGGCCGGGCTCGCGCAGCTCGTTCTGCAGGTAGGTGTGGCGCAGGTACCAGCTGTACATCGGCCCCGGCAGGTTGGTGCTGTCGGCGTTCCAGTACAGCAGGTCGAACGCCGGCGGCGGCTCGCCCTTCAGGTAGTTGCTGACGACGTAGTTCCAGACCAGGTCGTTGGGACGCAGGAAATTGAAGGTCACCGCCAGTTCGCGCCCGTGGACCAGGCCGCCGCGTCCGATGGTCGACTCGCGGTAGGCGACGAAGTTTTCGTCGATGAACACGCCGAGCACGCCGGGTTCGGAAAAATCGAGGAAGGTGGTGAGCAGCGTCAGCGATTCGATCCACGGCTCGCCGCGCGCCGCGAGCACCGCGGCCGCGGTGCCGAGCAGTGTGCCGCCGACGCAGAACCCGAGCACGTTGATACACGGCTGCGCCGTGATCTCGCGTACCACGCGTATCGCTTCGATCACGCCGGTCTCGATGTAGTCGTCCCAGGTGAGGTGCCCGAGATCGGCCTTGACGTTGCGCCACGACACCATGAACACCGTGTGGCCCTGCGCCACCGCGTAGGCGACCAGCGAATTCCCGGGCTGCAGGTCGAGGATGTAGAACTTGTTGATGCACGGCGGCACCATCAGCAGCGGCCGGCTGCCCACCGTCGGTGTGGACGGCGCGTACTGGATGATCTGGATCAGCGCGTTCTGATAGACGACCGATCCCGGCGAGGTCGCCACATTGACCCCGACCTCGAAGGCGCTCTCGTCGGTCTGCGAGATGCGTCCCTTGTTCAGATCGCCAAGCAGGTTGCGCATGCCCGATCGAAGACTCTCGCCACGCGTATCCACGAGCCGCTGCTGGGCCTCCGGGTTGGTGGCGAGGAAATTCGCCGGAGACATCGCATCGACCCACTGCTGGGTGGCGAAGCGGATCCGGTTGCGCACCTGCCGCTCGCCTTCGACCGCATCGGCGAGCTTGTGCATGAACTCGGCATTGAGCTGATAGAGCCCGGCCGCCCACGCAAACGGCCCCTGCTTCCACGCATCGCCGGCGAAGCGGCGGTCGCGAGACTCCGGAAGCGACGCGCCACGCAGCAAGGCACCCAGTCGCTGCAGGTATTCGGCCTGGATCTGCCCGAGTCTTTCGCCCGACAGATGCACCGGCGCCGCAGGTGCCGGCGCGCCGCTCGGCCTGGCCGCAGGCTTGGCAGTCGGCTTGTCGGCGGGCTTGCCAGCCGGCCTGGCCGCGGGCTTGCCGGCTGGTCTGGCGGTCGGCCTGGCCGCCGGCTTCGCAGCGGGCTTTCTGGCGCTCCTGGCGACCGCCTTCGCAGTCGTCCGGATCCCCGATCCGGCGATCGGCTTGCCACGCGCCGACCCCCCGGCCGGCGACTCAGGCATCGGCGTCGCGAGGGCGTGGGGAATCGACGCCTTCGTGCTGCGGCGCCGCGAACCTGCGACGGTCTTCCTTCGCGATGCGTCCGGCATCCTTGTCTCCGCTTCGATTCTGCCGATCTTCCGGGGTCATTCTGCACCGCGAAACGATTTTGTCAACGCAGTGCAGCGAAAGCGCAGAGTCTCCGGCAAGGTCGACGCGCAGAGGCGTTCAAGCCGGGTCGAGCCAGATCAGCGAGGCCATGCGCCCGCCACCCCGATCACGCCGATGCGAATAGAAGCGCCCGGGGTCCCCGACGGTGCAGTGCCCGCCGCCGCCGACCTGATGCACGTCGACGCGTGCGAGGCAGATCCGCGCCAGGTGGTACAGATCGGCGAACCACTTGCCGTCACGCACGCCGGGCACGAACGCGGCGGCGCATCGCGGGTCCGTGTCGCAGAATGCGCGCAGGACGTCTTCACCGACCTCGAATGCACGCGGCCCGATCGCCGGCCCCAGCCACGCGATCACCTGCGCGCCCGGACCGGCCAGGCCATGCAACGCCTCGACGCTGCGCTCGAGCACACCCAGTGCCAGCCCGCGCCATCCCGCGTGCGCCACGGCCACCGCCTTGCCACCGGTATCGGTCAGCAGCACCGGCAGACAGTCGGCGCTCAGCACCGCCAGCACCACGCCGGGCGTGGCGGTCGCGGCGGCATCGGCGCGCGGTTCGATCACCGCGCCGGACCGGTGCGCGGCCGCCACGTGCACGGCTGCGCCGTGCACCTGTTCGAGCCAGCGCGGCGGCGACGGCAGGCACGCCCCGAGCCGCGCACGGTTGCGCGCGACGTCGCGTGCATCGTCGCCGCAACGCATGCCCAGGTTCAGTCCGCCACGACTGCCGTCGGCGAGTCCCCAGGGGCCTGCGCTGGTTCCGCCATGGCGCCCGGTGACGAACGCCCTGACCTGCGGTGGTGCGTCCCAGTCGGGCACCAGTTCGGCCAGGGTGGCCCCGGGCGGCGACGAAGCTGTCGATGCGCTCAACGCTCCCCCGGGTGATCGAACGGCGCCGCCACCGTCGATTGCGCGGCGGCAGCATCGATGCCGGCAGCCGTGCACAGCTTGACCAGGTCGGACGGCATCGGAGCGCTCCAGCGGACCAGTCGCCGGTCGGCCGGATGACGCAGCTGCAGCTGCCAGGCGTGCAGGGCCTGCCGCGTGCAGCCCGCCAGCACCGGGCCGCCATAGAGCGTGTCCCCGACCAGCGGATGGCCGATGCTGCGCATGTGAACGCGAATCTGGTGGGTGCGCCCGCTCTCCAGGCGACACTCGATCAGGCTCACCTCGCGCGCGCCGATGGCTCCCCGGGCCAGCGTGCGAAACCAGGTGCGCGCGGCGCGGCCACGCCCGGCCGACACCACCGCCATTCGCACCCGCGACGCCTCGTCACGTGCGATCGCGCCATCGATGCAACCGCGCTCCGGACAACGACCGTCGGCCAGCGCCAGGTAACGCCGCCCCATGCTGCGGTCGGCCAGTTGCGCCGCCAGCGAGGCCAGCGCCGATTCGGTGCGAGCCACTACCAGCAGGCCGCTGGTGTCGCGGTCGAGCCGGTGAACGATGCCGGCGCGCGGCAGGGCAGCGAGCTCCGGGCGATGGAACAGCAACCCGTTCATCAGCGTGCCATGCCAGTTGCCCGCGGCGGGGTGCACCACCAGGCCAGCCGGTTTGCAGAGCACCATCAGCTGTTCGTCTTCGTGGACCACGTCGATCGGGACAGGCTCCGGGCCGAACGCGCTGTCGGCCTCGCGCGGCTGCGGTTCGACCACGATCGTCTCGATCCCGCGCAGTCGCGTCCGGGCCGGCAGCACGCGGTCGTCGCAGCGCACCGCCCCGAGCGCGATCCAGCGCTGCAGGCGCGTACGCGACACCCCGGGCAAGCGTGCGACCACGAAACGGTCGAGACGCTCACCGGTGGCGCCGGTCGCGTCGAGTTCGATGACTGCCGTCGCAGGCGCATCGGACACAACGGGGTCGATGGAGGGCTTGGCTATAATCGGTTGCATGAAAGGATTCGTGCCCTGGCTTCGCGCACTGGCCGTGCTCGCCGTCGCGTCGCTCGCCGCCTGCGGCACCACCGACGGGCCCGACGAGACACTCGCCTGGACGCCCGACAAATTATATGCAGAGGCCCGCGACGAGATGGCCTCAGGCAATCGCCAGGCGGCCATCAAGCTGCTGGAGAAGCTCGAGGCGCGTTATCCGTTCGGTCAGTGGGCCGAACAGGCGCAGCTCGACATCGCCTGGGCGCACTTCAAGGAGGGCGAGCGCGAGCTGTCGCTGGCCGCCATCGACCGCTTCATGAAGTTGCACCCGAATCACGCGGCGTTCGACTACGCGCTCTACCTGAAGGGCCTGGTCAATTTCAACGAGCAACAGGGGCTCATGGCGCGCCTGGGCAGCCAGGATCTCTCCGAGCGCGATCCCGCGGCGCTGCGCGAATCGTTCGACGCCTTCAAGGAACTGCTGAACCGGTTTCCGGACAGCCGGTACGCGCCCGACGCCGGGGCGCGGATGCGCTATCTGGTCAACTCGATGGCGCGTGGCAAGGTGCACATTGCGCGCTACTACTTCAACCGCGGCGCCTATGTGGCCGCGGCCAATCGCGCGCAGGAGGTGATCCGCGACTACCAGGAGGCGCCAGCGCTCGAAGAGGCGCTCTACCTGCTGGTGCGTTCCTACGAGAGGCTGGGGCTCGACGACCTGCGCGCCGACGCCGAGCGCGTGATGCGGCGCAGCTTTCCCGACAGCGAGTTGCTCAGGAACGGCCTGCCGCAGGACGATCGTCGCTGGTGGCAGGTGTGGCGCTGAACCCGCACGAGCCAGCGGCGCAGAACGCCAGCGCCTCGTCCTCGTCGCGCGTGATCCGGAACGGTGGCAGGCTGGCCACCAGAGTGCGGCCGTAAGATCTGCCGAGCAGACGTTCGTCGCAGATCGCCAGCACGCCGCGGTCGTTCTCGGAACGGATCAGGCGGCCCGCACCCTGCTTCAAGGCCATCGCGGCGGCCGGCAACTGGATCTCGCGGAAGGGATCGCCGCCGGCGCGGCGCAGCGCTTCGATGCGCGCGCGCAGGATCGGATCGTCGGGCGCTGCGAACGGCAGCTTGTCGATGATCACCAGCGACAGCTGCGATCCGACCACGTCCACGCCCTCCCAGAAGCTGGCGCTGCCCACCAGCACCGGGTTGCGCAGCGCGCGGAAGCGCTGCATCAGCACCGCCCGCGAGGCGTGACCCTGGACCAGCAACTCGATTCCGCTCCCGGACTCGCGGATTCGCTCGCCCAGCAGTGCGGCCTGCTGTTCGACCATCCGCAGGCTGGTGCACAGTACGAACGCCCGGCCACGGTTGGCCTCGATCAGCGGCCAGGCTGCCGCGGCCACCTGCTGCGCGAACTGCGGCGCCGCCGGATCCCCGCAGTGGCGCGGCACGTAGAGCAGTGCACGCTGCATGAAATCGAACGGACTCTCCCAGCGCAGTGCACGTGCCCCCTCCAGCCCCAGCGCGGCGGTGAAGTGGTCGAAGCGCCCCGCCACCGCGAGCGTCGCCGACGTGCAGATCCAGGCGCGTGCAGCCGATTCGCGGTGCCGCCTGAAGGTGCCGGCCACCGACAGCGGCGTGCGATGCAGCGTGACCCCGGACTGATGCACCTCGGCCCACAGGATCGACGGCAGATCAGGGCTTTCGTCCTGCGCATCGCACGCAGCGCCCGGCGTGCCATCGAGCCCGCCGAGCCAGTCGCGCAGGGTCTGCGCGAGTTCGGCCGCGCGCACGCCCAGCCGCGCCAGGTCGCGGCTGCGCTCGGCCGCAACGCCCAGCGCCGGCAGCGCGAGCGCCGCCACGAGGTCGCCGACGGCATCACGCAGTCCGGCGTGGCCGCGCAACTGCCGCGCGTCGAGGCGCCCGCGCGCACCGGCTGCCAGCCTGAGCACGCGCACGCCCTGCTCGATTGCCGCGACCGGCTGCGACCAGTCCGTGGCATCGCGCGCGTCGGCCAGGCCGCTACGCAGCAGATCACGTGCGAAGTCGGTCAGCTGGCGCGTCGAGACACTGTGCCCGAAGAACCGGGTGGCGATCTCCGGCAGCTGGTGCGCTTCGTCGAAGATCAGTGCATTCGTGGTGGGCAACAGTTCGGCGACGCCTTCGTCGCGCAACGCCAGGTCGGCACAGAACAGATGGTGGTTCACGACCACGACGTCGGCCTGTTGCGCCGCCTGGCGCGCCTTGAACACGAAGCACCCGGCGAGATCAGGGCAGTCCTGCCCGAGGCAGTTCTCGCGCGTGGAGGTTGCGCGCGCCCACGCCGGCGCATCCTCGGCGATACCCGGAGCCTCGCTGCGATCGCCACTCGCCGAGATCGCCGCGAAACGCTCGATCCGGCGCAGCACCGCAATGTCTTCGCGACGCTCGAAACGTCCCTCGGCCAGATTGCGGCGCAGATGATGGCGGCAGACGTAGTTCGACCGTCCCTTGAGCAGCGCCAGCGTCGCGCCCACGCCCAGCGCCGCGCGCACCCGCGGCAGGTCGCGATGGAACAGCTGGTCCTGCAGCGTCCGGGTGCCGGTGCTCACCAGCACGCGGCCGCCGCACAACAGGGCCGGCACCAGGTATGCGAATGTCTTGCCGGTGCCGGTGCCCGCCTCCGCCACCAGCGTGGCAGGAACATCGCCTGCGCCGGCGCCGCCCCCCGGGGCCCCGGCGGCGGCGATCGCCGCCGCCACCGCCCGCGCCATCTCCACCTGGCCCGGGCGCAACACGAACCCGGGTTGCGCACGCGCCAGCGCACCGTCGGGCGCGAATGCGGCGGCCACTGCGGCAACGAGCCGCGCAGCGGCCGGCGAATCGGGCATCAGGCTGGCTCGTCCGGCACCAACTGCATCTGCAGCAGGGTGATCGCGTCCTTGATGCGCAGCTTGCGCTTTTTCAGCCGCCGCAGCTGCAGTTCGTCGAAGCGCGACTGCTCCCCGATCGCGGCGATCATGGCGTCCAGGCCCCGGTGCTCGAGTTGCAGCTCGGCAATGCGCTGGCGGATCGCGTCGGCGGCGAGTGCATCGGCGCCAGACGATGCGGGGCCGGGGTAGTCAGTCATGGCAGGTGGATCATGGCCAGGCGGGATCGCCTCCGCATGATACGTCGCCGGGCCGGCGCAACTCAATCCTCCGCAGTGGCCTCCGCAGTGGCCGGCGTAGCACCTTTTGCAGCGCCGTCCGCGGGAGTGGGCCCCGGGCGCTCAACTGCCGGCGAGCGCCGCGCCGGCCTCGCGCCGCGGCGCCTCGAGGTATTCGCGCGACTGCATCTCGGTGATCCGGCTCACCGTCCGATGGAATTCCGCCACCATCGCCCCCTCGGTGTACAGCTCCGCCGCCGGGCATTCGGCAGAGACGACCAGCTTCACGCGCCGGTCGTAGAGCACGTCGACCAGCCAGACGAAGCGGCGCGCCTCCGAAGCCATCGCCGCGCTCATCCGCGGCACGCCCGAGAGGATCACCGCGTGGAACTGGCTGGCAATCTCGAGATAGTCGTTCTGCGAGCGCGGCCCACCGCACAGCGTGCGGAAGTCGAACCAGACCACGCTGCCGGCGCGCCGCAGCGCGCGGATTTCGCGATGTTCGATCAGCAGGCGCGGCTCTTCGTCGCGCGCCTCGGCCAGCGCCGCGAAGGCATCGCGCAGTGCCCGATCGGCGTTCGCGCCGAGCGGCCAGTGGTAGGCGCGCACCTCGGAAAACGAGCGCCGCCGGTAGTCGGTGCCGGCGTCGACCTCGATCACGTCGACGTTCGCCTTGATCAGCGCGATCGCGGGCAGCACCCGCGCCCTGTGCAACCCCTCCGGATACAGCATGTCCGGGTGATAGTTCGAGGTCATCACGAAGGTGACGCCGCGTGCGAACAGCGCGCGCATCAGCCGCTCGAGGATCATCGCATCGGCAATGTCCGAGACGTGGAACTCGTCGAAGCAGATCAGGCGGTAGCGGCGCGCAATGCGCAGCGCGACCGCGTCGAGCGGATCGGGCTGCCCTTTCAGGTCCTGCAGCGAGCGGTGCACGCCGCGCATGAACTCGTGGAAGTGCAGCCGCGTCTTGCGCACGACCGGGATCGACGCATGGAAGCTGTCCATCAGGAAGCTCTTGCCGCGGCCCACGCCACCGTAGAGCCAGACGCCACGCGGCACCGGCGGCCGGTTGATCAGCTTCTTGAGCCGGTTCGAACGCTGCGCCTTGTACGCGACGAACTCGTCGTGCATGCGCTGCAGACGGCCGGCCGCCGCCATCTGGGCGGCGTCGGCCACGAAACCGCGCCGCGCAAGCGCCTCGCGGAATGCCTCGATCACGCTCACGAGGAAGCGGGCGTCACATGTTGAGCGCGCGTTGGTCGGTGGCGGCGAGCGCCGCTTCGCGCAGGACCTCGGACATCGACGGGTGCGGGTGGCTGATGCGGCCGATGTCCTCGGCCGAAGCCTTGAACTCCATCGCAAGCACCGCCTCGGCGATGAGGTCGGAGGCCGCGGCCGACACGATGTGCACGCCCAGCACTTCGTCGGTGGTTGCATCCGCGAGCACCTTCACGAACCCCTCCGGCGCGGCCACCCCCAGCGCCCGGCCGTTGATCGAGAACGGAAACTGCCCCGACTTGTACGCGCGCCCTTCGGCCTGCAACTGCTCCTCGGTACGCCCCACCCAGGCGATCTCCGGCGAGGTGTAGATCACCCACGGAATGCAGAGGTAGTCGATGTGCGGCTTCTGGCCGGCGATCAGTTCGGCCACCATCACGCCTTCGTCCCCGGCCTTGTGCGCGAGCATCGGGCCGCGCACCACGTCGCCGACTGCCCAGACGTTCGGAACTGCGGTGCGGCAGTGCAGGTCCACCGGGATGAATCCGCGCCCGTCGACCGCCAGACCGACGGCGTCGAGCCCCAGACCATCCGTGTTGGGCACGCGCCCGGCTGAAACGACCAGCCGGTCGCACTCGAGCACCTGCGCCGCGCCCTGGTCGTCGGTCCAGTGAACCTCGAGGCCGCGCTTGCCGGCCTGCACGGCGCCGACCTGCGCACCGAGGTGGATCTTCAGGCCCTGCCGCGTGAGCTGCTTCCAGGCTTCCTTGCGCACGCCGGCGTCGGCGGCTGCAAGGAAGGTCGGGAGGGCCTCGAGGATCGTGACCTGCGCACCGAGCCGGCGCCAGACCGAGCCGAGCTCGAGCCCGATCACGCCGGCGCCGATCACCCCCAGGCGCTTCGGCACCTCGGACATCGAAAGCGCACCCTCGCTGTCGCAGATCCGCTGATTGTCGACCGGGATTCCGGGCAGGTGTCGCGCTTTCGAGCCGGTGGCGATGATCACGTTCACCGCGTCGATCAGTTGCGGGGCCTTTGCGTCGGGGTCCTGTGCGGCTTCGTCGAGCACCTCGACGCGAAAAGCACCATCCTCGGCACCCACGAAGCGGCCGTGGCCCCTGAGCCAGGTGATCCTGTTCTTGCGGAACAGGAACTCCACCCCCTTTGTCATCTTCGAGACGATCGCATCCTTGCGGGCCATCATCTTCGCCAGATCGATCCTGACACCGTCGGCCGAGATACCGTGCTCGCCGACATGACGACGGGTCTTCTCGAACACCTCGCTCGAGCCAAGCAGCGCCTTCGACGGGATGCAGCCGACGTTCAGGCAGGTGCCGCCGAGGGCGGCTTCGCCCTTCGGGTTGCGCCACTTCTCGACGCAGGCGACCTTCAGGCCGAGCTGCGCCGCGCGCACCGCGGCGATGTAGCCACCGGGGCCTGCGCCGATGACCACGACGTCGTAGGTCTGGGCCATGTCCGCGCGCTCCTCAGAGATCCAGCAGCAGGCGCGAGGGGTCTTCGAGCGCCTCCTTGATCGCCACGAGGAACAGCACCGCCTCGCGACCATCGATGATCCGGTGGTCGTACGAGACCGCCAGGTAGTTCATCGGCCGCACGACCACCTGGCCGTTCTCGACCACCGCGCGTTCCTTCGTCGCGTGCACGCCGAGGATCGCCGACTGCGGCGGGTTGATGATCGGCGTCGACAGCATCGAGCCGAACACACCGCCGTTGCTGATCGAGAACGTGCCCCCGGTCAGTTCCTCGATTCCGAGCTTTCCGTCCTGCGCGCGCCTGCCGTAGTCGGCGATCTGCTTCTCGACCTGCGCGAAGCTCATCTGGTCGACGTTGCGGATCACCGGCACGACCAGGCCGCGCGGCGACCCCACCGCCACGCCGATGTCGAAGTAGCCGTGGTAGACGATGTCGTTGCCGTCGACCGACGCGTTGACGACCGGGTACTTCTTCAGTGCATGCACCGCCGCCTTCACGAAGAACGACATGAAGCCGAGCCGCACGCCGTGCTCCTTCTCGAAGCGCTCCTGGTAGCGCTTGCGCAGTTCCATCACCGGCTGCATGTTCACTTCGTTGAACGTGGTGAGGATCGCGTTGGTCGCCTGTGATTGCAGCAGACGCTCGGCCACGCGCTGGCGCAGCCGCGACATTGGCACACGCTGCTCGGGACGGCCCTCGAGCAGCCGGGAGGCGTCGAGCGCGGGCCGCACCTCGGGCAGCGCCGCAACGGGCGCGCCGGCGGGAATCGCCGACGCTGCCGGCCGCGCGGCCGCCGCCGCGGCAGCAGCGATCACGTCACCTTTGGTGATGCGCCCGTCACGGCCGGTGCCCGCGACCTGCTCCGGTGTCAGCTGCGCCTCGGCCATCAGCTTCGCCGCTGCCGGCAGCGCAACGCCCGCCTTCGCGCCCGCGCCAGCCGCCGGGGCAGCGCCCGCCGCTGCCGGTGCAGCCGCGGCCGGGGCCGTGGCCGCAGGCGCCGCGGCTGGCGGCACCGGTGCCGGTGCCGCTGCCGCGGCGGCCCTGGCCCCGGTGTCGATGGTCGCGATGACCTCGCCGGCCACGACGGTGCTGCCGTCACCCTTGATCACCTGCGCCAGCACGCCGGCAGCCGGCGCCGGCAGTTCGAGCACGACCTTGTCGGTTTCGATGTCGATCAGGTTTTCATCGCGGGCCACCGCCTCGCCGGCCTTCCTGTGCCACTGCAGCAGGGTTGCCTCGGCCACCGATTCCGACAACTGCGGAACCCTGACTTCGATGAGCGCCATTTGCCTGTTCTCCGGGAGGAATTCGGTTCAGTTCTGTTTGCGGCCGCGCGCACGCGCTTCGCCGAGAGCCGCGGCGAGCAGCTCCTTCTGCTGCGCATAGTGCTTGTCGTAGTAGCCGACCGCCGGCGACGCCGATGGCGCGCGCCCGGCGTAGCCGAACTTCTGGCCTTCCTTCAGCGCCTCGGCAATGTGGTGCTGCACGTAGAACCAGGCCCCCTGGTTCTGCGGCTCGTCCTGGCACCAGATCACCTGCGTGGCGTTCGGGAATTTCTTCATCTCGGCCTCGAACGCCTTGTGCGCGAACGGATACAGCTGCTCGACGCGCACCAGCGCCACGTCGTCGAGCGCGCGCTCGCGGCGCGCGGCCAGCAGGTCGTAGTAGACCTTGCCGGTGCACACGACCACGCGCCTGACCTTCTTCGGGTCGATTCCGGCCAGCGTTTCGCCGATCACCGTGCGAAACTCTCCACGGGCGAGTTCGTCGAGCGAGGACACCGCGTCCTTGTTTCTCAGCAGCGACTTGGGCGTCAGGATGATCAGCGGCTTGCGGAACATGCGGATCATCTGGCGCCGCAGCAGGTGGAAGATCTGCCCCGGCGTGCTCGGTTGGCAGACCTGCATGTTGTGCTCGGCGCACAACTGCAGGAAGCGCTCGGGGCGCGCCGAAGAGTGCTCCGGGCCCTGGCCCTCGTAGCCGTGCGGCAGCATCAGCACCAGGCCGCAGGCGCGCCCCCACTTGGTCTCGCCCGACGCGATGAACTGGTCGATGACCACCTGTGCGCCATTGGCGAAATCGCCGAATTGCGCCTCCCAGATGACGAGCGTGTTCGGGTCCGACGACGCGTAGCCGTACTCGAAGGCGAGCACCGCTTCCTCGGAGAGCACCGAGTCGATGACGATGAACTGGCCCTGCTTGTCGGCGACGAACTGCAGCGGAATGTAGGCGCCCTGGTCCCACTTCTCGCGGTTCTGGTCGTGCAGCACCGCGTGGCGGTGCGTGAAGGTGCCGCGGCCCGAGTCCTGGCCCGAAAGGCGCACGCCGAAGCCGGACGCGACCAGTGACGCGAACGCCATGTGCTCGCCCATGCCCCAGTCGAGCGCCAGTTCGCCATTGGCCATCGCGCGGCGGTCGTTGACCACCCGCTCGACCAGTGGATGCAGCTTGAAGCCCGGCGGCACGGTCGTGATGCGCTCGCCGAGCCGGCGCAGTTCGCCGATCGGCACCGCGGTGTCGGCGCTGTCGGTCCACTTGCGGTTCAGGAACGGCAGCCAGTCGACCGCGAACTTGCTCTTGAAATTGGTGATCACCGGGTCGATCGCGTGCTTGCCCTCGTCCATCGCCGTCCGGAAGCCGGCGATCATCGCCTCGGCATCGGATGCGCGGATCACTTCCTGCGCAATCAGCTTGTCGGCGTAGATTCTGCGGGTGCCGGAATGCGCGGCGATCTTCTGGTACATCATCGGCTGCGTGACTGCAGGCGTGTCCTGCTCGTTGTGCCCGAGGCGCCGGAAGCAGACGATGTCGACCACCACGTCCTTGCGGAAGCGCTGCCGGAAGTCCAGCGCCAGCTGCGTCGCGTAGACCACCGCCTCGGCGTCGTCGCCGTTCACGTGAAACACCGGCGCCTCGATCATCTTGACCACGTCGGTGCAGTAGATGGTCGAGCGCGTGTCGCGCGGGTCGGACGTGGTGAAGCCGATCTGGTTGTTGATCACGATGTGCACCGTGCCGCGGGTGCCGTAGCCGCGCGTCTGCGCCAGGTTGAGCGTCTCCATCACCACGCCTTGCCCCGCGAACGCCGCGTCGCCATGCACCAGCACCGGCAGCACGTGGTCGCCGTTGCGGTCGCCGCGGCGCATCATGCGCGCGCGGCACGATCCCTCGACCACCGGATTCACGATCTCCAGATGCGAGGGGTTGAACGCAAGCGACAGGTGCACCGGTCCACCCGCGGTGGAGATGTCGCTGGAGAACCCCTTGTGGTACTTGACGTCGCCGCTGGGCAGGTCGTCGGCGTGCCGGCCTTCGAACTCGGCGAACAGCTCTCCGGGCATTTTGCCCAGCGTGTTCACCAGCACGTTCAGCCGGCCGCGATGGGCCATGCCGATCACCACTTCCTGGATGCCGGCCTGGCCGGCGCGATGCACGAGTTCGTCCATCGCCGCGATGAAGCTCTCGCCGCCTTCGAGCGAGAAGCGCTTCTGGCCGACGTAGCGCGTGTGCAGATAGCGCTCGAGCCCCTCGGCGGCGGTCAGCCGGTCGAGAATCCGCTTCTTGCGGTCGGTGCTGTAGCTCGGACGCGCGCGCGTCGACTCGAGGCGTTCCTGGATCCAGCGCTTCTGCGCCTGGTCGCTGATGAACATGAACTCGGCGCCGATCGACCCGCAATAGGTGTCGCGCAGCGCCTTGACGATGTCGCGCAATGGCGCGTTGTCGAAGCCGAAATAGGTATTCGCCGCCGAATAGATGTTGGCGTGCTCGCCTTCGGTGAAGTCGTAGAATGCCGGCTCGAGTTCGGGGATCGCCGGGCGCTCATGCCGCTTGAGCGGATCGAGGTCGGCCCAGCGCGACCCGAGGTTGCGGTACGCGGCGACCAGCGACTGGACGAAGACCTGCTTGCGCGCGGTGGCCGCGTCGCCACCCATCATCCGCGGCTGCAGTGTGCCCTCCCGGGCGCGTTCGGCGAACGACTGGACGATCGGTGCGTGGGCAATGTCGCGCGTCTGCGTACTGCCGTCGGCCGCGGGGACCGCCTGCATGCTGTCGAACCATGCGCGCCAGGCCTCGGGGACCGAACCCGGGTTGTTCAGGTAGTTCTCGTAGAGCTCCTCGACGTACGGGGCATTGCCGCCGAACAGGTACGAGTTCGACTGGAACGCTTTCATCATGGTTCTTCACCTTTCGGAACGAGTTTCTCGTCAAAGATGCTCGGACGACCGCGCTGCGACGGTGCCGACGAACCGCGATCCGGCTTGCGGACCGGCAGTTCGAGATTCAACGGTGGTGGCGGCAGGGGATCAGGTCATGGCGGCACGTTCTGGCAGGTGCGAGGATGTTACCACCGACGTGCGCCCGGCACCGTTGTGCGGCGACGACCCGCGCCAGGCGCGCACCGCCCGACGGCGCTCAGCGCAGACGTGTGGCGGTTTCGCGATAGATGGGGAGTCCCGGCCCGCCAATCGAGATCGCCCGCCCGGCGGCCTCGCGCGCGGCTGCGGGCTCGCCGGCACGCGCCAGCGCCTCGGCGAGATTGTTCCAGCCGTCGGCGAAATCCGGGTGGCGATCCAGCAACTCGCGGTAGGTGCGCACCGCGTCGCCCACCTGGCCGGCCGCCAGTTGCGCATTGGCGAACGCGAAGGCGTTCAACCGGTCTCCGGGCGTGCGTTCGTGCAGCGTGCGAAAGGCCGCCAGCGCCGCCTCGGGGTCGCTGCGCCCGAGCGCCACGGCCGCGCGCAGTGCGTCGCGCGCGGCGGCGGCTGCCGGGATGCGCTGCGGGGTGGTGACGACCATCGCCCAGTACCCACCACGCGCCCAGGTGCGCTCGAAAGTCGACAGCGACATCGCGAGCGATGCGGACTGGCCCGAGTGCAACACGATGCGCCGGGCATCGAGGTCATAGCCGACCATCACCGCGTAGTGCCAGACCGGCATGATCGACAGGCCCAGGTTCTGGAACACCACCACCGCGTAGCCGTCGGCGACCGCACGCAGCAGCGCCGCGACCTGACCCGGCAACGGGATCGCGAGCAGCCCTTCGCGCCGCGGCAGCGCCAGCATCTCGGCCTGCAGCGTGCCCCGGCGGGCGGGAAGGTAGACCTCGTCGCGCAGCGACTGCAGCGAGCGCCCCCGCCCGATTGCGCCCAGCGCCATCGCCAGCGCGGCCGGGCCGCATTGATCCTCGTCCTGGCCGTGGAACGGCACGTCGGCCACGCGGGCCTGGCGCGGCAGGCCCGTGGCGAACGCCGCCGGTGTGCCGGCGGGCGCCATCAGGGCCGCGGTCTGCGGCGCGGCGCAGCCGCCGAGCGCGAACACCGCCACGAGCATCGCGGCGAGCCACGACGCGGCTGCCGCACGCCTGCTGGATCGCGGCGTCAACGAATCGCGCGCGTGAACGGAAAGACCTTGGTGAAGCCGAGGATGTCGGTGATCAGCAGCACGATGAAGATCGTGACCAGCGCGCCCACCACCCCGGCGCCCGCCGGCAGCTCGTCGATGCGCGCTGCCAGTTCGCGCACCTGCTGGTCATCGAGCGCCTGCACGCGCCCGAGCGCCTGCCGCGGATCGACGCCGAGCGCCTCCAGCCGCGCGCGCACGTCCTCGCGCGCGAGCAGCGCCTCGAGCACCGTCCGGTCGGAGGCGGGTGTCGCAGCCAGTACCTCCTCGGTGCTCACCACGCGCGCCTGCACCGGCGCGGGCAGCGTGGATGCCAGCATGCCGGCGGCAACCGCGCCGGCCACCATGCGAACGATACGGCGTTCGAACATCTCGTTCCCCTCCAGGTTGAATTGTGCGATCTCGCCAATGCCGTCGGCACGGTAGCACTGCCGCGGCGCAACGGGCAAACCGCCGCCCGTCGTACGGTTGCAGGATTCCGACACGACGGCGACCCCGCCCGTCCGGCGGCGCTTTTGCCGCTGCGACGTGCGGAGTAGACTGACCGCACGGAAAAGACGCTGCTCCGCGCGGGCACGTGACCGATCCGTGCGCTGCACACAGGAGGCGACGTTGCAGGCGACCGATCTCCGCGACCCCGCTCATTTTCACCGCGTGGTCGACTGCCAGTGGGCGTGTCCGGCCCACACACCGGTCCCCGAGTACATTCGCCTGATTGCCGCCGGGCGGTATTCCGACGCCTACCTGGTCAACTGGCGCGCCAACGTCTTTCCGGGTGTGCTCGGTCGCACCTGTGACCGGCCCTGCGAGCCCGCCTGCCGGCGCGGCCGGGTGGAAGCGCAACAGGCGCAGGTGCCCGAGCCCGTGGCGATCTGCCGCCTCAAGCGCGTCGCCGCCGACTTCAAGGACGACATCCGCGAGCGCCTGCCCAGGCGCGCCATGCGGCCCAATGGAAGACGCGTCGCCTGCGTCGGAGCGGGCCCCGCCTCGCTCACCGTGGCGCGCGACCTCGCGCCGCTGGGCTACGCCGTCACCGTTTTCGACCGCGACGCGCGCGCCGGGGGCATGATCCGCACGCAGATTCCGCGCTTCCGGCTTCCCGAAGAAGTCATCGACGAGGAAACCGGCTACGTGCTCGACCTGGGCGTCGAGTTTCGCGGCGGCACCCCCGTCGAATCGCTGCGCGCACTGCTCGCGCAGGGCTTCGATGCGGTGTTCGTCGGCAGCGGCGCACCGCGCGGCCGCGACCTCGACCTTCCCGGGCGCGCCGAGGCCGCCGCGCAGATCCACGTGGGCATCGAGTGGCTGGCGTCGGTGTCGTTCGGCCACGTCGATCGCATCGGCAAGCGGGTGATCGTGCTGGGCGGCGGCAACACCGCAATGGATTGCTGTCGCACCGCGCGCCGCCTGGGCGGCGAGGACGTCAAGGTGATCGTGCGCTCGGGCTTCGACGAGATGAAGGCCTCGCCCTGGGAGAAGGAGGACGCGATGCACGAAGGCATCCCGATCCTGAACTTCCTCGTGCCCAAGGCGTTCGTGCACTCGGAGGGGCGGCTCACCGGCATGCGCTTCGGCAAGGTCGAGGCACGCTTCGACGAGCGCGGACGGCGCAGCCTCGTGCCCACCGGCGAGCCCGACCAGGTCTTCGACTGCGACGAAGTGCTGATTGCTGTCGGCCAGGAGAACGCGTTCCCCTGGATCGAGCGCGACCTCGGCATCGAGTTCGGCGACTCCGGGCTGCCGGTCCTCGACCGGGTGTCGATGCAGTCCACGCTGCCACAGGTGTTCTTCGGCGGCGATGCCGCGTTCGGGCCGAAGAACATCATCCGGGCGGTGGCCCACGGCCACGAGGCCGCGGTGTCGATCGACCGCTTCCTCGAGGGGGAAGACGTCCGCGTACGCCCGGCGCCGGCGGTCACGATCGTCTCGCAGAAGATGGGCATTCATGAGTGGAGCTACGACAACGAGGTCACCCGCGACCTGCGGCACAAGGTGCCGTGGCGCGACGTCAACCAGGCGCTGCGCGACATCCGCGTCGAGGTCGAGCTCGGCTTCGACGCGAAGACCGCGCTGCGCGAAGCCCGGCGCTGCCTGAACTGCGACGTGCAGACCGTGTTTGCCGCGAAGCAGTGCATCGAGTGCGACGCCTGCGTCGACATCTGCCCGACCGATTGCATCACCTTCACGGTGCTGCCGGCCGGTGGTGACGAGCGTGCGCTGCGCGCGAGCCTGCGTGCGCCGGCGCTGAACGACGACCAGCCGCTGTACCTCGCCACCGGCCTGAAGACCGGCCGGGCCATGGTCAAGGACGAAGACGTCTGCCTGCACTGCGGACTGTGCGCCGAGCGCTGCCCGACCGGCGCCTGGGACATGCGCAAGTACCTGATCGACGTCACCCACGCCGGGCCGGGTTGCCGTGCACCTGCAAGGAAGGCCGCCTGATGAAGCGCATCGAAGCCGTCAACGACTTCGTCGTCAAGTTCGCCAACGTCAACGGGTCGGGTTCGGCCTCGGCCAACGAACTGTTCGCCAAGAGCATCCTGCGCATGGGCGTGCCGGTGAGCCCGCGCAACATCTTTCCGTCGAACATCCAGGGCCTGCCCACCTGGTACGAAGTGCGCGTCACGGAAAAGGGCTACCTCGGGCGCCGCGGCGGCGTCGACCTGCTGGTCGCGATGAACCCTCAGACCTGGGACCGTGACCTGGCGGAGATCGAACCTGGCGGCTACCTGCTCCACGACAGCACGAAGCCGCTGCCGGCCTCGAAGTTCCGCGCCGACGTGCATGCGATCGGCGTACCCCTCACCGCGATCTGCAACGCGTCGTGGAGCGATCCGCGCGAGCGCCAGTTGCTGAAGAACATCCTGTACGTCGGCGTGCTGGCCGCGCTGGTCGGCATCGACCCGGCAGTGATCGCGCAGCTCGTGGGCGAGCAATACAGGGGCAAGGAGAAGCTGCTCACGCCCAACCTCGACGCCTTCCGCAAGGGTTTTCACTACGCCCGGGAGCACCTTGACGACGCGCTCGGGCTGTGCGTGCGGCGCGCAGCCGGCGTCGGCGACCGGATCTTCGTCGACGGCAACGCCGCCGCGGCGCTGGGCTGCGTCTACGGCGGCGCTACCGTCTGTGCCTGGTATCCGATCACGCCGTCCTCGTCGGTCGCCGAGGCCTTCCAGAAGTACTGCGCGAAGCTGCGCGTCGACCGCGAAAGCGGCGCGAAGCGCTTCGCGATCGTGCAGGCGGAGGACGAGCTGGCGTCGATCGGCATGGTGGTGGGCGCCGGCTGGAACGGCGCGCGCGCCTTCACCGCCACCTCCGGGCCCGGCGTGTCGCTGATGACCGAATTCATCGGGCTGGCCTATTTCGCCGAAATCCCGGTCACGATCATCGACGTACAGCGCGGCGGACCATCCACCGGGATGCCCACGCGCACCCAGCAGGCCGACCTGCTGTCGTGCGCCTATGCCTCGCACGGCGACACGAAGCACGTCCTGCTGTTTCCGGAAGACCCGCACGAGTGCTTCGAGTTCGCCGCGCAGGCGCTCGACCTCGCCGACCGGCTGCAGACGCCGGTGTTCCTGATGAGCGACCTCGACATCGGCATGAACCAGCGCCTCACGGCGCCATTCAGGTGGGACGACAGCCGCCGCTACGACCGCGGCAAGGTGATGACGGCGCGCATGCTCGAAGACGGGCGCGACTTCGGGCGCTACCTCGACGTCGACGGCGACGGCATCCCGTACCGCACCTGGCCGGGCACGCACCCCGCGCGCGGCGCCTATTTCACGCGTGGCACCACGAAGGACGCGCACGCGCGCTATTCCGAGGCCGGCGCCGACTACGTGGCCAACGCTCAGCGGCTGCTGCGCAAATGGGAGAGCGCGAAATCGCTGGTGCCGGCGGCGATCGAGCGGCGCGCCGCGCAGCCGGCGTCGGTGGGCGCCATTCATTTCGGCTCGACCAGCCCGGCGATGAGCGAGGCGATCGAGACGCTCGAAGCGCGCTCGTTCGATCTCGACACACTGCGCATCCGCGCCTTTCCGTTCGGCGACGAGGTGGCGAAGTTCATCGCGACGCACGCCACCGTGTTCGTGGTCGAGCAGAATCGCGATGCGCAGCTGCGCACCATGCTGGTCAACGAGCTGGGCGTCGATCCGGCGCGGCTGGTGCCGGTGCTGCACTACGACGGCACGCCGATCACCGCGCGCTTCATCACCGAGGCGATCGCGGAGCGCCTGTCCGGTGCGAACGTCAAGCCGCTGAAGCGCGGCAAGGTTGCCTGAGGCCCCCGCCATGACCTGGCTGCCCAGACCCGCCCTGCACCATCCGAGCCTGCCGAAGAACCGTCTCGGCCTCACGCGCCGCGACTACGAGGGCCGGATCTCCACGCTGTGCGCCGGCTGCGGCCACGATTCGATTTCGGCCGCCATCGTCCAGGCGTGCTGGTCCCTCGCGATCGAGCCGTACCGCGTGGCCAAGCTCTCGGGAATCGGCTGCTCGTCGAAGACGCCCGATTACTTCCTGGGCAACGCACACGGCTTCAACACGGTGCACGGGCGGATGCCCTCGGTGCTCACCGGCGCGAACCTCGCGAATCGCGAGCTGATCTATCTCGGCGTCTCCGGCGACGGCGACTCCGCATCGATCGGGCTGGGCCAGTTCGCGCACGCCATGCGCCGCGGCGTCGACATGACCTGCATCGTCGAGAACAACGGCGTCTACGGCCTCACCAAGGGTCAGTTCTCGGCCACCGCCGACCGGGGCTCGAAGAGCAGGCGTGGTGCGGTCAACAACGATCCGGCGATCGACCTCGCGCTGCTCGCGCTGCAGCTGGGCGCAACCTACGTGGCGCGCGGTTTTTCGGGCGACAAGGCGCAACTGGTACCGCTGCTCGAAGGCGCGCTCGCGCATCGCGGTGCCGCCTTCATCGATGTGATCAGCCCGTGCGTGGCCTTCAACAACCACGCCGGCAGCACGCGCAGCTACGACCACGTGCGCGAGCACAACGAGGCGCTCAACCGGATCGACGTCATCCCGCGGTGCAGCGAGATCACCGCCGACTGCCCGCCCGGAGAATCCGTCGATATCGTCCAGCACGACGGGTCGGTGCTGCGTCTGCGCAGGCTTGCCACCGGCTTCGACCCCACCGACCGGATCGGCGCGATGAACCAGGTGATGGCTCACCAGGCCATGGGTGAAATCGTCACCGGCCTGCTGTTCGTCGATGCCGCCGCCGGCGATCTGCACGAAAGGCTCGGCACCCCGGGAACCGCGTTGAACCGGCTCGACGAAGTCGCGCTGTGCCCGGGCTCGGCGATGCTCGGGAGGATCAACGCCTCGCTCCGGTGAGGCGTGCCCGCGCGGTGCGCCGTCGCCGGCTCACCGCCGCTTCTCCGGCGACGGCCGGACGTCGCGGCGAACGTGACCGGTGAACAGCTGGCGCGGGCGGCCGATCTTCTGGTCGGGATCGGCGATCATCTCGCCCCACTGGGCGATCCAGCCGACGGTGCGCGCCAGCGCGAAGATGCAGGTGAACATCTCGGTCGGAATGCCCAGCGCCTTCTGCACGATCCCCGAATAGAAGTCGACGTTCGGGTAAAGCTTGCGCGAGACGAAGTACTCGTCCTCGAGCGCGATCTTCTCGAGCCTCATCGCCAGTGCGAACAGCGGATCGTCGTGCAGGCCGAGCTCGGCGAGCACTTCATGGCAGGTCTCGCGCATCAGCCTGGCGCGCGGGTCGTAGTTCTTGTAGACGCGGTGCCCGAAGCCCATCAGCTTCACGTCCGAGTGCCTGTCCTTCACCTGGCCGATGAACTCGCCGATCTTCTCGACGCCACCCATCTTCTGGATGTCGTTGAGCATCACCAGGCAGGCCTCGTTGGCGCCGCCGTGCGCGGGACCCCACAGCGTGGCGATGCCCGCGGCGATGCAGGCGAACGGATTGGCGCCCGAGGAACCCGCCAGCCGCACCGTGGAGGTGGAGGCGTTCTGCTCGTGATCGGCGTGCAGGATCAGGATGCGGTCGAGCGCGCGCACCAGCACGTCGTTCGGACGGTATTCCTCGCACGGCGTGGCGAACATCATCCGCATGAAGTTCGCCGCGTAGGACAGATGGTTCTGCGGGTACATGAACGGCTGGCCGCTCGAGTACTTGTACGCCATCGCCACCAGCGTCGGCATCTTGGCGATCAGGCGGATCGCCGAGACGAAACGGTGCTCGGGGTCGTTGATGTCGAGCGAGTCGTGATAGAAGGCCGACAGCGCACCGACCATTCCCACCAGCACCGCCATCGGGTGCGCGTCACGCCGGAAGCCCTGCAGGAAACGCGCCATCTGCTCGTGCACCATCGTGTGCCGGGTCACGCGCTGGTCGAAGTCGCGGCGCTGCTCCCCGTCGGGCAGCTCGCCGTTGAGCAGCAGGTAGCAGGTCTGCAGATAGTCGCAGTGCTCGGCGATCTGTTCGATCGGATAGCCGCGGTACAGCAGTTCGCCCCTGTCGCCGTCGATGTAGGTGATCCTCGACTCGCAGGCGGCGGTGGACATGAAGCCCGGATCGAAAGTGAACTTGCCGGTCTGTCCGTACAGCCTGCGGATGTCGATGACGTCCGGGCCCACCGTGCCGTGGTAGACCGGAAACTCGATCGGCGGCGTGCCGTCCGAGAAGGAGAGCGTGGCTTTGTGCTGGGCGGTCATTGGACTCTTCCTTGGAGTTGAGGGTCAGGGTCGCCCCTGGCCCGGACGTTTCATCGTTGCCGCCCCGGTCAGACGCTGCGCAGCATCGCGAGCACCCGCTGCGCCCGGGGGCTGGCCGTCCGGTCATCGAGTTCGCACCGGCCGAGAATCAGGTCGAGCAGTTCGCCGTCGCCCAGATCGAGCAACTGGTCGAGCCCCGCCACGTCGTCGTCGCCCAGATCCGCCCCGAAGCGATCGAAGAAGCGTGCCATCACCAGGTCGTTCTCGAGCAACCCGCGACGCGCCCGCCAGCGCAGTCGCCGCCGCCGCGCCTCGTCGGCCTGGTGCGCGCCTCCGGACATCGGCCCGCGCTTCTGGTGGCGCCCGGCGTTCAGACCGAGCGCCGGACCAGCAGGTCCTTGATCTTGTTGATCGCCCGGTTCGGATTCAGTCCCTTGGGGCAGACGTCGACGCAATTCATGATCGAGCGGCAACGGAACAACCGGTAGGGATCCTCGAGGTCGTCGAGTCGCTCGCTGGTGGCCTGGTCGCGGGTGTCCGACAGGAAACGGTAGGCCTGCAGCAGACCGGCCGGTCCGACGTACTTGTCGGGATTCCACCAGAACGACGGGCAGGCGGTGGAGCAGCAGGCGCACAGGATGCACTCGTAGAGCCCGTCGAGCTGCTCGCGTTCCCCGGGCGACTGCAGGCGCTCCTTCTCGGGCGGCGGCGTGTCGTTGATCAGGTACGGCCGGATCGAGTGGTATTGCGCGAAGAACTGCGTCATGTCGACGATCAGGTCGCGGATCACCGGAATGCCTGGAAGCGGCCGCAGCACGATCGGCTGCTTCAGGTCGCGCAGGTTGGTGACGCACGCCAGGCCGTTCTTGCCGTTGATGTTCATCGCATCCGACCCGCACACCCCTTCGCGGCACGAACGGCGGAACGCGATCGAGTCGTCCTTCACCTGCTTGATGCGCATCAGCGCGTCGAGCAGCATCCGGTCGGTCGGCCCGAGTTCGACCTCCAGATCCTGCATGTACGGCCGCGCATCCCTGTCGGGGTCGTAGCGATAGATCGAGAACTTCACGACCTGCCTTTCGTGCGCGGCGGGTGCCGCGTTCACCGGAGATTCGACCACTGCGCTCATCAGGGCTCCTGCGCTTCGCGATATGTCGGTTGTCTCAGAAGGTGCGCGCCTTCGGCTGGAACGTCCCGACGGTCAGCGGGCTGGTGCGCACCGGCTTGTAGTCGAGGCGGTTGCCGTCGGAGTACCACAGCGTGTGCTTCATCCAGTTGACGTCGTCACGCTCGGGGTGGTCGCGGTGCGCATGCGCGCCGCGGCTCTCCCGGCGCGCCTCGGCCGAGACGGTGGTCGCCCGGGCAACCTCGATCAGGTTGTGCAACTCGAGCGCCTCGACGCGCGCGGTGTTGAACACCTGCGACTTGTCCTTCAGGTGCACCGCGTCGACGCGTGCACGCATCGCATCGATGACCCGCACGCCCTCGGCCAGCAGCTCGGTGGTGCGGAACACGCCGCAGTGCGACTGCATCGCGCGGCGGATATCGTTGGCCACGTCCTGCGTGTTCTCGCCCGAGGTCGATGCGTCAAGCCGCGCGAGTCGCGCAAGCGCGGCGTCGCCGGCGTCGCGCGGCAGCGGCTTGTGGCCCGCCTGCTTGGCCTTCGAGCCGACGATGTGATTGCCGGCCGCGCGCCCGAACACGACCAGGTCGAGCAGCGAATTGGTGCCAAGCCGGTTCGCGCCATGCACCGACACGCAGGCACATTCGCCGATGGCGTACAGTCCGCCCACCACGGCATCGGGGTTGCCATTCTCCGGCGCGATCACCTGCCCGTGGTAGTTCACCGGGATCCCGCCCATCTGGTAGTGCAGGGTCGGAACCACCGGAATGGGGTCGGTGATCGGGTCGACGTTGGCGAACTTGATCGCGATCTCGCGGATCGACGGCAGCCGCTTCATGATCGTCTCGGCGCCCAGGTGATCGAGCTTGAGCAGCACGTAGTCGGCGCGCGGGCCTGCGCCGCGTCCTTCCTTGATCTCCTGGTCCATCGAGCGCGAGACGAAATCGCGCGGCGCGAGATCCTTCAGCGTCGGCGCGTAACGTTCCATGAAGCGTTCGCCCTGCCGGTTCAGCAGGATGCCGCCCTCGCCGCGCACGCCCTCGGTGATCAGCACCCCCGCCCCCGCCACACCGGTGGGGTGGAACTGCCAGAATTCCATGTCCTCGAGCGGGATGCCCGCACGCGCCGCCATGCCCAGGCCGTCGCCGGTGTTGATGAACGCATTGGTCGAGGCGGCGAAGATGCGCCCGGCCCCGCCAGTGGCGAAGACCGTGACCTTCGACTCCAGCACCATCACCTCGCCGGTCTCCATCTCGAGGGCGACCACGCCGACACAGTCGCCTTCGGCGTCACGGACGATGTCGAGCGCCATCCACTCGACGAAGAACTGCGTGCGCGCACGCACGTTGCGCTGATACAGCGTGTGCAGCAGCGCGTGGCCGGTGCGGTCGGCCGCCGCACAGGCGCGCTGCACCGGTTTTTCGCCGAAGTTGGCGGTGTGGCCGCCGAACGGGCGCTGGTAGATGGTGCCGTCGGGGTTGCGGTCGAACGGCATGCCGAAGTGCTCGAGCTCGTAGACCACTTTCGGCGCTTCGCGGCACATGAATTCGATCGCGTCCTGATCGCCGAGATAGTCCGACCCCTTCACGGTGTCGAACATGTGCCAGTACCAGTTGTCCTCGCTCATGTTGCCCAGCGAGGCGCCGATGCCGCCCTGCGCGGCCACCGTGTGCGAGCGCGTGGGGAAGACTTTCGAGAGCACCGCCACGTCGTAGCCGGCCTCGGACAGCTGCAGCGAACAGCGCATGCCGGCGCCGCCGGCCCCGACGATCACCGCATCGAACCTGCGCCGCGGCAGGTTGTTCGAGAGCTGGTTCAGCACGTCGGCCATCTCAGACGCTCCAGACAATGATGACCGCCCAGCACGCATAGGCGACCAGCAGCACGACCGTAGCCGCCTGCAGGGCCAGGCGCAGGCCGATCGGCTTGATGTAGTCCATGTAGATGTCGCGCACGCCGACCCAGGCGTGCCAGGTGAGTGCGAGCAGTGCCACCAGGGTCAGCACCTTCATCCAGCGCGCGGCGAACAGCCCCGCCCAGGTGCCGTAGTCGAGTTCGGGCAGCGCGAGCAGCGAAACCAGCAACACCACCGTGTAGACGGCCATCACCACGGCGGTGAAACGCTGCGCGAGCCAGTCGCGCAGGCCGTAGTGCGCGCCGACGATGATTCGTTTGTCAGTCATGGGGCCACCGTGGTCAGAACAGGCCGAACAGCTTCGACCCGAGGATCAGCGTGAGCGCAAGGCTCACCGCCAGCACGATCGCCGCGGTCGTGCGGCCGCCGGCCTTCGTCATCCCGATGTCGACGTCCATCAGCAGGTGGCGTACACCGGCACAGAAGTGGTGCAGGTACGCCCAGATCAGCCCGAGCAGCACCAGCTTCGCGAACCAGTTCGAGACCACCGCGCGGTACGTCTCGAAGCTCAACTCGGAGGTGAGGCTCTGCTGGAACAGGTAGAGCAGGAACGGCAGGCCGACGAGGAACATCAGCGCGCCGCTGATCCGGTGCAGGATCGAGACCAGCGCCGCGAGCGGCAGCCGGTAACGAAGGACGATATCGCTGACATGGATGTTGCGGAACCGGGGCTTCGTTCCGTGTTGCGGATCGCCCATCGATCTGTTCACCGCGTCGGCCATATCGCCCCCGTTGATCGCAAAACCCTCGTATTCTGTACCAATTTGGCGCATTGCACCAATTGCCCGTTTCGCGGCGGGGCGTTTCGCGTGCACGCGTCGCGGTCAGCTCAATTCGTTGTGGTAGTGATGTCGCCGGGTGACGCAGTAACCGCGGCGCAACTCGACCGGCTGGCCGCCGTAGGTGTGCGAGATGCGCTCGACCAGCAGCAGCGCCGACCCCTCGGCCACCTGCAGCGTGCGCGCGCGACTGCGGTCGGCGACCACTGCCTTGAGCCGCTCGATCGCGCCGATCATGCGCACGCCGAACTCGGTCTCGAACAACAGGTAGAGCGGGCCGTGCCAGGCGTCGAGTCGCTCGGCCGAGAGCCCGCGAAAGCGCGCACCCGGCAACCAGATCTCGTCGAGCACGGCCGGCTCGCCGTCGGCCTCGAGCAGGCGCCGGATCGTGACCACCGCCTCGCCGGCGCGCAATCCGAGCGCGCGCGCCGCCTCGCTGGGTGCGCGCAGGCGGCGGCATTCCAGCACACGGCTCGTCATGACCATGCCCGGAGCGGCTTCGCCCGCACTGCCGGCGCCCGGCGAACCGGCACTTGCGCCGGCCTCGTCGGGGCGCAGGCGCAGGAAGCGGAACTGCGTGCGCACCTCGCGGTGCGAAGCGACGAACGTGCCCCGGCCCTGGCGGCGCACGACGAGATTGGCCGCAGCCAGTTCGTCGATCGCCTTGCGTACCGTGCCCTGGCTCACGCGGTAGCGCGCCGCCAGTTCGACCTCGCTGGGGATTGCCTCGCCGGGCTTCCACTCGCCCGACTGCAGGCCACGCAGCAGCAACTCGCGGATCTGCCGATACAGCGGGGCGAAGGTCGGCGCCGCGCCGGCCACGGGGGTTGCACCGTCGTCACGTCGGGCATTGCGGGACGCTTCGTTCATGGCGGCGATTGAACCACGTCTGGCGACTCCAAGTCCAGTTACATATGTCTTATATAAGATATCTATACGGTTTGACACTGAGGACGGCCGATCCTAAACTACCAGGCGTCCCCGGTCTTCCCCTCCCCCACGAAAGGTCGCCCCCATGTCCAAGCCCGCCAAGCGCGTCGCCGTCACCGGCGCCGCCGGCCAGATCGGCTACAGCCTGCTTTTCCGGATCGCCAACGGCGACATGCTCGGAAAAGACCAGCCCGTAGTGCTGCAACTGCTCGACATCACGCCGGCGCTGCCGGCGGTCAGGGGCGTGGTGATGGAACTCGAAGACTGCGCCTTTCCGCTGCTCGCGGGCGTGGTGGTCACCGACGATCCGAAAGTCGCCTTCCGCGACGCGGACTACGCGCTGCTGGTGGGTGCGCGCCCGCGCACCAAGGGCATGGAGCGCAAGGATCTGCTCGAGGCCAACGGCGCGATCTTCACGGTGCAGGGCCGTGCGCTCGACGAGGCCGCGAACCGCGACTGCCGCATCCTGGTGGTGGGCAACCCGGCCAACACCAACGCCTACATCGCGATGCGCTCGGCGCCGGGACTGCCGAAGAAGAACTTCACCGCGATGCTGCGCCTGGACCACAACCGCGCACTCTCGCAGGTGGCCGCGCGCATCGGCAAGCCGGTCGACGCGGTCGAGAAGATGGTCGTCTGGGGCAACCACAGCCCGACCATGTACCCCGACTACCGCTTCGCCACCGTCGGCGGCCAGTCGGTCAGGTCGATGATCGGCGACGAGGCGTGGAACCGCGACGTCTTCATTCCCACCGTGGGCAAGCGCGGTGCGGCGATCATCGAGGCGCGCGGGCTGTCGTCCGCGGCGTCGGCTGCCAACGCGGCGATCGACCACGTGCGCGACTGGGCGCTGGGCACCGGCGGCCGCTGGGTGACGATGGGCGTGCCGTCCGACGGCTCCTACGGCATTCCCGAAGACGTGATCTACGGCGTCCCGGTCACCTGCGCCAACGGCGAGTACACCCGGGTGAGCGGCCTGGAGATCGACGAGTTCAGCCGCGCGCGCATGGACCTCACGCTGAAGGAGTTGTTCGAGGAACGCGAAGGCGTCAAGCACCTGCTGGGCTGAGGTTGGCCCACCATGAGCACCCCCGGACGCAAGTTCCGCGACGCGCTCGCCGCCGAGCAGCCGCTGCAGGTTCCCGGCGCGATCAACGCCAATCACGCGCTTCTGGCCAGGCACGCCGGCTATCGCGCGATCTACCTGTCGGGCGGCGGCGTCGCCGCCGGCTCGCTCGGCCTGCCCGACCTCGGCATCACCGGACTCGAAGACGTGCTGGTCGACGTGCGCCGCATCACCGACGTCTGCAATCTGCCGCTGCTGGTCGACGTCGATACCGGCTTCGGCGCCTCGGCGTTCAACGTCGCGCGCACCACGAAGTCGCTGGTCAAGGCCGGCGCAGCCGCGATGCACATCGAGGACCAGGTGGGCGCGAAGCGCTGCGGCCACCGGCCCGGCAAGGAGATCGTCAGCCAGGACGAAATGGTCGACCGCATCAAGGCGGCCGTCGACGCCCGTACCGACCCCGACTTCTTCGTGATGGCGCGCACCGACGCGCTGGCGGTCGAGGGGCTCGAGCGCGCGATCGAGCGCGCGGTGGCCTGCGCCGAGGCCGGTGCCGACGGCATTTTCCCCGAGGCAATCACCGAGCTGTCGATGTACCGGCGCTTCGCCGACGCGGTGAAGGCCCCGGTACTGGCCAACATCACCGAGTTCGGCCAGACGCCGCTGTTCACCGTCGACGAGCTGCGCGGCGCCGGTGTCGCGATCGCGCTCTACCCGCTGTCGGCATTCCGCGCGATGAACAAGGCGGCCGACAACGTCTACCGCACGCTGCGCCGCGACGGCACGCAGCAGGCGGTGGTGCCGACGATGCAGACACGCCAGGAACTGTACGACTCGATCGGTTACTGGGACTACGAGCGCAAGCTCGACGCACTGTTCGCGCGCCCGAAGTGAGCGCGCCCCAAACGGAACGACCATGAGCAACGAGACGCAGAGCGCCGGCTTCAAGCCGAAAAAGTCGGTCGCGCTTTCGGGAGTCACCGCCGGCAACACCGCGCTGTGCACCGTCGGTCGCACCGGAAACGACCTGCACTACCGCGGCTACGACATCCTCGACATCGCCGAGGCCGCCGAGTTCGAGGAGATCGCGCACCTGCTGGTGCACGGCAAGCTGCCCAACCGCGCCGAACTGGCCGGCTACAAGGCGAAGCTGCGCGCGCTGCGCGGGCTGCCGGCGAACGTGAAGGCGGCGCTCGAATGGCTGCCTGCTTCGGCGCACCCGATGGACGTGATGCGCACCGGTGTTTCCGCGCTCGGCTGCAACCTGCCCGAGAAGGACGACCACAACCTCGCCGGGGCGCGCGACATCGCCGACCGGCTGATGGCCTGCCTGGGCCCGATGCTGCTCTACTGGTACCACTACTCCACCAACGGGCGGCGCATCGAGGTCGAGACCGACGACGACTCGATCGGCGGCCACTTCCTGCACCTGCTGCACGGACGCGAGCCCCCGGCGCTGTGGGTGCGCGCGATGCACACGTCGCTGATCCTGTACGCCGAGCACGAGTTCAATGCGTCCACCTTCGCCGCCCGCGTGATCGCCGGCACCGGCTCGGACATGTACTCGTCGATCGCCGGTGCGATCGGCGCCCTGCGCGGCCCGAAGCACGGCGGCGCCAACGAGGTCGCCTTCGAGATCCAGAAGCGCTACGACACGCCCGACCAGGCCGAGGCCGACATCCGGCGCCGCGTCGCCGAGAAGGAGGTCGTGATCGGCTTCGGGCATCCGGTCTACACGGTCTCCGATCCGCGCAACAAGGTGATCAAGGAAGTCGCGCGCAAGCTCTCGAAGGACGCCGGCAACACGAAGATGTTCGACATCGCGGATCGGCTCGAGCAAGTGATGTGGGACGCGAAGAAGATGTTCCCGAACCTGGACTGGTTCAGCGCGGTCAGCTACCACATGATGGGCGTGCCCACCGCGATGTTCACGCCGCTGTTCGTGATTGCGCGCACCTCGGGCTGGTCGGCGCACGTGATCGAGCAGCGCGTCGACAACAAGATCATCCGGCCGAGCGCGAACTACGTCGGTCCCGAGAACCTGAAGTTCGTGCCGCTCGACAAGCGCAAGTAACCGCATCCCCGGAACCTTCACTTTCACGGAAACACGCAACATGGGCGCCGCCATTCCCGCCAGCCGGCCGAAGCCGGACAAAGTCCTGGTCGACATCGTCGACTACACGCTGAAATACAAGGTGCGCAGCAAGGAGGCGATCGAGACCGCGCGCGCCTGCCTGATCGACACGCTCGGCTGCGGGCTCGAGGCGCTGTCGTATCCCGCGTGCACCAAGATGCTCGGGCCGGTCGTGCCCGGAACCGTCGTGCCCAATGGCGCGAAGGTGCCCGGCACGCAGTTCCAGCTCGACCCGGTGCAGGCCGCGTTCAACATCGGCGCGATGATCCGCTGGCTCGACTTCAACGACACCTGGCTGGCCGCGGAATGGGGTCATCCGTCGGACAACCTCGGCGGCATCCTCGCCACCGCCGACTGGCTCAGCCGCACCGCGATCGCGGCGGGCAAGGCCCCGCTCACGGTGCGCCAGGTGCTCGAGGCGATGGTCAAGGCGCATGAGATCCAGGGCGTGATCGCGCTGGAGAATTCGTTCAACCGCGTCGGCCTCGACCACGTGGTGCTGGTCAAGGTGGCCTCCACCGCCGTCTGCGGCATGCTGCTGGGCCTGTCCCGCGACGAACTGATCAACGCGGTCTCGCTCGCCTGGGTCGACGGCCAGTCGCTGCGCACCTACCGGCACGCGCCCAACACCGGCAGCCGCAAGAGCTGGGCGGCGGGCGACGCCACGAGCCGCGCAGTGCGCCTGGCGCTGATCGCGCGCACCGGCGAGATGGGCTATCCGTCGGTGCTCACCGCGAAGACCTGGGGCTTCTACGACGTGCTCTTCAAGGGCAGGGAGTTCAGCTTCCAGCGCCCGTACGGCAGCTACGTGATGGAGAACGTGCTGTTCAAGATCTCGTTCCCCGCCGAGTTCCACGCGCAGACCGCGGTCGAGTGCGCGATGGCGCTGCACGGCGAGCTGAAGAAGGCCGGCCGCTCGGTCGACGACATCAGGAAGATCACGATCCGCACGCACGAATCGGCGATCCGCATCATCGACAAGAAGGGCCCGCTCGACAACCCGGCCGACCGCGACCACTGCATCCAGTACATGGTGGCCGTGCCGCTGATCTTCGGTCGGCTCACCGCCGGGGACTACGAAGACGGGATCGCCGCCGATCCGCGCATCGACGCGCTGCGCGCGAAGATGACCTGCGTCGAGGACAGGCAGTTCAGCCAGGACTACCTCGATCCGGACAAGCGCTCGATCGCCAACGGCATCACGATCGAGTTCGCCGACGGCAGGAAGCTGAAGGAAGTCGTCGTCGAGTACCCGATCGGTCACCGTCGCCGCCGCAAGGAAGGCATCCCGGTGCTGGTCGAGAAGTTCCGCACCAACCTCGCGCGGCGCTTCCCGGCGAAGCAGCAGCAGCGCATTCTCGGGGTCTCGCTCGACCAGAAGGCGCTCGAAGTGATGCCCGTCAACGAATACGTCGACCTGTACGTCATCTGAAGACCCAATTCCGGAGAGGTCCAACATGTCACGCAACGCCTTCGACACGCTGAAGGAATTCCGGCTGAAGTCCGGCAGGACCGGGCGCTTCCACTCGCTGCCCGCACTCGCGAGGAAGTTCCCGAACGTGAACCGGCTGCCGGTGTCGATCCGCATCGTGCTCGAGTCGGTGCTGCGCAACATGGACGGCCGCAAGATCACCGAGGCGCACGTCGAGCAGCTGGCCAGCTGGAAGCCGAACGACAAGCGCGTCGACGAGATCCCGTTCGTCGTCTCGCGCGTCGTGCTGCAGGACTTCACCGGCGTGCCGCTGCTGGCCGACCTGGCCGCGATGCGCGGCGTGGCCGCGAAGATGGGCCAGAACCCGAAAGTGATCGAGCCGCTGGTGCCGGTCGACCTGGTGGTCGACCACTCGGTGATGATCGACCACTTCCGCCGCCCCGACGCGCTGACGCTGAACATGGAGCTCGAGTTCGAGCGCAACGCCGAGCGCTACCAGTTCATGAAGTGGGGCATGCAGGCGTTCGACACCTTCAAGGTCGTGCCCCCGGGCATCGGCATCGTGCACCAGGTCAACCTCGAGTACCTGGCGCGCGGCGTGCACCGCAAGGACGGCCTGTACTACCCCGACACGCTGGTCGGCACCGACAGCCACACGACGATGATCAACGGCATCGGCGTGGTGGGCTGGGGCGTGGGCGGCATCGAGGCCGAGGCCGGCATGCTCGGCCAGCCGGTGTATTTCCTGACCCCCGACGTGGTCGGCGTGCACCTGAAGGGCAAGCTGCGCGAGGGCTGCACCGCGACCGACCTGGTGCTCACCATCACGGAGATGATGCGCCGCGAGAAAGTCGTGGGCAAGTTCGTCGAGTTCTTCGGCGAGGGCACGCGCTCGCTGGCGGTGCCCGACCGCGCGACGATCGGCAACATGGCGCCCGAATACGGCGCGACGATGGGGTTCTTCCCGGTCGACGAGAAGACGATCGACTACTTCGAGGGCACCGGCCGCACGAAGGAGGAAATCGACGCGTTCGAGAGCTACTTCCGGGCGCAGAAGCTGTTCGGCGTGCCCAAGGCCGGCCAGATCGACTACTCGAAGGTGGTCGAGCTCGACCTGGCCACCGTGGCCCCGTCGCTGGCCGGCCCGAAGCGGCCCCAGGACCGCATCGAGATCGGCCACGTGAAGTCCACTTTCGCCGACCTGTTCACCAGGCCGGTCGCCCGGAACGGCTTCGCGAAGACGGCCGAGGAGCTCGAGCGCACCTACCGCACCGCCGACGGCCTGGACCTGAAGAACGGCGACGTGCTGATCGCGGCGATCACCTCGTGCACCAACACCTCGAACCCCGGCGTGCTGCTGGCCGCGGGCCTTCTGGCGAAGAAGGCGGTGGCGCGCGGGCTGAAGGTCAAGCCGCACATCAAGACTTCGCTCGCCCCCGGCTCGCGGGTCGTCACCGACTACCTCGAACGCGCGAAGCTGCTGCCCTGGCTGTCCGAACTGGGTTTCAACGTCGCCGCCTACGGCTGCACCACCTGCATCGGCAACGCCGGCGACCTCACCCCGGCGATCAACGAGGCGATCACCGCGAACGACCTCGTGTGCGCCGCGGTGCTCTCGGGCAACCGCAACTTCGAGGCGCGCATCCATCCGAACCTGCGTGCCAACTTCCTCGCCTCGCCGCCGCTGGTGGTCGCCTACGCGATCGCCGGAAGCATGTCGGTCGACCTGATGACCGAGCCCCTGGGCAAGGACAAGAAGGGCCGCGACGTCTACCTCGGCGACATCTGGCCGAGCTCCGACGAAGTTCACGCGCTGATGAAGTACGCGATGAACGCGAAGACCTTCAGGCGCCTGTACAGCGACCTCACGAAGGACCACAAGCTGTGGAACGCGGTACCCACCGCGTCGGGCCAGGTCTACGACTGGCCGAAGTCGACCTACATCGCCGAGCCGCCGTTCTTTGCCGACTTCGCCATGGAGCCCCCGACCGCCGACAACCCGATCCACGGTGCACGCGCGCTCGGCCTGTTCGGCGACTCGATCACCACCGACCACATCTCGCCGGCGGGCTCGTTCAGGGAAGCCTCGCCTGCCGGCCAGTACCTGGTCGGGCACGGCGTGAAGCGGGCCGACTTCAACTCCTACGGAGCGCGGCGCGGCAACCATGAGGTGATGATGCGCGGTACCTTCGCCAACGTGCGGATCAAGAACCTGATGATCCCGTCGAAGGCCGACGGCACGCGCGAGGAAGGCGGCGTGACGCTGCACCAGCCCTCGGGCGAGAAGATGTACATCTACGACGCGGCGATGCGCTACCAGCGCGAGGGCACGCCCACCGTGGTGTTCGGCGGCGAGGAATACGGCACCGGCTCCTCGCGCGACTGGGCGGCCAAGGGCACGCAGCTGCTGGGTGTGAAGGCGGTCGTCGCGCGCAGCTTCGAGCGCATCCACCGCTCCAACCTGGTGGGCATGGGCGTGCTGCCGCTGCAGTTCCGGCCCGGCGAGAGCTGGGAGTCGCACGGCATCCGGGGCGACGAGACCTTCGACATCCTGGTGCCCGAGAAGCTCGAGCCGCAGCAGTCGATCCGCATGACAGTGACGGCCAGGGACGGCAGCACGCGCTCGATCACGCTGCTCTCGCGCATCGACACCCCGATCGAGGTCGACTACTTCCGGCACGGCGGCATCCTTCCGTTCGTGCTGCGCGAGCTGCTCAGCGCCTGAACGGCACTGCGGACGGACCGGCCGGCGGCCGGCCCGTCCGCGATGCGGCGCAGTCGATTACACTTCGGCAGGCATCGAACCGCCGACTCCGTGTTCCAGTCCGAACTCACCTCGCGCACCGACGCCGGCGCCAGCCTGCCGGCGTTCCCGCGGCTGCTGCTGTCGACGGGCATTGCCTTCGTCGCCTGCCTGATCGCGAAACTGATCTCCTTCGGCGCTGTCGACCTGCTGCTGATCTGGCCCTGCGCTGGCGTCGCCTTCGCTTTTGCCTGGCGCAACGGCCTGCGCTGGGCGGTGCCTCCGGCGGTTGGCGGGGCCCTGTGGGCCTGGGTCGAGTTCGGTGCGATCGGGCCGATCTTCGCCACTTTCGCAGCCAGCGTGGCCGGGCCGATGCTGGGCGTGGCGGCCCTGCGCCGACTCGACCACTGGAAGCCGGCCGAGTATCGCCTCGAGGCCGCGGTGCGCTTCGCGGGCGTGATCGCATTGCTGTCAGCGCCGGTCGACGCACTGCTGGCGACGGCCGGCCTGCAGTGGAGCGGGCTGGTCGCCACGGCTCACCCGGCGCACCAGTTCATGGCCTGGTGGCTGATCGACGCGCTGGGCATCCTGCTGGTCGCGCCGGCCCTGCTCGCGTGGATGGGGGAGTCGCTCGCCGAAGCCGAGCCGGGCCTGTCGCAGCGCGCACTGGTCGACGCGCCGGCGTTCTTCCTCACGCTGCTGGTGATCGCCACCGGCGTGCTGGTGACGCTGTTCGGCCAGCAGAGCTACGCCTACGCGCTGGCGTTCCTCTACTTTCCGATCGTCGCCTGGACTGCGATCCGGATGAGCGAGCGCGCCACCGCGCTGTCGCTCGCGGCCACCGCGATTCCGCTGCTGATCGCGCGCGCCCACCAGGTGGCCCAGGCGCACGACGACGTCTTCCGCGCACTCGAGGCCTCGGTACTGGTGTTCTCGGCCGTCATCGTCGCGCTGATGCTGCAGGCCGTGGCCACCGACCGCCGTTTCGCGCTCGCGCGCGTCGCGCAGCAGGCACGCCAGGACATGTCGACCGGACTCCTCAACGACCGCGGCCTGATCGCCGAGATCGGCGAACGCCTGTCCATGCCCACACGCCCCGACTACGGGCTGATCGGCGTGCACATGTCCAACTTCGACACGCTGAACGACCTGTGCGGCCCGCTGCAGGCCCTGCAACTCGAGCAGGACGTTTCCGCGCTGCTGATGCGCCAGCCTGGCGCGAAGGCCGCCGCGCGGCTGTCGGCGGGTCGCTTTGCGCTGCTGATCGAGGCCGAATCGGTCGCCGAGGTGCGCACAGTCGCGCGCGAGCTCTACTCCCAGCTCAACGGCCAGTTGTTCAAGACCGAACACGGCAGCGTGAGACTGCAGCTGTGCGTGGGCGGCCTGCTGGTGGACCGGCACGCGCTGATCAACAGCGAAGACTGCCTGATGTCGCTGTCCGACGCGATGGCGATCGCCGCCAGCGTGCGCGACCCGCAGCTCTTCGTCGAGCCGCTGTCGCAGACGATGATCGACGCGCGACGCGCCCACCAGGGCAAGATCGAGCACATCCGCGAAGCCATCCGCGACAAGCGCTTCGAGTTGCACGCGCAGCCGATGATCGATCCGGACGCGCCCGAAGGGATGCTCTCCTACGAGGTGCTGATCCGCCTGCTCGACCGCGGCGGCGGATTGATCCGCCCGCCCGAGTTCCTGTCGCTGGCGGTGCAGGCGCAGATGACGCCGACGATGGACCGCGGCGTGATCCGCCAGATCTTCTCCTGGCTCGCCGACCACCCCGAGGCGCTGGCACGCACCTGGAAGTGCTCGATCAACCTGTCGGGACTCACGATGGGCGACGGCACGATCGCCGGCTTCATCCGCGAACAGCGCGCGCTCCACGCGATTCCCGCCGACAAGATCGTCTTCGAGATCACCGAGAGCGAGGCGATCCGCAACCCGGCGGCTGCCTCGCGGCTGGTCGATGACCTGAAGGCAGAGGGTTTCGGTATCGCGCTCGACGACTTTGGTACCGGACTCGCCACCTTCGAGTACCTGAAACGCTTCCCGCTCGACTACCTGAAGATCGACGGTTCGTTCATCCGCAACCTGGTGACGAATCCGATCGACGAGGAAATCGTCCTGTCCACGGTGCGCGTGGCGCGGCGCCTGAACATCCGCACGGTGGCCGAGCACGTGCACAACCAGGACACGCTGGACCGGCTCACCGACATCGGCGTTGCCCACATTCAGGGCGACTGGATCGGCCGGGCGGCACCGCTCGAGCAGTTGTTCGCAGCGCCCGCGCGACGCGCCAGCCGCTCGTCGGCTTGAGCGGTCGCTGTCAGCCGGCGAGCCAGCGCTCGAGGTCCGGCTTCTCGTCCACGTCCCAGAGCGTGCGCAGTTGCGACCACCGCACGCCGCTCTCCTGGAGGCGCCGCCGCGTCGCGGCCATCAGCGTATCGCGCCCCCAGGGCATGTCGTCGAACAGGTGAGCGATGCGGCGGCTGAGCCCCACCAGCGCATAGCCGCCGTCCTCGGTGGGGCCGAACACCGCGTCGCGCTCGCGCAGGGCGGCGAAGGCGTCGTGCAGATCGTTCGTCGACAGTGCGACGACGTCGCTGCCCACCAGCACCGGCACCCGCGCCTCGTCGAGCGCACGCGCCAGCGCCGTTTCGATCCGCTCGCCCGGCGAGACGCCGACCTGGACGGCGAGCGCGAAACCGTGCGCGGCGGCCAGTCGCGCGCACTCGCCGTCGCGGTCGTCACCAAGGATGCACAACTCGGCTTCGAGCGCCGGCGCTTGCACCTGCGCCGCACGAACCACCGCCAGCGTGTCACGCAGCATCGTCCGGTAGTGGGCGAGCGCGGCGGCGTCACCGACGGTACGCGCCAGGCGCGTCTTGACCTCGCCGGCACGCGGCACGCGGGCGAAGACGATGATCCGCGGATTCATGGGGGGCGATTCTCGCCAACGACGATTCGGGCAGCCGGGGCAGAAGACGGCGGCGGTGGCTGGACGCGGCCGGCATTATGACATCGGTACACCTGCGCGACGCTCGCCTGGCTCGCGGTATATTGCGACGGGCCGACGCAGCAAACGTGCAGCGGATCATCCGGGATCAGGCGCCCGATGGCAGATCCAGGCATTACAGGTTCGATCATGACGGCGGATGTGGCGACAACGGGTGATCTCCAGACGCTGGAAACCCCGATGACGGCCACGCTGGAGGTCGTGCTGCACCAACACCGCTCGCCCGCGTGGCCCGCGGCCGGAACTTCCACCCGCTTCATTCACCCGCAGGCGGCCCGGCAGCGGGGCCCCATGCCATGACCCGCAAAGCACAGGAAGGGAACGACGTGTCCGGCATCGAAGGCAAACACTGCGTGCTGACCGGCGGCGCCGGCAGCATCGGCCTGGCATCCGCCCGCCAGCTGCTTGCGCGCGGCGCCACGGTATTCCTCGTGGACCGCGACCCGGCGCTGCTCGATGCGGCGCGCCAGTCGCTCGTGGCCGATGGCTACGGCGCACGCATCGGCAGCGCCGCCGCCGACGTCAGCAACGCCCGCCAGACCCGGGACTACCTGGCGCAGGCGGTGGCGCGCGCCGGCCCGATCGATTTCCTCTTCTGCAACGCCGGCATCAACGGCGCGATCGTGTCCGTCACCGATTATCCGGACGCGCTGTTCGACGCCGTGATGGCGGTGAACGTGCGCGGTACCTTCCTGGCACTCAAGCACGGCCTGCCACAGATGCGCGACGGTGGCAGCGTGCTCGTGACCTCCAGCGTCATGGGCGTCACCGCCGACCCGGGCGTGAGCGCCTATGCAACCTCCAAACACGCGCTGATCGGCCTGGTGCGCGTGGTCGCGAAAGAGGTCGCTGCGCGCGGTATCCGGGTCAACGCGCTCGCGCCGGGGCCGGTGGGCAACGCGTTCCAGGACGACATCGAGCGCCGACTGAGCCAGGTCGTGGGACGCGACGCCACGCGGATGCTCGACGAGGCGATCCCGCTGCATCGTCACGCGCAGCCCGACGAGATCGCGCGGATGGTGGTCTTCCTCGCGAGCGCCGACAGCAGTTTCTCCACCGGCAGCGTGTTCATGGCCGATGGCGGCATGCACATCTGACGTGCCATCTGCGTCAGGCGCCCGGCACTTCCCCGGACAGCACGAGCTCCAGGCGTTCGGCGAGGCGCGTCGCCAGCGCCATCACGGTCAACGACGGATTGACCGAGAGCGTTCGCGCAAGCAGTGACGCATCACCGACGAACAGACCCTTCACGTCGTGCGACTCGCAGTGGCGATCGACCACCGATCGCAGCGGGTCATCGCCCATCCGGCAGCCACCCTGCGTGTGCGTCGAGATGAGGCCGGTCCAGCAGACCTTCTTCGCACCCGCGGCCCCGAGTGCCTCGCGGCTGAAGCGCAACGCGCCATCGAGCCGTGCGCGCTCGGAAGGCTGCAGGTCGACCTCGATGTGCTCGCCTCCGTCGTTGTCGATGCTCACCGATGCGTTGTTTTCGTCGTTCACCATCGCGAGCAGGCCGTTCCAGTGCCGGTAGGCACGGACCGTCTCGACCAGTCGCGGCCCCCACAGCGGTCCGTTCGCGTCGCGCACGGTGGTGGCGAAGGCAATCGGGTCCATGATCGTCGAAGCCTCGATCACGAAACCGCCCGCATCGTCGGTCTGGAACTTCATGCAATGCGCGGTGATCGGATAGACCCGGTGCGCGTCCTGCGGATCGTCGAACAGACCATAGACGAGCCGCAGCGGATGCAGGCCGACATGCCGGCCGATCGCAGGGTTGGCCAGGCCGGAGCGCAGCAGCAGTTGCGGCGAATTCAGCGCGCCGGCGGCGACGACGACGAAGCGCGCGCGCGCAGCGTGCCGCTCGCCGGCAGCGTCGACGTACGCGACGCCGCGCGCCCGTGGCCCCCCCGGCGCGTCCGCGACGAGCACCCGTTCGACGCGCACGCCGGTACGCACTTCGAGCAGATCGCGCGACAGTGCCATGGCGATGTAAGTGTTCATCGTCGACTTGCCGCCGTCGGTGGGACACCCCTGCAGGCAGGACCCGTAGCTCATGCACCGCGCATCGGTGTACGAATGCACCGGCTGGAGTTCGGCGCCGAGCGCGCGGAATCCAGCCTGTACCGTGTGAACGCAGTTCTCCCAGTCGCCGCGCTCGCGCACGCCGAGCAGGTTCTCGACCCGCGTGTAGTACTCGTCGAGATCGGCCAGCGCGAACGGTTCGCCGCGATCGTTGGTCAGGCCGCTGGCGGGATGCCACTTGGCGATGTCGCGCTCATGCGCGCGCAGCGCGACCCTGGTGTTGATCGTGGTCGAGCCGCCGACGCATTTCCCCGAGAGAAAGATCATCGCGTCACCGCCGGGCAAGGCCGCGAAACGCAGCGGCCAGTAGAGGTCGTGCGTGGCCTTCGCCTCCCAGCGCCGGAAGTGCCCGGACGTGAGGTGGGGCCCGGCTTCGAGGAGCAGCACCTTGCGCCCGCACTGCGCGAGTTCCCCGGCGACGACGCCGCCGCCGGCGCCCGATCCCACCACGATCACGTCGAACCCGACGTCGGAACCGGCGTTCATGGCTGTCCGATTCCAAGCCAGGACCAGTCGCGCCCGAGATCGACCGCGCGCGGCGGCTGGAAGCCGATCACGGCCCACGCGCCCGGTCCGTGCCGGCCCGGGGCGACGAAGTCGCTGTAATACGCCTCGATGGCAAGCGCGCGCACGAGGGCGAACCCGGGCGTGCGTTCGTGTTGGGCCAGCGCTTCGGGCGTGGCGGCAGCCGACAACGCGTCGATCGCGCGCAACGCATCAGCGCGTGCAGCGGCGGGCATCGCGGCCAGGACTGCATCGATGTAGATCGCCGGGCCGATCCGCGCAGAGCCCGGCACGATCAGCTCGCACAGGACCTCCAGGGTGCCCGCACGTTGCGTGTCGAGGACCCGAAGAGTCACCTGCCGTCCTCCGATGCCCGCCACCGCGCGCCAGCACCCTTGTGACAGCGCTCGCGCAGCGGTAGGATCGCGTGCCGAGGAGACGAGAAATGAAACGCGAAGCGTTCGATACCCGCTCGCAACCGGAGGCGGCGCGTGTCGGTTTCTGGGAGCAGTCGACCCGGCGCTACTTCGGGCCGCTCGGCACGACGAACCTGGCGCCGCACGAATTCGAGGGGCGCTTGCTCGTCTATCACGCCGGCCCACTGCGTCTGTACACGATCGACGCGAGTGCGCACCGCATCGTGCGCGACCACGCCGGGATGGGCGATGCGGCCGACAGTTACAAGCTGCTCCTGCAGTTGCGCGGCGAAAGCGAGATCGAGCAGGGCGATGTCCGCGTCACGCTCAGAGCCGGCGACTGGAGCCTGTACGACCCGCGGGTTCCCTACTCGATCACGTCGCGCGAGGCGCTGCAGCACATGGTGGTGCACATTCCGCGTGAACGCCTGCGATGGCTGCCGGTGCCACCGCTGCACACCTGCGAGCCCGCCGACTCCGACCTGTCGAGCCTCTACAGCGTGCTGTCGAGTTTCCTTGCGTCGCTCTCCTCGCAACTCGAAACGCTGCCCGACGGCTGCGGAACCACGGTCAGCGAGGCGGCACTGGCACTGCTCGCCTCGACGCTTCAGGCCCGTCGCAGCGGCGCATCCGGGCCGCCGCCACTGCCGGAGGTGCTGCGCGTGCGGGTACGCCAGTACATCGAATCGCACCTGGCGGACGATGATCTGACGATCGAACGCATCGCGCGCGACCTGCGCTGCTCGAAGCGCTACCTGCATCGCGTCTTCGAAGGCGGGGACATCACGGTCGAGCGCTACATCTGGCGTTTGCGCCTGTTGCGTTGCCGGCAGGCGCTCGAACGCAATGGCGCGGCGGCCGGTTCGATTTCGGCGACCGCCTACCACTGGGGCTTCAACAGCACCGCGCATTTCTCGCGCCTGTTCAAGGCACAGTTCGGCGTCACGCCCAGCGAGTTCGTGCGATCGCGCCCGCACTGAACCGGCGGCGGACCGCAGTGGGCGAGACGACCACGCGCGCGTCGCGCGCCTGCGCGCGGGCGTGCCGCCGCTACTTGCCACGCTGGTCCCAGCCCGGAGCGAGCCTGAGTTTCCAGCCGCCCTGCCGTGGCGGGTAGACCAGTTCGAGCTTGCCGTTCCACCACTGGTTGGCGGTGCTCGTGATCAGCCCCAGGCCGGCCGGGTCGAAGGTCACGTCACCCTGCACCGTGCCCTTGAACTCACGGCCGGCGATCGCCTCGCGTATCGTCTTCGGATCGAGCGATCCGGTCTTCTCGATCGCTTTCAACAGCACCTGCGCGTTGGCGTAGAACATGCCGACGACGACGCTCCCCTTGCCCTTGTCCTTCATGTAGCGCTCGCCCAGCTCCCTGGCACCCGGGTACGGCAGGTCCATCGACCAGAACCCGTCGGCGAGGATGTAGTTCGAGTCGGCACCGAGCGCCTCGTGAAACTCGTTGGTCCAGGTCCCCTTCCAGCCGTGCAGGTACGGAACGCTGAAGTTCTGCTCCTTCATCTGGCGCACGAGGGTGATCGCGTCGGTGGGGTTGCCGAACAGCAGCAGCGCGTCGATGCCCTTCGCCTTCATCTTCAGGATGTACGACGAATAGTCCTTGGCCCCCATCGCCCACGGCTCGTCCATCGCGAACTTCACCTTGTGCTTCTGCGCCATCGCCTTGAAGGCGCCGCCGAAGCCCTGCCCGTCGGGCGAGTCTTCCATCACGAGCGCCGGGTTCTTCGGTCGCTCGTTCTCCGGCATCGACTGCCAGATCCTGAACGGAACCTCGGCGCCGCCACCGGCGTCGTAGAAGAACAGCGCCGACCACTTGAACTTTTTCGGCGTCCACATGTGCGGCCACATCGTGGTGATCATGTAGAACTTCCGGTACTTCTCGGCCGCCAGCGCGCCGGCCATGTTCAGGTCGCCACCGTGCGTCGACAGCAGCAGGTTGACCTTCTCGATCTTGATCAGCCGCTCCATTGCGTCGGTGACCTTCGCCGGATCGCTCTGGTCGTCGGCGATCACCAGGCGCACCGGCAGCTTCCTGTTCGCCTCCTTGACGAAGATGCCGCCCTTCGCGTTCACGTCGGCCACGGCGCGCTCGTAGGACCACTTCTGGTCGAGACCGTCGGGCGCCAGCAACCCGGTCATCGAGATCGGTGCCCCGATCACGATCTCCTTCGGTGCGGCGGGCGCCGCCTGCCACAGTGCCGCGCTCGCCACGAACGCGGCGGCCTTCCACCAGCCTCTCGTCTTCATGCTCGTCTCCCTGGTTGTGCCCCGTCCTTCAGGGGCTGTTCGATGTCGCGCAGCAGCCGCTTCACCCCGGTCATCCGGCGAAGCGCGCGCCCCCCGCCCGCCATGCGCGCGCGCAGGATTCCGTTGGGCATGAAGATCATCACCAGGATGATCATCGCGCCCGAGAGGATCGGGTGCGCGGCCGGCAGCCAGAGCGTCGCCGCCGAGAACACGGCGGTCATCACGAACGCGCCGAGTACCGGGCCGAGCACCGTGCCGCTCGATCCCATCACGCACATCAGGACCGGATACAGCGTCCAGTTCAGGTTGAGGAACCCGACCGGACTCACCGCAAACACGTAGAAGGCGTAGAGGCTGCCCGCCAGACCAGCCATGAAGGCGCCGATCGAAAACGCCAGCACCTTGAACCACAGCACGCTCACGCCGCTGGCCGCCGCTGCCATCGGGTCCTCGCGCACCGCCATCAGCGCCAGCCCCAGCCGCGAGCGGGAGATCGCCCATACTGCGCCGGTGGCTGCGACCGCCAGTCCGAGACCCACCAGGTAGTGCGGCGCCAGCGTGTCGAACACCGCGGGAGACATCGAGATGCCGAACGATCCGCCGGTGACGCTTCCACCCTTGACGAGCGCCACGCGCACGATCTCGCCGAACCCGAGCGTGCCGAGCGCGAAGTAGTCGCCGGCCAGCTTCGAGAGCAGCGGCACGCCGATCGCCGCGGCGCAGAGCGCGGCGACGACGCCGGCGGCCAGCATCGCGAGCGGATTGAAGTAGAAGGTCTCGTCCGAAAGCAGGCGCGTCGCCACGATCGCCGTGGTGTACCCGCCGATGCCGAAGAACGCGTGCTGCGCCAGGCTGATCTGCCCCGCGTACCCTGCGACGAGGTTCCAGCTCTGCGCGAGCACGATGTGGACGAACACGAGGAACAGGTAGAACGTGCCGTAGTGATCGAGCGCTCCCGGAACGAGCGGCACGCAGGCCAGCGCCGCGAAGAACGCAACGAGCAGGGCAAGCTGCCGCGCGAACATCGACTCAGACCTTCTTCACCGAACGCACGAACAGGCCCTCGGGGCGGAACATCAGCACCAGCAGGAACACGAGATAGCCGGTCGCATCGCCCCAGCCGGGAATGAAGAACGACGATCCGCTCTCGATGACCCCGAGCATCAGGCCGCCGGCGAGCGCACCGCCGACGTTGCCCAGACCGCCAAGCGCGAGCGCGATCAGCGCCTTCAGGCTGAACAGGAACCCGAAATACGGATCGATCGCGTAAGTGCTCGCCAGCGTGCAGCCAGCCACTCCGGCGAGCGCGATCCCGACGGCGAACGCGACCGTGTTGACGCGATGTGGCGAGATTCCCACCAGCGTCGCCGCGGTCATGTTCTCGGAGACGGCGCGCACGGCCTTGCCGACCAGCGTGTGTCGCAGGAACAGCGCGACGATCGCGGTAGCGAGCAGCGCGACCACGAACGCGATCGAGCGCGTGACCGAGATCGGCATGCCGGCGGCCTGCACGCTCGTCGCTGTATAGCTGGTCGTGATCGAGCGCGGATCCGGCGTCCACGCCACCGACATCAGGCTCTCGAGCATGAACATCAGCCCCACCGCGATGAGCAGCGAAGTGTTCTTGTCTTCGAGCGCCGCGGCGCGCCGGAACAGCAACTGGTAGATCGCCGCGCCGACGGCAAGCGAAACCGGCACGAGCGCGATCATCGTCACGTACGGATCGACGCCGAGCAGCGTGAACGCCCAGTACGCCGCATAGCCGGCGAGTACGATCACCGCGCCCTGCGCGAGAAAGACGATGCGCATGGTCCCGAAGATCAGACTCAGCCCGATGGCGGCCACGCCGTACATCGCGCCGAACAGCAGCCCGTTGACGAGCAGCTCGCCGACCAGCCGGAAGGAGAGAATGTCGAGCATCGTCAACCCAGGCTTCCGATGTAGGCCTTGCGGATCGCGGGGTCGTCGAGCAGTGCGCGCGCGCTGCCCTGCATCACCACGCGACCGGTCTGCAGCACGTAGGCCCGATCGGCGAGCTGCAGGGCCTGGTGGATGTTCTGCTCCACGAGCAGGATCGTCACCCCTTGCGCGTTGAGCGTGCGAACCAGCTCGAACATCGCGCGCACGACGATCGGACTCAGGCCGAGCGACGGTTCGTCGAGAATCAGCAGTGCCGGGTTGGCCATCATCGCGCGCCCGATTGCCAGCATCTGCTGTTCGCCGCCGCTCAGCGATCCGGCCCTCTGATGGCTGCGCTCGCGCAGGCGCGGAAACATCGCGTAAGTGCGCCCGAGCGCCTCGCGCATGTGCGCGCGCTGCTTTCCCGGATACGCGCCGAGTTCGAGGTTCTCGAGCACCGTCATCTGCGCGAACAGCCCGCGCCCCTCGGGCACGTGCGAGATCCCGAGCGCGACGATCTCCTGCGGGGCCACCCCGCGGATCGAACAGCCGCGAAAGGCTATCTCGCCGCGCGTGGCGCCGGCGAGCCCGGAAACCGCCCTGAGCAGCGTCGACTTGCCGGCGCCGTTGGCGCCGACCAGCGCGACGATCGTGCCCTCCTCGACGTGCAGGTCGACGTCGAACAGCACGCGCGCGTCGCCGTAGCGGACATCAAGCGCGCTGATCTCGAGCAGGCGTTTCGCCAAGATAGGCCTCGATGACTCTCGGGTTGGTGACGACTTCGGCCGGCGTTGCGTCGGCGATCTTCTCGCCGTGATCGAGCACGACGACCCGGTCGCAGAGCTTCATGATTGCGTCGACCCTGTGTTCGACCCACAGCACGCAGATGCGCAGTTCGTCGCGAATGCGCCGGATCGTGCCGGTCATCTGTCCGATCTCGGCGGCATTCAGCCCGGCCATCGGTTCGTCGAGCAACAGGACGGCAGGCTGCGTGGCGAGCGCACGGGCGAGCTCGAGCAGGCGCCGGTCCGACAGCGTCATGTGCGCAGCCAGTCGCGCGCCCTGGGCACCGAGCCCGACTCGTTCGATCGCCTCGTGCGCGACGCGCACGGCATCGGAGCGACCGCCGGAGCTGGCCTCCGGGCGGCCGTAGACGGCGCCGACCAGGACGTTCTGAAGGGCGGTCATCCTCTGGAATGTGCGCACGAGCTAGAAAGTGCGCGCGATGCCCAGCCTGCAGATACGTTCGGACCGAAGGCCGGAAATGCGCTGGCCATGCAGCCGCACCTCGCCCCGGTCGGGTCGGTAGATCGACGTGACGACGTTGAAGCAGGTGGACTTGCCGGCGCCGTTGGGCCCGATCAGTCCGACGATCTCGTTGGCCGCCACCGAAAAATCGATGGCCTCGAGCACGTGCAGGCCGCCGAAGGACACGCCGACTCCATCGAGGCGCAGGACTTCGGCATTCACCGGGCAACCCCCATCGTGCCCGCAGCCCCCCGCGCAGCCGCGACGGTGTCCGGCACCGCCGACGCGTCGGGAACGCCTTCCAGCAGGAACTGCGCACAGCGCTCGGCGATCATGATTGTCGGAGCGTTCGTGTTGCCGCCGGGCAGCGCGGGCATCACCGAGGCGTCGGCGATGCGCAGTCCCGCGAGGCCACGCACGCGCAGGCGCGCGTCGACGACCGCCAACGCATCGGCACCCATGCGACAGGTACCCGCCGGATGATAGACGGTCTTCGCCCGTTGCCGCACGTAGGCTTCGACTGCGGCGGCGTCGACGGCCTGCGTGGCCGACGGCTCGAGTTCGGCGCTCACCAGCCGTTGCATCGCCGGCGCGCGCAGGATCCGGTGCGCCAGCCGCACGCCGCGCACCAGCGTGTCGACGTCTTCCTGCGCGCTCAGGTAGCCCCCATCGAAGCGGATCGGCTCCATCGGATCGGGGCTCGACAGGCCGACGCGACCGCGCGAGTGCGGCCGCAGGAAGCACGGATTGATCGACAGCCCGTGTCCCGGGTGCGGCTCGCGATCGACGTCGCCGACGAGCACCGGCAGCACGTGGAACTGAAGGTCGGGGCGCCCTTCGCCGCGCGTGTCCACGAAACCGCCGCATTCGACGACGTTCGACGAGAGCAGTCCGCCACGCGTGGCGAACCAGCGCAATCCGTGCCAGAGCGCGCGCACACCGGTGTCATTGCCGGCGAGGCTGTGGGCGCGCCGCGAACGCCCGTAGACCCCCACCTCGAGATGGTCCTGGAAGTTCTCTCCGACGCCGGGAAGCTCGTGCACGACCGGAATGCCGAAGCGCTGCAACGCGGGCCCGGGCCCGATTCCCGACAGCTGGAGGATCTTCGGTGTCGCGAGCGCGCCCGCGGCAAGCACGATCTCCGAGCGTGCGGCGGCAACGTGCTCGCTGCCGTCGTCGGCACGCCACGCGGCCGCGCGCGCCCGCCCCGCTTCGCAGTGCACGCGCAGCACATGCGCACCGGTGCGCACCGAGAGATTGGCTCGGTCGCGTACCGCCCGCAGAAAACTCGACGCCGTGCTGTCGCGGCGGCCGCGGAACGTGGTGGTCTGGTAGAAGCCGACGCCATCCTGCCGCTCGCCGTTGAAGTCGTCGTTGCCCGGAAGGCCGATTTCGCGCGCCGCAGCCACGAAAGCGCGGCACAGCGGATGGCGATGGCGCGGATCGCTCACGTGCAGCAGGCCCTGATTGCCGTGCAGGGGCGCGCCCAGACGCTGGTTGCACTCGGAGCGCACGAACACGGGCAGTACGTCGCGCCAGCCCCACCCTGGGCAGCCAGCGTCGCGCCAGCCGTCGTAGTCGGACGGCGTGCCACGCATGTAGACCATCGCGTTCACCGAGCTGCCGCCGCCGAGCGTGCGTCCCTGCGGCACGTAGAGCGTGCGTGCACCGGCGTGCGGCTGGGGTTCGGTGCGGTAGACCCAGGTGCGCGCGGTGCCGATCAGGCGAACGAAGGTCGCGGGCATCCGTACGAACCAGGTGTCGTCGGGCGGCCCCGCCTCGAGCAGCAGCACGCTGCGCCCGGCGAGCGCAAGTCGCGCGGCGACCACGCAGCCGGCGCTGCCGCCGCCGACGACGACGTGATCGAAAGTCTCGTGGGGCCGAATCGTCATACCGCCATGCAGACGCTCTTGAGCTCCGTGAACGACTCGACCGACGCGCGCCCCAGATCGTGCCCGACACCGGACTGGCGCATGCCTCCGAAAGGCAGCGCGTTGTCGAGCACGTTGTGCGAATTGACCCAGACGATGCCGGCGTCGAGCCGTGGAACGATGCGGTGGGCCGCCGACAGACTCCTCGTCCAGACGCTCGCCGCCAGCCCGTAGCGCGTGTCGTTGGCCAGCCGCACCGCTTCGTCGACGTCGTCGAAGGTGGTCGCAGTGAGTACCGGGCCGAACACCTCCTCGCGCGACACCGAAGTGCGCGCCGAATCGTCGACGAAGATCGTCGGCTCGACGAACCAGCCAGCCTCGCCCGCGCGCACCCCGCCGGTGGCGAGCGTCGCGCCATCGAGGCGGCCGCGCTCGATTGCACGCATCACGCGCTCGAAATGGTGCGCCGACACGAGCGGACCGAGTTGCGTGTCCGGATCGAACCCCGATCCGATGCGCAGCGCGCGCGCCGCGCGCACGAGTCGCCCGAGCAGGCGATCACGGACCCGACGCTGCACCAGCAGGCGCGAACTGGCCGTGCACACCTGTCCCTGGTGCAGGAAGATGCCACCGCAGATGCCCTCGGCCGCCTCGTCGAGATCGGCATCGTCGAGCACGATCGCCGGCGACTTGCCGCCCAGTTCGAGCGTGAAGCGCGCCAGGTTCTCGATCGCGCTGTGCCCCACCCGCTTGCCGGCTTCGGTCGACCCGGTGAACGAGATCCGGCGCACCTGTGGATGAGCGGCCAGCGCAGCCCCCACCTCGGCGCCGCCGGTCACCACGTTGAGCGCGCCCGCCGGAAAGCCGGCCTCGATCGCCAGTTCGGCCAGACGCAGCGCCGTGAGCGGCGTCTCCGCGGAGGGCTTGAGCACCACCGTGCAGCCCGCAGCGAGCGCCGGCGCGACTTTCCACAGGGCAATCGCCAGCGGGAAGTTCCACGGCACGATGGCCGCGACGACGCCAACCGGCTCGCGTCGCGTGAAGGTGACCCATTGCCGGCCAGGAATCCGGATCGAGTTGTCGATCGTCTGTCCCTCGAGCTTCGTTGCCCAGCCGGCCATGTAGCGGACGAACTCGGCGCCCCCCTCCACGTCGATGCGGCGCGCCACGCTTCTCAACTTGCCGCCCTGAAGCGTCTCGAGCGCGCTCAGTTCCTCGCCGTTGGTGCGCACGAGTTCGGAGAGCGCACACAACATCCGCTCGCGATCGGCCGGGCGCAGCCGCCTCCAGTTCGAGCGCTCGAAGGCCATTCGCGCCGAAGCGACCGCCACGTCGACGTCCTCGGCACTGCCCTCGGCAGCCTCGGCGATCGTCAACTCGGTGGCCGGATCGACGATCCGGCGGTAACGCCCCGCGCGCGGCACCTGCGAGGCGCCGTCGACGAAGTGGCCGAGCCGCCCGCGCAGCAGCAGCGGAATGCGTTCGAGCTGTTCGCGCGAAGCTCTGCGCAGATCGGATCCGGCGGGCGTGCCCAGGCCCGGGTTCAGGCTTGCCATATGCAACGCACTGTACGTCGCCCCCCCTGGTGCCGCTTGTCCGAAAGCGCATCGCGCATTGCACCGCGGCGCACGCCGGTGTGGCGCAGTGGTGCGCTTTCGGTGCACGCACAGTGCGCGCTCGGACAAGCCCGCGGGCGCGTGCACAACTAGACTGCGGCGCAATCGTTCCGACCGGCCCGTCCGGCGAGGAGCCGCACCCCATGGACACTGCCCGTCCCACCGACTGGAAGAACTACGAGGACTTCGCAGCCGGCATCGCCACCAACCGGCTGCCCGCCAGCGACGCGTGGGTCGGACGCACGTTGCGCCTGCGCTTTGGCGATCGCACCCTCGAACTGCAGCCGCGCGAGCGCCACCTCGCAACGTGGCACGACGACCGCGGCTCCGGCGTCGACTGGTACGAGGCGATCGAACTGGCTCCGGACCTGCACTTCGTCGACCTGACCTTCGCCAGCCGTCCGACGGTCTCGCTCACGCTCGTCTTCGACACGGCAACGCGGCGCGCGCTGGCGATCGAGACGCGCGTACGCGAGGCCGCCGAGGCGTCCGGCGAACCGCGCCCCGTGCAGAGCTTCACGGCCGGCGTCTTCGGTGACGACGCATCGGCCGCCACCGGCCTCGTGCCGGCGCCCACGCGCGACCTGATCGGGCTGCGCACACATCAGGTCTACAGCCCCCGACACACCTACGAGCACACCTACCTGAACTCGCAGCGCTACGCCTGGCAATGCCTGGTCGGCGTGCAGCGCGGCCAGGGCGACGTCGACCTCGCCAGCTATTACAGGTTCGCCGAGAACCGCTACGTGTTCGCGTTCCGCGAGTTCCTGATCCCGGTTGCATCGGTCTTCTTCTTCGACTTCGAGCGCATGCGCTCGACCGGCAAGTTCCTCGGAATCACAGGTGACGGCACGATCGCCAACAACCCGGCCGGTGCATTCCTGCGCAAGGTCTCGATGACCTTCTATCCGTCGGAAGCGCAGCCAGTCTGACCCCGGCACCCGCCACCCCGACCCGAGTCGCCTCCCATGCGCATCCCCCGCGAAGTCGTCCAGGCCCATTACGAGGCCGCCGCCACCGGCAATCTCGACGCGATGCTCGCCGACCTCGCCCCCGGCGCACGGTGGACCGAGGCGGCCGGATCCCCGCTCGCCGGCACCTGGATCGGGCGCGAGCAGATCGTCGAGCGCGTGTTCGCGCCGATCGCGCGCGAATGGGAGGGCTACCGCTTCGAGCTCGAACGCCTCGTGGCCGATGGACGCTGGGTCGTGGCGCTCGGTACTTACTCCGGAACGTATCGCCAGACCGGCAAGCCGATGCGCACACGCGTCGTGCACGCGTGGGAAATCGTCGACGGGGAGATCGTGCAGTTCGAGCAGTTCGTCGACACACAGAGCATGCGACAGGCCATGGCGTAGCATCGGGTCATGATCGACCCGCGCGATCCGGCACCCCCGGCTCCCACCTCGCGTATCGGCATCCGCCCGTCACCTTCGAGCGAACTCGCCGCGCTCGGCCTGTGCCGGGCCGCCGAGGCCATTGCGCGTGGCGAAACCAGCTGCGTCGACTACGCGCTCGCGCTGCTCGCGGCCATCGAGCGCACGCGATCGACCAACGCGTGGCTGCACGTCGACGCCGGACGCCTGCTCGAGGCGGCCGCGCACGCCGACGACCTGCGCGACGGGTGCGGCCCGCTCCACGGCGTGCCGCTCGCCCTCAAGGACAACATCGACGTCGCCGGTGTGCCGACGACCGCGGGCAGCCCCGCCCTGAGAGCGCACGTGCCGCGGCGCGACAGTGTCGTGGCGCAGCGCCTGCTCGAAGCCGGTGCGTTGGTGCTCGGCAAGACGAACCTGCACGAATTCGCGCTCGGCGTCACCTCCGACAACGCGGCGTTCGGTGCCGTACGCAACCCGCATGCGCCCGACCGGATTGCCGGCGGTTCGAGCGGTGGCGCAGCCGCCGCGGTGGCCGCGTTCGCCGCGCCTGCCGCGATCGGCACCGACACCGGTGGCTCGATCCGGATTCCGGCGGCACTGTGCGGCGTCGTCGGCTTCCGGCCGAGCACCGGCCGATGGCCGACCGACGGGATCGTGCCGCTTTCGTGGACACGCGACACACCGGGGCCGATCGCGCGCAGCGTGGCGGACTGCGCGCTGCTCGACGCGGTGGTCGTCGGCGGCGTCGTGCATCACGCTCGCGCACGCGCAGCACACGGTGCCGGCGCCACCACACCCGGTGCCGCGCGGCTTCGCGAATTGCGGGTCGGGTTGCCGCCGCAGCGTTTTCTGGCCCCGCTCGACGCCGGACTCGCCGAGGTCGTCGACGCGGCACTCGCATGCTTGCGGGCAGCCGGCGCCACGCTCGTGCCCTGCGAGATCGACGACGTCGACGCACTCACGCACGCAACCGGCATGACGATCGCGCAGCACGAAACGCCACAGGCATTGCGCGCCTATTTCACCCGTCATGCGCTCGCGTTCGATGCCGCAGCGCTCGTCGCGGCGATCGCGAGCCCCGAGGTTCGCGCCGCCTTCGAGGACATCTTCCGCGACAGCCCGATCCGCGCAAGCACCTACCGGCGCGCGATGCGCGACCTCCGGCCGGCGCTGCAGCGCGCGTGGCAGCGCTGCTTCGAGATGCACCGGCTCGATGTGCTGCTGTACCCGACGACCGCGCTGCCGGCGGCGCGCATCGGCGAAGAGTTCGTACAGATCGGCAACGAGCGCATGCCGGTGTTCTTCGCATACATCCGCAACACCGAACCCGGAACCGTGGTCGGCGCGCCGGGACTGTCGCTTCCGGTCGGCGCGACGCGATCAGGACTTCCCGTGGGGCTCGCCGTCGATGCGCGACCGGGCGACGACGGGCATCTGCTGCAGGTGGGAATGTCGCTGGAAGCCTGCTTCACCGCGGGCCCGGCGCAACGCTGATCAGGAAAAGCAAAGGGCCAGACCCCTCGTGAGATCCGGCCCTCCGGTCCGATTGGTCGGGACGGCGGGATTCGAACTCGCGACCCCTTGCACCCCATGCAAGTGCGCTACCAGGCTGCGCTACGCCCCGAAGCGTCGAAGTATACCAGCGCGCATGCCACCGGCGGTCCGCGCATGCCACACTGCAGGGTCCCGACGCGCGTCGTCCGGCCGCGGCGCAGGAGCCCTTGCATGGCCATCAGGCGCAGTTCCCCCGCGGACTTCAAGCCCTGCCGGCATCACCCGGTCACTGGCGCGTTCGATGCAATCGTGATCGGATCGGGAATCGGCGGCCTGGCAGCTGCGGCGCTGCTCGCAAGATTCGGCGGCAGGAAAGTGCTGGTGCTCGAGCGGCACTACACGCCCGGCGGCTTCACGCACGTGTTCCGGCGCCCCGGCTACGAGTGGGACGTCGGCGTGCACTACATCGGCAACGTGCGACCCGGGTCGACGCTGCGCGCGGTGTTCGACGTGATCGGCAACGGGGGCATCGAGTGGGCCGACATGGGCGATGTCTACGACCGCATCGTGATCGGTGAGGACTGCTACGACTTTCCGAAGGGACGCGAGCGTTTCCGCGCCGCGATGAAGGCGTACTTTCCCGCGGAGGGAGCGGCCATCGATGCCTGCCTTGTGGCACTGCACGATGCGCTCTCGGGGCTCGACCGCTACATGGCAGCGAAGGTGCTGCCGGGGACGATCGGGGCGCTGGCGAGCCCGCTGCTCGGGCGCAGGGCGCTGGGCTGGGCGAAGCAGACCACGCGCGAGGTGCTCGAAGGCTTCACGCGCAATCAGCGCCTGATTGCCGTGTTGACCGGGCAGTTCGGCGACTACGGGCTGCCCCCGGCCGAATCGAGCTTCCTCGTCCACGCGATGATCGCGAGTCACCATCTCGACGGGGGCTACTACCCGGTCGGCGGCTCAGGCGTGTTCGTCGATACGATCGTTCCCGGGATCCAGGCAGCCGGCGGATGCCTGCTGATCAACGCGAAAGTCGCCGGAATCGTCGTCGAAGACAATGCCGCCGTCGGCGTGAAGATGAAGCTGGACGGGGCGACGATCCGCGCGCCGGTGGTCGTCAGCGACGCCGGCGTCGTCAACACTTTCGCCCGGTTGCTGCCGCAGGATGCGGCGTCTCGCCACGGCCTGTCACAGGCGCTGGCCACGGTGCAACCGTCGGTGGCGCACCTGTGCCTGTACGTTGGCCGTAAAAGTCCGCGAACCCCCGTTCTTGCGAGCATCGACGCGACGCGTGCAAGCTGCGCGGATGCAAGATCCAGGATCTGGATTCGAAGCGGTGCGAAG